>Ga0116226_10005947_pt1 | contig 10927 bp, 6 predicted proteins | sample S1TSphfallax_FD_89692 | JGI IMG/M metagenome (GOLD analysis project Ga0116226, IMG submission 89692) | Host-associated microbial communities from peat moss isolated from Minnesota, USA - S1T2_Fa - Sphagnum fallax MG | ecosystem: Host-associated > Plants > Peat moss > Unclassified | place: USA...
ATGGAAAGTCGCCTGCGAAATCGGTTTGCCAGTCGTGGTGAAGCCAAAGGACGGCAATCAGGGCAAGGGTGTCACCGTCAACGTGACGACACGCGAGCAACTGAATGATGCCTATGCTGCAGCGAAGGAATTCCGCGACAACGTGATGGTTGAAAGTTATATCCCTGGCGACGACTTCCGTCTGCTTGTGGTGGGTGGCAAGCTCGCTGCTGCAGCGCGTCGCGATCCGCCGCAGGTCGTGGGTGATGGCAAGCACACTGTGCGCGAACTGGTTGATCAGGTAAATCTTGATCCTCGTCGCGGTAGTGGTCATGCAACATCGTTGACCAAGATACGTTTCGACGATATCGCGTTGGCGAGTTTGTCCAGCCAAGGCTTTACCGCTGACTCCGTACCGACCAAGGGTAAGCGTGTTCGTCTGCGCAATAACGCGAATCTCTCGACAGGTGGTTCTGCTACTGATGTGACAGACGACGTGCATCCAGAAGTTGCTGCCCGTGCAGTCGCTGCAGCACAGATGGTCGGCCTCGATATCTGCGGCGTTGACGTGGTGTGTGAAAGCGTGCTGAGGCCTATCGAAGAGCAGGGTGGCGGTATCGTCGAAGTCAATGCGGCACCGGGTTTGCGTATGCATTTGTCGCCATCGTTCGGCAAGGGTAGAGCGGTTGGCGAAGCGATCATTTCGGCAATGTATGCGGATGATGAGGATGGTCGTATTCCCGTCGTTGCCGTGACTGGTACCAACGGCAAGACCACGACTGTGCGCTTGATTGCACACATGTTTGCGCAAAGCGGTTTGCGCGTCGGTATGACCAATACCGATGGTGTGTATGTCGATGGCAAACGCATCGATACCGGCGATTGCAGCGGCCCACGCAGTGCGCGTAATGTACTTGCCCATCCTGATGTGGATGCAGCTGTATTTGAAACTGCACGTGGCGGCATTCTGCGTGAAGGCTTGGCCTTTGATCGTTGCCAAGTGGCAGTCGTCACCAATATCGGCAGCGGAGATCACCTTGGTTTGAACTACATCACGACAGTCGAAGATTTGGCCGTGTTGAAGCGCGTGATTGTGCAAAATGTGTCCGATAGTGGCGTGGCAGTGTTGAATGCTGCAGACCCGATCGTTGCTGGCATGGCTGAAAACTGCCGCGGCGCTGTGACCTTTTTCGCGCGTGACCGCAAGCATCCGTTGATGACAACGCATCGTGCACAAGGTCATCGCGTGGTGTATATCGATGGCGATCATCTGGTTGCAGTCGAAGGCAAGTTCCAGCACAAGATTGCATTGGCGGACGTACCTATCACGCGCAATGGCACCATCGGTTTCCAGGTCGAAAATGTGATGGCAGCGGTCGCCGCGGCATGGGGCGCGAATGTCGAATGGGACGATATCGCCCAAGGCTTGAAGAGTTTTGGCAGTGACGCCAGTGTCGTTCCGGGACGCTTCAATGTGCTCGACTATCGTGGTGCAACGGTGATTGCCGATTACGGCCACAACCCGGATGCGATTACGGCACTGGTGCAAGCGGTTGAATCGATGCCTGCTAAGCGTCGTTCGCTGGTTATCAGCGGTGCAGGTGATCGCCGTGACGAAGATATCCGCAATCAAGGCGTTATCGCCGGTGAAGCGTTTGACGACGTGATCCTGTATCAGGATCAATGCCAGCGCGGACGTGAAGATGGTGAAGTGATTGCCTTGCTGCGTGAAGGTTTGGTCAATGCAAAGCGCACCACGAATATCGATGAAATTCGTGGTGAATTCGTGGCGATTGATACAGCACTGGCGAAATTGACGCCGGGCGACCTGTGCTTGATCCTGATCGATCAGGTTGACGAGGCGCTGGAATATCTGACGCGCAAGGTTGCTGCAGCGTGACTCGTTTGATTCTTCAACGGAATGCACGATGACGGAACAATCAGTCATCAAGTGGGAAGAAAATGGTCAGACGCACTCTGCACTGTGGCGATCAGAAGGTGGATCGCCACCGCCGAAGCGCGTGCAGATTGCCGATGATCGCATGAAGGCGGATGTCGCTTACCGCCTCGCAAGCGAAGGTACGGCATTGCTGTGGCGCGGCGACTTCCACAATGCGCGGCAATTGCTGCAAGCGTTGGCGCGACGTATCGACCGCAAGCCACGCAAACCAGCAGCATCAACACTGGAAGCATTTCATTTCATGCGACAGGCGCAAGGACATAAGACGCGCCTGCTCGGTATGTTGCTATTGCCATGCAATGCGGATTACTCGATTCCGCTAGGACGGGCACCGAATGCACAGGCTGCTTGTATCGAAGCCTATGGCCCGACTGCAGTTGCTTCGGTGTTTTCGCTGCGTGAATTGCAGGGCATCATCGGTGCGCATGAATGGCGCAAGAAAGGCGTTGAGATTCCGGCGCTGGCTGATCGTATCCATCCACACTACGGTGTTTTTTCGCCGATACGTGGGGAGTATATTGATCTCGTAGCAGCCACACCTTTGCCTGCTACTGATCTGGCATTTGATATTGGCACGGGTACGGGCGTATTGGCTGCAGTATTGGCCAAACGTGGTGTCAAAAAGGTGGTTGCAACCGACATGCAGTCCCGTGCGCTGAACTGTGCGAGGGAAAACATCGAACGCCTGGGATTGGCTAAATCCGTAGAAATCGTGCAGGCGGACTTATTCCCCAATGGCCGCGCACCATTGATCGTTTGTAATCCGCCATGGTTGCCAGGGCGCGCCAATTCGTCTTTGGAGCATGCGGTGTATGATCCTGATAGTCGCATGCTTAGTGGCTTTCTTTCCGGCTTGGTTTCGCATCTGGAGCCGGGCGGTGAGGGCTGGCTGATCCTGTCCGACCTGGCAGAGCATCTTGGCTTGCGTTCGCGCGAAGAATTGTTAGCACGTATCGATGCTGCGGGATTGAAAGTGCTTGGTCGTCATGATGTGAAGCCGCGTCATTCGCGTGCGGCAGATCAGGATGATCCGCTGTTTGCAGCACGCTCGTCCGAGGTCACGTCATTATGGCGCTTGGGTGCCAAGCCATCGTAATTTTGTTTTGTTAATTTGTTATTGAATCATGAAGCCTCCTCGTATCCTGACTTTCAAATGTGCCAAATGCAGCAAGTCCGTGAAAGTTTTCTTGCAAGCAGTATCAGCTTGTTCGCATATCCAACCGTATCAGGGGATTTGTGATTGTGGTGAAATCCGCCGTCATGCAACGGGCCAAAAAGATGCCGTAGCGGCGTATCTGGCATCGCCGGATGGTAACTGGACCCACCACCACTAAAACTCATGGCGACACTGTAGGTGTTGCCATTGCGGCAGTTGTCAGCTCTGCTAGTACTTAATCTGTGCTGCAGCAATGTTCCGAATCGGCTACAATATTTTTGAGAAAGCCATCACATTGATACGCTTTGTAGCAAAGTAATAAGGTGGGTAAAGACATCATAACAATCGATACAATCAATTTTTACTGCGATTGCATCTGGTTGAATGGGTGGCAATCTAAATAATCACACTCATAGTGAATGAGGAAAATAGTAGTGCACGGGGAATTTTGATGGCCTGAATTAGTCTAATTCGAGCTGCCAATTGGAAAGTGCATGAATTGCAGCGCGCTCAAGCTGATAAAAGGTGCAAGCGTGGCGAAAATCCTGATCATTGACGACGAGGAACGGAATCGTCGTTTGTTTGAGGTGTTTGTCAAGGCTGACGGCCATGATGCGTTATTTGCATCAAATGGTCCCGCAGGGCTGCAACTCGCCCAGTCAGATGCGCCGGATCTGATCCTGCTCGATCTGATGATGCCTGGCATGGATGGCTTTGAGGTAACACGTAATCTCAAGGCAAAACCTCTCACCCAAAATATTCCCATCATCGTTGTCTCGTCGCTGGACGATATAGCATCCCGCCAGCGTATGGTCGCCATTGGTATTGACGAATTCATTGTCAAACCTATCGATCGCTGGGAACTGTCGCGCAAGATGACTGCGCTACTTCAATCGATATCGCCGAAAGTCTCCTCATCCGAACATGGATAGCCCGCCAAGCAGCCAGAATTGCGTCAATCGCATCTATGGCATGTCGAGCAAAGCCAGTCGTGCAATTTTGCGGGCAAAATCCCCGGATACGCTTTACGCGGATATATGCCGGATCACTTGCGAGGACGGCCTGTTCCAGTTTGCGGCTGTCTATCTGCACAATCCCGTCGATAACGACCTGAAAGACCTTGCGATAGCTGGGGTCGATGCGCGTCCTGCAAAGACTGTTGCACTTCATAAACTGGCACAGGATTCTTGCCTCCAGGACACCGTTCTCGTTGAGCGCTTGTCGCTATCAGGGGAGTCTGTCAAAGAGGGAAATGACACCAACGATCCGATGGCGATTGGTTTGCCGTTGCGTGATACCCATGGCGTGACGGCGGTGTTGTTGCTTTACACGCAGCAGGTTGATCTCTTTGACTTGACTACACGCAATATTCTGGACGGCATTGCCGAGGACATTTCGCTGGCACTTGCTTATATGGAAGGCGATCAGCAACGTCTGGCAGCTGAAGCCAAGCTGCATTATCGCGCCTTTTACGATGCACAAACCGGCTTGCCTAACGGTATCTTGCTGGAAGAAAAGTTGAGGACTGCAACCCAGCAATGTAAAGAACACGGTGGCTTGCTGACATTGATTGATATCAAGCTGCAGCGCGGGGAGCAGGTGCTGCAATTGCTCGGCAATCCCGGTATGGATGAAGTCTTGCGCACACTGGCTGCGCGGTTAGAACATTTCTGTGGCGCAGATGGCGTGGTTGCGCAGTTGGCACACGATGAGTTTGCCCTTATATCGCACGATCAACGCGACGGTGCTGATGCCTTGGATTTGGCCAGGCGCGTGCAGGCTGCTTTTCAGCAAGCGGTAAGTAGTGGTGACAAGGAAATTTTTGTACAAACCAGCGTCGGTTGCGTGGTCTATCCCTTGCAAGAAACCGATGTGCATTACCTGCTGCGGCGTGCACGCGCGGCAGCGGCAAGGCAAGATAGTGAATTCGGCGCACGTTTATATAGCCCGGATCTTGATAGTGGCTTGGAGCAACGCCTGCAAATGGCTGCGGAACTACATCGTGCGCTGGAGCGTAATGAATTCGAGCTTTACTATCAGCCTCAACTCGATTTGAAGACGGGAGAAATGGTCGGCGTCGAGACTTTGCTGCGTTGGCAACATCCACAGCGCGGCATTATTTCTCCCAGCTTGTTCGTGCCCATGCTGGAAGAGTTGGGCCTGATGCCTGATGTTGGCACCTGGGTCTTGCGTAACGCTTGCAAGCAAGCCAGGAAATGGCAGGAAGAAGGGTATAAATCCTTGCGCGTTGCCGTCAATTTGTCGGCGCAGCAATTTCGCATGGCTGATCTGGTTCCTACCGTTGCGACAGCCTTGGCAGATGCGCAACTTGATCCTGAATGCCTGGAACTGGAATTGACCGAGAGTTTGATTCTGGAGAGTGCAGAACGCACCATACAAACCATGCACGAGCTGAAGAAACTCGGTGTCAGTTTGTCGCTGGACGATTTCGGGACGGGCTATTCATCGCTGAATTATTTACGCCACTATCCAGTTGATCGGATTAAAATTGATCAGTCCTTTGTGCGTGACATGACTGAGCACGCAAGCAGTGCCGCATTGGTGCGAAGCATTCTGTCGATGGCCGGGAATCTCGGATTAACGGCAATTGCCGAAGGCGTGGAAACGGTTGGTCAATACGGTTACTTGCGTAAGCAGTTATGTCAGGAAATGCAGGGATTTCTATTTAGCCGACCTGTCTCGTTGCCTGATCTGACTCGGATTTTGCAGGAAGATCGTAAGTTTGAAGGTGTCGATGCTGAGCTGACCGATGCCGATATTGTGCTGCTTGTTGATGATGAACCGAATGTGCTGGCGGCAATGCAACACGCATTTCGTCGCGAGAGCTGGAAATTACTGACAGCTCCTGATGCACACCAAGGCTTTGAATTGTTGGCGCGATATCACATCGGCGTGGTGATTTCTGATTTGCGTATGAATGGTATTTCCGGTACCGAGTTTTTGCGTCGTGTCAGGGAAATGTACCCGAACACGATGCGTATCTTGTTGACTGGCTTCACGGATTTCACGACAGTGATTGATGCAGTCAATCAAGGCGATTTGTATAAAGTGTTGAGCAAGCCAGTCGATGATGGTTATATGCGTACCAGCATCCGCGATGCTTTCCGACGTTACGCGTTGCTGACACATGGACAACAGCTTCTACGTGATATGCCAATATCTCCGTGATGCGATATCGCATTAAGGATGTCGCCAAGATGGCGTTTCGTTGCGGGAAAGCGAGGGAATAATGGGCGAGAGTCAGCAAGCATTTTACGAACGGTTGGCTCAGGTATTCAAGCAGGAAACAAAAGGCCGCCTGGATACTTTGCGCCAGTTGCTAAATGATACCGAATTGACTGAGTCGCCACAAACAGCATCAGGAAAATTGTTGCCCCTGCAGTTGGAGGTGCACAGCCTGAAAGGGGCTGCACGCTCGGTTGAACGGCACGACATTGAAATGCTTTGTCAGGATGCAGAAACCTTGTTGATTCACGCGAGGGAGCGGGAGAGCGCGCTATCGACGGAAGTGTTGTTGGGCTTGTGTGAATTGATCGATTACCTCGATCGTGTGGTCTTGCAATCTTCGTCGAATCCCGTGGACATCGCATCCAATTCGTTGCACTTGAAGCTCAATGCGCTTGTGGTGGCTTCAAGTCGTGCCCATGCTTTGCCAGGTAAATCATTGAACTGAGTTTGCTATAGGAGTGGCCGGTGAGTCTGACCTTGAAAAGTTCGGCAATTGATATTCTGGTCGTCGAGGATAGTCCGACTCAAGCGGAAAAAATGCGCTACCTGATCGGCACCAAAGGCTACAACGTACGTGTGGCGGTAGACGGCACACAAGCGCTGGATGCGATCAAAGAGCGCAAGCCCAATCTGGTTCTCTCCGATGTGCTGATGCCGGAAATGGATGGCTACACCTTATGCAAACTGATCAAGGAAGATGAAAATTGGGGCGACATCCCTGTCATCCTGATTACTACACTCAACGACCCGAAGGATATCGTGCGTGGGCTGGAATGCGGTGCTGATAATTTCATCCGCAAGCCTTATACCGAATCCTATCTGCTGGCCCGTATTGAATATGCGCTGATGAATCAGCAAATACGGACAGGTAAGAATATGGATGTCGGCATCGTTCTGTATCTCGGTAACCAAAAACATTTCATCAATTCGCAGCGACAGCAAATATTAGATTTGTTGATCTCCACCTATGAGCAGGCAATTTTCGTCAATGAAGAATTGCAGCAGCGCGAACGGCAAGTCCTCGACCTGAACATGCGGCTGGCGCAATACACAAGCGAATTGGAAGCGACCAATCGCGTCATCGCGAGAAAGAATATCGAACTGGAGCATGCCAACCGCGCCAAGTCGGAATTCCTCGCCAATATGTCGCATGAATTGCGCACGCCATTGAACGCTATTCTCGGTTTCTCGGAAGCGTTGAAAGATGGCTTGGTTGGGGTGATGGGCGATAAACAGAAGGAATATATCACTGATATTTTTGAAAGCGGCAGCCACTTGCTGGCACTGATCAACGATATTCTGGATCTGGCAAAAATCGAAGCAGGGCGTATGGATCTTGAAATTGCACCTACCGATGTATCGGCCATATTGGAATCAAGCATATCCCTGTTGACCGAGCGGGCACATGCGCATCAGATACGCTTGAGCCTGGAACTTCAGCCCATCGATATCGTGATGCTGGATCAGCGCAAGTTCAAACAGATTGTTTTTAACCTTGTCTCGAACGCGATCAAATTTACCCCGAGTGGCGGCGACGTTTTTGTCAGCATTGGCAAGGCTTCGCGCTTGCCCGACAGCGTGAGCATTGCTGCCGGCTTTACTAAAACTCTGCAGGCGGACAATGGTGCATATATCGAGTTGTCCGTGATTGATACCGGTATCGGTATGCAAGCTGATGCACTGGATAAATTGTTCCAACCGTTTGTGCAACTCGACAGCGGATTAACTCGTAAATTTGAAGGTAGCGGTTTGGGGTTGGCTATCGTCAAGCAATTGGTTGAATTGCATAGCGGTGCCATGGAGGTGAAGAGTGAGGTTGGATGCGGCTCAAAATTTACCGTCTTTCTTCCCTACGTCAGCGCCATAGATGCTACCAACTCCGCGTCGTCATTGAAGGCCACTGGTTAACTGTCAGGAAATGATATTGCCTGACGCAGACTCGGAAGCACCTGTCATCACGCGTTCAATTACTTCATAAAGTTGATTTTGCATGATTGGCTTGCCGATAAAGTCATTCATGCCCACCTCTATGCACGTATCGCGATCGGATTGCCGGACATTGGCAGTCATTGCAACGATGGGGATGCGAGGATTCAGTACGGTCGGATGGTTTGCGCGTACGCAGCGTGTCGCATCGTAGCCATCCATGACCGGCATCTGACAATCCATCAAAACCAAGTCGTAGGACGTTGTCGCCAGGGCTTGTAGTGCTTCCTGACCGTTCTCGACGATATCAAATGTGTGGCCGCGTTTTTCCAGCATGATGCTGGCCAACTTTTGATTGAGTTTGTTATCCTCAACCAGCAGGATGCGATAAGTCTTCGTTGGCACTTCTTTTTCTGCCTCTTCAGGGAGAGGCAGTGGTGCGCTTGGATGCACAAGATTTTCGACGGGCGTCCATGTCGGACTGACAGCTTCGGCCATTCGCTTTCGTAATTGCGATTGCCGTATTGGCTTGGATAGGTAAGCCGAAAACCCAGCTTCTTGCGCGCGTTCTCTATCGGTGGCTTGAGGCACCGATGTTAGAAGGATGAGACGTATTCGAGCGAAACGTGCATCGTTGCTGATTTTCCTACCCAGGCTCAGACCATCGGTGCCGGGCATCATCATGTCCAATAAGGCGATGTCGAATGGCTCCGATACGCTGGCTTGTTCTAGCTTTGCCAACGCCATTTTGGCGTTGTCGACTGCATCGACGATACATCCCCAATTTTTCAGCAGGCTTGTCAGTAACAGGCGATTGGTCGCATTGTCGTCAACTACCAGCACTCGCTTGTGCGATAAATCGGGTAAGGGGAGATCCTCTTCCTTTTGCTCTGCTTGTCGTTGAAACGGTAACGTGAACCAAAATATGGAGCCTTGTCCTTCTATACTTTCGACTCCGATTTCCCCGTTCATCAATTCAACCAGACGCTTGGAAATGGAAAGTCCCAATCCAGTACCACCAAAGCGTCGCGTCGTTGAGCTGTCTGCTTGCACGAAAGGGGTGAACAGTTCCCTGATCTTCTCATTGGCAATACCAATGCCTGAATCTTTGACTTCAAAACGCAGGGTGACAGAATCAGCGTGTGTATAAGTAACGTGCACGGAAATCGCAATCTCACCACTTGGTGTGAATTTGATAGCATTGCCGGTCAGATTGAATAGAATCTGACGAAGTCGAATGGGATCACCATATAACATTGCAGGCACATCAGTATGTGGCAAGACAATAAATTCCAGTCCCTTCTCGTGAGCGCGCAGTCCTAGAAAATCGGTTACGTCTTCCAGCAATACATCCAGATCAAAATCAATGTTTTCGATATCGAGCTTGCCGGCATCGATTTTCGAGAAATCGAGAATTTCGTTGATAACGTTTAACAAGGCTTCAGCGCTGCTTTGTATCGTGCGTGCGAAGTCGTGTTGTTCCGCATTGAGCTTGGTGCCAAGCAGGAGTTGAGTCATGCCGATCACACCATTCATCGGTGTGCGGATTTCATGACTCATGTTGGCCAGGAATTCCCCTTTGGCTCGGTTTGAAGCCTCGGCAGCGTCCTTTGCGGCACGTATCGCGCGAATGTAATGCATTGCGCTGACCATGCTGATAATGAGCATGCCGCCGCTGGCTGCCAGCAATCCAAATAGCCAGAGCCGGGAACCACGCAACTGCATGATTTCAGACTGTGTTCTTGCTACATAGATATTGATTGACTCCTCAGGTAACAAACGCGATTCGATGATTACAGGATCAGCTTGATCTCCAACACGTTGCAAGCGCGGAAAATGTGGATCTCCCCAGGATGAGATGCTTAGCTGGGAAAAGTCCTTGCGCTTATATTGCTTGATTCTCTCCTCCTCGCTCAGTCTATTAGCAGCAGCGTTGGGTAGCGTAAGTTCGAGAAGTTGTTTGTTTTTTGCGAGGATGATAACGCCCTGGTTATCCGCGACGAACGCATCTGCCTGTTCTACCCAGTAGGCTAGATTGGGTACATTTATTTTGACGACGACTACACCCAGGAAAACGCCGTTTTCATACACAGGTGATGAATAAAAAAGGCCAGGGACATTACTCTGCCGGCCTATCGCATATTGTTGACCATTGTGTCCCGCTTTTGCTTCCAGGAAGTAAGCGCGATCAGCGTAATTAATGCCGATAAAAGATTCAGGCTGATTGGCATTGCTCGCAGCAATGCATAAGCCGGATGCGTCGAGTACCCAGATGATGTCTGGTGGTAAGTTCCTTTTTGCCTGCTTCAAAAAAGCATTGAGCGGTATAAGTACGGGATCGCTGATCCATGACTGCATTAATTCGCTTGATGTCAAATGGTTATCTTGTTCCCGAGAAGCCACATGCAATAGAGCACTGACCAATGCATCTTCGCTTGCGAGTAAAGAGGCAATCCCCTTTAATTGATCCAGATTGCGAATGACGTTGTTGCTGACGATGTCTGCCTGTTGCGTTGCGATATTGCTTTCGCTGGCAAAGATTGTCGTGGCTTTATCGTTGATGTAATTGTCGGCAATTAACCAGGATGCGCCAGCCCAACCGATGATCAGTGCACATAAAATCCTGATGCGATTGGTATCGCTGCGTACAGTCATAC
>Ga0116226_10005948_pt1 | contig 10926 bp, 12 predicted proteins | sample S1TSphfallax_FD_89692 | JGI IMG/M metagenome (GOLD analysis project Ga0116226, IMG submission 89692) | Host-associated microbial communities from peat moss isolated from Minnesota, USA - S1T2_Fa - Sphagnum fallax MG | ecosystem: Host-associated > Plants > Peat moss > Unclassified | place: USA...
TACACGCAACTCTGGTTCAAGGCCGATCGCCCGGGCATCTATCACCTCTACTGCTCCGAATATTGCGGCACCGATCACTCCAAAATGGATGGTAACCTGTACATCATGAAGCCCGCCGATTTCCAGAAATGGCTGGTCGAAGCAGGGTCCACCCAATCGCTTGCCGCCATCGGCCAGCGCCTCTACGCCGCCTTCGGCTGCGCCGGCTGCCACAATTCCGCAACCCATACCGGCCCGTCGCTTGCCGGACTCTACGGCACCGAAGTGCCGCTGGCCACCGGCCGCGTCGTGCTCGCCGACGACACCTATCTGCGCACCAAAATTCTCAATCCCGACGAAAACCAGATCGCCGGCTACAAGCAAATCATGCCAAGCTATCGCGGCGTTCTGAAAGAAGACGATCTGACACACATCGTCGCCTACATCCGAACCCTGCAGGAGCCCACGCAATGAGCCCCTCCGACACCGCGCTGTTGCGCGATCCCGGCACTCCGCGCGCCACGCTCGATCGGCCTGCCGATTACCTGCACGAGGAACACACGCTGCGCTCCTGGTTCTTTTCCACCGACCACAAGCGCATCGGGCTGCTGTATCTCGCTTCGATCACCGGATTTTTCGTGCTGGGGGCCATCGCCGCCGGCCTCGTGCGCCTTGCGCTGATCGTGCCGAACGGCGCTATTTTCTCCAACGACACCTACAACAAGCTCTTCACCATGCACGGCGTGATCATGGTGTGGTTCTTCCTGATCCCCTCCATCCCCGCAACCTTCGGCAATTTCCTGCTGCCGCTGATGATCGGCGCCAGGGATGTCGCTTTCCCGCGCCTCAACCTGCTGAGCTGGTATATTTTCATGACCGGATCGGTGTTCACGCTGATCACGCTCATCGTCGGCGGCGTCGATACCGGATGGACGTTTTATGCTCCCTTCAGCACGACGTTTTCGAACAGTTTCGTCATTCCCGCCCTGATCGGCGTGATCATCGTGGGTTTCTCATCCATCCTCACCGGGCTCAATTTCGTCGTCACCGTGCATAAGATGCGCGCGCCGGGCATGACATGGTTCCGCATGCCCATTTTCATCTGGACGCTCTACGCCACCAGTCTCATTTTCCTGCTGGCCACACCCGTCATTACCATGGCGCTCATTCTGCTGATCATGGAACGCGCCTTCCGGATCGGCATCTTCGATCCCACCCTGGGCGGCGACCCCGTGCTGTTCGAACATCTGTTCTGGTTCTACTCCCACCCCGCCGTGTATATCATGGTGCTGCCGGGCATGGGCGTAATCACCGAGCTGGTGGCGGCGTTTTCGCAGAAAAAAGTGTTCGGCTATCGCTTCGTCGCTTACGCCAGCATCGGTCTCGCCTCCGTCACTTTCCTTGTATGGGGCCACCACATGTTCGTGAACGGCCAAAGCCAGTTGGCCAGCACGGTGTTTTCGCTGCTGAGCTTCGCGGTCGCCGTTCCCTCGGCCGTCAAAGTCTATAACTGGACGGCCACCATCCACAGGGGCTCGATCCGTCTCGATACGCCCATGCTGTACGCCATGGGTTATATCGGGCTGTTCGTGCTTGGCGGCCTCACCGGTCTGTTCCTGGCAACGCTTGCGATCGATGCGCATCTGCACGACACGTATTTTGTCGTGGCCCATTTCCACTACATCATGGTGGGCGGCACCATGCTCGCCTTCCTGGGCGGCTTGCATTATTGGTGGCCGAAATTCACCGGCCGCATGTATCCCGAAACCTGGGGGCGGGTCGGGGCCGCGCTGATCTTCATCGGTTTCAACGTTACGTTCTTTCCGCAATTCATTCTGGGCTATCTCGGCATGCCCCGGCGCTACCACACCTACCCGCCGGAATTTCAATTGCTGAACATTATGTCGTCCGCCGGCGCCACCATTCTGGCGGCGGGGTATTTCTTCCCCATGGTCTACCTCATCTGGTCCCTCTGGTACGGCAAGCGCGCCGCCGCCAATCCATGGAACGCGAAAGGCCTGGAATGGACCACAACATCGCCGCCCCCCGCCCATAATTTCGATCAGACGCCGCTGGTCGATTTCGAACCCTACGGCTATGCGAACAAGGTACCCGAAATTGGCTGAAGCGGTCGGCATCGCGCTTTCGGAGCATTTCGAAAGCGTAGAACAGCAGCGCGAGGCCACCACGCTCGGGATGTGGGCCTGGTTGCTGACGGAATTGCTGCTTTTTGCAGGGCTTTTCCTGATTGCCCTGATCCTGCGCATTCAGCACCCGCAATCCGTGACGCTCGCCACCACCCATCTGAAATTCTGGATCGGCGCCGCCAACACCGCCGTGCTGATCTGCTCCAGTTTCACGATGTCCGGCGCCATCGCTTGTTCGCGGCTTGGCTGGCGGGGCCCCATGCTGCACTGCATGCTGGCCACCGCTTCGCTCGGCACGCTGTTCCTGGTCTTGAAGGGCTACGAATATTACACGGATTATGTGGAACACATGATCCCGTTCCTCGATCGCCCCTATGCGCTGGCCGCCGACCCAGCCACGCGGCTGTTCGTCGATGTTTATTTCGTCACCACCGCGTTGCATGGGCTGCATCTGATGACGGGCGTCAGCATTCTGCTGGTGCTCACGCGCATGGCCGCGCGTCCGCACTTCCTCGCCACCCACCAGAACCGCATCGAGATCTATGGCCTCTACTGGCATTTCATCGACCTTATATGGATCATCGTATTCCCCGTGCTGTATGTTCTGAACCGATGAGGCGCCCATGACGGCGGATGAAAAGCGGGCACTCTGGCGTCAGATGCGTGTGCCCTTGCTCGGTTTCATTGCCCTGCTCGGCCTGCTCGCGATCAATGTCGCGCTCGGTGCCATAGTGAATTTTCGCGGCAGTTGGGTGGTGGAAGCTTGTGTCACGGTCTGCATGGTGGGGGTGGTGCTCCTGCTCTCCATGGATGTGCGGGAGGCTTCGCCGCTGATCCGCCTGTTTTCCGGGCTCGGCTTTTTCTGGGTGCTGATCATGTTCACGATGACGCTCACGGATTATCTCTGGCGATGAAGGCGCGCTACGCCGCCGCCGCCCTTCTGCTGCTGTCGGCCGCGCGCGGCCCCGACACATCGGGAATTGGTTACACCCAACATGTCGGCGCTGCCCTGCCCTTCGATACGATATTCAAGGACGAAGCCGGCCGCAGCATCACCCTGGCCAAAGCGATGGCCGACAAGCCCACCATCCTGGCGCCCGTGTATTTTCACTGCCCAAGCCTATGTGGCGTGGTGCAGGACGATCTGTTCTTCGCGCTCTCTAAATCGGGGCTTTCCGCGGGGCGCGATTATGCGCTGGTGGCGTTCAGCATCGATCCCGACGAAACACCCGCGCAGGCGACCGCGCAAAAAACACAGGATATCCAGCGCTATCCCGGCTTCGCGCCAAACGGCGTGCATTTTCTCACCGGCACCAAAAACGCTATCGCAGCGCTTACCGATGCGATCGGTTTTTCCAGCCGCTACGCGCCCGATCTAAAACAATTCATTCATCCGGCCGGACTAGTTTTCGCCACCGCGAACGGCCGGATATCCAGTTATATGCTCGGTGTCGGGTATCACGCCGGCGATGTGCGGGCGGCCCTGTTGCGCGCGGGCAATGGCGGTTTTGCCAAGGCCGCGCTGCCCGTGCTGCTATTGTGCTTTCATTTCGATGCGAGCACGGGACGGTATTCGCTGGAAATCCTGAAGGTACTGCGGCTGGCGGCGGGACTGTTTCTGGCGATGCTGGTTGCGGGCATTGTCCTACTACAAAAGAAGAAGAAGAAAGCACTTCTTTTCTGAAGAAAAGAAGCAAAAGACTTTTATGTCCAGCGTCGGTTGCGAGAAACGGGAATTAAAAGTTTTTTGCTTTTTTTCAAAAAGAAGTCCTTCCTTCAATGCCCTGAAGAAATGGTAATCAGCGCCCCACCGCCGGCCTGGCTCAGCGCGAACGGGTTCGCGCCGGTCATGCCCGCAAAATGCAACCTGTCTACCACTTGGCCCTCATCTTTCAGAACCAGCACACCCAGGCTGCCATTCCACGCGATCTGATCCACATCCGGCATAACAATTCTGTCGCCGGCGCCGAAGCCTGTGATCGTGGCATTGTCCACCACGCCTTCAGCGAGGCTCAGCGTGGCGCCGGATCCCAGGAAGCTGATGCTCTCTTCCCCTAGTTGAGACGCGGTGATGGTGAGCGTCGCACCCGTTTCCACCTGCATCACGCCAGCCCCGGCAATAACGTTGCTCTGCAGCGTCAAATTGCCCCCGGCTGCGGTAATCGTGCCGGCATCGATAATGCTCCCGCCCCCCGAATTCACCAAGCCGTAGCCGGAAAGCTCGCCGCCCGGCATCACCCGCAAGTCCAGGGCCGAACTGCCAAGGGCGAGGGTGCCGCCTGCCATAAACAAATTCTCATTGGCAAATACGTTCACAACGGAGCCCACCGAGAGCAGCGCGCCACTATCCACGTGCACGGTGGCGCTCCCCGAGCCCACGGGGCTATTGGGGCCGGCGCCCAGGTTGAGGCTGTTGACAACCGAGAGCGTGGCCCCGCTGGAAAGTGTGACCACGCCCACGGAACCGGCATATTGGCCCACGCGCATATCCGCGCCGGCTTTCACCTGTCCGCCATCCAGCACGTTCAGCGTGCCATTGCCCTGCAGCCCGACAAAAAGATTGAGACTGTTGGTCCAGTGCGCGCCATCGATGGTGACAGTGCCGATGCCGCCATCCAGCCGCCCGATCTTGGCATTGAGCGTGGTAAGGCTGCTGTATTGCGAAGCCGTGCCTACCGCCGTGAGGACGCCGACATCCTCATTCCCGACAATGATGGCCCCGGCATCGTTCAGCACCGAGGTTGCAGTGAAATTCGCCACCGCACCGTTGCACACCATGAAGCTTTCGCACAGATTGGTGTTCGTCGTGCTCAGCACACCATTCACGGTCACTGTCTCGGTGCCAAGCATCATCACGGTATTTGCAATAAAACTGCCGTTCAGGGTGGCGCTCAGCGGCACCACCACCAGGCTGCTTGCATCGGGGGCCGCGCCGGCCCACCAATTATGCGGATCGGACCAATTTCCCGCCTGCCCCGCGCCATCGTAGAAAAATGTGTTCTTCGGCAGGATGCTGAACAGCTCCTGCGAAACGCCCGGAGGAAGATCGGAAGGTGATGCCATGTGAACTGCCCTTGCAAAAACGCGATGGGCGCAGTGTGCATGGGGAAGATTGCGGTCCGCTTAACGTTCGTATCGGTTTGCGAGCAGATACCAGAAAACTCGTCTCGAGCCTGAATGAAACTCACAGCGAGCTTGTCAAAAAGAAGTCTAGCGAAATCAAAGCTTTATAGAGGACGCATGTTTGCTTCTGGAAAAAACTCAATGCCCTGAAGAAACCGCAATCAGCGCCTCACCGCCCGCCTGGCTCAGGGTAAACGGGTTAGACCCGGTCATCCCGGTAAAATGCAGCGTATCCACCATCTTGTTCTCATCTATAACATAGAGCACGCCCAGGCTGGCATTCCATATAATGTGATCTGCAGCCGGCAAAACAATTCTGTCGCCCGCGGCGAACCCGGTGACAATCATATTAAAGGCGCCGTTATCAGCCAAATTCAGCGTCGCATCTGCGCCCAAAAAAGCGATGCTCTCCCCCCCAAGATGCGGTGACATAATGCCAAGTGTGGCGCCCGCCTCGATCTGCAGCGCGCCAAGCCCTGGAAGCGAGGCGCTCTGCAGGACAAGCGTGCCACCGGCGGCGGTGATCGTGCCGTCATCGGTGATGTGGCTGTTGCCCGCATTCACCAGGCCATAGCCGGCAACGTCGCTGCCCTGCATCACCCGCACACACACAGGCTGGCTGCCAAGCGCCAGTGTGCCGCCGGCCATGTACAGGGTTTCATTGGCAAACACACTGACCACCTTGCCCACCGAGAGCAGCGCCCCGCTTCCCACAGTTAGTGTGGCGCTGCCGGATCCCAATACGCTATTCGTCTGCTCGCCCAGGTTCAGGCTGTCGGCAATGGAAAGCGTCGCGCCGCTTGAAAGATTCACTACGCCCACAGCCCCTCCATACTGGCCCACGAACATACTGGCGGCTTCTTTCACCTGGCCGTCATCCAGCACATTCAGAGTGCCGTTGCCCTGCAGCCCCACATAAAGATTGAGGCTGTTGCTCCACTGTGCGCCATCGATGGTCACTGTGCCGATGCCGCCGACGAGCCGCCCGATCCTCGCATCCAGCGTTGTGAGCGTGCTGTATTGCGAGGGCGTTCCCACTGCGGTCAGCACACCAGCATCCTCATTACCGACTATAAGCGCGCCTGCATCGTTCAGCACCGAGGTGTCGGCAAAATTTGCCACCGCGCCGTCGCACACCATGAAGCTTTCGCAGAAATTGGTGTTGGTCGTGGTCAGTTCGCCATTGATTGCCACCGTCTCGGTGCCGAGCAGCATCACGGTTTTTGCGGTAAAAGCGCCGTTCAGCGTGGTGCTGATCGGCACCAGCACGAAGCTGCCGGCACTCGGCGCTGCGCCGGCCCACCAGTTTTGCGGATCGGTCCAACTGCCCGCCTGCCCTTGTCCATCGTAGTAATACGTGGCTTTCGCCAGAGCGCTGAATAGCCCCTGCGAAACACCCGGAGGAAGAACGGTCGATGATGACATCTGAACTGCCCTTGCGAAACGCGAAGCCGGCACTCTGCATGGGCAAGATTGATGGCGTGTTAACGATCGTATCGCTTAGCGAGCAAGTTCCAGAAAATCGCCGCGCGCCTGCTTTGACAAGAGCTCATTTTTGGAAAAAGTCAGCTACACCCCGCCAACTGAATATCGTACACGGGATGTTCCAAAAGGTTAAGAGCAGGCTCTTTTTCCAGCAACCAGCCTTCAAAACCCGGCTGGCCCGGCCTGCTATCCGTCACCGCAAGGTTCGCCGTGGCATCGGCCGGCAGATCAGGCGGCCGCACGTCACAGGCTTTCAGGGTGATCGAAAGCGATTGCAGCTTGCTGGTTTCGCCCACATGCAGGGTGATCGTTTGCACCGTCGAATCCAGCTTATTCAGCACATGCAGGGTAGCTTCGGTGCGCGGCACCCACGTATCGGGCGGGGAAATCACCGGCGGGGTCACGGTCTCGCCGCGCGCCACACTTCCCCACAAGGCGATCATCACCAACCACGTTGCCGGCCAGATCCCGGATCGTGCAACCGGCGCAGGCATAAAAGTCTTTTGGTTCTTTTCTTCAGAAAAGAACATCTTTCTTGCCCTTCACTTTTTGGGGCTCTTAAGCCCGTTCACCAACTCCGCGATCACCCGCCGCATCAGCGCCTCATCCACCCCCATCAGCAGCGCGTCCTCGAACGCATCCTGCATCACGTGGCGCAACTCCTCGTGATTTTCATCGAGGATTTCCAGCTTGTCGCGGCAAGAGACCGGCGTGCCATCCGGCTGCGCCCAGTGCGGCAATCCCGCCCGGCTCATTTCAGATCCGATCCGCCTTTGCTGCCGCTCGCGGCGGGCGCCGCTTTGCCGCCAGTGCCGCCAAAAATGTACTTACCGATCAGCGCCTCCAGGTTCACCGAGCCCTGGGTGATCGTGATGGTGGCGCCCGGCTTCAGGATTTTGTCGTCCCCGCCGGTCGCCAGCGCCAGGTATTTGCCGCCCAGCAATCCGTCGGTGGAAACCGAGGCGCTGCTGTCGTCGGTCAGTTGCACATTATCCTGCACGGTGAATGAAACGTCCGCCTGATAGGTTTTCGGGTTCAGCCGGATCGATTGAATGCTGCCGATCTTCACCCCGGCGATGCGCACGTCGGCGCCCACGCTCAGCCCATCCACATGGTCGAAGGTGGCGTTAAGCCGATAGCCTTCCACGCCGAAGCGCTGCCCGGTATTGGCCATCGCGAACACCAGAAATCCCCCGGCCACCAGCAGCACCGCGGCGCCGGTGGCTATTTCGATCGGGCTATGACGTGCCATGGTACCGCCTAAGCCTCCGGTGACCAGGCTTCGTAATCGCCCGTGGCGCGCGCCCGGTTGCCACCCTCGTAATCATGGCCCGGCGGGCGATAGCTGAGCGGCGTGCCGGTGCGGTTGGGCAAATGCGGCTTCTGCCAGGGCTTGCGCGCTGCCTCGGCCAGCGGCTCATCGGTGGTGTAGTGCAGCCAGGCATGCCACTCGGGGGGGATGGCGGTGGCATCCTCGGGGCCCGCGAAAGTTACCCAACGACGTTGGCGCAGCAAACCGGGCTTGCGCTTGCGCTCGGTAAAATAGCGGTTGCCGGCAGCATCCGTGCCCACGGGCTTGCCATGCAGAAGGGTAAATAATCTGGTGCCGATGTTCATGGTCGGGGGTTATAGGGGGGCAGGCAAGGCAAGGGCAAGAAAGGCAAGGAAAGCGCTTCTTTTTTAAAAAAAGGCGGAGCCCGCCCGGCGGGAAGCAAAAAACTTTTAGTTCTTGCGCCGCTTGCACGATACGGAACTGGCCAACCATGAGACAGTTCAGCACCCCGCCCCTGATCGAAACCGCCCGGTTGATCATCGATCGCCACACCCCAGCGGATTTCGAAGCGCTTGCCGCGCTCTGGGCCGCCCCCGACACGGTGCGCCACATCGGCGGCCGACCCAGCACCCGGCAGGAAAGCTGGCAACGCCTGCTGCGCTATTGCGGAACCTGGCCGCTGCTCGGCTACGGCTACTGGGCCATACGCACCAAAGCCGATGGCCGCTATATCGGCGATCTTGGCTTCCACGACATGTGCCGTGCCATCGATCCACCCATCTTCGGCACCCCCGAAGCCGGCTGGGTGTTTGCCCGCGCAGGCCAAGGCCAAGGCTTTGCCGGCGAAGCCCTCGCCGCCGCCCTCTCCTGGCTGGATGCCCAGGGGCACCACCCGCGCAGCGTATGCCTGATCTCGCCCGCCAATGCCCCCTCTATCCGGCTCGCGGAGAAGCACGGCTACGCCCGGCACCGCACCGTCAGCTATATGAACGAGGAGACGCTGCTACTCACGCGCGGGCCGTTATCCACAACATAATGTGGGCAGACGGCAGGCAGGCCCCATAATCTGTGTTCCCGAGTCGCGCCATCCATGCTTAGCATCGCGCCATGAAAGCACATCGGCTGTGGCAGGGCGTTCGGATGCGGCAAGTAGCGGCCTCGGCCGACCCGGATGCGCCAGCGCGGCTGATTACCCTGCCGGTGAGCTGGGATGATCGCGCGGCCGAAGCGCTGGCGGCGCTGGTGCCGGGCGATGGGCCGGTGAGCCTGGCCAATGCAGCCAATGCCTGGCTGGGGCCGCTCGCCCAGCGCGCGCGCCAGGCCGGCCATAGCGAAGCCATCGCCCAGCGCCTGCACGAAAAGCTGCGGCTACGCCAGGCTGCCCCGAACGCTGCCATCTGGCGCGGCGAAACCCAGGCGCCTGGCTTCGTGCTGAATGCCGCCGGCTTTCACGATGCGGCCACGGGGTTCGATATCGCCGGCTTTGCCGAAGCCGCCGCCCTCGCCACCCGCGCCTGCCTGCTGCTGGCGCCGGGCGCCGCGCACCTGGAGATCGGTTTTGCGGGGCTGGACGATCTGCTCGCCTGTCTGGGCCTGAACTACGATAGCCGGCCGGCCCGCACGGTCGGCGCCTGCCTCGCCGCCCTGCTGCGCGCCAAGGTGGAGCATGCGTTGGAAGGCGATCAGCCGGATTTGCTGGCCGCCCCGGCCGACTGGCCGCTGCCACCGACGCCCTGCTTCATCCCAGGCCTTGCGGAGGCCGCGACCAAAGCGCGCGCCGCCGTTCGCCGTGCGCCGCACGCCATCGCAGCCACCGGCATTTTCCCCGCCGGACCCGCCGAGGCGTTGCTGGGTGTGGAGACGGGCGGGATCGCCCCTGCTTTCTCACCCGTGCGCGAACGGCATCTTACCCGCGCCGCCCAGCACCGCCTGGCGGCCAGCGCCATGTCGCCGGAAGCGGCCTTGGCCACGGTGCTGGAGGGCGGCGTGCTGCTGCCGGTGGCCGGGCTGCCTGCCCATGCCGCGATGCGCGAAATGGTGGGCCCCTACCTGGAAACGATGCCCCCGCTGCCGGCCGGCTTGCCCGCGCCGAACGATGACCGCACGGAGCGCGAACGCCGCACGCGCGCCGAGCCCCTGCCCGCCCGCCAGACCGGCATCGCCCAAAAGGCGGGGGTGAGCGGCCACCGCGTGTTTCTGCGCACCGGCGAATATGCCGATGGCCGCCTGGGCGAAATCACGCTCTCCCTGCCGCGCGAGGGCGCCTTGGTGCGGGGCCTCGCCGATTGTTTTGCGCAGGCCGTCAGCATCGGCCTGCAGCACGGGATCAAGCTTGACGCGTTCGTGGAGGCCTTCGCCTTCACCCGCTTCGGTCCTGCCGGCACGGTAGAGGGGGACCCCGCCGTTAGTCGCGCCACCTCGCTGATCGATTACGCGATGCGCTCGCTCGCCGCCAATTACCTCGGCCGCGCTTTGCCTGAGCCCGAACTGGACGAAGAAACCCTGCCTCCGGAAGCAGAGCCCATGCTACCGCTCGATTTGCCCCGCGCCCCCCGCCGCGTCCTGCGCCTGGTCGCCTAGAGCCCGGCAGGTCCCGTATCGCGCACCATCAAGGGAACAAAAGTTCTTTGCTTCTTTCTTTCAAGAAAGAAGTCCTTCCTAACCTTCCCGATGATCCTTGATATCCTTGAACGTAAGCCCCGCGTTCTGCTCCGTCGTCCGCCGCAGCATGAAGGCTGACGTCGCCAGGAACACGGGGTCGCCATCCACATCGTCGGCCATTGCGGTGCGCTGATCCTGGCCAAACTTCGCCACGAGCGCGCGATCGCCAAAAATCCAGCGCGCGAGGTTGTAGGGGGTGGGCTCGAAGCCGATGCCTACGCCGTATTCCGCGGCGAGGCGGGCCTGCAGCACATCCAA
>Ga0116226_10005950_pt1 | contig 10924 bp, 9 predicted proteins | sample S1TSphfallax_FD_89692 | JGI IMG/M metagenome (GOLD analysis project Ga0116226, IMG submission 89692) | Host-associated microbial communities from peat moss isolated from Minnesota, USA - S1T2_Fa - Sphagnum fallax MG | ecosystem: Host-associated > Plants > Peat moss > Unclassified | place: USA...
GGTCGCCGTCGCGCACGCTCCGCCTACAGAGATGTGCGGAAGCGAGGCCATGTTATGCAGCGCAAGTCCCTTGGCATCGAGGACCGTGGCGAGGTCGCCGTACCGGATGCCCGCGCCCACCTTGGCCGTTCGCGCATCTGGAGCGACCGTTACATCCTTCAGCTTCAGCGTCGATATCTGAGCAACCCGAGAGTCGGCGATACCGTTGAACGCGTGACGAGTGCCGAGCGCGCGGATGCTCTCCACGCTGCGGACCGCGTCCTGGACCTCCGAGACATGCGCTGGCTGAAAGACTCTGTCGGTTGCGTACCGATAGTTGCCCGACCAGTTGGTCCTTGGAATCTCCCCGTCTGCGACGGCCGGCGATGGATTGAGACCTGTTGTCATGATCGTTGCCGCCATTGCCGCCGAACCCTTCAAGAATTCACGCTTGTCCATCCTATGCCTCAGTACAGCCGGAGCCGATTCTAAGCCTGCGCGCATACTTCAAGCCAAGTCGTTGGATTGCGCGCCGAGGTTCATGAGCTCCTGGCTGAGGTGGGGGCCGGAAGAATTGCCCTGCATCTTTGAGGTGAGAGTGAATGTGGAAGATTGGATTTGACGCCATACGCGTTTGCCGTTATGGTTCAACGTGATCGAAGACAGCGTCTTGCGCCGCTTCAGACTCAGGTAGGAATCCCGTACCGTCTGGAGTGGCTGAGTCAACCTGTAGCTCCTTCGTACCCCGGTCCCAGAACCGCATGGATTGGCTTCGAGGATGCGTTTACCCGGCTTGCCCGCTCTTTCCGCGCAGTCAGTCAGCCCCCGCGGCGCAAGCAGTCTACGCTCAGTCGACCAAGTCGAAGCTCGATTCCGCGAGCCGAAGGCTTGTGGTCTGGTATACGCTACAGGCTGCCGCGCTCGCCGCCAGTGTGGCCTACTAGAGCAGCCTCGCCTCGGCGGGATCGACCTTTGCCGCGGCCGCCGGAACCCTGCTCTCCGCCTACACCACCTACACCTACGTCGCTGCGGTCAGCACCGCCGAGGCCACCCAGATGAGTTCCATCAATGAAGCCGACGAGACATTCTGGCAGGGAGTCGAAACGGGCCGCGACGGCTACCAGGCAGGGTCTACGAAGCGCTTTTAGGCTTCGCGCAACGGCAGACTTGACTGGAACAACCAGGGTCCTGTCTCCGGCCTCCATCCTTCTTCTCCCTCAACTTAGCTCTACCCGAAGGAGCATTCGTGGCAATCACACCCACCTTTCCCGGCGTCTACATCGAGGAGATTCCAAGCGGACTGTAGGGCGTCACGCCCGTAGCGACGAGCATCACCGCGTTCGTCGTCCGCGCGCCCATCGGCCCCACCGACGACGTGCTGACCTGCTTCAGCTTCAGCGACTTCAACCGCTTTTACGGCGGCCTCTCGCTGGACTACCCGATGTCCTACGCGGTGCGCGACTTCTTCAACAACGGAGGCTCGCAGGCGGTATCATGCGCTCGCGAAGCTCCAGCAGGAGCCGGTTGCGCCGGGCGAGCGGCATGGCCGCCAGTTCGCTCGGGCGCGACTCCTGAAAGCAGAGTGCCAGCATCAGCAGCGCCCGATGCACCGTGGGACGGTCCTGGCCCAACTCCCACACGCGAATGATCTCCTCCGCCGCAAGCGTCCGCATAGGCTAGCTGGAGGGGAGCGTGTAGCTCGGTTCGGTAGCTCCTGCACGGATGTGTCGCGTTCCCATCCTTCGTTCAGGGGAGACCGACCGCGACCGTCCGAGCGCTATGTTCGACGTGGCGATCCTCTGTTTCAGAATGTTCACGCTGCTCATGGGCAACATGTGCAATCACCGCGCGAGTTGCTCCGGGCAGAGCGCCCGCCGCCGCCGGCGGTTCTACGGCCCCAGCGCCGACGAAGTGAGGAATGCCTCCAGTGATGTTATCGGACGCCAGTATCTGCCGGCCGTGCGCCAGCGTTCGTACGTAATTCGCTGCGGCGTTAAGGACGGCCTCCCCAGGTGTGGCTCCGTGCGGCAGTATCCGAAAAGCATTATGCGCGTCTGCCTGGCCGCCCGTGTTCGACGACCCACCCTGAGGGAGTGGAAAAAAACCGGTATGTCCGGCGACCCCGTTTCCTGTCTGGTCATAGAGGAGTGTCCTGTCGGTCGCCGTCCGCAAACCGCTCTGGACACCGATCGCGGTCGGGTTCCCCGAGTCGGCGTCAGACCCCGCATATTCGATGGAAGAACCTCGTGAAGCCCCGCACCCGCCCTCTGATGAGGGCCTTTATTCGGATCGACGCGAACCTCCTTCGCCGATGGACGTTTCTGATTCGCTTGCTTCTCCGCCGCGTCCTGCCCGATAAACCGCTTGCTTCCCTTTAGAAATGGCTTTAACGATAGATCTGTCGCCTGGGAATATTTCGGGAGCGGCATCATCAGCGAGGGGGACGAACTTGTGATCGACAAGGACGAGCTTGACGACGAGGAGGACGTTTGCCGCCCCTATCACAAATCAGGAGCACGGTTCTTGAACCCAGTCCCGCGTCTCCGCATCGGAGATATTCCGCTCCAGCTTCAGGCCCTCCGCCCGCGCGGCCTGTAGCAGATGCTTCATCTGGATCGGCTCTCCATCCTCGGCCGCCAGAAACGCCGCAGTCAGCGCCATATTGCGGATGCTCCCGCCAGCCATATTCAGCCGGGCGAGCTTGCACGGGTCGATACCCGCAACTGGCGCGGCGGCCGGGAAGCTCCGCTCCCATATGGCAACGCGTTCCTCCACGCTTGGAAAAGGAAAGTCGACAACGAACTGAATCCGCCGCGCAAACGCCGGGTCGAGCGACTGCTTCAGGTTGGTCGTCAGAATCGCCAGGCCGCGATAGGCATCCATGCGCTGCAGCAGATAGCTAACCTCGATGTTCGCGTGACGGTCGTGGCTGTCCTTCACCTCGCTGCGCTTACCGAAGAGGGCGTCGGCCTCGTCGAAGAGAAGGATCGCAGCGCGCTCCTCCGCCGCGTCGAAGACGTGCCGCAGGCTCTTCTCCGTCTCGCCAATGTACTTGCTTACCACCGCGCTCAGGTCGATACGGTAGAGATCGAGATGCAACTCGTTGGCCAGCACCTCCGCGGCGAGCGTCTTGCCGGTCCCGCTCGCGCCGGCAAATAGGACCGTAATCCCGAGGCCCCGGCTTGTTCCGCGGCCGAACTCCCATCGTCCGTACACCTGGCTACGATGCTTCACCCGAAGCTTGATCTCGCGCAGGATCCGCTCCTGCGGTGCGGCGAGGATAAGATCGTCCCACCCGGCCTCGGAGTCTACCCGCTGCGCCAGACCATCCATGCGAAGCCGAGCCTGGCTTCGGCAGATCGCCCACAGCCGCGCTCCGCGAATCTCCGGTGCCGCGAACGCCTCCTCACTCCGTTCGAGCGTCCCGCATGTGGCCTCTATGACCGCCGGACCCACATCGAACTGGGCCACCAGCCGGTCGATCTCGCTTTCCATCCCGGCGGAGAGGCTCCCCAGGCGCTGCGTACATGCCTCTGCCTGGTCCCCTGGCGAGGCATTCATCGCACCCAGGAACAGCATCCCCGCATCGCCCGCCGCGAGTCTGGTTGCCGAACCAATCACCACGGGCCCCAGCGCCTCTTCAGCAAGCTGCGCCATAGCGCGGTCGATCGCTCCGTCCCCCACTCCGCATTCCAGCAGCAGCACCTCCCTTGTCCCACAGCCGGACCAGATGCTTTAATTCTGCTGCCTCCTGCGGAAGCGCAGCCGCCGCAATCACGACCGGGTCAATACCCAGCCGCTCGCTCGCTGCCCGCACCATCACCCGCCGCCGCTCAGCATGACCGCCATGCAACTGAACCACCGGACAATCGTCCGAGGCCCACGCTTGTGCCAGTTCCTTAACCAGTACCCGGTCCGGCGCGGCGACATTCCACTCCGCAAGATGCGCTGATCTCAGCCGCAGCACCGGCAGCCGATCGTCCCGCGCATCCGTTCCGGTCAGGTAATGCAGCATCCGCTCATCGAGACGGAGCGGGCTCAGCGTCAGCGATGCGCCGGGACCAACCTCGATCAAACGCCAATACCGCAGCGGAGCCGAGGGAGCCATCGCCCCAATCCGCCCCCGCGAACAGCGAAAAGCCCAGCGCGAAGGTAGGCGATGCCTGTGCGCCAGCTTGAGCGCCTCCCTGAATCCAGCCGTGAGCCGCCGCGCACAAGAGGGAAAAGCGCGGATCGAGCTCCAACCCGGCGCACAGCAGCACCATGCCACGCTCGAACTGCGACAGCCCGAAGACCTCCACATCCGATGGAATCGCGACTGCCCCGAAACTGAGGCCTCTACCGCCGCAGTCTGGAGGCGCGCCGCTCCGATCGCCAGATCGAGCGCCGCAACCTCCTGCTCCGATGTAGCGGCCACACGCTCAAGCGCAAGCCGAATCTCCTCCAGTGCCGCGCTCAGGTAGTCTCGGTCCGCTCGGTCTGTCACGCTCGCAGACGCCTCAGGAGACCCACGCTTCGCCGCTTCCACAGCCATTCCGCCTGGCTCCTGTTCTGCTTCCTGCAATCAGAAGATAGAGTCGTCCCGCATCCCACCCTTCGCACGAACGGCCATCATCCCGGGTGGATGATGGCCGCCATCGCGAGACCAATGGAATTACTTGCCCTCGGCCGACGCCGCCGAGGCAATGTAGATATCCACGTTGATCTTATCCACGATCGCCGTTCCCGTATCCACAAACACAGGGTAAGGTGCGAACGAGTTCACTGCATAGTTGTTCAGGAAGGGCTTCGGCTGGTGGTGGTAGATCTCATCCAGCGCCTTTAGGCCCACATAGCCCATCGTAAACGGCTTCTGCGAGACCGTCGCCTCGATGCTTCCATCCTTGATCAGTTGCAGCGTCTCCGAGTCCACATCCATCGCAATTACCGTCCGGTCGGTCGCGTTTTTCCGCTTCAGTACCTCGGCGATGGCATTGCCCGCCGCGGACTCCAGGCACACAAATGCGTCGATCTTGTCAGCGCCCGTCTTCGCCATATACTTCTCTGTCTGGTCGAAGGCCGTGCCCGCATCGCCCTTTGTGTCGAAGATGTCCGCGATCTTGATCTCCGGACTCCGCGCGATGATCTCCTCGTATCCTTTCAGCCGCTCTTCGAGGTTGGGTTGGCCGGCGATGGTGAAGAAGACCACGTTTCCCTTGCCGTGCAGCTTGTCGACCAGCCGCTGGCCGCCCAGATGCCCGGCCTCCAGGTTGTTCGTGCCGATGAAGTACAGCCGGTTGCTCGTTGGGGCGTCTGAGTCGACCGTAATCACCGGAACACCGGCCTCGATCGCCGAGTTGATCTCCGGCCGCAACAGGTTCGCGTCCGCCACCGAGATCAGCACCCCCGCTGGCCGCGAGTTCACAACCTTAGTGAAGGAATCGAGCTCCGCCTGCGGGTCGAAGTTGTCCGGCCCGACAATATTGCCCGTCACGCCATACTCATTTGCCGCCTTCGTAAAGCCCGCGCTCACCGTCTTCCAGTACGGCAGCTTCTGGTTGTTCGAGATAAGGTAGTAGATTTCCTTCTTCGATTGGTACTGGCAGCCCGCGAGACCTGCAAGACCCAGGATGAATGACGAAGCGGCCAGACGACGCAGTGCGAAGTTGCTCATAAATTCCTCCCCTCGATTCGTCTCCAGCTCCACTTGTGGTCTTCCGCGCCCGGCGCAAATAAACTACAAGATCGGCAGGATGGCTATTCCGAGACGGGCGGAATCATACAGCAAAAGTTGCGGCAATGGGAGACTTCACACCCGCGGGCATCTTCGTAAGCTCCGGTAGGGGTCGGGTTGACTCCATCTGTCGCACAAACCAGACGGCGCGCAGTCGTCGATCAGCCGCGTAAGCAGGACATCTACTCGTCTTCGTCGCGGCCGGGCTCGACAGAGCTCTCCACAATGTCGAGACCGGCCGCGACCATCCGGCCATCGCTCTGCTCCGTCAGCAGTTGCACTCTGCCCTCCGCCGCATCCAACTCTGACTTGCACGCCGCCGAGAGCTTCACCCCGTCCTCAAACAGCTTCACGGACTCTTCCAGCGACAGATCCCCGCGCTCTAATCGCTCGACCACCGCCTCGAGCCCGCTCAGACTCTCCTCAAACTTCGCCATAATCTTATCCTCTCCGCATCCTCAACTCGTCGCCCCGGTAAGTCCCAGGACCTCCGCCGCTGCGGCGTACTTGCCGAACGGCGCGCTCACCTGCACGCCCTGCACCGCTCCCCGCACCTCCGCCAGCATCTCTCTCGCAATGGCGATCCCCTCAGCCCGCGCCGCCACGGGCGATCCCGCCGCGATCATCCGCGCCATGATCCCGTCCGGCATACTCACCTTCAGGTCGTTCTTCATGAACTCCGCATTGCGCGGGCTGGTCAGCGGCCAGATGCCCGCAATTACCGGGATGCGGAACCGCTCGATCCGTCTCAGAAACTCCTCAAGCAGCCGCAAATCGAAGACCGGCTGCGTGATCGCGAACTCCGCTCCAGCCTCTACCTTCATCGCGAACCGGCGAATCTCATTCTCGATGTCCGGCACCCCGGGGTTCGCCGCAACCGAGATCGTAAACCCCGTCGATCCGCCAATCGAGTTCCGCCCAAGATCCAGCCCCTGGTTCAGCCCTTCGACGATCTTCACCAGCCCGATCGCATCCACATCGAAAACCGCCGTCGCGTCCGGATAGTTGCCCAGCTTCGGCGGATCGCCCGTCAGGCACAAAATATTCTTCAACCCGATCGACGACGCCCCGATCAGGTCGCCCTGGATGCCCAGGATATTGCGGTCGCGGCACGTATAGTGCAGCACCGTCTCGATGCCCGCCTGCTGCTGGATCTGCACGCACAGGCTCTGTGCGCTCATCCGCGCGCTGGCCCGCGGCGAGTCCGGCACGTTGATCGCATCCACCCCAAGCCGTTGCAGCAGCGCCGCGCCCTCGATCTCCTTCGAGCAGTCGATCCCCTTTGGAGGAACGATCTCCACCAAAGTTACAAACTCCCCGGCGGTAATCATGGCCCCGATCTTCGAGCGCTCGCCCAGCGGCGGCGGCTCGACCTTACCTCCGTCAGACTTGATCTCCGATGCCTCTGATTTCGCTGAGACTCCGAACTCGGCCGCTGAACTCTGCGCCTCGATCGCACGCAGTGCGGACCGCACCGCCCGGATATGGTTCGGCGTCGTCCCGCAGCACCCGCCGATAAAGCTCGCCCCGGCCTGCACCAGCTTTCGCGCGAAGCTCGCCAGATACTCCGGCGAAGTGAGATAGATGTTGCGCCCATCGACCGACCGCGGCATCCCGGCGTTCGGCATCGCCGCCAGCGGCAGCCCCGTCGCCCCGCGCATCCGCTCGATCGCACTCAGCACCACCGCCGGCCCAGAGCTGCAGTTGCAACCAAGAGCGTCAACGCCCCACTCCGTCAGCCGCCGCGCCGCATCCTCAGCCGTTGAACCGTCGAGGCAATTGCCCGCCTCATCCACCGTCACCATCACAATCACCGGCAGCCCCGGCGCAGACGCCTTTGCCGCCCGCACCGCCTGCTCCGCCTCGTCGAGCGCGACCATCGTCTCCACAATCAGCAGGTCCGCGCCAACACCCGGCCCTCCCTCGGCAAGCGCCTCGATCTGGTCGCGAAACGCCTGAAACGCCTCGTCCGCGCCCAGCCTGCCGCCCGGTGCAAGACGGACACCCAGCGGGCCCAGCGCACCGGCAACAAACGCCTCCGAAGCCTGTTTCTCGCGAATCTGCTCCACCGCCTCCCGCGCCAGCCGAACCCCGGCCAGGTTCAGCTCCCGCACTCGCCCCGCAAGCCCATACCGTTCCAGCCGGACGACGTTCGCCCCGAAGGTGTTCGTCTCGATGATCCGCGCCCCGGCCTGTAGATACTCCGCATGGATGCCCCGGACCAGGTCCGGCTGCGAGACGTTCAACTCGTCGTAGCAGCGATTGATGAAGACGCCGCCGCCGTAAAACATCGTCCCCATCGCACCGTCGCAGAGCACCGGCGGCAGCCGCTCCCCGCTGCCCTCCAGCGACGCAGTCCGGGCCGGTGTCTCAACTCGCTGCGAAGCCCGCGGACCGAACAGCCGCTGCAATCTGTTTTCGTTCGCCATCTCCTTCCATCCTAAGCTAGTTGGCGCACCGGATGCCGAGGTCCAACTGGATACCCGGGCCCGTTCCCGGACACGGCGCCAACCCGACCCGGGAGGGGGCTTCCTTTGGTATACTCAGGGTAAATAGAAATCGCGTTCCGTCATGCGCTTGAAGGTTGGAGTTTGTCCACGTTGAAGAATCGAAGTCTCCTCGCCCGTCTTGCAGCGATCCGTCTAAGAGGCATGAAGCCGCTCCGCACCCTCGGTCTCGCTGACTTCGGTACTGTTCTCTTGAGCGGTCTGCTGCTCGCTGGCGCGACTCTCGGCCTCACCTCATGTAAGGTGCTCTACAAGGTGCCCGCCAACAACTTCGGCGGTCGCCCCATACCCCCCAGCCTGCTGCTGGAGCGCGTCCTCGTCGGGGTCACCTCAAACGGATCGCAGGGCTTTCTTGAGATCCTCGACGGCCTGCGCGACCTCCGCGGCAACATCCAGGACACCAAGACCACCTTTTCCATCTCCGGATACTCCGGCGGATTTCCCAACCAGATATTCAACTTCCCCGAGCAGAGCACTGGCTTCGTCTACTCCAGCACCGACGGGTCGCTCACGAAGATCAACTACGGGACCGAGGCCTCAGCCGGATCCGGCGCCGCCTTCCCTGCCCTTTCCACCGCCATCGCTGTCTCCGCTGACTTCGTCCGTTTCTTCTCCGCCGAAGAGCAGGCTGGACTCCTCGTCATCAGCGACAACAGCACGGGCATCGAGTACGCCCTGAACCTGCCAAACGTCTTCCAGGTCGTCATCAATCAGGGCGACACGGTCGCTCTTGCGATGACTCGCAACTCAAACTCGCTCTATCGCGTCGTGAAGCTGAACGCGAACCAGTACCCCACCGCCGCGGCAGCCGACGCCGCCATTGGTGCTATCGACTGCCAGCCGCTTCTCGTCCCCATCTACTGCGTCGTTCCCGTCCCGGGCAGCTTCGACCGCCCCAGCAGCGCCTACTTCTCGCTTGACGGAACCACCGCCTACGTGCTCAACTCCGGCCCCGAATTGGGCGGCACCACCTCGAGCGTCAGCGCCATTCCGCAAGGCGCGCTGGTGAACACCAACATCCCGACCGCTCCGCCGACCGTGACGCCAGTCACCGCGAACATTCCCGTCCCCGGCGGCGTGACCGAGGCCATCTCGGACGGCACCACCCTCTACCTCGCCGGGCAGTCGCAGAACGTCATCGGCGCCAACGGCCAGCCCACCGGCGCGGCCAACCCGAACGGCCTATTCGCCGGCTATCTCTCAACGATGAGCCTCGCCACCAACACCATCACCGCCGCCTACTCCATCTCCGACGGCAACCACTCGCAGTTCCTCTTCGCTGACAACAACACGCTTTGGATCGGCTCGACGCAATGCGCCAATGGAGTCCGGCAGAGCCTCTTCGCGGCGGGCAACACCACTCAGGCCGCGAACTACAACTGCCTCACGCGATTCGACCTGGGCGCACTCTCGGCCTCCATCGTGCCGGCGGTCAGCAAGGGCGGCGCAACGGTTCCCTACCCGAACACGAACCAGGACCCCTACTACTACGGCAGCCTCACCGGCATCTGCTGGGTGCAGAACTACAACAAGGTCTACACGGCCTATGGCGGCCAGATTCACGCCTTCAACACCGCCGACGGCTCCGAGCGGGACAACACCAACATCACGGTCCAAGGAACAGCACTCTCCGTCGCCTATATGGACGCACTGACCAACGCCGCCAATTAGCGCTACAGGGTTCGATCTTCACCGCGGCAGGATATGAGTGCCCCAGGTCTCGATTCCGAGACGCGGGCTTCGGTTGAGCCACCCGCCTCTCCATCATCATGACACCTGCCTCCAACGTCGATATCCTCGCCATCGCGGCCCATCGCGACGACGTGGAACAAACCTGCGGCGGGACGCTGCTCGCGATGCAAGCGCGTGGCTGGACGACTGGCATCCTCGACCTCACTCGCGGCGAGTCCGGCACCCGCGGTACCGCCGACGAGCGCGAGGCAGAGGCCAACGAGGCCGCCCGCATCCTCAAGGTAAGCGTCCGCGAAGCCCTCGACCTGCCCGACGGCAACGTCCAGAACACCCTCGAAAACCGCCTCAAGATCGCCGCCGTCCTGCGCCGGCTTCGCCCCCGCGTCGTCATCCTGCCGTACTGGGAGGGACGCCACCCCGACCACTACACCACGGCCACGCTCGGCTACGAGGCCTGCTTCGTCAGCGGACTGGCAAAGGTCGATACCGGCGGCTGCGAAGACCCGCACCGGCCATTCAAGATTCTCTACGCCAGCCTCTACTCGGCCGTCCGGCCCATCTTCGCCGTCGACATCACACCCTACATGGAAGACCGCTTCCAGTCCCTCATGGCCTACAAGTCCCAGTATGCGACCCAGCCCGGAGGCACCGGACTCTTCGTGCCCGCGGAGGAGATCCGCGAACGGACCTTCGCGATGGCCCGATACTGCGGCCTCCTCGCCGGCGTCCGCTACGCCGAACCCTTCGTGCAGAAGGAGATCGGCCTAGTCGAGGACCTGATGATGCTGCCAGTGGCCTCGATTTAGAACGGATTGCAGGCAATTCCCTAACGCCCCTCAGCCCTCAGGCGGTTTCTCACTGGCTGTGACGATTGATGATTTGTCATTCCCGCAGGGAATCTGCTTCCTTTCAGCCGCGAGATCAAAGGCCAAAACGGCCCAGCACCAGATCAAACCTTGACCCCGACAGGAGTCTCCGCCTCTTCCGCCTCGATCAACGGTTCTGGGACAACCGCCCCTTCAACACCCGCCAC
>Ga0116226_10005952_pt1 | contig 10924 bp, 12 predicted proteins | sample S1TSphfallax_FD_89692 | JGI IMG/M metagenome (GOLD analysis project Ga0116226, IMG submission 89692) | Host-associated microbial communities from peat moss isolated from Minnesota, USA - S1T2_Fa - Sphagnum fallax MG | ecosystem: Host-associated > Plants > Peat moss > Unclassified | place: USA...
AAACCATTTATACGGAGGAAGTTCTAGGAATGCCCGCACGGAAAACCGCAGCGTACACTTAGTACGTGAGGATTTGAGTACGGACATGACGACGAAATTACCCGTAGAAATGGATTTAATAGACATGCCCCCTTACCCGGCTATTACCAAATGAGGTTCCATTATTGAATAATCGTGGCAATAAAGCACATTATATTAAAACATAAGTTGATAACGGCTTGCGGAACCACTGCCAAGCCGTTGCAAAAAACCTGCTTTGGTAAGGCTCATCAGTGCATTTTGTACGGTTCTGCGTACCAGCCCTGTTTCCATTACCAGATCGGCAACCTGTAAGCGTGTGGAAGGTGAGGATTTGAAGCAGTTAACCACCAAAACCGCACTTTCTGAAAGGCGTTGCAAGCCCGCATAGCGTTTTCGCAGTAAGCCTGCATCTTCCAAAGAGAGGCGGAGCATTTTCACAAAGAACCAGGCAAGCGGTTCCAGCTTGTAATCTGAAGCATCGCCTTTATATTTTCCATCGGAAGTCTGGTGAAGCGTGCTGTAATATATCGGTCTATGGCGTTCTATCTGGCGATCAATAGATACATACTGTACTACTTTACGCAGCACAGCATCATCGCCGTGCATCAATGCCAGTAAGAATAAGGCACGTCCCAACCTTCCATTGCCATCCTGAAACGGGTGAATTGCCAAAAACCGAAAGACAAACTCGGTGGCAACCAGAAGTGGCCAGTGATGTTCCCTGATGGAAGCATTGTACCACACTAATAAATCACGCATGGCAATTTCTGTGACCATACCAGGTGGGGCAGGATCAAGCACGGTTTGTTGCTCTCCTGTAGTGTGATTGATAGAAACAACCCGATTAGGAGATGTCTTGTATCCACCTGCATAATCCGAAGCAGCAGGATAATAGGCAAGCAGGGCATTATGCAACCCCCTAATGGAAGTTTCCGTCAAAGGAAACATGGCATCTCCTTGCAGATAAATTACATTCAACACATCACGACAGCCCAAAACTTCTTCAATGCTACGTTCACGGTCTTTGGATAATTTATCCATAATGAAGGTTTTTTGCTCGGCAAATGCAGTGGTTTTTCCGTCTGCTGTGAGTGCGGTATCCACCCATTCTATTTCCGCATCCGTCAGAACTGCATTTTCAATACGGGTAGATGCACCAATCGTGCTAATCATCGCACATTTATGGAGATACGCCTTTTCTTTCTCTTCCATAACAGAAAGTACCTTTGCCAACTCCGTTAGCTCAGCCTGTAGGGTTTTCAGGGCTTTTTCAAGAGTATGGGGAATGGGAAAGGATAGCATATTACGACCTAGAGGTGGATATTGGTTTAGTACCTGTTATACCATATCGCACCTTATTGCACCACATAAAACTATACTATTATAGTGCAATAAGGTGCGATATTAACTAAATTCCAACCACTTCATTAAGTCTTTATGCTTCTGCCTCAATAGCCCAAAAGTGTCTTCTGCAATAGGCAATAATATAGGCTGAATTTTAGTGCAAAAGTTTTTGAATATCGTTATAGTCGCCATGAAACTTCATAATTGGTATTGCTATATCTCATAAAAAAATATACAGTATTAATTATATTAAGCTTAATCAAATACTTGTTATATAAATCATTTTGCAATTTGCTCTTTATCAGTCCCTACTAACTGCAGCAATACTTAAAAAATAAAGGTCAAGGTTCGCATCCGTTTTTGTCATAGTTCCGCTTCACCCTATATTTGAGAGGATAAAAATATAATGTATATTCGTAATTTGTTTATAACAACCGCGATGGCGGGTTTTTTAACCATTTCACTAGCACAGGCAGCACAAAATTCGCCTCTGGTAACGGAAGAACCCAAACCCAGACTCAATCAGTTCTGGTGGCCTGACAGGCTCGACTTAAGCCCGCTTAGGGTACATGCCGTGGAGTCGAATCCTTATGGCGAATCCTTCAACTATGCGAAAGAATTTGAAAGCCTTGATCTTGAAGCGGTTAAGAAAGACATCAATGCGGTGCTGACCACATCGCAGACTTGGTGGCCCGCCGATTATGGCAATTATGGCCCCTTTTTTATCCGTATGGCATGGCATAGTGCGGGAACCTATCGCATATCCGACGGACGTGGTGGTGCAGGTGGAGGGCAGCAGCGTTTTGAACCTCTCAATAGCTGGCCTGATAACGTGAATCTGGACAAGGCACGTCGTTTGCTATGGCCGATCAAACAGAAATACGGCCGTAAAATCTCATGGGGCGATCTGATGGTGCTGACAGGCAATGTCGCACTGGAAAATATGGGTTTCAAAACCTATGGTTATGCTGGTGGGCGTGCAGATGATTGGGAACCAGACCTGATTTATTGGGGTGAGGGAGATAAATGGCTGGCGGATAATACCGCCAGGGATGGAAAAATCAAAAAACCCCTGGGTGCTTCCCAGATGGGTTTAATTTATGTAAATCCTGAAGGCCCCAATGGCAATCACGATCCGGTTTCAGCGGCAGCAGCCATCCGAAATGCCTTTGGTAATATGGCAATGGACGATGAAGAAACCGTCGCACTGATTGCTGGCGGTCACACGTTCGGCAAAGCACATGGTGCACATGATCCCAAAAAATGCGTTGGATCCGAACCTGCTGCAGGCGGCGTTGAAGCACAGGGCTTCGGCTGGAAAAATAAATGTGGCAAAGGAAATGCCGAGGATACGGTTACCAGCGGTCTTGAAGGTGCATGGTCAGCAGACCCTACCCATTTTACCATGCAGTATCTTGATAATCTTCTGAATATTGAATGGGTGAAGACAAAAAGTCCTGCTGGTGCTACGCAATGGACACCCAAAAACGCGGCGGAATTGCAGACGGTACCAGACGCACATATTGAAGGCAAAATGCATGCTCCTATCATGTTCACGACGGATATAGCACTAACGCGTGATCCAGACTATCGCAGGATTCTGGAACGCTTCCGGAAGAACCCTGACGATTTCAAGCAGGCATTTGCCAAAGCTTGGTTCAAGCTTACGCACCGTGATATGGGACCACGCTGGCGTTATCTTGGGGCTGAAGTTCCCAAAGAGCAGCTCATCTGGCAGGATCCCTTGCCAAATGCTGATTATCAGCAGATCGATTCAAACGATGTTGCCGTACTCAAGAAAAATATTCTTGATTCTGGGCTTACCGTTCCACAACTTGTGCGTACGGCATGGGCTTCGGCAGCAAGTTTCCGCGAAACCGACAAGCGAGGCGGTGCAAACGGTGCGCGGATTCGTCTTGAGCCAGAGAAACATTGGGCTGTAAACGATCCGCAGGAGTTGGATCAAACGCTGGCACGTCTTGAAGAAGTGAGAAAGCAATTCAATGGCGGGCTTGCGGGTGGCAAGAAGGTATCTATGGCCGATACCATTATTCTGGCCGGGGATGCTGCTATTGAGAAGGCAGCCATTGATGCGGGGTATAAGGATGTACACGTTCCATTTACCCCTGGTCGGGTGGATGCGACGCAGGAACAAACGGATACGAAGTCTTTTGCCGTGCTGGAGCCAACTGCAGACGCTTTCCGCAATTACTACGCTCCCGGCAATAATCGCTCGCCTGCGAATCTGATGGTGGATAAGGCGTCCATGCTGGATCTGACCGTGCCGGAAATGACGGTACTCATCGGTGGTATGCGGGTGTTGAATGCGAACGAAGCAGGCTCCCAAAATGGCGTCTTTACAGATCACCCTGGAACATTAAGTAACGATTTCTTCGTGAACCTGCTTGATATGTCAACAGAATGGAAGCAATCACCAGGTTCCGAGGGTATTTACGAAGGCAATGACCGCAAAACCGGGAAACTGAAATGGAAGGCCACCCCTGTTGATCTGATCTTCGGTTCAAGTTCGGAACTACGAGCCGTGGCAGAAGTATACGCTTCCAACGATGGCAAAGAACAGTTCGTGAAAGACTTTATCCATGCCTGGACAAAGGTGATGAGTCTTGACCAACCGACACCCAGGTAATGGATCTGCTATGCTGTTTCGCCGTGGCACGACTTTTTTATGGAAGTGTTCAGGTGCATTCTAATGGATATTCAGCCTGATTGGTTCGGATATGCCTTCCTCGTGCGGCAAGGATTTTTTTGTAATCCGTGAACGCGAAAGAGACAGAATCCCAGCCTGGCTTAAGATTTGGGGATAATATTGGATTATCCCCAAATCACCCACCCCATAGCAATTCCCATGATAAAACCGCTTATACCACAGAGTAAAAACCCAATAACAACGGCTGATTGATTTTCATCTTCCATAGAAAACTCCCTCATAACATGATGATGGGGAGTTCAAAAAACCTACAAATCAGAAAGGTTCACAATAGCCTTTAGACTTACGTCCTGAACATACGCTACCGTCTCCCCACCTTTATAAAAGTGGAGAGTATGATTACGGATACCAACCGCTGACTTGTAGGGATTTTGAAGTCCCAAAACGGCAAATGCTACCGCTTCACTACCAAGCTATAAGGATATAATAAAAATTGTCAAAGGGATTTTTTAGTGAAACTTTGATTTGCAAATATAACTAATATAGACTAAAATCTACTATTATTCAGACAAATTGTAAGATTTTATGCCAACTATCAGTGAATTTTTTGGAATTATAATCACTATGTATTTTCTGGATCACAATCCACCTCATTTTCATGCCCGTTACGCAGGCAACAAAATTGCGATTGATATTAAAACAGGAAAGATAATTGAAGGTAAAATGCCAGATAAAGAATTGCGTTTTATAGAGAAATGGCGAGAAATCAATAAAGAGAAGTTACTGAATAATTGGGATTATGTCCAAAATAAAATTGCCCCTCAACCCATACAACCCTTGGAGTGATACCATGTTGCTTGATGTCATAAATGCCAGCTATGTTAATGATTACAACATATACCTTGAATTTGAGGACGGTAGCAAGGGTATCGTTGATCTTACCGATTGTGCCAATGATACCGGTATATTCATGCCTCTCAAAAATATGGATTATTTCAGAAATTTTACGGTTGACTCCAAAATTGGTACTATTGCCTGGGAAAATGGTGCGGATGTATCACCAGAATTTTTATATGACAGACTGATTGCCAGTAAAAATCCCTAATTTAACTCAGGCTTTGCCCATACCCCCTCAACGCCACTTCCAACCGTTTAATCCCTTCCCGTAGCTCTGCTTTCGTCACCGTCAACGGGGGCATGATACGCAGCACATTAGGTCCTGCCTGCAAAATCAATACGCCGTGATGACGTGCTATTTCCGTAATATCCCCTGCTTTTCCATGCAGCTTTTCCTTGAGTTCTGCTCCCAGCATAAGCCCCATACCCCGCACTTCTTTAAACATTCCGAGTTCAGCAGAAAGTGTTTCAAGTGCCGTGCGTAATTCGGCTCCCCGTTCTTCTACATTGCGTATCAGGGCTTTGGATTGCAGCTTTTTCAGCACCGCTAACCCGACTGAAGTTGCCAGCGGATTACCGCCAAACGTAGTCCCATGCGAGCCAAATTGTAAGGTATCTGCCGCTTTTTCTCCTACCAGCATCGCCCCTATCGGGAATCCCCCACCTAACCCCTTGGCAACCGTGACTATATCAGGAATAACGCCTTCTACATGCTGCCACGCAAAGAATTTGCCCGTACGCCCCATCCCGCACTGCACTTCGTCCAGCACCATTAACGCACCGTATTTATCACAGAGCTTGCGAATAAACTGCAAAAATCCTGCTTTGGCAGGTGTGATGCCACCTTCGCCCTGCACCACTTCCAGCATAATCGCACAGGTCTTATCACTCACCAACTTCTCAAGGGCTTTTTCATCATTGAAATCACAATAGACAAATCCCTGCGGGAGGGGTTCAAATCCGTGCTGGTATTTAGGCTGTGCAGTTGCCGTGACGGTGGCGAGTGTTCTGCCGTGAAATGATCCCTTAAAGGTGATAATCTCGCGTTGCTCAGGCGATTTTCCTTTATCCGCTGCATATTTGCGTACAATTTTAATAGCCGCTTCGTTGGCTTCTGCTCCTGAATTACAGAAAAAAGCATGTTTGGCAAAACCAGAAGCTTTCACTAGTGCTTCTGCCAGCAAAATATGCGGTTCGGTATAAAAAACATTGCTGGTATGCCAGACTTTCTGTGCCTGCTCCACCAACGCCCACACTAACTCAGGATCGCAATGCCCTAGCCCATTGACCGCAATACCCGAGCCAAAATCAATATATTCATTGCCGTCAATATCCCACAGGCGTGAACCCTTGCCATATTCAATAATAGTCTGGCGGGGATTATAATTGGGTAAATAATATTTTTTGGCTTTGGCAACCAGTGCAAGCGTTCTTTTGGAGGGCTTTTTAATGGTTTTTACTTTTTTGACTGACATAAAAGGGTAACGCTTTCTGATGCTGGAATGTTCTCTTTCACTATAGAATATTCATGCTCAATTTCAATAAGATTTCTGTTTTCTCAATTACTATTTGCATTTTACACCATCAATCTATATAGGAGCAGTTGATTTTCCATCATATCACTTGTATTATACTCAGAAAGCAAGACAGAAATGAAAAATAATAATGTCCTTTATTACGCCAATGAGGCTCTGAAAATAATTAATATAATTTATCTTATTTTCTTTTTTATTTATGTCTATTTTCAGGAATTCAAGGTTATTGTGACGGAAAGGGATGTGGCTTCCTTTAATAGTGTTCTGCTAACCAGCCTGGGACTAATCATTACGGTACTGGCAGTCATAATCGCTATTTTATGCTTTTTTGGCTATAGTGCTATCGAAAAAAAGGCAGAAGAGTCTGCTATCCAGAAAGCTGAAATACATGCCAGAAAAATTGCACAGGAAATTGTAGGCGAAGAAATAGAACATCTTAGAAAATTATACGAAGGGTTATTGCATCAGGAGTCTGGCAGGAAATTAAAACCAGAGTTGAAAGAGGAGGAGTAGATATGAATGAGTTAGTAGAAAATTACAGCATTATTACGACAAATCAACGGACATTTCCCGTTAATGTTGAAAAAATAGCAGAGGAAATGGGAATAGAAATCAGAAGAGAAGCATTGGGAAAGCATGTATCGGGTAAAATTATCAGGGAAACGGTGGATGGGAGAGATAAGTTTGTTATTTATACCAATAAATCCGAACATGAAAACAGGCAGCGTTTCACCATAGCACATGAACTGTCACACTATATTCTCCATAAACCATTGATTGGAGATGGGATTGAAGAAGATACACTCTACCGCAGCAAACTGTCTGATAACATTGAAAAAGAAGCCAATCAATTTGCAGCGGATATACTTATGCCTTTTCGTCTGATTGATAAAATCATGCAGGATACCCCTTACATCAGGGAAATTGCAGAAAAATTGAAAGTTTCTCCTATTGCTTTGAAGATTCGCCTTGATATACCTGTTACCGACTAGCACAAAAGAAAAACCATTATGAACACACCTCCTTTTGCAAAATCTCCTTATATAATCGGGCTTATCCAGATGCAGATGTCCACAGATCCCGAGCAGAACGTCGCCAAAGCCTGTGAGATGCTTACCAAAGCTGCACAGATGGGGGTGAAGGTTGCATGCCTGCCTGAATTATTCCGTTCGCCCTATTTCTGCCAGAGCGAAGAACATAGCCTGTTTGACCTTGCCGAACCTATCCCGAATGGAACGAGTGAAAAGCTGGCAGCACTGGCTAAAAAGCTGGATATGGTGGTTGTGGCTTCGCTGTTTGAGCGTCGTGCTGCGGGTATCTATCATAATACCACCGCCGTGCTGGATGCGGACGGTACTATTGCAGGGCTTTACCGTAAAATGCACATTCCTGATGATCCGCTTTATTATGAGAAATTCTATTTTACCCCTGGAGACCTCGGATTTCAGGCTTTTGATACGAAATATGGCAGGTTGGGGCAGTTAGTCTGCTGGGATCAGTGGTATCCCGAAGCAGCACGCCTGACTGCCATGCAGGGAGCGGATGTGATATTTTACCCCACTGCCATTGGCTGGCATCCAGCGGAGAAAGCTGAGTACGGCGTAGCACAGGCGGACGCATGGGAAACTATCCAGCGTTCCCACGCCATTGCCAACGGGGTATATGTCGCATCGTGTAATCGTGTGGGGCATGAACCAACCCCCAATAATGCAGGAGACGGTATCGAATTTTTCGGTAATTCCTTCATCGCTGATCCGTTTGGACGTATTCTCGCCAAGGCTTCCTCTGATAAGGAAGAAATTATTACCGCCGTGTGTGACCCTGCACTACAGGAAACCACACGTCGTTTCTGGCCGTTTTTCCGTGATCGCCGTATTGATGCTTACGGCGGTATTACGAATCGTTTTGGAAATTAAACAAAGGAGATTTTACAATGACATTACACACATTTGGCTATGCTGCCCATTCCCCCAAAGACGCACTGGTTCCATTCCAGTTTGAACGCCGTGAGCCTCGCTCCGAAGATGTCGTAATTGATATTCTCTATTGTGGTATTTGCCACTCGGATATTCACTCCGCCCGCAATGAATGGGGCTGGACGCAATATCCTGCCGTGGTAGGACATGAAATTGTCGGACGTATTACTCATCTGGGAGATAAAGTCAGCAAATTCAAAGTTGGGGATTTGGTCGGAGTTGGTTGCCTGGTGGATAGTTGCCGTCATTGTGCCTCCTGTGAAGACGGCTTTGAGCAATATTGCGATAATGGTTTTACGGGAACGTACGGGGGCGAGGATAAAATTGGTGGCACACCGCATCCCAAAACCTTTGGCGGTTACTCCGATAAAATTACCGTGGATGAACGCTTTGTGCTGAATATACCTGAAAATCTGGATCCTGCCGCTGCTGCTCCCTTGCTGTGTGCGGGTATTACCACCTATTCACCGCTGAAACACTGGAAAGTAGGAGCGGGGCAGAAAGTCGGTATTATCGGGCTGGGTGGACTCGGGCATATGGGCATCAAATTTGCTCATGCGATGGGAGCAAAGGTCGTGATGATAACCACTTCACCAGACAAGGCAAAAGATGCCAAGAGATTAGGGGCAGATGAGTTGCTTATCTCCAAAGACGAAAAAGCCATGCAGGCTGCACAGAACAGCTTTGACTTCCTGCTGAATACCATTCCCGTCGGGCATGATGTCGATCCCTATCTGCAACTGCTCAAACGTGATGGCACGATGGTAATTGTGGGTTCCGTGGAACCACTAACCAAAGTCAATGGCATTAATCTCATTTTTCGCAGACGCACACTGGCGGGTTCTTTAATTGGTGGCATCCCTGAAACGCAGGAAATGCTGGATTTCTGCGGGAAACATAACATCACTTGCGATATAGAAAAAATCAATATGCAATATGTCAACACCGCCTTTGATCGCACCGTGAAAGCGGATGTAAAATACCGCTTTGTGATTGACATGAAGAGCCTTAAAGCAGCATAGCGTCATGGAACAAACCATTACACGCAGTGGCTCGCAAGCCTCTATCAAAGGTTCAGCAGACTATTTTACGGGCAATGTCCGCATTGATCCTTTGTTTGCAGCGGTAGAGCCAAGCAGGGTTTCGGCTGCATTAGTCACATTCGAGCCAAATGCCAGATCAGCATGGCATACCCACCCGTTGGGGCAGCATCTGGTTGTCACCGCTGGCTGTGGCTGGACACAATGTGAAGGCGGAAACAAGAAAGAAATCCGTGCAGGGGATGTTATCTCTTGCCCCTGCGGAGCCAAACACTGGCACGGAGCCACTAATACAACCGCTATGAGCCACATCGCTATTCAGGAATCACTGGACGGCAAAGTGGTGGAATGGCTGGAGCATGTCACGGATGCGGAGTATCTGGCGGAGGTGGTGGGGGATTGAATCGGCGATATAATAAAAATTGTCGAAGGGATTATTGAATTAACGAAGGGATAGTATATGATTGCCCGAAATAATAGTTCTCAAATATCATAAAATGGCTTTTGAACATGCTTAAATTTATCACAGAAAATAATTCGTTTATTCTATTAATGATTGGCATGATTAGCGGTACGGTTGGATTCATAAAGTGGTTAGCTACTCGCCAGCAGGAAATGAAAGAGAAGCGTTATTCCAAATATATGGATTTAATTGGAATTATTGCTGGTAATCGTCCAGATGGTAATCACGCAAAAATGACAGAACAAATTGCTGCCGTGTGGTTTTTACTGGAGTATAAAGAATACAAAAATATAACTTATAAAATATTCTCTAATACTGATTTAGATGATATTGGCAATGAAGTCTGGAGGAGTCATATGAAGCCTAATATCAAGTTACTATTACAGGAAATAGGTGAATCTAACTCAAAGTCGTGATAATAAAAATACTAGCCACTCGAAAAACCTATCGTTCGTCATTGCGAGCATTTTTGCAAAAAATGCGTGGCAATCCAGAAAAGTTGCCACAAGTTGTAAGGCTGGATTGCTTCGCATACGCTCGCAATGACGTGGATAGGTTATAAATCAATAGGTTAGGTTTTTCATGTTTAGAGAAAAATATTATTTTTATCCCGAGTTGAGGTTATATTATTAGAAACGGGCTTATAAATGGTAAGTATTACGTTTGACACCCTTGCTTCCGCCAAACGCCTGAAGGCAAAGGGCGTGAAGTCTGAAGATACCGAAGCCTTTGCAGAAGAGCTGAAAGCTGCTAATGAGGTGGATTTATCGCATGTTGCAACTAGGGAAGAGGTGCAACTGTTCAAATCTGAAATGCAAGTGGATTTCGTTGCATTGCGTAGCGATTTTGAGGTGCTTAGAGGTGGTACTAACTGACTGGACAGTTTTGCAGCGTATTTAAGGTCTAATTTTGATTGCTTTATGCTGCTAGATTGTTTTTATCAAAGTCGGTGAGCAAGTGCAAGTACGGATGCGGTTTGT
>Ga0116226_10005953_pt1 | contig 10923 bp, 7 predicted proteins | sample S1TSphfallax_FD_89692 | JGI IMG/M metagenome (GOLD analysis project Ga0116226, IMG submission 89692) | Host-associated microbial communities from peat moss isolated from Minnesota, USA - S1T2_Fa - Sphagnum fallax MG | ecosystem: Host-associated > Plants > Peat moss > Unclassified | place: USA...
GGGATGCCCTGGCAGACCGCGTCGCCATCGGTCCAGCGCCAATCACGCTCGGCGCGGTGCCACCCGCCATGCGCCTCGGGATCGCTGGCTTCCCAGGGCATGCCATCGACGGCGATCCGTCCCACGGCCACGCCCAGCAGCCGCGTGTCCGCGCTGTCGGCGAACATGTCCGATGGCCGCGCTTGTCGCGACCTCAGCCGCATTTCGCTGACGCCGCGGGGCAGAGTGGCGGTCCACATCATACCTCGTGGCGCGGTCATGATTGGGACGCCATCGGCGAGGATCGTGAGGTCGGGATCCTCGGTCGTCGCATGCCCGAGCGTTGCCGCCTGGGCCAGCAGCGTGGCGCGGATCGCCGTCAATGCCGGTCCCGCGTCCACCAGCGGCGCGCACCCCTGGGCCGCCCATGCTTGCCGCGCGAAATCCGGCCGCAGCGCCACCACCGGGCCACCGTTGGTGAAGGCGTGGCGGTTGCCGGTGTCGAGATAGGATTCCGCCGGCAATCCCTCGGCGATCAGCACATCGTGACGGTCGAGCTCGACATGCCAGTATTCGACAGTATCATTCCGGATTTGCCTGATCGTCGCGTGGTTCAGCAGATACCGGATCGGCACCAGCACGCCGGCCACGAACACCGCATGATCCGGCGATACATGCAACGTCGTGTGCGGCAATCCCGGCCCGAACGCATCGGGTGACACGCGAACCGGCCACACATCCCACGGCCGCGGATGATACCGGCAGGCGACGCGTGCGTGGCCGAGCCAGCGCACCGGCGCCAGCCGTCCGCCGTGCCACGCGACCACCCGATCGCCGATCGCGAGCGTCTCGATCGGACGGGCGCCGTGTTCGGTCAGAATGCGCGTGCCGGCCGCGTAGCAGTTCGTGATCGGGCCGGTATTGTCAGCCAGCGCCAGCTGCACGGCGCCAACCGCCTGGATCAGCCCGGCGCCTTGCTGGGACGCGCTCAGCCCCAGGCTCACCGCCGATTGCTTCAGCACCGCGCTGACCTGCGCCGGCGAAAGCGACGGATTGGCCTGCAGCATCAACGCCGCGACCGCTGCCGCGTTGGGTGCCGCTGCCGACGTGCCGTAGAAACTGGCCAGCCCCGTGACCGAACTCGCCGACCCATCCGGCGCCAGAAAATCCACACTCGGCCCCACGCTGGAGAAGAACTCGCTCCACACAGCGGGCTCGCCGAACGCCGGCGTCTCGGCATAATCCACGGCCCCCACGGTATTGACGTCGGCTAGCAGTTGGTGCCCGGAAATCGACCCCGAGCCGATCCCCGAGCCCAACCCCGCCTGCGGATCGTCGATGGTGCCGCCGGGCTCGGACGAGCTGGGGCTGCCGAACAGGATATATTTGAACAGCCCGACGGACGGCGTGCCGGGGGCTTGGGTGATGGCGATTTGATACTGCGTGGTCACCGAGGGCGACAGCGCCAGTGCCACCGCCGGCTCACCGTTAAAATCCGGCGCGCCGACGATCTGGATGGACCTGGTCACCAGCTGTCCGGCCATCGAGTAGACGCTCATCACCAGACTATCGGGGACACTCTGCCCGGCGGCGGGGAACGGCGTGTCCCATTGCAGCTCCACCACCGTGTCGGTGCCCCCGGGAATGGTGATGGTCTGCAGCGCCGTGCCATTGTCGAAGATGTTGGCCATCACCTGGTTGGTGCCGCCCGGCAGCAGCGTCAAAGCGGGGGCGAAGGTCGCTTCGTAATAGGCGCTCGCGTAATTGCCGGCGCTGGCGAAATAGCTGACGCCGTCGGCGATCGCGGTTTCGATCGCAGTGTCGATCGGGCCGGCGGGCTGGAAGAAACTGTCGGTGAACAAAGTGACGTCGTCGACGATCACCGTGCAGCCGGCCTGCTGCAACGCCGTGACGGCGGCGGCGAAACTATCCTCGGTGCCCCCCGAGCTGTCGAAATAGATCTGGGCGCCCGGCGCCGTCTGATGCACGAGCTCCGCCATCGCCCGGCCCTCATCGGTCAGGCCGGTGCCGCTGCCCTCCTGCAGCACCGTCACCGCGCTGTATCCACTGACGGGATTGGCCGGCAGCAGACCGTTCGCGGCGTCGACATTGGCGGGATCGGCGGCCCCGCCACGCCCATAGGCATCGAAACTGTCGGAGATAATGCCGACCTTGACGCCCGCCCCGGTGATCGCAGCACCCGCCGCCGTGGTCAGTGTAGCGCGCGCGGTCGGGCCGCCCATGGCGATGTCGTCCCCGGCAATCGTGTAATCGACGCGCGCCGTCGTTCCCGCGAGCTCCACCAGCGTGCCGCCCGTGCCATCGGCCACAGTGATGAAGTTTGTCCCGCCCGGGTTCTGCACCGCGAGACTGGCGACCACCGCCGCGCCATTGCGCACCGTCAGCAGCCCGGTCGCCGCGTTGTAGGCGGCAGCGGTCGCCGTGGCGGCGGTCAGGTCGATCAGATCGCCCACCGCAAAGTCCGCAATGCTGCCGGCGAACGATCCCGGACTGCCCAGCATCAACCGCCCCCCGGGCGCGGTGAACGCCACCGCCTGGTGCGTGATCGCCGACCCGGCATCGAGATACAGCGAGCTCAGCCGGCCGATGTCGATCGTGCCATTGCCGGCGAGCGTGGCCCCCGACTGGATCTCGGTGAACCCGTCCGCCTGGTTGAGTGTGCCATTGTCGAGCAGCGTGCTGCCGCTGCCCACGGTGATCGTGCCGTTATTGTCGAGCCGCCCGGTTAGACTCAGCGTGTCGCCGTTGGTCACGCTGATGCGCCCATCGGTGCGCAGCACGAAATCCGCCGCCTGACCGCCATTCGCTGTGGTCGCGGTGATCGCGAAATCGCCGCCGGCCGCACTGGCGGCGATCGACCCCGCATAACCGACCGCGCCCACGACAAGCAGCGCCGCATCCGCCGCAACCGTCGAACTGGTGAGGCTGAACCGCGCGCCGAACGTGGCCGAGGTGGCAATCAGGGTGGCGAATTGGGTGTTGCCGCCGCCCAAGGTGACGCTCTCGGCATCGAAGGCGCCTTGGACGAGCGAGGCGTTGGTGGCCAGCGTGACCGTGCCGGTGCCGACGATCAAGCTGTCATCGGGCTGCGGCGCGAGCGAGCCGCCAGCCGTCACCCAGTCGACGGCGGTGAACCAGTTGCCTGTGCCGCCGAACCAGGTGCGTGTCGCCATGCCCTCGATTGTGACATATTAATACGATTTAGCAATGACTGTTGTCAGCGGCCGAGACATGTTGCCCGATCCGCAGGCGGCCCGAAATCACGCGGCCGCAAGCCGGCATGCAGCCAGGTCACCAGGGCATAAATGTCGAATACCGGCAGGCCCAGCACCTCGCGCAACGCATGTGCGTAAGGCGGCATGTTGGTGCATTCCAGCACGATCGCGCCGACCTCCGGATGCCGTGCCACCAGATCACGCCCGGCCTCCAGAATGTCCTGGGCTGCCAGGGCGACATCCATGTCCTGCTGCTCGGCGCGGATCAGCACACGAGAGAACTCGCGCCCGCCCTCGGTGCCGACGATTGGCGTGTCGAGCGGCACGCCCGCGGCGGCGAGATGGCGCTCCGTCAGACTGGCGGCATTGACGGTGAGGACACCGACCCGCTTGCCCGGCGGCAGCGTGGCCTGCACCCAGGGCACCTGCAGCAGCGAGCTGGTCGCCACGGGCACGCCGACATGGGCCGCGAGCTCGCGCTGATAGATCGACAGAAACCCGCAATTGGTGGTGATCGCCTCCGCCCCCTGGGACACCAGATCGGCGGCCGCGTCCAGAAACGCATCGAGCAGCCCGCTCGCCCCACCCACCACCACCCGCTCCGGACTGGCCCCGGCGACCACCCGATACAGCACCGGAAACGGCCAGGTCAGCGCGTTGCCCATATCGCCGGGAATGCGCGGAAATCGCGCCTCCAGCATCAGAATTCCAAGCGGCGCGCCATACACGGCCTTGCCGCCACGGGCGATCACGGGCGTGTGCGGCTGGGGTCGGACGAGGGTCTGCATGGCGGCTCCATAGCGAGGGCGGGGGAGGGATGGCGGGAACCACGATGCGGCGAAGCGGTTCACCGTGAACAATAAGGGAGACCTATCATGCAGGACGACAAGACGAAAAAACTTTGGTCGATGATCAAGGATATCCGCATTGCGATGCTGACCAGCGACGACGGCGGCCACCTGCGCAGCCGCCCGATGGCCGCCAGCCAGAAGGATTTCGACGGCGCGCTGTGGTTCTTCACCCGTGCCACCGCCCACAAGGTCGACGAGGTCGTCGCCCATAGCCGGGTGAATGTCAGCTACGCCGACGCCAAGGACCAGAATTACGTGTCGCTATCCGGCACCGCCAGCATCGTGCGCGATCCAGCCACGATCAAAGCCCACTGGTCTGAACCCGCCCGCGTCTGGTTCCCCGAAGGCGTCGAGGATCCCGATATCGCCCTGCTGAAAGTCGACGTCGACCAGGCCGAATACTGGGACGCGCCATCCTCGACCATGGTCTACCTGCTCGGGTACGCCAAAGCCGTCACGACGGGCAAGCCGCCGCACCCGGGCGAGAACGAGAAACTCCGAATCGCGTAGGGCAATTCGCGGCCGGCTATTGTGGGGCTGCTGAGGAAGCAAGTAAGCCGGGTGCTGCCCGACCCGCCAGGGGCCAAACTCCTAGACCTTAAATGCAAAGGGTCCTCTTAGTGTCGGGGTTCAAGGAGGCGTGGCCCCTTTGCGGGTCGGGGAGGAGGGGGCTTAAGGGTACGCGCGACGACTTCGTTGCATGGAATAGCCACCGGAGGGAGAGCCCAGCCTTACTTGCTTGGCTTGACATAAGTCGCCGCCGCCTCTAACTCCCGGCCCTCATTTCCGCGTCGCCGAGGCTTATTGTCATGAAGATCCGTAACAGCCTGAAGTCGGCCAAGACCCGTGACAAGAATTGTCGCGTGGTGCGCCGTCACGGCCGCGTTTATGTCATCAACAAAAAGAACCCTCGCATGAAGGCCCGTCAGGGCTGATTGCCTCGGGGCCTGCTTCGCGCGGACCTGTCTTACTGATCGCCCCCGTCTTGCCGTCGCGCCGGTTCGGCCTCACAGTTGCCGGTGGCGTCAGAGGGAGTGGGCGCGTGTCATGATCCCGCAGCCGGAACCAAAAGCCGATATTCTCGCCCGCCGCGATAGCATTGTCGTGGCACTGCGCAAGCTGGTGCCAGCGAGTGGCGTGATTGCCGAGCCGTTGCGGCTCAAGCCCTATGAGACCGATGGGCTGTCTGCCTACCGTCAGACCCCGCTCGCCGTCGTGTTGCCGGAGACCACCGAGCAGGTGGCGGCGGTGCTGGCGCTGTGCCATCGCGAGGGCGTGCGTGTGGTGCCGCGCGGCGCGGGCACCAGCCTGTCTGGCGGGGCGCTGCCAATGGCCGACGCCGTGGTGGTCGGGCTGATGCGGATGAACCAGATCCTAGACATCGACTATGCCGATCGCTGTGCCGTGGTGCAGGCAGGTGTCACCAATATCGGCATCACCCAGGCGGTCCAGCAGCACGGCTTCTTCTATGCGCCGGACCCGTCGAGCCAGCTCGCGTGCATGATCGGCGGCAACGTCAACATGAACTCGGGCGGCGCGCATTGTCTGCGCTACGGCGTGACCGCGAATAATCTGCTGGGGCTGCGGATCGTCACGATCGAGGGCGAGATCATCGATATCGGTGGCGCGCATCTGGATGCGGCTGGCTATGACTGGCTGGGGCTGCTGACCGGCAGCGAGGGGATGCTAGCCGTGGTCACTGAGGTGACCGTGCGCATCCTGCGTGGGCCGGAGGGGGCGCGGGCGATGCTGGCGGCGTTCCGCTCCAACGAGATCGCCGGCGCCTGCGTGGACAGCATCATTTCGTCTGGCATCATCCCGGTGGCGCTGGAGTTCATGGACCGGCCGGCGATCCATGCATGCGAGGCATTCGCGCATGCCGGCTATCCGCTGGATGCCGAGGCGATGCTGATCATCGAGGTGGAAGGCAGTGTGGCCGAGCAGGACGGGCTGCTCGATCGCATCAAGGAGATTTGCCGGGCTTACGATCCTATCAGCCTGAAAGTGTCGACGTCGGCCGAGGAATCCGCCGCCATTTGGAAAGGCCGCAAAGGCGCGTTCGGCGCGGTCGGGCGGATCAGCCCGGATTATCTGTGTATGGATGGCACCATCCCGACCAGCCGACTGGCCGAGGTGCTTGGCCGGATCGGCGAGATGAGCGCGGCCTGCGGTCTGCAGGTCGCCAATATCTTTCATGCCGGCGACGGCAATCTGCATCCGCTGATCATGTTCGACGCCAATGATCCCACGAGCTTCCATGCGGCGGAGAAATTTGGCGCCGATATCCTGCGGTTGTGCGTGGAGGTCGGTGGCTGCCTGACCGGGGAGCACGGGGTGGGGGTCGAAAAGCGCGATCTGATGGGCGTGCAATTCTCGGAGATCGAACTAGAACAGCAGCGGCGGGTGAAATCGGCGTTCGATCCCGACTGGCTGCTCAACCCATCGAAGGTGTTTCCGCTGCGCGACGCCGCACCACTGGCCGCGGAATGAGCGCCACCGCATTACTGCCTGCGAGTCGTCAGCGACCGGAGGTGCCGGCCGACGAAGCGGGGGTTGCGGCGGCGATCCGCGCCGCGTCGGCCGCGGGTGAGCCGCTGCTGGTCGGCGGCAATGGCAGCAAGGCCGGTCTGATGCGGCCGGTGCAGGCGGCGCGGGGCCTATCCACGCGCGCCCTGTCGGGTATCTCGCTATATTCGCCGAACGAGCTGATCGTCAGCGCGGGGGCGGGCACGCCGCTCGCGGACGTGGCTGCGGCGGTGGCCGCCAAAGGGCAGCATATCATCTCCGAGCCACCTGATTTTTCGGCTCTTTTGGAGAGTGACTTGGCGCAGACGATCGGCGGTGTGGTGGCCACCAATCTGTCCGGTCCGCGACGCGTGACGTGGGGGGCGACGCGCGATCACGTGATGGGTGTGCGCGCGGTGAACGGCATCGGCGAGACGATCCATTCCGGCGGCCGGGTGCTCAAGAACGTCACCGGCCTCGATCTGTGCAAGCTGTTGACTGGCAGCCATGGCACGCTGGCGGTACTGACCGAGATCACGCTGAAGGTGCTGCCGGCGCCGGAGCGGCGCGGCACGCTGGTGTTGTCCGGACTCGATCCCGTCCAAGGCGTTGCCGCGTTGGCAGCCGCCCTGGGGTCGCCGTATGCGGTGTCTGGAGCGGCCTATCTGCCGTCACTGCTGGCTGCCCGGATTCCCTCGCTGGCCTGGTTCAAAGGCCCGGTGGCGCTCGCGCGGATCGAGGATTTTGGGCTGTCCGTCGCCTATCGTTGTGACCGGTTGCGCGCTGATCTTGCGGCTTTCGGCCATGCCGAACTGCTGGATGACGGAGCCAGTCGGGCGACCTGGGAAGGGGTGCGCGATGCGACCCCGCTGGTCGGCGAGGATAGCGCCATCTGGAGGGTGTCGGTGCGTCCCTCGGCCGGTCCCGCGGTGGCGGCGGCGGTCTCGGCGGCGTTTGACGCGCGCTGGTTCCTGGACTGGGGCGGCGGGCTGGTATGGATCGCCGGACCGGCGAGCGAGGCCGCGCATCACGCCGTCGAGGCCGCGGCGCGGGCCGCGGGGGGCACCTGGATGCTGTTTCGCGCGCCGGAGGGGCTGCGCGCCGCCGTCGACGTGATCCCGCCCGAGATCCCCGCACTGGCCCGCATCACGCGCGCGGTGAAAGCGTCGTTCGACCCCAAGGGCATCCTGAACCCCGGCCGCCTGTATCGCGGCCTTTAGGGGGTATACATGGTTGGAGGAAGTGAGAAGGAAGGAACTTCTTTTTCTGAAGAAAAAGAAGCAAAAAGACTTTTAATCATGAAGAGGGAGGGGTTGCGACTGCAAACCCTTAATGGAGAAAAGTTCTTCAGTTCTTTCTTTCAAGAAAGAACAAGTCTTCCTTTTGCATCGAAGCCTCGAAACGCTGCCAAAATTCCATAACACTTTCCAGGTTCTTCATGCAGACCAGCTTTTCCGCCGCCCAGCTTGCCGATCCGGATACAGCATCCTCAAACCAGGTGCTGCGCAGCTGCGTGCATTGCGGGTTCTGCACCGCGACGTGCCCCACGTTCGTGCTGCTGGGCGACGAGCTCGATAGTCCGCGCGGCCGCATCTATTTGATCAAGGACATGCTTGAGTCGGGCCGAGACGCCACCGAGGAAGTGGTGCGCCATGTCGATCGCTGCCTGTCCTGCCTGTCCTGCATGACGACCTGCCCGAGCGGCGTGAACTATATGCATCTGGTCGATCACGCGCGCACCCACATCGAGCGCACCTATCGCCGCCCCTGGCATGATCGCGCGCTGCGGCGGGCGCTGGCGGTGATTTTGCCACGCCCGGCGCTGTTGCGCGCAGCGCTGCTTGGGGCGAGGCTGGCGCGGCCGCTCACCGGTGTGCTGCCGGCGGGCAAGGGCATGATGATGGCCCGTCTCCGGGCGCTGCTGACCTTGGCGCCGCGTCGCCTGCCACCGGCCAGCGCCCTGGAGACGCCGCGCGTGCATCGCGCCGTCGGCGTGCGGCGCGGCCGCGTGGCGCTGCTCGCCGGCTGCGCGCAGCAGGTGCTGGACCCCGCGATCAACGAGGCCACCGTGCGGCTGCTGACCCGCTTGGGGATCGAGGTGGTGATCGCCAAGGGGGCTGGCTGCTGTGGCGCGCTGACCCATCATATGGGCCGGCATGACCAGGCGATGATCAGCGCGCGGGCTAATCTCGCGGCCTGGGGCGCCGAGCTCGACGGCGAGGGGCTGGATGCGGTGATCGTCAATACCTCCGGCTGTGGCACGACCGTCAAGGATTACGGGTTCATGTTCCGCAGCGAGCCGGCACCCTGGCGTGGGCTGGCGGAGCGCGTGTCGGCACTGGCACTGGATATCAGCGAGTATCTGGTGCGCATCGGCTACCAGCCGACGCGGGAAGCGCCGGGGCTGACGGTGGCGTATCATTCGGCGTGCAGTCTGCAGCACGGCCAGCGGGTGACCGGTGAGCCGAAGATTTTGCTGCAGCGCGCGGGATTCCAGGTGGTCGAGCCGGCCGAGGGGCATCTGTGCTGTGGGTCGGCCGGCACCTACAACGTGCTGCAGCCGGTGATCGCCGGGCGATTGCGGGAGCGGAAGCTTGCCAATATCGCGGCGACGCGGCCCGATTTGGTGGCGGCCGGTAATATTGGCTGCCTGACCCAGCTCGCTGGCGGCGGCCTGCCGGTGGTGCACACGGTCGAGCTGCTCGACTGGATGGCGGGCGGTCCTCAGCCGACGAGTGTGCGGCTGCCAGAGACCGCTTGAATTCGCATCCGCCGCGGGGGCACGATGCGCCATGCGCCGTGTTGCCCCGTTGGTTATGACCTTTCTGCTGAGTGCCGCTCCGGCGCTGGCGCAGGGGCGGCCGGACGCGCGGAAGGCCGAGATTGACGCGCTGTTGGCGGCATTGAAGCAGGCGCCCAACGAGACCGTCGCTGCGGCCATGGAGGCGCGGGTTCGCCAGTTGTGGCTGCAGGCGGGCTCCCCGGCGGCGACCATGCTGATGAACCGCGGCACGCGGGACCTCAACAACAATGCGGACAATGACGCCGTCGATGATTTCGACGCGGTGCTGGCGCTGGAGCCGGATTTGCCCGACGCATTCCAGCGGCGCGCCCTGGCCCGCTTCGGGCTTGGCGATTATCGGGGCGCTCTGGCCGATCTGGAAGCGACGCTGCAGCGTGACCCCAGCCATTTTCCGGCCTTCGAAAGCCTGTCCCGCATCGCCGAGGCGCAGGGCGATGCAAAGGGTGCCCTGGCCGCCTGGCAAAAGGCGCTGGAGTTAAGTCCCCAGACCCCTGGCGGCGCCGAGCGCCTCAAGGTGTTGACCCGCAAAGCTCTAGGCGACGATACCTAAGTGTCTCATTTTTAGAAGTTTTTTGGTTTTTCTTTAATAAAGAACTACTTTCCTACTCTCGTTCAACACCATCCAGGACCTCCAGCACCGCCCGAGCCGCCGCTGTCGAAGGCAGCGTTCCCGCGATGCTGAGAGCCGCGACGATGTCCCGGAATGCACCGCGCTGGGCATTGGCGGCGATTGGGTCCCTGATCAGCGTGGTGACGACCGCCGCGAGCCGTTCCGTGTTGCAGTCGCCCTGCAGGAGTTCGGGCACCACTTCCCGGTCGGCGAGCAGGTTGACCATTGCGACATGGCTGACGAGCAGCAGGCGGCGGGCGATCATCGCGGTGACCGGGTTGACCCGGTAGGTGACCGCCATCGGCACGCCGGCGAGGGCCAATTCCAAGGTGGAGGTGCCGGATTTGGTCAAGGCGGCGGCGGCGGCGGCGTAGGCGTCGTGTTTTTCGTCGATGTCGGTGACCAGGATGGGGCGCACCGGCCAGCTCTCCGTCGCGCGGCGCACGCTGTCGGCGACCACCGACGCGACGGGCATGACGGGCACGAGACCGGGGATGTCGCGGGCCAGGCGGGCCAGTGTGTGGCCGAATACCGGCAGTAGCCGGCCGACCTCACTGCGGCGGCTGCCGGGCATCAGGATCAGCACGGGTGCGTCGGGCGCTAGATCGTGTTGGGCGCGGAAGCGGGCGGCGTCCCCTTTGTCAGCGCCGGATTCCAGTACGGGATGGCCGACGAAGCGCGCGGGTAGGCCGTGTTTGGCGAAGAACGCCACCTCGAAGGGGAGCAGGCACAGCAGACGGTCCCATAGGCCGGGGAATTCGCGCACGCGGTGCTCGCGCCACGCCCACACCTGGGGGGCGACATAATGCACGCGGCGGATGTCGGTGGGCAGCAGCAGCTTGAGCAGGCGGACGGTGAAGCCGGGGCTGTCGATCGTTACCAGCACGTCGGGGTGGCGGGCTTTGACGTCGGCGGCCGCCTGGTGCAGCAGGCGGCGCA
>Ga0116226_10005954_pt1 | contig 10922 bp, 8 predicted proteins | sample S1TSphfallax_FD_89692 | JGI IMG/M metagenome (GOLD analysis project Ga0116226, IMG submission 89692) | Host-associated microbial communities from peat moss isolated from Minnesota, USA - S1T2_Fa - Sphagnum fallax MG | ecosystem: Host-associated > Plants > Peat moss > Unclassified | place: USA...
ATGCCCAAGCGGAAGGCGAAGAAGGCAAATCCGCTCACCGCCGCGGTGTGCAGACCGGCGATGGCCAGCATATGAGCAAGACCGGAGCCCCGCAGATCGTCGCGATGATCCGCCGACAGCCAATCCTGATGGCTGGTGGTGACGGCGGCCGCGAGCCCGGCGGCGCCTCCGTCGTCCGGACCCATGACTTCGCTAATCCCGTGCGCGAGCCTCATGGCCACCGACCAACGCATGGCGTTCACCGCCATCTCAAGGCGAAGCCGCCACGGCGGAGGCGGAAGCGACGCGAAGATCGGCGGCTTCATGGCCAGGCCGACCCCACCAATCCCTTCGAACCAGGCGTCCCGAGCAAAGTCGTAGGCGCCCGGCGCGGCGGGTCCTGGCGGGGGATCCACCAGAGCGAGCAGTCGTATCGGCGTTCCCGGCGCCGGCACGCTCTCGGGAGATTCCGGAAGCACCAGCCGGATCCGGGACGGTGTATCTTCAGGCGCCAACCTCGAAATCGCCACCGGCGCGATCATCAGCCGTTCGCCCCGGTCACTGGGACTGGCCACGTCCACAACCCAGCCCTCAACGGACACCACGCCCAGATCCGCCGGCGGAATGGGCGTGGCCACGCGGTCGCTATGAATTTTCGCCACCAGGAATCCACAGGCGACCAGGGCGACGAGCCCGCTCCAGACAATGATAGCGCGGGAGCGACTGAAGCGCCCGGCCGCCAGAGCGACGAGCGATGTGGCCACCGCCGGCGGCCATGCCGCCCAGGGCGAAGGCTCAACCTTCAACCCAAGGTAGATCGCCGCCCCCAGTCCAAACGCCACCGGGGTCCAGAGGAGGCTATGATCAAGTTGCGCCCGGCACTCCCGCGCCAGCCATGCCGGAGCGCCTTGGAGACTGGCGATGCGCGCCGCGCGCGTGATAAGACCCGCCGCCCGCCATCGTCGCCCGCGCCACGCCGGCCACATCCCGGGAGACGCCGCCGGAAGAGACATGTCCAATTCAGACCGATCCGTGGTCACCCGCTTCGCCCCATCGCCCACCGGGTCCCTGCACATAGGAGGCGCCCGGACCGCCTTGTTCAACTGGCTTTATGCGCGCCACTGCGGCGGGCGGTTCCTGCTGCGGATTGAAGATACCGACCGCGAGCGCTCCACGGAAGCCGCCGTGCAGGTGATTTTCGAGGGACTCAAATGGCTGGGCCTCGAAGCCGATGAGCCGGCCGTGTTCCAGGCCGCCCGAATCGAAGCCCATCGCGCCGCGGCTCTGGAGCTCCTGGACAAGGGCCGAGCCTATCGCTGTTTCATGAGCGTGGAGGAGGTGGCGGCAGAACGGGAGCGGGCTCGGGCGGAGGGCCGCGCATTGCGCTCGCCGTGGCGCGACCGCGATGAGCCCAAGGGGGCGCCCGGCGAGTTTGTGGTGCGCTTCAAAGGGCCGATCGAAGGCGAAACCGTGATCGATGATCTGATCAAGGGCCCCGTGACCTTTCGCAACAAGGAGCTGGATGATCTTATCCTCCTGCGCTCCGATGGCGCGCCGACCTACAACCTCGCCGTTGTGGTGGACGATCATCACATGGGCATCACCCACGTAATCCGGGGTGACGATCACTTGAGCAACGCCGCCCGCCAGAGCCTGATCTACCGCGCCCTGGATCATCAGCCGCCCGCCTTCGCCCACGTGCCGCTTATCCATGGCCCCGACGGCGCAAAACTCTCCAAGCGCCATGGCGCCCAGGCCGTGGGCGAGTTCGCCGATCTGGGTTATCTGCCGGAAGCGATGCGCAATTACCTCACCCGGTTGGGCTGGGGCCATGGCGATGACGAACTCTTCAGTGACGCTGAGGCCATCGCTTGGTTCGACATTAAAGACGTGGTGAAGGCGCCGGCCCGGCTGGATTGGGCGAAGATCGGCCACGTCAATAATCACTACATTCGACTGGCGGGCGATGAACGTCTGGCGACGCTCGTCGAGGCGGCCCTGGCGCGGCGGGGAGACGCGACCGCTCCTGAAACCCGCGCGCGGTTGATGGCGGTGATCCCCCTGGTCAAGGAGGGCGCCAAGACCATCCTCGAACTGTTGGATCTTTGCCTCTTCGCCCTGAAAACCCGCCCGCTCACGCTGGACGAGAAGGGAGTGGCGCTGCTCACCGAGGAAACGCGCGCCCGCCTGGCGCGTCTGGCCGAGACCCTCGCGACGACCAGCGAATGGACGCCTACAGCGCTCACCCAAACCTTGAGAGACTTCGCGGCGGCGGAGAGCGTGGGCCTGGGCAAGTTTGGGCCTGCGCTGCGGGCGGTTCTGTCCGGCGGCGCCGCGGCTCCCGATCTTGCCGGCGCCCTCGCAGCCCTTGGCGCAGACGAGAGTCTGGGTCGCCTCGAGGACGCTCTTTCGCACACGCGGTAACGCACTATAAGGCGGCCGTGCGCCCGGATCAGCGGGCCCACGCGCGCCACAGGAAAGGTAAGCCATGGCCGACCACGCGACCCTGACCATAGGCGAGAAATCCTATGATCTCCCGATCCTTAAAGGATCCACCGGGCCCGATGTGGTGGACGTGCGCAAGCTCTATGGCGAGGCGGATGTCTTTACCTACGATCCCGGCTTCACCTCCACGGCCGCCTGTGAGAGCCACATCACCTATATCGACGGCGACGCCGGCATATTGCTGCACCGCGGCTATCCGATTCAGGAGCTGGCCGAGCACTCCAACTTTCTCGAGGTCTGCTACCTTCTGCTGAATGGAGATCTGCCCAACGCGGCGGAGTTCATCGATTTCGAGCGCACCATCACCTATCATACGATGCTGCATGCGCAGTTCGACCGGTTCTTTTCCGGCTTCCGCTCTGACGCTCACCCCATGGCGATCATGACCGGCGCCGTTGGCGCTCTGTCAGCCTTCTATCATGATAGCATCAATGTGGATGATCCCGAGCAGCGGCGGATCTCAGCTCACCGACTGATCGCCAAGATGCCGACCATCGCCGCGCGGGCGTTCAAATATTCCGTCGGCCAGCCTTTCGTGACCCCCCGCAACGACCTCTCCTATGCCGAGAACTTTCTGCGTATGGCCTTCTCCGTGCCGGCGGAAGATTGGAAGCCCAATCCGGTGCTCACCAAGGCCATGGACAAGATCTTCATCCTGCATGCCGACCACGAACAGAACGCCTCCACGTCCACGGTGCGCCTGGCCGGCTCATCGGGCGCCAACCCCTTCGCCTGCATCGCCGCCGGCATAGCCTGCCTGTGGGGTCCCAGCCACGGCGGGGCCAATGAAGAATGCCTGATGATGCTGCACGAGATCGGCACGGTCGACCGTATTCCCGAATATATTCAAGGCGTCAAAGATCGGAAATACCGGCTCATGGGCTTTGGCCACCGTGTCTATAAAAACTACGATCCCCGCGCGACGGTGATGCAGAAGACCTGTTATGAGGTGCTCGCCGAGGTCGGGCACGGAGACGATCCCATCCTCAAAGTGGCGCTCGAACTGGAAAAGATCGCCCTCAACGATCCCTATTTCGTGGATCGCAAACTGTTTCCGAACGTGGATTTCTATTCCGGCATCACCCTCAAGGCCATGGGCTTTCCCATGGTGATGTTCACCGTCCTCTTCTCCCTCGCCCGCACCGTCGGCTGGATCAGCCAGTGGAAGGAGATGTTCGAGGATCCCCAGCGCAAGATCGGCCGGCCCCGCCAGCTTTATACCGGCCCGCTGCAACGGCCCTATCCGCCGATTGAAACGCGGGGTTAGGGGCGGGTCACGGGTTATTGTTAACCACGTGCATGATCGCCTGAGCCGCCGCCTCCAGCGGAAGGCTCAATCCCCCGCGCATCACCTCCAGAGCCGCTTTCTGGGCCGCGATCTGATCGCGTCGACGATCGGGGTTGGATAACAGTCTCGCGAGATCATGCGCGAGCACCTTGCCGGTACAGGCGTACTGCACACGCTCCGGAACGACGAAATCACCGGCGGCGACATTCAGCAGGGTGATGAATTTCGTACGTAGGAGGCACAAGGCCACGGCATGGGTGAGAGGGCCGAGGCGATAGGCCACGACCATGGGGCAGCCGGCGATGGCGATTTCGGTGGTTACGGTGCCGCTGCACGCCAAGGCCGCGGTCGCGGCTTGCATCAGCGCCCAACGATCCGCCTCCCCTTCCACGACGGCGACCGGAACAGTCCAGTCGGCGAGATGCGAGCGAACCTGATCGGCCACGGGCTCGGCGGCGGCGATGATTACCCGAAGGTCGGTTTGGCCCGCTTTAAGCCGCGCGATGGCGTTCTTGAAGGGATCCATAAGACGTCGGACCTCACCGGCGCGGCTGCCGGGAAATACCGCCAGTATGGGGGCGTCCACCGGGATGCCGAGGCGGCCGCGGAACTGGGCCGGAGCCTCCATGGGCGGAACGCGCCCCAGCACCGGATTGCCGACAAAGGTCGTGGGCAGGCCGGCCGCCCTGAACAGGGGCGCGTCGAAAGCATGGATGGTGAGCAAGTGATCCACGGCGCCGGCCAGGGTGCGGGCGCGGCCGGGGCGCGTGGCCCAAACCTGGGGCGCGACGTATTTGATCAGTCGGATGCCCGGAACCACCCGCCGCAGCCGGCGCGCCAGGCGCAGGTTGAAGCCCCAGGCATCAATGAGGATGGCCGCATCCGGCCCCTCGCGCGCGGCGAGGGCGGCGGCCTCGTCGACCCTCCGGAGCACCGTGGGATAGGCGCGCAGGGCGTTGAACACCCCGATGATCGCCAGCGAGCTCGGATCAAAGGGACTAACGATCCCCGCCTGCGCCATGCGCGGGCCGCCGACCCCGATGAACCGTACGCCATCGCCGAGCCGGCTTCGCAAGGCGGAGATTAGGCCGGCGCCCAGAGCGTCTCCAGAGGGCTCCACGGCGACGATCATGAGGCAGGGCGTTTTCATCCGCCCTCGGCGGGAAGGCCGATCAGGAACAGGCCGAGGGTGTCGGCGAGGGCGATGGTTGTCTCCCGCTCCACCACGATCACTCGGCCTTCTTCGCCCGCGATGCCCGCCAGCCCGGCGGCGGCGGCGTTGCGCACGGTCTCTGGCCCGATGGTCGGCAAATCGATACGCAGCTCCTGGCCGGGCTTGCTGGCCTTGGCCAATACGCCCCGGCGAGCGTCTGGCGAGCCGCGCAGGGCTGGCGAAAGAGTCGCCACGCGCTGGAGCATGGCGTCAGTTCCTTCCTGCGCCTCCACCGCCAGGATCAGGCCCTGGCAGCACACCGCCCCCTGGCCGACGTCCAGGCGGCCGATCACCCGGGCGAGTTCGAGCGCGCGCACGGCGTCCGCGAGGTTCTCCGCGTTCGGTTTGCAGCGGGTGTTCAGATCGGGACCGAGCGTCAGGCCGCCCATCACCTCGTGGGCGCCCTCCACGACAAAGCCTTCCTTCTCGAACTCCCCGACCATAAAGGCCAGAAGGGCGTCATCGCCCCGACCCGCGGCGATGATGGCGCCTGGAAGGGCCGCCAGACCGCGCAGATCCGGCTTGAGGGCGCGAAAGTTCGGCCGACTGACGGCGCCGGCGAAGCAGACGGCCCCGCAGCTTGCCTGGCGCAACAGACGGATACCCTTGCCCACCTGAGCCAGCCCTACATCCGCCCCCGTCATCCCGCCGAGCCCCGGATCGGCAAACCCGGTGAGCCGCAGCACGAAGATCTCCCGCCCGATGGAGGCGCAGTGACGGGCGAGGGTGGCTGGAAGAGCGCCGCTGCCGGCGATCAGGCCGAGCTTGCGCACCTTGAAACTCAGACCTCGCGTTTGGGCGTGGTCAGGGGACGGCTGGAATCGGCGCGGATGAAGCTTACGATCTCCATGACCTCCGGCGAGGCGCCGTAGACTTCCGAGGTATCATCCAGCCGCTCCTGAAACGTCCCCTCCTCGGCGAACAACATCCGATAGGCCGCGCGCAGGGTGTTGATGACCTCCCGAGAGAAGCCGCGCCGTTTGAGGCCGACGAGGTTCAGCCCCTCCAGGTGGGCGTGATTTCCCCACACATTGCCGAAGGGAATGACATCATGATTGACCCCCGCCATCCCGCCCACAAAGGCATGTCTGCCGATGCGAATATATTGGTGCGCCGCTGACAGGCCGCCCATGATGACGTGATCCTCGACCACCACGTGGCCACCTAAAGTGGCGCTATTGGCCATGACGACCTTATCGCCGACGATGCAATCATGGCCGATATGAACGCCGACCATGAAGAAGCCGTCCGACCCCACCTGGGTGGTGGCGCGCCCGGACGCGGTGCCACAGTGCATGGTGACATGCTCGCGCACGATATTGCGGGCGCCCAGTTCAAGGCGGGTTGGCTCCCCCCGATGGCCGGCATGCTGCGGCGGACCGCCAAGAATGGCGAACGGATACACCACGCAGTCGGGGCCGAGCTCTGTATGCCCCTCGATCACCACGTGCGAGGCAAGCTTCACGCCCTGATGGAGACGCACGTTGGCGCCTACCACACTGAAGGCGCCGATCTCGACCTCCGCACCCAGTTCCGCCTTTGGGTCCACAATCGCCGTGGGGTGGATCAGACTCATTTGCGAGTATCGACCAGCATGGCCGCGAATTCGGCTTCGGCCGCCAGCTTCTCTCCCACCATCGCCCGGCCGCGAAACTTCACCACATCGCCCCGCGCTCTGGCCACTTCCACATTTAATCGCAAGACGTCGCCGGGACGCACCGGATGCCGGAACCGGCAGTTGTCCACCGACATGAACAGGATGATCTTGCCCTCCGGGGCCACATCCCAGGATTTTGACATCAGAAGTCCGCCCGTCTGGGCCATGGCCTCAACGACCAGCACGCCGGGCATGACCGGAGCGCCGGGGAAATGTCCCACAAAGAACGGCTCATTGATCGTGACGCATTTGATGCCTGTCAGGGATTGGCTCGGCCGGTAATCGGTCGCGCGGTCTATGAGAAGAAACGGCGGACGGTGCGGAATGCGCCGCATGACCTCGTGGATGTCGATGTCGGTCTCGCCGACAGCTAGGCTATCTGACATGGCTATTTCCCCTCCTCAGCTCTGATTCGCCGTTTGGCGGCGCGGGCGACCCAGGCTGACTCGCGCAGCCAATTGGCCAAGGGCCGCGCCGGCAAGCCCGCCCAAGTCCCGCCCGCGGGAACGTTCTTTAGAACGCCGCAGCCCGCCGCCAGCCGTGCGCCATCCCCGATGTGAATATGATCCCCTACCCCCGCACGCCCCCCGAACATGACGCCGTCTCCAATGACGCAGGAGCCCGAAATTCCCGTATGCGCCGCCAGAACACAGTTCCGGCCAATGACCACATTGTGCGCGATCTGGACGAGATTATCGATCTTGGTGTTCTCGCCCACGACGGTGTCTTCAAAAGCGCCTCGGTCGACGCAGCTGTTGGCGCCCACGGTGACTCCGTCCTGGATGATCACCCGGCCGAGCTGCGGCAGGTCGACCATTCCTCGCCGGCCCGGCGCCGCGCCGAAGCCCGGCTCGCCAAGCACCGCGCCGGCGTAGATCTGCACGCGATCTCCGATCAGAGCAAAACCGATGACGGCGCGGGGGCCCACCTGACAATCCCGACCGATGCAGACACCAGGACCGATAATGGCGCCCGGCCCGATCCGGGTTCCCCGCCCTATGGCGGCATGAGCGCCGATGAGCACTCCGGGAGCAAGGATCACGCCATCCTCGAGTTCCGCGCTGGGATGAATATCACCGTCGCTCGAACCATGGCGCCACGGCCGATAGAGCCGAAGCGCGGCCTCGGCATAGGCCGCCGCCGGGGCTGCCGTGACCAAACCGATGCAGCCGGGTGGAAGACGGTCGATCTCGTCTCCTGAGAGGAAGCAGGCGGCGGCCCGGGTCTTTGCGAGGTCGCTGACGTGACGAGATCCCGAGAAGAACGTGACATCCTCACGCGCCGCGTGCTCGAGGGTGGCGACGCCCGAGATGATGAGGTCTGAACAGGCGGCATCTGGCACGGCCGCCCCCGCGAGCGCCGCGATCTCGCCAAGGGTGGCTGGCGGACGTGTTTCGTAGAACCTCGGGTCAGGTCTTACCCGACCCGAGGCCCGAGTCTTCGACGCCGAGACTATTTCGCCCCCGGCGTATCCAGATGTTCGCGGTCGAAGGCGAACTGCTGAATACGGGCGTTTAGCGCCGTCACGGCCGCCGTGGTCAGGTCCATGTCGGGATTGGCCATCATCACCGATCCCTTATCGATGAGCGCGCTGCAGTGGTGCGCCTGATAGAGTTGTTGGGCGATGGGCTCAAGTTCCTGAGCAATCCGATTCAACGCCTTATCTTCGGTCGCCTTAACTTCGCGCTGACGCAAATCAGCTTTCTGGCGAAGAGCATTGATCCGAGTGGTCAAGGCGGCGCCCCGCGATTGGAAGGTCGCGGCGTCGAGGGTGGCGCGCTGAGCCTCCAGAGCCTTGGCGTCGGTATTGATCGCGCTATCTTCCGGGCTCAGTTCCGCCTTCACCTGGGTAACGATCTGATCGAGGCGGGTGCGGACATAACCACCCACGGTCGAGGTGCTGATGGCCTGATTAACCGACAGAATGCACAGGCCTGGAATGACCGGGCCTTGAGCCAGGGGGGCTGGAGTGGTCTGGGCCGCGGCGCCGGCGGCGCTCGCCGTGAAGATGACCAGGGCGCTCACGCAGCCGAGGGGAGAGAACTTCATAGTCATGTAGTCTAGAACCTTGTTGAGGTGGAGAAACGGAACAATTCCGTCCTATCATAGTAGTCTTTTCGAATGATCTGACTGAAGTCGAACCGCAGAGGTCCGAGCGGCGAGCGCCAGAAGATGCTGATGCCGGCGCTGGCCCGAAAACCGAGATCGTCCCTCACAGCGATCAATGGCAAATTTGTGTTGGGATCGATCTTGTTGGCCCGGTCGAGGACGCCAAGGGTGCCGAAATCCGTGAATAGCGCGGCCTTAATGCCATACTGTTCGGGAAGCTTGGTCGGCACGGTCATTTCCATGGTGCCAATAGCGTAGAGCTTGCCGCCGAGGCTGTCCCCGTACTGCGTATCGCGGGGACCGATCCCGGCGATCTCGAAGCCGCGGAAGGTGTCGCCGCCTTCGTAGAAGCGGTCGGTAATGCGGATATTATTGCCGTTCCAGCCATCAACATAACCGCCCGAGCCGGTGAAGCTGAAGATAAAGTCCTTGTTAAATCCGTGGTAGAACCCTCCACGAACCTCGCTGCGCAGATAGTGAACAGTGCCGCCAAAGCCCGCGAGATCCTGCGATAGATTGACGAAAAATCCTCGCGTCGGGAGGATTGCGTCATTGCGCTTGTCCAGCCCCACCGTGTAGCCGATCAGGGAGGTGAGGTAAGAGCCGCGCTGTTCGCAGAGAACCACGGACACCTGCTCGGAGCCGGGCACGCAGAGGGCGTCGGCCACGATGACGTCATCGGTGCGCAGCGTGTAGTGCGTGGTCAGCAGACTGTTGGACGCGAGCGGGAAACCGATCCGGAAGGTTCCCCCCACCGAGGTGGTGATATAGTCGGCCTGCTCCGTGAAATCGTAGCGTTGGGCATAAATGTCGAAGCCACCCTGGAGGTCACGGTCCAGGAAATGCGGTTCGGTGAACGAGAGGTCCGCCTGCTGACGAAGGGAGCCCACGGAAATCCGGGCGCGAAGATCTTCCGCCCGCCCGCGGAAATTCGACTGACTGACGCCGATATCCGTGACCAGCTTATCAATGGAACTGTAACCGGCGCTGAACGACAGCTGCCCAGTTGGCTGTTCCGTGACCTTCACCAGCAGGTTCGTCCGATCGGGAGCAGAGCCGGCGACATTGGTGATGGTGACATCTTTGAAGAAGCCGAGGCTCCTGATGCTGGTTTTGGAGCGATCAACCAGGGCGCGGTTGTAGGCGTCGCCTTCGGAGACCGTCATCTGACGGCGGATCACATAGTCCAGAGTGGCGGTGTTGCCGACGATATCGATCCGATCGATGTAGACCCGCGGGCCTTCTTTCACATCGAAGGTGACATCCACCGTATGTTTGGCGGGGTTGGCTGTGTAGCGCGGCCGGACGTCCACGAACGCAAAGCCGGCCGCGCCGGCGGCGTAGGTCAAGGCATCGGTGGCGTTTTCAATCTTCTGGTCTGAATAGAGCTGGCCCTGTTTGATCGGCAGCAGACGACGCAAAATATCGACATTCAGCTTCTTGATGTCGGCCTGAACCTTCACCTTGCCGAAATGATATTGCGCGCCCTCGTCCACCGTATAGGTCACGGCAAAACCGTTCCGGCTGGGTTCAAGTTCAGCGACCGAGGAAATCACACGAAAATCGTAGAAGCCCCGATTTCGATAGAACTTCCGCAATTGCTCACGGTCATACTCGATCCGATCGGGATCGTAATTGTCGTTCGATGAGAAAAAATTGTAGAAGACGCTTTCCTTGGTGACGATCACGCCACGCAGATCACTGGCGGAAAACTTCACATTGCCGAGAAAATTGACCCTCAGGATGCCGCTCTTCGGCCCCTCGTTGATCTCGAAAATGAGATCCACGCGCCGCTGAGGGAGTTCCACGATCTTGGGGGTCACCGTCGCCGAAATCCGGCCTGAGCGGCGATAGAGTTCGACGATCCGGCCCACATCCTCTTCGACCTTGGCCCGGGTGAACACGCCCCGCGGCCGGATCTGAATTTCGTCTTTGAGCTTATCTTCCTTGAGGTTGGAATTTCCCTCGAACAGGATCTGATTGATGATCGGATTTTCAACCACATGGACAATCAGATCGGTGCCCTGGAGATCGATCTTCACGTCTGAAAACAAGTCGGTGCGGAAGAGCGCCTTGAGGGCGCTATCGATCTTGGCCGCATCCACCGTCTCGCCGGTCTGGATAGGCAGGTAAGACAGTATGGTTTCGGGATCGATGCGCTCGTTTCCCTG
>Ga0116226_10005955_pt1 | contig 10922 bp, 8 predicted proteins | sample S1TSphfallax_FD_89692 | JGI IMG/M metagenome (GOLD analysis project Ga0116226, IMG submission 89692) | Host-associated microbial communities from peat moss isolated from Minnesota, USA - S1T2_Fa - Sphagnum fallax MG | ecosystem: Host-associated > Plants > Peat moss > Unclassified | place: USA...
AATGAAGAAAAGAGAACCAAACCATCAACACCAAGGTATTTAACTAAAAGACCAAACCACAAATAACCAAATTAATATAAGTAAAGAAAGTAGTTCAACCTTGTGAAAGTAACCTAGTTATTTTCCTACTCCAATAATTAATGAAACCTAACTAGTTGAGCTTGAATTCTCAACACTCCCCCTCAAGCTCAAATCCACTTCTAATACACTAAGAATTTTTCTAAACTTCTTTAGCTTGTTTGTACCTAAAGCCTTTGTGAAAATGTCAACAATTTGATTTTTAGACTGACATGAATAAAGTCAATTTCTTTTGTTATTTTTCTTTAATAAAGTGGTAATGCACTTCGATGTGCTTTGTCCTAACACCATAGACTGGGTTGTTAGCAAGTAGTATGTTACTGATGTTATCACAATAAATGATAACATGAGCATCCATTAACTGTCCCAAATCTAAAAGTAATTTTTATAACTAAACTATTTCACATGCAGTAATTGTTACGCCTATGAATTTTGCCTCCATGCTTGATAATGCAATTGTTAGTTATTTCTTACTACTCCAACTAATAACACCATTTCCAAAAGGAAACATGAAACCATTAGTTGATATTATATTTGAAACATTGCCAGCCCAATCAACATCTGTGTATCCATGTACTTATAACTGGCTTTTGGCTTCATAAAAAATTCCACATTGCAAAATATGTTTTATGTACCTTAGTATGCACCTCATTACATCCAAATGTGGCTTTCATGGTGTTTACATGAATTGACTCACCACTCCAATTGCATAATTCAAATCTGGCCTTATGATGGTCATGTAAATCAAACTCCCCACTATGTGTTTATATATAATGGTATCCTCCATAAAGTCTCCTTCATTTGCACTTAATTTCACATTTTGTTCCAATGGAATTGAAATGGGTTTGCAACTCATCATCCCATATTCGGACAAATTGTTCAAGGCATATTGTCTTTGTAGTAACCATATCGCTTTGGGGGATGGGATTACCTCAAAGTTAAGGAAGTAATGCAACTTTCCCAAATCCTTCATCTCAAACTTTTGTTTCAAAAGCTTCTTCAAATCAAAGATGTATGCATCACTATCTCCTATGATAATAAAATCATGAACATAAATGACTATGACAACAATCCCATGATCTGTTTTTTTCACATATAGTGAAAAGTTTGCATTGGATGTTTGAAATCCACTTGTGACAAGATATTGACCTATCTTGTCTGACCAAGCTCTAGGTGCTTGCTTCAAGCCATACAAAGTTTTTTTCAACCTACAAACCAAATTACGATGTGTTTGGTCCATATAATTTGGTGGTTGTTCCATGTACACTTCTCCCTATAAATCTTCATGAAGAAAACCATTCTTTACATCCATTTGATGTAATGACCATCCTTTTGTTGATGCCATAGCAATGATTGTTCTTATAGTTGTCATTTTGGCAATTGGACTATAGTCTCTTCATGGTTTATGCCATAAATTTGGGCATAACCTTTGGCAACTAATCTTGCTTTGTATCTACTCACAAATCCATCTACATTATGTTTGACTTTGTACACCCATTTGCACCCAATTATTTTCTTGTCTTTTGGTAAAACTACCAATTTTCAAGTAAAATTAGCATCCAACAACACCATCTCTTCATCCATGGCATTATCCCATTTAGGGTTTCCAACCGCTTGTTTAAAACAAGTGGGTTCAACCTCATGTATAATTTTCACCATGTATGCGTAATGATGAGCTACAAAGCCATCAAATGTGAGTATTTGTATAGGGTACTTGATTCGTGTGGATCTTCGTACTCCATTGTTGTTGTCAAGTGTTTTTAAAGCTTCCTTGGCCATCCGAGCTTTGGGAGTAGTAATTGAAGGGATTCTTGATTCTTCACCCACACTCTTTTTTGAATGATTTGACTCATCATCTACATGAGGATTTCTAAATGATGTTTGAGAACTACCATCTACAATGTTTGAAGATTTTAATCTTCTTTTCCATGGAATGCTACTGGACCCACTAATTGAAGACTTTCGTGGTCCACTAATTAATTGTGATTTTTTTTCCACATTTGATGAAACATCACCATTTCTAGCCTCTCCATCTTTTGTTATCATTAGTGGTGAATACCAACTAACCATCTCATTAAACACAACATCTCTACTCACTTGTAACTTCCAAATAGAAGGGTTGAAACATCTATATCCTTTTTGTTCTAAGGAATATCTAATGAAGATATAATTTTCAACTTTTGGATCTAGTTTTAATCTCTTCTCATCAGGAACATGCATGTATGTAATGCAACCAAACACTTTGAGTTGTGAGACATTTGGTTTCTTACTTATAAATTTTTCTTCATGTGTCATGCCATGAACTGTTGTTGTGGGTGTTTGATTCATGATATAGACTACAATTGCTATCGCTTCAACCTAAACATAATTTGACAAATTCTTTTCATTCAACATGGCACGTGCTATTTCTACAATGTGCATGTTTTTTCCTTTCAGCAATTCCATTCTATTGTGGGGAATAACTATATGATATTTCTTTTGAATTCCATGCTGCTTTAAGTACTCACTAAATTCATTTGAAAAATACTCTCCCCTTCCATCGGACCTTAGGCACTCGATGCTCACACCCTTCTCCTTTTCCACCATTGTTTTGAAATTCAAAAAATGTTGAAACACTTCACTTTTGTGTTTCATGAAATGGACCCACACCTTCCTTGTGTGGTCATCAATGAAACTCACATAATACTTACATTCTTCAATAGATTATGTCTTCATAGTCCACACATATGAATGGATCATTTCCAAAGGTTTGGAATTTACATGAATTGTTTGAACTAGGAATGGATGCCTAGCTTGCTTCCCCAATTGGCATGTTTTGCAAACTTTTGACATCACCTCTTCTATTTCAAATTTAGGAAGACCTCCAATAAGATTTTGTTTCTCCATCAACTTAAAACATTGGAGATTAACATGGCCAATTCACTTGTGCCAAATTCCAATGTTTCCAGCTCCTTTTTCATGTGTGAATAACATGGAATTCACTTCAAGCATGTTCACATTCAAGGTGAATATTTGTCCATTCCTTTCCCCTTTTGTAATCAATTTGCTTTGGTTCTTCATGTCTTTCACAAAACATCCATTTGGGTTGAATGTCACATGTAAACCTTGTTCGACCATTTGGCCTATGGAAACCAATTTTTTTTGTTATGGTTGGAACATGACGTACATTTTTCAAGTACTTTGTTTGCCCATCTTGCATGGACAATGGCACCTTGCCAATTTGTGTGATGGGATGTGCAGTGTCATCACCAATTTCCACAAAACCTAATGTTTTCAAATCCTATGTGTCTCTAAACCATTCTCCATAACTACTCATGTGGTTTGAAGCTTCAGAATCCACATACCAGACATTGTTATTTGATATTCCTCCTATCATTGAATTTTCCATGTGCTACATCATAAACAATTGCTCATCACCTTGATTGTTAGTTGATGCATAATTCCCTTGTTGCAGCTTTCCATTTCGTGCATCATGTTCCCTTTGATAACAATTCTTTGCCATGTGCCCATGTTTTTTATAGTAATAGTAATTTGAGTCATTATTTGGTTGTTGACCTCGATGACTTCCACCACGACCTCCACAACTTCCTCTTCCTCTAAAGTTTCCTCATCCACCTCCATGAGATTGACCTTCATGTTAATGATGTCCACCATGGGAGCTTTTGTATTGACCTCAAAATGAAGTTTCAGCACCTTTACCTCTACTTCTATTAGAATTTGAGTAGAAAACACTTTCTTGTGATCCTCCATTGGATGAAGTACCAACAATTCTCATCTCTTCACTTATAAGTAGGGTTATTCAGTCTTGGAAATTGGGAAATGTTTTTCAAACTACAATTGAAGTACAAAACTGGCTATAGTATTTTCCAAGTCCATTCAAGGTCACAGCCACTAGATCTTCATCATCTATAGGGGTTCCTATAGATGCGAGAACATTTGCAAGGTTTTTCACCTTTGTAGAATAGTCATTGATGTTCATCTTGTTTTTCTATAGATTATGCAACTTTTGCTTGAGCTGCATTTTGTGGGTTTGTGTATTTATGTTATACATCTTCACTAATGTATCCCAAGCTTGCTTGGGTGATTTTGCATCTTGAATATGCATAATCATGGAATCGAACACATTCACAAAAAACCAATACAAGACTTTCTTCGCTTTTTCATGCTAAGTTTTATTGGCTTGAATTTGTTGTTGTATGGGGTTTTTTAGGAGAAGAGGTTCTTTCTCATCATTAGTTATAAACTCCCAATAACCTTTCCCCATCAAGAAATCCATAATTATAAATTTCCACACTTGGAAATTATTCTTGTTTAATTTCTCAATTGTAATTTGAAAAAAACTCCGCCATCTTTCAAGGCAACACTCAATGTCTTCTTAGGGTTTCATAAATGATTTTAATTCCTTCATTGGGTTTCTAGGATTGGGATTAGGGTTTTCCTTCCTTAGGTTTCTAAGATTAGGGTTGAATAAGATGGACCTTGCATATGTATGTATGTTTCAAGTATTATACAAAATTCTATATTATACAAAGATTTTATGTATACGTATGTATCTTGTATAATATTTTATATGGTATTAAATGATTACATACCAAAATTTTGTATGCAGGTCTTGATAATGAATTTCGCTTCCTAATTTTCAAATTCCTTCTTTCAAGTTCTCCCAAGTTATATTTGCTCCACTTAAAAATTTTGTTTTGATGTCTTCTCAATGTAAACTTCTGTCACAACTTTGCAAAACTACACCGCTCACATATGACCTTGAATCAATTTGAAATTTTGCTGAAACATGAAAAACTATGTTTACTATCATCTCTCAAGATTTTATCTCATTTAACTTTGTAAAATGAGAGATCTTACTATTTTCTTGAAATCACCTCAAATTAAAACCTAAATACAAAATTACTTATAACTCACTTTCAACAACTCTAAACTCCTTGAGATTTTGGGAGACACAATAAATATATGTCTTTTATATATGCTCAAAATGTCAACATTATTGATGATGACCACAAAAAGTTATCACTTTCAAAAGAAATTGACTTCAGAATTGACGCTGAAATTTTAAATACTTGAATTTCTCTCAATACATATCCAGATGACTTGAAATTTCTCTCACATATAATCCTTTATGATCTATAAGATCCCAAAATTACAGATCCAAAAAAGTTCAAACAAAGGAGATATGACCAAAAACTTAGATTTAACACAAAATCTTCAAAAGTTAATAACTCTCACAAATAATTTTTTTTTTTTTGGAATTTTTATAAAAGAAGCATCTTATAGTCTTTTATAATCTCTTCAAGTTTCACTCCAAGATCTTTTCATAGTAGACCTAGATTTTGATTTAAAGATTTGACTTCCACAACCTTTTATATGTTGATCTCCTTTCATCTCTTTTATTTATTTTTCTTTCTCCTCACATTCTTTCCTTTCCCCGTTTCTCTTTTTCACTTGACAAACTCCTACGATATTACTAGAGACTCTCAAGCTTTAGTTCTCAATATTTTCCAGCTCTAAATCTCTTTCAACTTTTTCATCAAACAACCTAAGCTTTGATACCATGTTAACAAATACGATATCTACTCAAGTGCAAACATAAATTAAATTGAAAGAAAATTAAAACATGATGCTCACAACATAGAACATAACATCATGAACTCTTCAAGGTTTTTGTCACATGAAGTACACAAAATTATGTAATTAAAAAAAAAAACTTAACCATCAACACCAAAGTATTTAATTAAAAGACCAAACCACAAATAACCAAACTAATATAAATAAATAAAGTAATTCAACTTTGTGACTAATGAAACCTAACTGTTGAATTTGAATTCTCAACAAGTGTGAGACAACTTTTTGTCCCTCTACTCCCGATTTTATGATGTGATTATATTCGAAGGTACATATGTTACCATTGAAGGAAAGAATGTAAAGTGTATCTCTAGATGTTAAGTTGCATTCGTAATTGAAACCAAATAGTTTGTTTCGTATGCATCATTTATGATCTGGAATTGATAAATATATTTTTAAAGTTCAAACACTCCAAATCCTAGAATTTGATGCTAAATTATCACTCACTTTTAAAGATTCGACACCATGCTTAACTTGGTACTACACTTCTAATCACTTCAAATATTGTTCTTATCACATACATTATCTAAATCCAACGTGTTTTAGCTCATTAAAAAGCTAGCTACAAGGTACATTTTCCTACCAAATTCTAAGCTTTGCACCAAAATCAGTAAAAAAGTTGTGTTAAAAACCCTAAGAGGGTTTCATGAAGGTAGAAAGTTCAACTTGGCAATAAACCTCCAATCACTTAAAATATTATTCCTATCACATACGTTATCCAAATCTAGCTTGCATTAGTTCATTGGAACATTAGCTACAAGGTGCATTTGTGTACATAATTCCAAGTTTTGCACCCAAATTAGTAAAAATTGTGCTATAAAACCCAAGAAGGTTTCATGAAAGTAGAAAGTTCAATTTAGTAGCAGAATTCCAATCACTTAAAAATATTATTCATATCACATATATTATCCAAATCTAGCTTGCATTAGTTCATTGAAAAGCTAGTTGCAAGGTGCATTTCTTGTCAGATTCCAAGCTCTACACCCAAATTAGTAAAATGTTGTGCTATAAAATTTGAGAGGGTTTGTGAAATTTTTTAAAGATTTCAAGCTCCCAAAACTATCCCTACTCCCTTCCATTTTTTCAAAAGTACCACATTTGATTAATTTATTATCCCTCTTTCCACCATCTATTAAAACTAATCATTCTTCTCCTCCCAAGGAAAATTGTGGGAACAAGTTTTCTCAAGATTTAAGTCGAAAGTTATGTTTGGAAAAAAAAGACTCCCAAATGATTTGAATTTTCCCTTTAAAGAAAATGAGAAGGAAGGAGGTGAAGGAAGACCCCAACTCGGTTGGCTAATGGAAGGTTCTAATGTTTGGTGGTCTTTGGAAAGTTCCAATGTTTGGTGGTTCTTGGAAGGTTCTAATGTTTGGTGGTCCTTGAAAGGTTCCATTATTTGGTGGCCCTTGAAAGGTTCCAATGTTTGGTGGCCCTTGAAGGGTTCCAATGTTTGGTGGCCAATGGAAAGAAAAGGAGAAACATCCTTTTCACCTCTTTTCACTTCCCCCCCAACAAATTTTACTTAAACCTTATTTTTTTCCCATTGATCTAAGATTTTACTTTACCATGGTTTTAGATCATTATTTACCCATTTCTTTCTTTTTCCTTGACCTATAAATAATAATCGTGCATTTCAATGTAACAAATCTTCCACACATTCATTGTGATTTAATTTTAATTGAATATATATATATTTTCCTTGAATTCATGGCATCGTGGGCCTCAAGTCGCATAAGTGAATGCATAATTGCCTTAGGATTCATCCTTAAATTTGATGTTGACACAACATCATTGCGATGAAGATCCCGAACTATGAGAGGTGCATCTTTTTCTTGAAGTTGAACCCCTTTGAGCTTAATATTATCACATTTATCCGAACTTTTGCACCTTGGTGATTTTGTTGTAAATCGACCCTGCTTCTAGTGATGAACCTAAAATTGTTTGTGAAGGTTTTTATAAAACAAAAAACACCTCCATCTTTGCATGGTCTTCAATTCTCAACGTTGGACACTATCATTAGTTATGCAATTCGATTTGTTGATTGCCTCTCAATAGCCAAGCGAATTATTTAGTTGACACCATTCGATGCATCCTAGATTCCTTGCAATTATGAATTATCATTCTAACATGGCCTAAGACTCAACATGTAATTGTAGCTCCTTGTGGAGCTTATCCATAACCTAAATAAAAGTTTCACTCATCATGAAATCCATGTTGCCATTGCCACCCTATCACACTATTTATTGTCATGTTGTCTTGAATTAATTTCACATTTACAATATTTAAAGATTATTCTATCTCCATTGGACCTTTCATTGACACCCCCTTAATTGCTTCACGAATCTTAAACATCTTCATTTACACGACTACCCACTAAATATCATAAGAAGACTAATGTTTTGCCGAATTTTTTTTGGTGTCTACTTCTAACCCCAACCCTCTAGAGACTTTTCACCCCTAATCATGCAACTAAGGTTCTAAAACTATGATTACCAACTTTTGTTGAAAAAAATAATTAACCCTACACCTCATTCATTTAATATCAAAATTTGAAAAAAACAACCCCCCATGCAACCATGTGCATTCATCATTCATTATTTTAACATGAAGTTGCTAAAAACCCTTAATAACCTTGTCACACCCGAATATCCTTAATGCAATTCTTAAATAATTGAAACTATTGCACATGGTTGTGTTGGTATGGCTCACAGTTGACAATCGTTATGCTTTCATTCGTTCCTAATGGCTATCATGTAGGGCTACTTCTGAAGCAAGTGTCCACAAGTTTAACAATTGGTTTAGCTTTTAACATTTTCATGTTAAACAATGGGGAGGTTTCATGGTCCATGTGAATACTTCTTCTATGAACTTCCTATGTTTTCCCTTCTCTTTTGTGCATTCAAAACTATAAGATGTCCATTTTCATTGAACTTTCATTTGTAGTTTATTTGTTTTTTCATTGTAACATTTCAAGTTTTTCTAATGATTCATTTCCTTTAATTTGTAGAAGTTTAACAATGAGGAGTGGGCAGATATGCCCACTTGCAATCTAGTTGAAATTATGCATAACATTTAATTACAACAATCAAGGGATCACAACATTTGTCTAAACATAACAATGTGTAACCATTACGTTCAGGCTTTCAAATAGTCTACATTATATGGATAATGCTTGCAAGGGGGTCCATCTAGTCATGGACCTGATAGGAATGAATATTTGTTGAGGTGGGCCCAATAGTCTAATGATCTTACTAGACTAGCAACTATTGTGGCAAATTACATGTATGGATTTTCCTTCTTTTATCTTGTTCCACACCTCAAGGGGGAGGAGGTTTTTGGCTTTGCCAAGCGACTTGCTAATTGTCCTCTTGGCAAACAATGATTATCATTGTCCTGACCATGTGAATTTTTCTTGTCCACGAATAATAGTTCTTACTACTCAACCCAATCTTGTCAAGAATATAGGCATGTAGTAACGCCCTTGTGGTTCTAGTGCTTGTTCACCTTTGGTATCTTGAAGTGGCTTGGAATTAAAGGAAAATATTTGTGTTGATGGCTAGTGGCAGATTGAATATTGCCCACCTAGTTTTATAGTTTAATTTTTTGCACTCCAAAAAACCTCAAGTCTTAAATGTAAAGCAAAGATCAACCTTTACAAATTTGTAAATGGAATTCATGTTCCATGTTACTTAAGGTTCTAGGTATAATTTCATATTGGATCACCAAAACACCATATGCACTAGTTTTGTCCTAATGATTTGAGCCATTGTGTCGATGGAATAATGCAAAAAATGTTATTATTAAGCCTTTAGTTCCAATTGTATGGCTCATCCAAGAAAGTACTAACTTAACTCAAAAGGAGGTAATAACTTTAGAAGAAACATGGTTTTCTTTTGACTATAGTCATTTTTGAAATTTATTTGTTTCTTAATCGTTTAGTCGAAGTAGTTTGCATGGGGCTTCTATGAGTGTTCACAACATTGTGTAGTTGGGCGATGGAAGTTGTTGGCCCACAACTCGTGGTGGTAAGAAGGTGGGATGGCCTTTCATCTTCAAAATAACATAGTAACACACCAACAATTAGGAGGATGGCATCTTACTTACCCGATGCACTATTTTCCCCTTGTTGATGTCCTTTCACCTAGGTATGGACAAATTTACAATGTTCTTTCATATGGACAAAGATACGATGTGACTATTGGAAATTTCCTTAGATGTTCATGTGTTTACTTTGTCAAAATGTTGGCAGGTTCTTCGGGTGCTCATGGGGTGTATGTGCATTGTAGACATGTGTATCACGTATTGTAAATCATGTTTTATGGGCTCACGGAAAAGTTCAATCATCAATTGCACATGGAGTTGGGATGAAGTTTAGCATTTGTTGAAACATTCCAAAGTTTTTGATCTCTTGTGATAGTACATTAAAATATCATTCATATACCTCTTTGTATTTGGCTAAACTATGTAGGAATTTAAATATTAATTTTGGCCCATTTGTTATATTTTTCACTTTGTAGCTTTTGAATCATTATATAGTGATGTTTATTTATGTATAATACTTCAGCCATTTCAACAAATGTTTGTCAAGTATTTAATATATTTTGAGAAGTTAATTTTTATCAAATATTTCTCAAGTATGCAATTCCCACCCATTTAAACAAAATAAAAATAATGTAATTATTATCGAAGAACATTAAACATTTGGAGCATTATTTACACAAGGGATGATAAAATGCATTAGGTTAAATTAACAAGAATGTTTCAAATGTTCACATGATGTTGTTGTTGATGACTTTCTTGGCCAAACCCATGTTTAGAGTCAATAAGCCATTGTTCATCTCATAAGAAACCATGGATGTGACGTGGCAAAATATTTTAAGGCTTATCAAAGAATATTTTACCATGTCATAAAATATCATGTGAAATGGTGGAATATTTTGCCATGTCACTTAATAACATCCATGTGGAAAAATAATATATGAATAATATTCCATGACAAGGCATTGAATGTGCTATAAGATTCCTTTTCTACTACCTCAAGCAAGCTCATTTGTTCATGCTTGTCCACTCACTCGTTAGTGTCATTGGCCATTGTGTTAGTCTCTCCTTTTAAAAAAAAAATCGATGAAATGCAAAAATAAATTACAAAGTAGCTATGAAGCACCCTTGAACTCTTTGATGGACTCAACTATGAGTCCAAAGGTGAA
>Ga0116226_10005956_pt1 | contig 10921 bp, 11 predicted proteins | sample S1TSphfallax_FD_89692 | JGI IMG/M metagenome (GOLD analysis project Ga0116226, IMG submission 89692) | Host-associated microbial communities from peat moss isolated from Minnesota, USA - S1T2_Fa - Sphagnum fallax MG | ecosystem: Host-associated > Plants > Peat moss > Unclassified | place: USA...
CATCATGGCCTAATACCTCTGTACTTATTGGATTACCATAGATGAAATATGGAAAATCTTTTGATAAGTTTCCAACTTGTATTTCAAAATTCTTTCATTAGGTTTATGTTGAGCCAGATTCTTTTCCAACTCCTTCATAAAATACTTTTCTGCAACCTCCCACCAATCTTCAAAATTTTGCTTAAGAGTCTTTCATCTTATTCTTCGTCTTGATCAAGATATAGAATCATAACATTTGTTCATAATCCTTTAGTATTTTCTTGATACCAATTGGATCCAAACTCTTCCTCTATTCATGTGCCTTCTCCAATTGTGCTTACAAGTGTTGCAAAGGTTTCTAATACTCCTTAGATTACAACAAAAATACATTCTTCAAATTTATCAATTATAAATCTATCTGAACATTTTCCTTCTCCTTTTTTTTAATTAGTTCTTTCACCTAACCATCCAAGGCCTCTTATTGTTTCTTATGAAGAAACAATGCCTTTGTCTTTTTCCTCTATATGGTTTCCTAGATTTTAACCTTTTGCTTAAAATTTTACAGTTCTTCATCCTCCGACTTCAACCATGTTATGCTACCCTTGAGCTCCTCATTCTCATCATGTAGTTTCTTAATGAACATTTTATTTTTCTGCTCAGCCGCATCCCTTTCTTCCTCCAAATTTCCACATTATGTTTATACCCTTTCTAAAAATCTTTTTTTTTATCCAATTCCTCCTATAACACTACCTTTTCCTTTTCCCTTATAACCAATTTGTTCTTCAAAATGTTTACCTTCAAAGTTAAATTCCCCATATTTAGATTCACAATTGCCATGGTTTGAAATAACTTAGTTATTTTATATGTTTTCATTACTTTTGCAACTACCTCCTCCACAAACTTTGGTGTACTTGTCTATGTTTAAGGATCTTTAGATCCTTGTATAGATGATCCCAACTCTTGTACCATTCCTCTCCCTAGTTCAAACTCAAATGGGAATCCCTTTGCAAATTTTAGCCTACTAGATGGTACTTGTAATTTTATTGGTCTAAACTCTTCAAAAGCAAGTTGTGTTGCCATTCTCTTTGTTTGTAAGTCAATAGTTTGTAGACCTTCTTATGTTTATTGTTGTTGTTGTTACAAATGTTGTTGTAAATGTTGTAAATGTTTCAGACTTGTAATGGTTTCCATCCAATTTTCACATACATCCCTTTCAAAGTGTAGGTGTTCTTCATCCTCTAGAAACCTTATGTCATGTTCCCTGTTAACTCCTTGGCTTTGTTCCATTAACTATCCCTCTTGTGGCGATGTCATGTTTGGTATCTCTTACCTCTGCTCCTTCAACTATCTCCCCTATGAAGATGTCATCTATGGTACTATTGAAGTTTATCTAACTACCTGTAACATTATTAGCATTCCAGATGGTTCCACTCTACCTTTCATCATTTTTTGTGCCTTCAAATCTATGTTCTCTTATTCCTTCTTCATTTTTGAGCCTTAAACTCCTCCTTCTTCAACTTTGTTCTTCCTTTTGAGAGCACTTCTTAGAGAGTATGTTGCAACTTTCTTTTTATTCTTTGGTGTCGTCTACATTTCCTCCTTAGTTTTTTTAACCTTGGTCTGTGGTTTTTATGGATTGTCCTTTTGATGCACAAACAAATATTGAAAGATTTTTGCTAAAACCAAGGTAGATTAATAGGTTTTTTTTTATCCCCCTTATTCTCCTTAACATATTTATACCTCCTATCCAGTTCATTACATAGAGTATTGAGTATAATCTATGCCCAATCTACCTTATACCCCTTCTCTGCCCTCACCAATGTAATAGTGTTTTTGTTTCTAAAATATTATACCTTCTCCCTTGATAAATGATAGATATAATGGCAAAATATTTGATATAGTATGTTAGACCTAGACTTTTTGCATTCCATTGATCTACAAAAAAATTTGTAGGTGTAAGTTTACAACTCTATAATGCTTGAACCGCTAGTGACTTATTGACCTATCCTTTTGGTTCTTCTACATACCCTTCTATACACACTCCAAAAACATCTATAATAAGTTGTTTGTTGATTACATACACCTTATCCTTATGCTTAAAACATATATTTGTGCCCTTGATCAAGAATGTGTTTAGAAACTCCAACATTACATTAGGCATCAGTGTTTCCCACCCCATCATAAACGAAGGAATAAGCTTTGCTTTAGAAGCCCAGTCTTCTTCCTTAACAATATCCTTCTAGTTTTCAATCCACTTTACATGTTTATCATGGTTTTGTTTCGTTTATGTCCACATGAATCGCTTAGGCTTTGGAATTTTAATACCTTTCTCTAGAAATGTTGCTCTATCTAGGATTGTGTGTCTTCTTTTCACTATAGCTTCTGCTTCATGCTACTCCATCTTCATCGCCTTTTGTTGTGCTTTTGCCATTGTTTGCACTTTTGCGCCTTGTTATTCTTTCAATTCCACTTTGTGAATAGTTGTTCTTCCTTTGTAATAATTTTTTCCTTCGATATGTCCTTCTACATTGTTTGTGCCTCCACAAAATGCTACTCCTCAGTTTCGTCTTCCTTTAATTCTTCAATTCACACCAGATCTATTAATGTAGCTCTTGGTCCTATTTGTTCCTTTGCACATTAACGTCATTCACTTCTGCACATAAACTCAACTATAAATGTTTTAGTTGTATCTATGTCTTGAATTATTGTCTACGCAAATTGTATTTTCTCATTATACACCTTCCTTTTTGCACATTACGAAGATGATGATGAATGCAATGGTGACCTTATAGCCAATAATTGAATATTCAACACTCCTCTCTTTACTCCTTTCAATTTGTCTTTTATTTTTGTTCATCTCAACAATTTTGCTTCCTCCTCTTGCCTTCATTTGTGCTCACTCTTATGTGCTTCCTTTTCCCTTGCTATTTGTTGTAGTTTTTCAATTGCACTCTCTACACTCATATTTCTGTGAACTCCAAAACTTTGAAAAACATGCATAACTTCCAACAACAAACGCAAACTATTTTTGATGGTTACCCTGTTTTTTTTTGTCCTTGAACATCTTGCCCATCACATTCATTTTTTCATTTGCCTTTTGTCTTTTATTTAACACATGATCCTCGAAATTAATACAACCCATCACCACAAGTTTATGTGTCCTTTGCCAACCACGTGGGAAGCATTTAGGATCATCATTATGAATGAACATCGCAAATTTCATCTTCCGATTAGTCCACCTCTATAATCTCCTTACATTATCTATATTGACTCCACTTTGTTCAGCCTATACACCTTCTACTCATTGTGCCCATTTATCTAATGATTGTGAAAATGCATTTGGTGACTAATTTTTTTTTCTGAATGTGTCCATAATTTTAATGATTGTGCCAATACTCTTGATGACTGAATGACTATTGTTGCTTATTCAACTGATATGCCTGACATATCATCTTTAAATCGTTATATCCCAAATCCCGCATTTTTGCAATTATTGTTCATTTATTGAAAATAAAAATTATGTTCACAACTGGATCTCTGATTTGTATTTTTATCTTCAACATTCTTCATCTATGGTTTTTTTATTTCACATCCTTCATTGTCTTTTTCTGTGTCAAAATTTGCCTCATGAATTGGACCTACATTATGTTCCCAATATATTGACATCTTTTCTTTTTTTTGAATTTTAGATTCCATGTATTTATAATGTTTGAGTTTATTCACATTGATAAAAACAAGGTTAGTTTCAAACTTTTTAATGGTCATTAATAACACAATGTTATTTGGTAACACATATTGTACTTTATACTATTTAAACCATTTTTAAGTAAATTTCCTTAAGTGTGACTTATTGCCCTTTGGAAAGCAAAGAACATAAGTACCAAAACTAAACTATTTTTTTGGATTCTTTTGTTGACTCCATAATGCTTTATCCCATCGTTGAATTCTTACAATTTTTGCAACCTACATTTTAAGTTCCTACAACTTCTTATGATGCACCCCCAAAATCAAAAAACTCAAATGCGAATTTGAAGGTGAAAACAATGAAACGAGTTGGGGTACGTTCCCTAACTCACAACATTTTAAGGGTAAGAGGGGCATGTTGGAACTTTAGGATGGGAACTAGGACAAGGGATAAGTGGGTCAACTATTCACATAAACCTACACACGAAACAACAAGTTGGTTAGTGCATAATTGGATCACTTTTGGTGCATGGATAAGCCACGAACATACACAGATTCATAAGACTCACCATGGCCCAAACTTGGGGGAACCCACCACCTTCCCCCTTATAGTGTTCTCTATGCTTGGCCATTAAAGTTGCACGCAAATGTCATTTTTTCTTGAAACTCCCAAGTCGGGAATCTCGAAATATTTGAAATTAAGGTTCCTAGAACTTTGGAAGCCCATAACTTCCTATGCAAACCTTCAATTGAAATGAGGTATAAAAAAAATTATAGCCCTCATTGAGAGCTTTTCAATGATATGTGGCACGCCACCTACACACATGTATTTCAAGGCGATTTTTGACTTTTAATGGTCGGGAGTCAAAATGACACTTTGATTCCTAGCCTTATTTTTCGCCATAACTTGTGTTTTAAATACTCAAATGGGTCATGCAAATCCATTTTAGATATTTATGTTTCAAGAGTTTTTTAAAGGTATAAAAAAAAATTTCAATAATGAGTTTTAACTCTTGAAATTACTTTTCGAACATTCAAAACGTCATATAAACTTTAATTCCCAAAGTGGGAGTCCATTTGGGAGTGTGTGGGCTCATTCCTTCACACTTTCTTACACTCCAAGAATCTAAATGTGACTTTTGGGTTACACTTTTGGGTTGCACCTTTCCATGTCCTTACTTTAGTGATGAGCCCAAAGTTAAGGTCATGACATCTCAAGCTTTATAATTTTGGTAGTTAAAATTTTCACTAAAGTATTTTTTCTTTCATTTCCACCAACAATTACAATGATGTATTCTATGGGCATTAATGAATGTAATCCATACATTAATTGATATGGTGTATACCCTATTGCTATTTTATATGCAGTTCTGTATAAAAATAACACTATAGACAAATGTTCAACCCAATTTGTTTTATTTTCACTAACTAACTTGGTCAATAGTGTTCCAAGTACCTTATTAATAAATTCAATCTAACCATTCCTCTGAGGATAATAAGTTGTAGAATTCACATGTTTCATCAAAGAATAATTTGTCAAATACTTGATGGCATCATTAATGAAATGAACTCCTTGATCTATGATTATATTCAAAGGACATCCAAACTTGGTTAATATGCATTCATATAGAAATTTTGCTATGACTACTACTGTATTAGTTTTCAATCCTCTTGCTTCCACCCATTTAATAATGTAATCTATGGTGACAAGAATATATTTGTTCCATGTATATATTCTTGGTGGCTTAATTGGCCCCACAAAATGAAGTCCCCATTTCATAAATGGTTCCTTTGGAAGACTTGTGACCAGCTTTGCAAGACTTTGAGTTGCTAATCCTCCTTTTTTTGACATGCATCACTAGATTTATAATAATCATGCACGTCCCTGTACATAGTTGACCACCAATATCCAACATCCAATATCTTCCTCTATGTTATTTCAATTGCAAAATGCCCTCTTAAAGGTCTTTCATGTAGTTTTTTCATCACCATATGTGCTTCTGTTATTGTCAAACATCGTCACAATCTATTGTTTTAGCCCATTTTGTATAATTCACCATTCTTCAATGTAAAAGGTTATGCTTTCCAAACTAATCTCTGCTTTTATTGCACAAATAACATGCCCTCAAGTTGTCCTGTTTTCAAAAAAAATCTACATCATTTAACCATTTAGGCCTTGTATAAAACAAACTTGCATCTATGGTTTAATCATGCAAACCTATGGGTTATATAATATCTAATAATCTTGACTATGCATATGTAACTACATGAGTTTTTCCTAACTTATATACTATTATGAAATCATATTTGAAGAATAATAACAACCATTCAATTATTTTCCCTAAAACATGTGGTTAGTTGACCAAATAGACCAATGCCATATGATCTACATAAAAGATAAATTTATTGCTTAAAAAATAATGTCTGAATTTGTGCAAAGAAAAGACCATTGCTAAAGTTTTTTTTCTCTATTGTGCTATAATTTTGTTTTGTTATGTTTAAAAGTTTAGAGGCACACACTATTGGTTGATCACTCTTCTTTGTTATGTTCTAAGACAACATAGCCCCCATAGCTAAAAAAGACACATCTATATGAAAATGAAATTCCACCTACCAATTTGGTGATATCAATATTAATGTTTCAATATATTTCTATTTAATTAATTCCTAGGCCTTTTGACATTCTTCTACCTAAAGAAAAGTCTTTGTCTTCTAGTCAATTTAACGATAGGTGCCATAATAGGAACAAACTTTTATAAAACATTTGTAAAATTGTGCCATCCATTGAATACTTGAATTTGTTGGGGATTTTTAGGTGGCATGTTTAATATTGCTTGCATTTTCTTTGGATTTGGTAGTTTCCTTTTTTTGGAAACAATAAAACCCAAGATCATCTTTGAAAATACCATAAATGCATATTTGTTTGGATTCAGACTAATGCCATATTCTTTGCATTTTTGAAAACATAGTTTGAGCTTTTGTTGTTGATTCTCCATGTCATTATACACTATAAAGTCATCTAAAAATATTTTCATAAAATTGTCCAATTTTTTTAAAAATGCTTTGGTCACCACTTTTTCATATGTTGGAGGTCCATTTTTAACTCTAAACAACATCACCTTCCATATAAAAGCCCCCCAGTCTGTAACAAATGTAGTCTTGTATCTATCTTTTAGAATTATACATATTTGATGATATCCTGAATATCCAACCAAAAAAAAAAATGTTTCATACCTTATTATTGTGTTCAACATTTCACATGTGAAAGGTAATGGGTATGGATCCTTCTTTGTGGTTGCATTCAATTTTCTGAAATCTATACAAATTTTCAGTTTGCCATTTTTCCAAGGTACTACTACTATGGGTGACAACCATGTAGTTTCTTCTATAGATTCAATGAATTTAGCTACTAACAATTTATCTATATTTTGTTTGATTACTGTAGCATAGTTTAGATTTAATCTATACCTGGCCCGATGTATTGGTGGTATAGTAGTGTCCAACTCAATTCTATGTTGTGCTAACTTTGGTGGAATCCTTTTTAAATCTTTGTATGTCCATGCAAAAACATCTTTGAATTCCTACAACAATTGTTGCACTTCTAGCACCTTGTTTATATCTAGTTATGCATTAATCTTCACCATTTTTAATTTTACATCAATTCCCAAATTAAACTTCATTAATTATTGATTTTCAATTAACATCCATCTAGCTATCTATAATCCCTATGCTTCAATTTTTGTTAAAGTTTTATCCACCACAACATTCCTTTGTTGATGTCCGTAGTACATCTTTGGATACACCTTATCCTTAAGAGCTACTTCTCATTCATATATGTTGCCATGTATTTTTTCTTTGTGTTTTGTATTTTAAATCCCTATTTTGAAATATTGGTTTTCACATCTGTATCCATGATCCCCACATTTGTGGTTTTTCACAAATTGAATTGTCTAAAATAAACTAATTGTTCCTATGGAGAACGATTTTGTGTCGCAACCCTAGCCTTGGGCTCACAACCAAGGCAAAAAAGCTTGTGAAGGTGTGGACCAAGAGTGAAGCCCAGGAGTCACATTTCATGTTCCTAGGAATGTAGGAGAATATGAATGAATGAACCCACACACTCCCAAGTGGGCTCTCATTTTGGGAGTTGGAGTCCTGATGGACTTCTGAATCTTCAAAGGGTGATTGTAGGGGTCAAAACTCATTGGATAGAAGAATTCTTCATATCATTGGAAACAATCTTGAGATTTAGATGTCTAAAATGGGCTTGCATGATCCATTTGGGGTACTTAAAACATAAGTTATGGCCAAAAGAAGGATCGAAAATCAAACTGCCAATTTGACTTCTGACCACTATAAGTCAAGAATCGCCCTGATTTGCTTATGAATAGGTAACGTTTCACATATCATTGGAAAGCTCTTGACGAGGGTTATAACTTTGTTCTAGAATTCACTTCAATCGAAGGTCTAAACAAGAAGTTATAGCCCTCCAAAGTTGCAGGAGTCCCAATTTTGGGAATTTTGGGACTCCAACTTGAGAGTTTCAAGACAAAATGATAATTGGATGCAGGCCTCATGGCCAAGCACAAAGAATACTATAAGGGGGAAGGTGGTGGCTTCCTTCAAGTTTGGGTTGTGATGAGTCTTATGAATTCATGTTTACATGTGGTTCATTTATGCACCAAAAGTGTTCAAACTATGCATTAACCAACTTGTTGTTTGGTTTGTGAAGTTCTATGTGAATAATTGACCTGCTTGTCATTTGTCTTAATCCCCATCCCAGAGCTCGAGCACACCCCTCTACCCCCAAAGTGATGCGAGCCAAGGAACATACCCCAACTCTTGATCCTTCCGCTATTTTCACCTTTGGATTCATAATTGAGTCCATCAAGGGGTTTGGGGGTGCATCAATTTGGCTTTGTAACAAAGATGATATCTTCTTCATTTATGATGCCATTCTAATTATCGTAACACAATAACACTTTTGATTTTCTTACTTCACCTCCCAAATGTTTGGTAACTGTAATTGTTCTAATTGTCCCATTCCCTTATATGGTAATAATGTTATTTCTTTAATCATGTGCCACTTTAACATCCCTCAACCATGGTTTCCCCAACAACATGGAATAACTAGAATCTACCACATTATTTTAAAATACAATAAATGTAATTATGCAAGGAATGTAATTTATTGTTGTTATTTCAAACTTGGGTATGAACAATGGTGGAAAGGGATAAGGAATTTTTTTTAAAGTTGTGATATGATTAGGTTACTGAACAACAAGGAATTCATAATTTTTTGGCTAAAGTGATAATAGTGAGAAAGGTTAAAAATAAACAACCCATAATGAATTTGAATTACCTTTTAAAAGTCTCCAAAAGAAGAATTAATTATCTCTGTAGAAGAAGTTTTAAAAGTCAAGTAAATTTTCCACTTTATTCCTAGTTTCCAAGTTGCATTTGAAAACACCATTTGAGAAAAAGGTTGACCTTAAAATGTGATTCATCATGAAAACTTGACCTTGGAGGAACAAGACAAGCTTGAAAAGTTTGGTGATAGAAGTAATGGAAAGAAAAAAAATAGGAAGAAAAAAATGGATGTAGGTAAGTAGAAGGTTGAAATGGGTGGGTAATTAGGAGGGGGTTGGGGAGACGTGTAGGAAATCACATAGGGTGAGTAAGTAGGTTGAGAATAGGGGATACGTAGGAAGGAAGCAAGGTGGAACTCACCATAATGAAGGTTGAGGTTCATCCCAAATTTAACCATAATGGGTTTTTTTGGATGGTGTGTTGTGGGTGTTCAGCCACATGGGCTCAAATTAGTTTTATTCAATTTCAAGTTTTGGACAATTTTTAAAAGCTTTTTAATGATTTTAGTTTCGAATTATTTGTAAATTTGATGGAACCAAATTTGTTTAAAATTTTCATAAGTTTTTAAATTTGATCAAACTTATGGGATTTGAGCAATAATTTCTTCATGATTTTGAACATGTGGTTTTTGGTTCTTCTAACAACAAATTGAATTTTACTACTTACACACAATGATTATGTTTTTGTGTGAAATTTCACAACCTAGTGACAAATACAAATGGGGATTTGTAATCAGTACAAACTTGTTTTTGGAAAACAATTACCCATTATCACATTTTTATGGTTCTTTTTTATGTTAGTAGAAGAAAAATGCAAATTTGCAAGTTGCACTTGTGCATTGTACAACTATTTTGTAGTTTCACATGACATTTGTAATCTAAAATTATCAATTGCGTTAAACAAGTTGCATAAGACCATAGTTGAAAATCTAGACGAAATCAACAATCAATGCATATAGTTCATTTGTATGTGAACCATATGCCTCATGCAACTGAATGCAATTCCTATGTACTAAGTGGTTGGACTTTGCATTGTGCCATGTGTCCAAACTTGTGACAAATGTCATTATGACATGCAACATATTTATTAAATGTTGGTTAATTTTAAATTAACTTATTATAATGCTATCCACATGGACAAATGATCATTTGTCATGTGTCACTATAATCAATTTAACCTAATTTAATCCAAACTATTTATTTATAAAAGGACATAAGTAGGTAGGCCTGGGGTAGATAAGTAGGCTTACTAAATATGTAGACTTAAGTTAGATTAATAGGTAGGTTTAGGTAGGTAGGTTGGATTTTTATTTATTTATTGATCATAAGCTTTTTTGATTGGCTCATCCTAGGTGACACTTACAATTTGAATATTGGGAATATAATTTAAATGTTATTGACAAGCTCATAGTTATTATGCACATTGATTTGTCTTACTACGGTCTTTGAAAATATAATTTATTTCAAAAATTAAATGAATTTTTTGATATACGTTATTCCCATGGTGATTTTCTCAAAAATTCAAAAAACTATTTTTAAAAAATTGTCCACACACTTTGTGGTTCCTTTTTTCACTTTTCATTGAAAGGATATGGGATAAAATTTATCAAGGGAAACACTGCAACAAGTGTTATCCCACATCCTTTGTTGCATACAAAGGTAGCCTATTTAATAGGTATTGCCTACTACATAGCCTACCTACCTATTTACCTATGCCTAACTTAAGCCTAGATAAAATAATATATATTTAAGTAAGTAAAAATAAATATGTTGCCTAGCTAGCCTAATCTACCTAGCTATCACATATTTACTGACATAGTTGTGTTAACTACCTATTTATCTACCTACCTATTACTAGCCCTCAACTTACTTTTATACCTTTAGATATA
>Ga0116226_10005958_pt1 | contig 10917 bp, 10 predicted proteins | sample S1TSphfallax_FD_89692 | JGI IMG/M metagenome (GOLD analysis project Ga0116226, IMG submission 89692) | Host-associated microbial communities from peat moss isolated from Minnesota, USA - S1T2_Fa - Sphagnum fallax MG | ecosystem: Host-associated > Plants > Peat moss > Unclassified | place: USA...
AGTAGTTCCTCTCTTTCTTTTTTTGTAAGCCATTTTTTCACTATCGCTTTTTACTATACTTTTTAGTTTATTGCACTAACTTTTTCAAAAAATTTCGCATCTTCATTAGCGAACGGTATATATGTTAAACTGACCGCTATTTTGTTATTGCCAGTTTAAGTTTATAGGCTCAAATGCATAATACCAAGGCAATCATTACCAGTTATTACGATAGTTTTAATCGACAAGATATGGAGTCTTTTCTCGATTTTCTTGATGAGGAAATTATTCATGATATTAATCAGAATGGTTGTGAAGTAGGCAAAAAAGCTTTTGCTGACTTTATGCAGCGGATGAATCGTTCGTATAAAGAAACGGTGAAAAATTTAATCGTAATGGTAAATGAAGATGGAACGTGTGCGGCTGCAGAATTCACCATCGAAGGGATTTATCTAGCAACTGATAGTGGTTTGCCCGAAGCTACGGGGCAGCGTTATCAGTTAACTTGTGGCGCATTTTTTCAGGTTAAAAATGGCAAAATCACTAGAGTGACCAATTATTATAATTTACAAGATTGGTTAAAGCAGGTAGCAAAATAATAAAAGCTCATAAATATTTCTTATATTGTACATATTGAATTGTTTCGGGGAAAGTTTTTAGAGTTTGGTTATATTTAGGAGGTCTTTGTGGACGATAAATCATTAGAGGAAAAACCATTGGATGAAAAGCCATTAGGTGAAAAATTTTATTATTTCAGAATACGTAAACGTAACAACAGTTTGCCAGTATCCGAATCGCAAGAAACGGTTACCTTTGATATTGATCAATCTAATGTTCAAAACTTTAACGCCACTCAATCTCTTGAAGTAAAGAGAAAGTCTGGAGATTCCAAAGGCGTTTCTAGCCGTCTGAAATATTTGTCAAAACTTAAATATTTGTTATCTGGCGATCAATCACCATTAATTTATTGTAATTATTCTCAGGATAATTCCGAGGAATCTCCACCGCGTTCAATTAAAGATCAAGAAAAACATTATATTCTTCTGAGTAATGTTGACCGACAACAAATGATACAGGGAGTTAACGAAGAGTTAGCAGCACTAAAAAAATACGAGCATAAAAATACCGGGTTTTTTCAGCATCGCAGTACTTGGATGGGACTTGGATTAATTCTGCTTGCTTTGGCCTTAATTATTGGTTCTCCAATTCCTCTCTTGCTAGGTGTTGCTGTTATGTCAGTAACTGCCCTTATTACCTCAATCTTCGAGCCTGGTCCATGGCTACATTTAAATTATGATGAGAAGCGTGGATTTAAGCATCTTCCTGATTTATTTGCTGATTGGGTTAAGCATAATCGAACACAAGCAATCATTGCGGGAGTAGGAGTTGTTTTGTCGTTGGTTGCCTTAACATTAGGTATTGTTTTCTTCCCTGTCTTAGTGCCTACGTTAACTTTGGCATGTGGATGTTCTTTAGCGCTTGCTGCTGTTCTTTTAATGGTACTAGGGCCAGTGACTATAGCCGATATGATTAATCGGTTCCTTGATCGTGACGCATTATTAACAGTGGATGCACCTGATAAGGATTGGGGCAAAAAGTTTTCAGTAGTCGAAGATAAGCAAAAAAAAGCAGAAAGTGAGTTAGATTCCTCGCCACTATTGGTTTCTAAAAAACGGAATGTGAAAGAAGATGAAAATTACATTGTTGATAATGATGAAGAACAAGAAAATAAAGCAGCGCTCTCTTATAGGATTGTTTTAAATCGGTAATAAGTAATCAGAGGATCCTTTTGTTATCGTATCTGGATCCTCGCGACTCGATTGCGAAAATGCAGTGCTTTTTTCCTATTGTGGGCAATTTCGCGCAAGGACGACGGACGTAGATTATGTCAATATCCTACGAATACTTAAGAACTTTAATCTAGCAATAGATTGGCCTCTAAAGCAGCTCCATTCTGTTGCCAATCCTTAGCAAATTGACCTTGATAAAGTAAAGAGACATTTAGTTTGCCTTGCTGAACCAATACTAGGCCCGCTCTCACATAACCTGAATCTCGGCCTATCTCTCCTCCTGCAACATGAAAAGTTTCGGGTGAAGTAACACCTATTAATTGTGCATTAAACTGACTATTTCGATCTGAAAATTCATGTTCCCAATCCGCTGAGGCAAATGGTCTTACACGATAATTTATAGGCGCTTCCCATAATAAGCCTAATTGGCTACGTGCACTATGATAACTGGAACTATGCACATCCAATTCAAATCCTGAATCTCCATGTTCTGCCAAGCCTTCTCGATTTACTTGCTGATTGACAAACCCTACAAATGGACGTAATTTCCAACAACGTTTTTGCTTGAGCAAATCGTAACTTAATGCAACTTGTTCTGAAACTAAGTTGGCTTGATAGGTACTTGTAGGAATAGCCACTCCTGTTGCAGCTTGCACTTGTCTTTCCGCGCTCACATTATTGGTTCCGCTGACATCAACAGAGGCACCCAATGACCAGCTATCTTTGTTATAACGACCGTACATACCAGCTTGAAATAAATTACCACTATAGTTTGCCGTTTCACTACCTGTTGCGCTTCCTTTAAAGTGCATACAACCTAATCCAATGCCTAATTTACCTTGACAACAACCACCCACCGGCCATTCATAGCCCAATGCCACCCCTGTCGTGTTGGTATCAAGGCCACTGACTTGACCGGAAACAATACTATCTTGGCCTCCATAGAGCGAGACCCATCCGTCTTTTACTTTGTTGCCATCTTTATATACTAACTGTCCATTTGGACACATACATTTTGGTTCATCTGTACTAGGCAGTGCCATAAAACGAGCAGCTAATTCGCGTTCAAACCAGTTCCCCACGTGTGCTATTGCCATTGTCTGATTTGCATAGGTTGCTCCAGATATTTGATCCATGGCTGCTTGGAATTGTGCATTTGTCGTCAAGCCTGCAATTAATGTTTGAATACCTGCTGTACCTCCTGTCGATAAAATATAATTTGATACCGCTTGTTGGTTGGGAGTTACAGCTGCTGCTTCAAAAGCCGATGGATTAAACTTAGCTTCAAAATCTACATGCGTTGGAAAGTAAAACAATTCACCTTGAACAAACAACGGATCGGCTAATGTAAATTCACCGGCTACATGAGTCGCTGTCAAAATTGTGTACGGTGTAAGCGCTTGAAATCCATTTGCAAGGATTACAGATACTAGCCCACTATTTAAGGTGGCTGTTTTCCCCACATTTAACTTATCGCTATTACCAGGTTGATTGAGGGTAACAACGTAAGTTCCTGTCGATGCTTGGGTGTAATTTCCGCCAATTGTTAATGTGCCTATGGATGAACCAACACCGGGTGATACGGTACCGTTATTTGTGACATCTCCTCCTGTTGTTCCATAACCCGATAATGTGGCGCCACTGTTAATCGTCATATTTCTAGCAACAGAACCTGTACTACCTAGCTCCAAAGTACCCCCTGAAACTGTTGTGTCTCCCGTATAGGTATTTGTGCTATTTAATGTGAGCGTACCAGCTCCAATTTTAGTCAAACCGCCGTTGCCGCTAAACCCACTGTCTGCCACACCAATATTAAAGCCATTGGAATCAATTACCGCGTTATTTGGAGAATTGGTGACCAGTTCGCCACTGCTAAACCCAGTAATGAAATTAGAGTTATTGGAAAGAGCTTGCAAAGTTCCGCCATTAAAATTGGCGGGACTCCCACTATTATCGGCGAGCAATTGATTGAGCGCTAAAGTACCATTAGGAGAAGCGCTGATTCCAAGGTTAAGTGTACTACCTCCAAATGAGCCACCTAAGGTTAGAGTATCAGCTGTTACTGTACCATTATCATAGATTTGTAAGTTGCCAGGACCAACTCCAGCAAGACTTATTGCCCCCGTTACATCCCAACTTCCTCCACTAACAAGAGCGGCGCCGCTACTCTGTATGGTTGCAGATGTACTGTTGATAGTTCCACCTGAATTAACATTCACAGTCGAGCCACCTGCAATGGTAGTGGCTCCTGAATTCCAGGTGCTACCACTGTTAACATTAATAGTTACGCTTCCTGAGAGATCACTAGAAGCATTTGCATTCCAGGTACCATCATTCATATTAATGATGGTGTTGCCTCCAATGAAAACAGAGGGACCTGAATTCCAAGTACCACCATTGATATTAATAGTTGATGCGGCTTCGACATTACTAGAAGAAGTTATTGTCCAAGTACCAGCCAAATTGATTGTCGACTGGACTATAGAATCATTGATTATGCTAGTCGTCAATGTACCAGTATTGCTGATGGATAGTGTTGAATTGAGCATAGAAAGCTCATCGGCCACTTCGTTTGGCATAGTCAGTTTAGCTTCTTTAGATGTACCTATTCCAGCAATAGATGTTAAAGTAGGAACACCATTGTCCCAATTAGATGCAACACTCCAATCTCCAGTCGTTGGTCCGGTGTTCGGATTTATCCAATTTGTTGTAATTGCGGCAAAAACAATAGAAGAAAAACAAAAAGTGCCTAAGAAGCTAAAAATAAGAAGAAATTTTTGAAAGGTTTTTAGCATTATGGTTGTCCCTGAAATTTTTATGCTCAACGGAAATCCCTAAAAGAGAACTTACGTTATACATTATGAGTATGTTTTGTAATATAGTTATTCATATTACGGAACAAAATTATTTTTCCATTCACGTAACCGTGCAAAAACTTCAATAGGGTTATTAAGCTTTGTTCCTGCATGTTGTTCTACTGCATTAATCACTTCTGGCACATGACAGCGTAAAAACGGATTAATCTTTTTTTCTTCATTTAACGTTGAGGGTAGGGTACATTCTCCTGTTTGCAATTGAGTTATCTTATTTATTTTATTAGCGATATCAGGATTATTTGGCTCAACTTGCTTAGCAAATTGCAAATTGGCACGAGTATATTCATGGCCACAATAAATTTTTGTGTCATCAGGTAGCTGTTGTAGTTTGGCAAGAGAGTTGTACATCATCTCTGGTGTTCCTTCAAACACTTTGCCGCAGCCAGCGCTAAATAAAGTATCGCCACAAAATAAACTGCTGTTGCCATAATAAGCAGTATGGTCAAGCGTGTGTCCAGGAATTTCGATGGCTTTCAGTTGAAATGTTGCATAGATGATTTCATCAGGTTCTTTTAACCGATGCGAAATATATTGATTAGGGCTTTGATAAGAGCCGAATACAGGTATATCGCCGGCGTGCTGCAATAAAGCAGCAATTCCAGCGCAGTGATCGGCATGGTGATGAGTAATTAAAATACCTGCTAAAGTGAGGTTATATTGGGTTAATGCTTTTATGACAGGTGTTGCCTCGCCTGGATCAACAATCCAGGCAGTTTTTTGTATTTCATCAAAGAACATCCAGATGTAATTGTCAGTGAGTGCTGGTATCGGAAGAATGTTTTTCATTGACTAGCCTATAAATAAGTAATGCTGCTCGTTGGGTTTGAATGGGTAATGAATCAATGATTAATGTTTCTTTGGTTGAATGCGCGCCAGTACCCACGGGACCTAATCCTGCTAGGTTAGCGGAAACTATAGTTGCAATATGAGAAATATCTCCCGCACCGCGTACTTCAGGATCTAAAGGTTTTATAGGACCATAACCTAAATCAGTACTCACTGCGCTATATTTTTGCAATAGCTTTAAGTTGTTGTTAGTGGGAGGCATAGATGGAATAGCAGCTTGAAAAGTGATGGTAGCGTTAGTGCCGGGTAAATGCTGAGCGCAAATTTCTGTCATAGTTTTTTTAGCAGAAGTTTCTTGTGTTTGGGTGAGAAAACGTAAATCTCCTGTTGCTATAGCTGTTTTGGCAATGACATTTTCTTTGCCGCAACTTGTTCCTTGAGAAAGATTTTTATCATAAGTGACAGAAGTTCCGCCTAAAACTATTCCTGGGTTAAAAGATAAATATTTTTCGTTAGATAATTGTGTACGCCAGGTATTCAGAATGCGACATAATTCAAAAATAGCACCATCGCCAAGAGATTTTTGAAAAATTTCTGAAGAATGGCCTTCCTTGCCTTGAGTTGCTAATGTCCATTTTGTAATGCCACGACGTGCAATGGTTGCTGTGTCTTGAGTAATAGCCCATTCGAAATCTAATGCTATATCGCTTAATTTAGCAGCTTCCATGAGTGGTTTTCTTGAGATGACAACAGGTTTGCCGGAATCTTCTTCGTCTCCCATAAGCGCTACGATGATATTAGTATCATCTAATGCGTGCGTTGCTTGTAATGCTTTTAATGCATATAAAATCACAACATCACCACCTTTATCATCAATGATGCCAGGCCCAGTAGCTGTGTTGTTGTTAAGTTTTTTAAAGCGTTGGAAGGGGCTGTCTGAAGGAAAGACCGTATCTAAATGCGCAATTAATAATAATTTTTTACCTTTAGAACCATGTCGTTGTGCTAATAATGTTCCTGCTCGATGCATATGGGTAGGCTCTTCAATCCACTGCACATTAAATCCTAGTTGTTCAAATTGAGGTTTTAGCATTTCCCCTACTTGCCGAACACCTTCAAGATGAGAGGTTCCGCTATTAATATTAACCAGTTTTTCTAATAGTGAGAGTTGCTCTGTTTGCGCTTTTACGATGTAATGGCTAATCTGTTGTTCTGTAGTGGAGAGCATGCCTGCTTTTGCTAGTGGATAGGCAAAGATGCTAAATAATAGGATAATTATTCTAAGTGGTATCATTTCAATTTTAGCTTGTCTATGACTGCAACAGTTAATCTGGAAACACAAGAAAGATTTTTTTGTTCATTATAAATTTTAATATCCCAGACTTGCGTTTTACGGCCAATATGTAGAGATTTTACTATACCTGTTACTAGGCCAGAAGTCACAGGGCGCAAGTGATTGGCATTGATTTCTAAACCTACGCAATGGTTGTGTTCGCGGTTAATTGTAAAGTTTGCTGCAACACTGCCGAGTGTTTCTGCTAATACACAAGAGGCTCCACCGTGTAATAACCCATAGGGTTGTTTGGTTTTATCGTTAACCGGCATTTGGGCAACTAGATAATCATCACCAACTTCGATGAAATCAATTGCTAAATAGCCAGCCAAAGAATCGGCACATAGTTGGTTTAATTCTTCTGCTGTTGGAGTTCGATGCCAAATAGTAGTCATGTGGTTTTGTCGTTGAATAGTTTTGGAACACGTCCTAATATAGGATTATTTACTTAGGATAAGGGAATTTATGCAAAGAATGAAGTCATTATGGTTATTGCTGGTTTTTGTTGGTACTTCTGCTCATGCTAACGTTGTATGGCCGCCGCAACCACCAGTGCTCAATCAAGTATCTTTTCAGGTTAGTGCGGAACAGTGGGTGACGACTAAAGCACCAAAAGTAATTATTGCGGTAAATGCAGCGCTGAGTGAAGAAAAGTTGGCTAGTGCCTATGGCAGCATTAGTCAAAAGCTGCAAAAAATTGCCAGTGTTACGCCTTGGCAGATTACTACATTTGAACGTAATCAGGATAAATCAGGTCTTGAACAGCTTTCGGTGACTGCTGAAGCGCGTCTTATGGAAGGTGGTTTAGCAAGTCTGCGGTCGCGTTTAAAAGAAATGAGTAAACCAGGAGAAACCTATAGTTTAAGCAGTATTGATTATACGCCTACTTTATTAGAGTCCGAAGCAGCAAGAACCGCATTGCGTGCTGATATTTATCGTCAGATTAAGAATGAATTAGCTGGATTAAATGCAATTTATGTTAATCAAAAGTATGTAGTACATAATATTTATTTTAATGAAGATCTGGGTATCTCGCCACTACGTCCAATGGCTTTTGCCGCAAATGCCAGTAGTAAACAATTAAATACCAATGTGCCGCTTACGGTAACGAATCGATTGCAATTGAATGCACGAGTTGAGTTAGCAGCAGTAATGCCATCTACATAAATTTTTGCGTTGAGGAAAAAACGTTGCATAAAACATACGACATTGCCATTGTCGGTGGCGGTATAACAGGTTTAACCCTTGCGTTAGCCTTGGCTAGGGATAAATTTAATGTAGCTTTGATTGAACAAAATTCATCGATTGAACATACACTAAAACAAGCAGAGTTTAGAGTAAGTGCAATTAATCTGGCGGTACAAACGCTATTTACTGCTTTAGATGTTTGGCCAAAAATGAGGTTGCGCGTTAGTCCGTTTGAGCATATTCGTGTGTTTGAACCAAAAAAAAACTATGAGCTTGAATTTAATAGTGCGCTAGTTAAACAACGTCATTTAGGGTTTATTGCTGAACACCAACTGATGTTGCAAGTGTTAGCCGAGGCATTATCACATTATCCAATAGAGATATTTTACCAAAGTGCGGTGCAGTCATTAAATCTAGGAATTAAAACAGCAGAGTTAATACTTGCAACCGGAGAAACTATTGCTAGTCGATTGGTTGTTGGTGCAGATGGTATGCATTCAAAGTTACGAGATTTAGCAGGTATTAACATAGCACAAAGAGACTATCATCAAATTGCTTTAGTAGCAGAAGTTAAGGTGGAAAAGTCACATCAGCACACTGCCTGGCAATGTTTTCGTGCAAATGGTCCTTTGGCTTTTTTGCCACTTAAAGATCAACATAGTTGTTCGATCGTGTGGTCAACTTCTAAAGAAGAAGCTGAGCAGTTACAACAGTTAACTGAAAAAGCATTTGAATTAAAACTTGAAAGAGCATTTGAGCATCGCTTGGGATCGGTACATTTACAAAGCCCACGGATAACATTTCCACTTAAAATGCGGTATGCCAAACATTTTGTAAAGTCACGCTTAGCATTAGTGGGTGATGCGATCCATACAATCCATCCATTAGCTGGTCAAGGGCTAAATTTAGGTTTATTGGATGTTGCGTGTTTAGCTGAAGTGATTAAAAATGCACATGATAAAGGAGATGATATTGGGGATTATGCCGTTTTGCGTCGTTATGAACGTTGGCGCAAAAGTCATCACCTAGCTGCTATTTTTGCCATGGAAGTTTTTAAACAAGGGTTTGCAATCGATGTTTTTCCTTTTGGTTGGTTAAGAGAACGATTGTTAAATCAATTTAATCGAATTGATTATTTAAAACGTTGGTGTGTAGAGTTTGCTAGCGGATTAACCGGCGATTTGCCGAAAATTTGCCATAAGGTGAAATGATGATAACAATCGAAGATGTATTAATTAATTCTCCACTTGGAAAAGCAACTCAATATGAAGATGTTTATGCGCCTCATTTGCTTTGCTCGATTCCACGCGAAGCAAAACGTAATGAGTTAGGTATTCCTAAAGAGTTACCGTTTAAAGGTATCGATATTTGGAATGCTTATGAACTGTCTTGGTTAAATCAAAAAGGTAAGCCTTGTGTTGCAGTAGGGGAATTTATTGTCCCTTGTGCTTCGCGTTATCTATTTGAGTCAAAATCATTTAAGTTGTACTTACTTTCTTTTAGTCAGAGTCGCTATGAATCTATTGATGAAGTGCAACATGTTTTGGCCAGTGATTTGAAGAAGGCAACCGGAGAAGTAGTGCGGGTTAAACTCATGCCAATAGGCGCATGCAGTTCATTTGCGATCCAAAAATTCTCTGGAGAATCATTAGATGAGCAAGATCTTGAGTTTGATACTTATCAGATTGATCCAAAATTTTTGCAGGTAGGCGCTGAGGAAGTGCATGAAACATTATATTCTGATTTATTAAAATCGAATTGTTTAGTCACTGGTCAGCCAGATTGGGGCTCAATTCAGATTACTTATACGGGCAAAAAAATTGATCGCGCAGGATTGTTAAGATATATCGTTTCTTTTCGTGGACATAGCGGTTTTGCCGAACATTGCGTCGAGCGAATTTTTGTGGATTTAATGCGTTATTGTACTCCGCAACAATTAACCGTTTATGCGCGTTATACCAGACGCGGCGGAATAGATATTAATCCTTATCGTTCTACTGAAGATGATTCTCCAAAAAATGAAAGATTGTGGCGGCAGTAGTTTGTTAAATAGTTTTATTACGTTTTACTCTTTTCCTTAAATCTTTGTCGCATGAATATCTTACCGCTTTTCCCATTATTGGATACGAACTCACCTCTCCCCTTGTGGGAGAGGTCGATGCGCGTAGCGCGGCGGGTGAGGGGTGACAAATATTCATTGTAAGAGTGATTTAATCTTATTAAGAAATTTTAAAATACAACCCAATCCCATTTAAAAACATTTGCACAGCTAAAGTGGTTAGGATCATTCCCATTAAACGTTCTATTGCAGCAATTCCTTTTTGTCCTAAAACTTTTCGAAGTTGGTTTGCAAACAACAATGTTACTGTGCAAGCAGAAGAGGCGATCATTAATGCAGCGAAACATAGCTGGAGCTGATCTGGGGATTTATTAGTTAATAATAAAATGGTTGCCATGGCGGATGGGCCGGCGATGAGTGGGATAGCTAGTGGAACAATGAAAGGTTCACTCGATAGTGGTTCCCGCGATCTTAAATTTTCTCCATATTGGGTGGGAAAAATCATTTTGATTGCAATTAAAAATAAAATAATTCCCCCCGAGATACTCAGGGCAGGTTGGGTAATGTTTAGGCCATTAAGAATATTTTGTCCGGCAAAGATAAAACCAGTTAGAATAAGGAACGCAATAAAAGTTTCACGCAAGATAATAGCTGAGCGTCTTTTTGCTTCAATGGGATTTAAAATTGATAAAAACACGGGAATATTTCCCAAGGGATCCATCACCAAAAATAAGGTAATTGCAGTAGTATATAATGTCATTTGAGAAAATTTTAAAATTGAAAATTTAAGTGACCCCAATAGTTCGACAATTTTTACCAGAAATTAAGAGATGACTTGCCGTATGGTTAAGTTAAAACAGTTACTACAATTAAGTACTACAAGAGCTAAAATAAATAAACATCAGA
>Ga0116226_10005959_pt1 | contig 10917 bp, 9 predicted proteins | sample S1TSphfallax_FD_89692 | JGI IMG/M metagenome (GOLD analysis project Ga0116226, IMG submission 89692) | Host-associated microbial communities from peat moss isolated from Minnesota, USA - S1T2_Fa - Sphagnum fallax MG | ecosystem: Host-associated > Plants > Peat moss > Unclassified | place: USA...
ACATGCGGGCGCGTTACGGGCCCGAAGTGAAGCCCCAGGAAGTGGTCGATCGGCGCTGGGCGGGGGGCCGGCTCCTCGCGCTCGATGGTTTTCCGCATCGGGGCCAGCCGATCTGTCTGTCGGAATTCGGTGGCATTGCGCAGCTTCGGGAGCGGCCGAAGGATGCCACCGACGACTGGGGTTATGCGCAGACTTCGTCGATCGAGGCGTATGAGGATCTCGTCTGTCGGCTGATCGAAGTGGTGCGGAGCACCGCCATGTTCAGCGGCTTCTGCTATACCCAATTCGCCGATACATTCCAGGAGGTCAACGGGCTCCTGAATGCAGACCGCACGCCGAAGATTCCATTTGATCGGCTCGCGCTCGCGGTCCGCGGTCCGTGAGCTGCTTCGAGCTCGAACTCACCAAACCGGACGGTCGGGCGTTGACCCTGTACCGCCGCTGGCCCCTCGATCCTACGTTACGCGCCCCGGCACCGAGCCATGGGCCGGCGAGCGTCAACCCGCATCGGCGCTGGCATCCGCTGCGGGGCGAGTGGGTGTTGTACGCGGCACATCGCCAAGCGCGGACGTTTCTGCCGCCGCCGCGCTGGAACCCGCTATTGCCCTCGGCGGATGTGGACGCGCCCACCGAGCTGCCCGTGGGCGACTACGACATTGCGGTGTTTGATAATCGCTTCCCTGCGATGACCTCGACCGCGGCGGATCCGCCACAGCTGATGGTACCTACCGCCCCGGCCGACGGCCACTGCGAGGTCGTGGTCTTCACCCAGGATCCCGAGGGAGCGCTCGCTCGGCTGCCGCTGTCACAGCTTGAACTACTGCTCGAAGTTTGGGGGCGGCGTACGGCGGTGATCGCCCGCGACCCACGCATCCGATACGTGTTGCCGTTCGAGAACCGCGGCGCGGAGGTCGGCGTGACGCTGCACCATCCCCACGGCCAGATCTATGCCTATCCGTTCCTTCCTCCCGTGCCCCAGCAGATGCAGCGCGTCGAGCTCGCGCACTACGCGGCCGAAGGCCGCGCGCTCTTGGAGGTCATGATCGAGCAGGAACTTGCAGCAAGCCCGTCTCGGGTCCTCTACGCGGGCGAGCATGCGGTGGCGTTCGTGCCGGTGTGCGCGCGTTACCCCTACGAGGTATGGGTTGCCCCACGCCGGGCGGTCCCGGATTTCTCGAGCCTCACGCCGCCCGAGCGTGCCGATCTCGCGCGTGCGCTCCAATGCACGCTACGCAAGTACGACGGTCTCTGGGATCAGCCGTTTCCGTACATCATGGCCTGGTACCAGGCGCCGCTCGATGACACGCCCCGCGGCGCCTACCACCTGCACGCCGAATGCCTCCCGGCTTATCGCATGCGGGGGCGCCTGAAGTATCTCGCCGGAACCGAGATTGCGGCGGGCACCTTTGTGAACGACGCGTTACCCGAAGAGAAGGCACGCGAGCTGCAAGCGGTCGAGGTCGAGCTCGGACCATGAATAGCTTCGAGAGAAGTTTCGGGATGCCGCCCGAGGCCGAGGGCGTAGCCCCGGGGCGCGTGAATCTGCTCGGCGAACATACCGACTACAACGAGGGACTAGTGCTGCCGACGACGATTGCACGGCACACGCGGGTAGCTATCGCGGTGAGCCCCGATCGAAGGTCGCGGTTCGTTTCCTCGCGCTGGTCTGATACCGAGTCCGACACCGAGTCCGATACGGAGTCTGACCCCGGGGCGACGGCGCGGTTCGAAAGTTACCTCGAGGGTTGCATCGAGGTATTACGGGCAATGGGTTACCCCATCCCGCCGGTTCTGCTGCAGGTCGATTCCGACGTACCCATCGGCTCGGGACTCTCGAGCAGCGCGGCGCTCGAAGTGGCTACGCTGCGTGCGTTGCGGCAGCGCTTCGCACTCGCGCTCGATGACGTCGAACTGGCGTTCGCGGCGCAGCGCGCCGAGGTCGAATATGCCGGGGTGCGCTGTGGGATCCTCGACCAAATGGCTTCGAGCCTCGGTCGCGCGGGCTCGATACTATTCCTCGACACCCGTTCTCTGGAGCGGCGCCTGCTTGCGCTGCCCGAGGGCGCGGCGCTGCTCGTGCTCGACAGTGGTCTGTCGCGATCGCTCGCGGCGAGCGGCTACAACGAGCGTCGCAGCGAGTGTGAGCGCGCCGCGCGGGCCCTCGGCGTGTCGGCTCTGCGAGACGTGGCGGATCCGGAACTCACCCGTGCGCTCGAACCGCCGCTCGACCGGCGGGCGCGGCACGTGGTGACCGAGAATCAACGGGTTCGCGAGGCCGCGCGCGGGGTCCATGCGCTGCGGTTCGGAGCGCTGATGAACGCCTCACACGCGAGTCTGCGCGACGATTACGAGGTGTCGGTGCCGGGAGTCGATCGACTGGTCGAGGCGCTCACCGCGGAGCCTGGCGTCTTTGGCGCGAAGCTCACGGGGGCCGGATTCGGCGGAGCATGCGTGGCGCTCGTACGTGCCGGGGACGAGGAGCGGATCGCGCGCCAAGCGCTCGTGACCTACGCCCGCAGCGGCTACCAGGGAACGCGTCTCGTGTAAGACTCGTCAACGGGCCGCGAGTGCGCGCTCGACGAAGCGTCGCGGCACCGTCGTGCGCGGTACCTTCGCGTCGAACCACTCGCGCACGTCGCGCTCGAGACCGATGCCGTGCATGTAATTGTAGAGCGCTTTGGCGAGCACCGTCCCCAGGGCGTCGTGATCGACGTTCGCCGGGTCGATGAAGGTGATGTCGTTGCGGGCGAAGCGGCCTGCGGGAAGCGCGACGAGTTCGACGCCGTAGGCGGCCGGATCGCGGCCGACGGGCGAATGCACGGTACAGGTGAAGCGGTGGAAGAATCCGGACTGGATGCAGCCCGCGGCGAACAGCTGACGCACGTACTCGAGCGCGTCGACGGTGTCCTGTACCGTCTGCGTTGGAAAGCCGTACATGAGATAGGCGTGCACGAGAATCCCGGCATCCGAGAAGGCGCGTGTCACGCGCGCGACCTGTTCCACCGTCACACCCTTTTTCATGAGCGTGAGCAGTCGGTCGCTCGCGACTTCGAGTCCTCCGGAGACCGCTATGCAGCCGCTGGCCGCGAGTTCGCGACACAATTGCGGGCTGAAGGACTTCTCGAAACGGATGTTGCCCCACCATGAAATGGAGAGCTCGCGCCGCTCGAGTTCAGCGGCCAGGGCGCGCAGCGCCTTCGGCGGCGCGGCTTCATCGACGAAATGAAACCCGGTATGGCCGGTTTCTTCGACGATGCGGGCGATGCGGTCGACGGTGACGGTGGCCGACGCCGCTTCATAGCGCGAAATGTAGTCGAGACTCACGTCGCAGAACGCGCATTGTTTCCAATAACAGCCGTGCGCCACGGTGAGCTTATTCCAGGCGCCCTGCGACCATAGGCGGTGCATGGGATTGAGCAGATCGAGCAGCGACAGGTAGCGGTCTCTGGGGAGCCCGTCCCAGGTAGGGGTCCCGGTCGCTGCGAACGGAATGTCCGGCTCCGGATGGTTGAGGTACTCGACCTCGTCGCCGCTGCGGACGAAGCAGCGAACCAGCCGCTCGCGGGGGCGTTCACCCCGCAGATGCTCGATCAGCGCCCATACGGGGAGTTCGCCATCGTCGAGCGTCACATAGTCGAAGTAATCGAATACCCGTGGCTCGGCGAGGTGACGCAGTTCGGTGTTGACGTAACCGCCCCCGAGCGCGATCGCGATTTCGGGGGCTCTCCGCTTCAAGGTTTGGGCGATTCGGAACGCCGCGTAGACGGTGCCCGGGAACGGAACCGAGATCAGAACCAGCGCCGGGCGGTGACGGTCGAGGATCGACACCGTCAGGGACTCGAGCAGATCGTCAAGCAGATTAGGGGGCGCTGCGAGGGCTGCGGCGAGCGGCTCGAAGCTCGGCTGGCTGCTCGCCAGGGACTCGGCATAACGGACGAATTCGAAGCGCGGATCGACTCCCTCGCGAACGACGTCCGCGAGATCGTTCAGATAGAGAGTCGCAAAATGCCGGGCTCGATCTTCGATGCCGAGCGCACCGAAGGCCCAGGCGAGAGGATCGCCGCCGTCACTCGCGTCATAGGCCTCGAGGGCGTCGAACCGCGATCCCTCGGGCAGGAAGCTGCGGCTCGCAATGCGGTGAGCAAGGGTCGGGTCACGACCCTGCAAAAAGGCGATAGTCGGATCGACCGTGGCTCGGTAGCGCTCGAAGGTCGCCAGGAAATACTCGACCCGCGTCGAGCGGCGGCGCGGCGGAAGGCGTTGGAGACACTCGCGCAGGCGCTCGAGGCCGGCGCTGGATAGAAGAGCGAGCACCAATTGCACCGCCAGATCTTCCTGAACCGAGTCGACTTGCCGCGAGCGCAGGAAACCCGTGAGATAGGCGGTCGACGGGTAGGGGGCGTTCAGCTGAGTCATCGGCGGAACGATCGCGAGCACTCGAGGGGAGCGGGGTGTCATCGGCGACTGGGGCACATCGCGCTCGCGGCGAGCAGGCATGGGGCTTGCTGCACTCCGGGCATGAAAATCAATACCCAGTCACGCCCAGAGTTCCAGCGTCTCGGTGACCTCATCGCACCGCTCCACATCGCCATGTTGACGCATCTCAATGCGGAAGGAATGCTGGTAAGTCGCCCCATGACCGCGCTCGAGATGGATCCCGAAGGAGCCCTTTGGTTCTTCACCGATCCTACGTCCGCGGGCAACCATGACCTCCAGGTCGTGAATTTGAGCTTCGCCGATGCCGAACGGTCCGTATATGTCTCGCTGTCCGGTCGCGGTGAACTGAGTTTCGATCGCGAGCGTGCCAAGCAACTGTGGACCCCCGCCGCCAAGCCCTGGTTTCCGCAGGGCGTTGCCTCGCCGAACCTGGCCCTGCTAAAGTTTACCCCGGAAGCGGCGGATTCCTGGGATTCTCCTCACAGCAAGGCTATCCGTGTGCTCGCGATGGCAGCGTCGATCTTCGCCGCCACGCCGATTGGCCTCGGCAAGCACGAGCATGTGTCCGCGGATCGCTCTGACTCTGGGACGGTGAACCCCTCTTGAATCTGTCACGACCTTGAGCCGAGCACCCCCGCCTCATGGTGTGCTGTTCCAGTTCTTCCACTGGTACTCGCCCAACGACGGCAGTCTCTGGCGGAGCGTCAGCGAGCGGGCCGCCGAGCTCGCGGCGTCTGGGATCACGGCGCTCTGGCTACCCCCCGCCTATAAAGGAGCTGCTGGCGCGGATGACACCGGCTACGGTGTCTACGATCTCTATGATTTAGGCGAGTTCGATCAGAAGGGTACGGTGCGCACGAAGTACGGTACTTGCGCCGAGTATCTCGAGTCGATCCGTTGTGCCCAGAAAGCGGGACTCCACGTCTATGCGGATATCGTCCTCAATCATCGCCAAGGGGCCGATGAGACCGAAGAAGTGGAAGCGGTGGAGGTCGATCTCAACGATCGGAACCGCACTACGAGTCCGTCCTATCGAATGCACGCCTGGACGAAGTTCACGTTTCCGGGGCGCGGTGTCAAATATTCGGATTTCGAATGGAACGCGAGCTGTTTCACCAGCACCGACTGCAATGCCGATGCCCCCGGGGAGCCCAAGCTCTACTTGCTGAACGGTAAGACTTTCAGCGGCGACGTGAGTACCGAATTCGGGAATTTCGACTACCTACTCGGCTGTGATGTGGACGTGTACAACGCGGCGGTGCGCGAAGAGCTGTTCCACTGGGCCCGCTGGTACGTCGATGTCACGCGCGTCGACGGATTTCGATGCGATGCGGTCAAGCACATTCCGTCGAGCTTCTATCGCGACTTCTTCCACCATCTGCGCACCCATTTCGGGAAACGGGAACTATTGGGGGTGGGGGAGTATTGGTCGGGGGATCTTGGCGTCCTCGAGAAGTACCTGGCGGATACCGAAGGTGTGATGAAGCTCTTCGACGTACCGCTGCACTTCAAATTCATGGACGCGGCACGACTTGGCCGCGATTTCGACCTGCGCACGATTTTCGACCGAACGCTGGTACAGGAAAATCCGCTCGCCGCCGTGACCTTCGTCGACAGCCACGACACCCAACCGAACCAATCGCTCGAGAGCTGGGTCGCGGACTGGTTCAAACCGCTCGCCTATGCGCTGATTCTGCTGCGCGCCGAGGGCTACCCCTGCGTGTTCTTCGCGGACTATTACGGAGCAGACCTTGGCGAACACAGCCTCACGAGCCACCGCTTTCTCATCGATGTGTTCCTCGACGCGCGCCGCCGGTACCAGTGGGGTGACCAGCACGATAGCTTCGACGACCCGCGCTGCATCGCCTGGGTGCGCACCGGTAATGCTGAGCATCCGGGTTCGCTGGTAGTGGTGATGAGCAGCGCCGATGCGAGTGCCAAGCGCGTGCAGTCCTATGCAGCGAACGCGCAGTTCAAGGATCTCACCGGGCATATAGACGGGCAGATTCAGACCGACGCCGAGGGCTGGGCGGACTTTTCCTGTCCTGCCGGATCGCTCTCGGTCTGGGCGCAAGTCTAATTAAACGCCGGATCCGGGCATCCCTGCCCGGCGCGCTAGTAGAAACGCTGGATCCGGGCATCCCTGCCCGGCCCAGCGTGCATCGGGCAAACGGCGTGACGTTTGCCCGATGCTCCGCCACCTGCGGCGGCGGGGCACGTCCTTGTGCCTGGGTGTGCGCCTCGGCGTGGGCGTGGGCGACTGCAAAACACACCTTGGTACGCTTTGGCACGGTGTAAGGTAGTGGGAATGTCCCCCGTCGACGACATTGCGCAACTGCCGCCGGCTCTGCCGGGGCAGCGGCGTAGCCTGGATCTGCCGGGGTTTGGCCGCCTGTCCTGGTATCAGGACGGCCCTGTGAGCGGTGGCCGCGAGAGCGCGCCGATGCTCTTGATCCATAGTATCAACGCCGCGGCCTCCGCCTACGAGGTGCGTCCGCTCTATGAGCACTATCGCGGCGAGCGGCCGGTTTATGCGATCGATCTTCCTGGCTATGGTTTTTCCGACCGTCCGGATCGGACCTATGACCCGCGGCTCATGACCGACGCAGTGCACGCGCTCGTAGCGCAGATCCGCCATGAGCGCGGCGTCGATGCGGTCGATGCGCTCGCGTTATCCCTATCGACGGAATTCCTGGCGCGGGCGGCGGTCGAAATGCCGGGAGCCTATCGAACGCTTGCGCTCGTGAGTCCCACGGGCTTCACCGGCGATCGTCTGCGCGAGGGACCGCCTTGCAGCCACTACGGCAAGCCGGCGATTCTCCGCTTTCTGCGCAAGCTCGGAATACGGCGCGCGGCCTTCGAACTATTGACCCGGCGCAACGTGATCCGCTATTTCCTCGGGCGGACCTTTGGGTCGAAGACCATCGACGAGGGCCTGCTCGATTATGATTACCTGACCACTCGGCCGCCCGGCGCGGAGTTCGCGCCGCTGCACTTCCTCTCCGCGTTTCTCTTCAGCCGCGACAGCGGCACTCTGTACCGCTCGCTGGCGTTGCCCGTGTGGCTTTCGCACGGGGTCCGCGGAGATTTCGTGAGGTACCGTGGGCTGCGTCACCTGGCGGACCGGACCAACTGGAGTTACGCCGTGTTCCAGACCGGAGCGCTGCCGTACTTTGAGCTTCCCGAGGAATTCATCCAACGCTACGATGCCTGGCGCCGAGGGTGAAAAAGGTCAGGACGACCTTTTTCACCATCCTGTCAGGGAGAAGCCGTCGCCGGCCGGCCGTCGGGCCCGCGCACCTCGAACGGCACCGTGATCGTCGCATCGCCGGCGAGCTTGAAGGTAACGACGACGTGCGCGCCGGGCGTAATCGAGTGCTGGGGCTGCATCAGCATTAGATGGTAGCCACCGGGAGCGAACTGCACGCGACCGTGCGGCGGCACGAGGATCGACGTGACCGGCAGCATACGCTCCATGCCGTTCTCCTCACGGCTCTGATGAAGCATGGTGGTCGCAAAGTCGGGTGAACTCGCGCCGGTCAGCGTCAACGGGGTGTCGCCTTCATTGGTGAGCGTCAGGTAGCCCGCTGCCGGAAGGTCCCCCGGGAGCCAGCGGACCCAGGCAGCGCTCGCCTGTAGGGCGGTAGCGCGGCCTGCCACCGCCACGACTGCCACCTGGGCCAGAGCGAGAATCGGGATCAGCAGGCGGGAGGCGTAACTCATGGTTGCGTGTCTCATGGTAGGGAGTCTCGTTCTGTTAGGAGCGCATGCGCTGCTTCCTCGATGTCCCGCACCACGAGGTCGGCTTCCACGGCGCCGGCGGGGAGCGCCCGCTTCGTCACGCGAATCGTCCGCGCGCCGGCGCGGCGTCCGAATTCCACGTCCGAGTCCCGATCGCCGATCACGATCGTCGCGGCGGGATCGAAGCCGAGTTCCGCCGCCGCCCGGTTCATCAGCGCCTGGCCGGGCTTGCGGCAGTCGCAACCGGCATCCGGGGCATGCGGGCAGTAGTAGATACCCTCGAGCCGGGCCCCGATCGACTCGACCATGCAGAGCAGGCGCTGGTTCATCGCATGCAGATTTTCGATGGGAAAGAGTCCGCGCCCCACGCCCGACTGGTTGGTGATCACGACGAAGCGGTAGCCGTGGTCACGCAACAGGCGCAGTCCCTCCACCGCGCCGGCTTCGAACTCGAGACCCTTGGGATCGGCGAGGTACTCGCGATCGATCACCAGCGTGCCGTCGCGGTCGAAAATAATGATCTTGCTCGTCATGTGACGATACCGGCGCCGTTCAGCGTGAGCGACGGGGCCACGTTCAGCGCGCCCGCTGACGCCACCAATCCAGGCAGCGCAGCGCCGCTTCGCGGGCGCTGCAGCGGTTCACGTCGATGGCGAGATCACGCGGCTTCATGGGGCGATAGCGTGTGATGTCGGAGGCGCAGAACAGCGCGACGGTCGGCGTGCGGGTCGAACTCGCAAGATGCATCGGACCCGCATCGGGCGCGATGAACAGACGCGTCGCGGAGATCGCCGCGGCGAGCTCGCGCAGCGAGCGGACATGCAGACCGGGGAAGCGCGTATCGGTGCGGGCGCTCTGCGGCCCGGGGAGGAACTCGACCGGCGCGACGCCGGGCTCGGATTCGAGGAACGCGGACCAGAACTCGATCCACCACGCTTGCCCAAGCTTCTTCGCGCCGGTGGCGTTGGCGAAGAATCCGATCGGCTCGCGATCGCCGGCCATCCCAGACAGCGCAGTTCTCACGAGCTCGCGCCCGGTGTCCGCCTCCGCCGGCTCGAGTGGCAGCCAGAGCGCGGGCGGCTCGCAGAGGGGAGCGGTCGCGCTGAGTCCCTGCTCGAGCAGATAGATCGGCTCGACTCCGTGGTGGAGAACGGCCTCGGCCTGTTGTACCGCGTGCGTCAAGCGGACCCACTGGGTGCGCGTGTCGTATCCGAGTCGATAGCGCGCGCGACACAAGCTGAGCGCGATACGACCGCTGGTCGATTCGGGCACGGGGTCGATCGCGAGATCGTATTCGCAGGCGCGCATCTCGCGCACCGCTCGCGGAAAGCGCCAGAGTGCGCCCGGATCCTTGTGCGGAAACTCGATGATCCGACCGACTCCCGGCAGATGCCCGAAGAGCTCGCGGGCCTTCGGATACGAGAGAGCGAGATCGATGCTGGCCTCGGGTAGGGTTTCATGCAGTCGCTTGATGAGCGGCGTCAGCAGCAGGGTGTTACCGAGCCGGCCATTGAGGCGGCAGACCAGGACGCGGCGGATACCCGAGGGCTCGATCCTGGAGGTGAACGGCAGCGGGTGCGATAGCGTGCGCAGCGCCTGGCTCGAGAGCCGTCGACACTCGCGTCGTAGCGCCTTGCTCGATTCACGCAACGCGAGTCGTCGTTCCCGACGCTCGTCGGGCGCGACGGGGGGCAGCGCACGAAAAAAGTTGACGAAAGTCGTAAGGGCCAGCTGTCGCAGCATCCGCCGCTCCGGGCGGAATGTGAGACCAGAGGAGCCGCCGCGCCGGAGTATATTCACAAAACTCGAGGCCGTGGAATGCCCCGCGAGTCAAGGTTCTGCGAAGGCGAGCGCCCATTCGCCGAACTGCGGCGAACCGAGCAGTGCGCGAAACGCTGGCGTTGCATCCGCGGGCAGCAGTGACTTCAGAAGCCCATGGCTCCCCAGGAGCGCGAGCTCGCGCCGGCGTAGCGCATCGAGACCGGCGGGAAGCGCCCGCTGCCAGGCGAGCGCGAGCAGATATAAAACGATCGCGAGATTATGTGCCGTCGTGAGGTCGAACTCGAACGAGTAGACCTTGCTGAAGTGCAGGGCCACGAGTTCCGCGGCGATGCGCTCTGGTTCTTTGATCTCGCTGTGTCGTAGGTCCAAGGGAATCGCTGACGGCAGCGAGCGCAGCGCGAGGCGGTCCCAGCGCATGATGTTCTCGAGGAAGTCGCCGAGCTGGCGCTTCAGCGCCGGATCGAGCGCAACTCGTGGAGCCTCGAGCGGCGCCGATTCACGCGCTGGCCCGTCGAGCCCGGGCCCGTCGAGCCCCGGGCTGTCGAGGAAGCGCAGGCCCCGATGCAGCCGCTCATGCAGCGGTAGTTCCGAGCGACCGAGGAACTCGCGAAGCCGCGCTTCCGAGTCGCGAAATCGCGGCCAGTCGACCGGCTGTTCGGGCGCAATGCGATAGGCGTCGGTGCGGCGCACCGAGGCGATGGCGAGTCGCTGTCTCACGTCATGGTCCCGTTCCGCGAGCGTCGTGCCGCTGGCCTCGCAGACGCTCTCGCAGCTGCGACTCGCGGACACCTCGACCGAGTCCGGCGTCGCCGTGAAAGAGAACGGGAATGAAGCGCAGGGACCGAAGGGTTGATACCCGAGCGTCGCGTGGATCAGGCACTCGTTTGCCGGGCCGAGGAAGCGACAGGCCTCCTCCCGCCCCTTGATCTCGACGCGGCCGTCCGTCAGGGGGCGAAG
>Ga0116226_10005960_pt1 | contig 10916 bp, 7 predicted proteins | sample S1TSphfallax_FD_89692 | JGI IMG/M metagenome (GOLD analysis project Ga0116226, IMG submission 89692) | Host-associated microbial communities from peat moss isolated from Minnesota, USA - S1T2_Fa - Sphagnum fallax MG | ecosystem: Host-associated > Plants > Peat moss > Unclassified | place: USA...
GTTCTGGACCGGGATGCTCTGTTACGGCGCGAGTGTGTGCGTGTGGTTGGCCGCGTTGTCGAAGGCGCCGGTGAGTACCGCCTATCCGATGTTGTCACTCGGTTACATCGTGGTCGCGGCAGTGTCCGTGCTTTGGATGGGAGAGAGTCTGTCCGCGGCGAAGATCTTGGGCATTGCGCTGATTTGCGGCGGGGTCGTGCTGGTTTCGCGCAGTTAATCCGCTGTCGACGGACGCGTTGGCGTGCGCTGCGCACGAGGCGGCGCGCTCGGGCGGCTCGCAGGGCGCCGGCTGGCTTGCGGGCCGACAGGGGTTGGCGCAGAATTTACGCTCTCGACCCCAAGGGATATCACTATGAAGCGTTTGCTCGTCATCGGTTTGTTGAGTGCTGTGGTTGCAATTCCATCCTATGCGGCGCTTCAAACCGGCGCTAGCGCGCCTGACTTCACGACCGAGGCGACGCTCGCCGGTAAGCCGTTCAAGTTCTCGCTGGCGGATGCGCTCAAGCACGGCCCTGTCGTGCTCTACTTCTACCCGGCGGCCTTCACGCCCGGGTGCACGGTCGAGGCACATGAGTTTGCGGAGGCGACCGCGAAATTCACCGCGTTGGGGGCCACGGTGATCGGCGTCTCGCACGATCCGATCGACACGCTCAACAAGTTCTCGGTCACCGAGTGCCGCAATAAATTCGCGGTGGCGTCGGATGCGGATCAGAAGATCACCAAGGCCTACGATGCGGTGCTGGCGGCAGAACCCACGTATGCCGATCGAACCTCCTATGTCATCGCGCCCGATGGCAAGATTATCTACGAGTATACGGCGATGAACCCGGACCAGCATGTCGGCAATACGATGGCGGCCGTGGAGAAGTGGAAGGCCGCGCACAAGTAGGCTATCGGCGGCCGCGCGGTTTGCTGTAGTGTGACCCGATCCACAGTGGGAGCTCAAGAACGGGCGTTTCGGTGCCGATAACGTCGGTATCGCCACCGACACCGATCAAGGACCCACGATGAGCCTAGCCAATGTGACTGAAGAGACCAGCTGGACCGTCGGCAGGATGCTCACGCTGCTCCCGGCGGGCGCGTTGATCGGAGTGGGGTTGGTCTCGGTCATGCTGCTGCGCGACATCGGCAAGGTGTACGAGTCCGCGCGCTACGCCGACATCAATACCGTACCGAGCCTGTTGGTGCTCGATGCCGCCGAGACTGATCTGTCCGAGATGCGGATTACGCTGTGGCGCGATGTGGGCGAACGGGACGCGGCCAAGGCCGCCGTCCTGGAGGAGTCCTTCGCGCAATCCCGGCAACATCTCGAGGCCTCGCTCAAAGACTATGAGCCGTTGATTTCGGATGAGAAGGACAAGGGCCTGTTGCGGGCAGACCGGGATGATCTGGCAGCCTTCTATGCGCTCGGCGAACAGGTGCTCGCGCTCGCGCGAGCCGGCAAGAGATCCGATGCATTCGATCTGCTGTCGGATCGACGCGCGCTGGCCTCGAAGCTCGTTCAGGATTTCGCGACCCACCGCCAATACAACAAGGACCTCGGAAAACAAGGCTCGAGCGATGCCGCCGATATCAAGTCGCGGTCCACCATGGTTGGCGTAGCCTTGACGGCGGTGACGGTCATCGTCATTGCACTCTTGGGCTATGCGGTCTTCCGACGTTTGACCCGGCAGCTGGGTGGTGAGCCCGCCGCTGTCGCCGCCGTCGCCGCCAAGGTGGCGACGGGAGATCTCAGCAGCCGAATTACGCTGGCGGACGGTGACACCACGAGCCTGTTCGCCACGGTCGCCAAGATGCAGAGCAATCTGCGCGAGCGCGCGGAACGGGATCGCCTGGCCGCCGCCGAGAAGGAGCTGATAAACGAGGAAATGGCCAAGAATGCGGCGGAGGGCGCGCGAATCCGCACTGCGCTCGATCGGGCGTCGGTGGGTATGATGTTGGTCGACAACGACGATAAGATCATCTATGCGAATGAGTTCAGCAGCGGCATGTTCCGCCGCAATGCCGAGGAGATCCGCCGCCACCTCGGGCAATTCGATGCCGAGCGCATCGTGGGCAGCCCCTTCGGTGTGTTTGCCCGTGATTCCTCCGAGGCGCTATCCCGGCTGAGCGGCAGCCATGAGCGCGAAGTCAAATTCGGCACGGTGACGCTGAAGATGCAGGCAAATCCGGTCCTGGATGACCGGGGTCACCGCCAAGGCAGCGTCGTGCAGTGGGTCGATCGCACTCAAGAAGTACTGACCGAGGAGGAGATCAAAGTCGCTGTCAGCAAGGCGATCGACGGCGATTTGACGATGAGAGTGCCCGAAGACGGCAAGGAGGGCTTCTTCAAGGCACTTGCGCTCGGCATGAACGAGTTGCTCGGCAACATGGAGGACGTGGTCCGGACCATGGCGCAGGCCGCCGGCGAAGTGCGCACCGGCGCGGACGAAATTTCGCGCGGGAACCTCGATTTGAGTCAGCGCACCGAGGAGCAGGCCTCGAGCCTCGAGCAAACCGCGGCGTCGATGGAGGAGATGACCACCACGGTCAAGAACAATGCGGACAATGCAGCGCAGGCCAATCAGCTCGCCGCCGCGGCGCGCGAGCACGCCGAACGCGGTGGTAAGGTGGTGGGTACCGCCGTGGCTGCCATGAATGAGATCAACGTGGCCAGTAAACGAATCGCGGACATCATCGGCGTCATCGATGACATCGCGTTTCAGACCAATCTGCTCGCGTTGAACGCCGCGGTGGAAGCGGCGCGCGCCGGCGAGCAGGGACGCGGTTTCGCGGTCGTCGCATCGGAAGTGCGCAATCTGGCCTCGCGCAGCGCCGGAGCGGCGAAGGAGATCAAGGCGTTGATTCAGGACTCGGTGAGCAAGGTTAGTGAGGGCGCGAAATTGGTCGACGAATCGGGGCAGGTGCTCACGGAAATCGTCACGGGCGTCAAGAAGGTGACCGACGTGATGGCGGAGATCACGGTGTCGAGCCGCGAACAGGCGTCCGGCATCGATCAGGTCAACAAAGCCGTCTCGTCGATGGATACGGTGACGCAGCAGAACGCCGCCTTGGTGGAACAGGCCTCAGCCGCTTCGCAAACCCTGACCGAGCAGGCGGCGAATCTGATTCAGCTGATTGCGCGGTACAAATATTCGGGGGCCACCGGGGTCGCGAGAGTGGTGGCAAGCCCGCCGTCGGCGCCGCGCGTCGAGCGGCGTTCCGCGAGCCGCCCGTGGTCCGGCAGGCCCAAGGCGGGCGCCGCACCGGCTCGCCCGAGCGCCGCAGAGTCCGCGCCCCGCAAGACGGGAGGCGACGACTGGTCGGAGTTTTAGCGCCCGAGCGGCGCGGGACCGTGCTCCGCCGACAGGATGGTCGCGGCCAACCCGGCGTAGTTACCGTCGAAATGATGCCCGCCCTTGAGCTTCACCAGCGTCACGGTATGCGGATCGAGGTGCGGGCACAGTGAATCACTCTCATCCTCGCCGTATACACAGAGGAGCGGCACGTCCGTGATCTTCGCGACTTCCGGCAACGTGGCGGGTCCTGACTCGTCGTCGCCAACCCAACTCGTCATGTGAAATTCGAACAAGGCATGCTCTGACATGCCCATGATGGCGGTGAGCGCAACCCGCGCGCGGATGTCTGGCGTCAGGCGATTCACCGCGAACGGCAGTACGTCAGCGCCCTGTGAGTAACCGATCAGCACGACGCGCTGTTTTCCGAGTGCCTTGAGATAGTAGCCGATGATGCGGTCGAGATCGTCGGCGAGGCCCTGGGGCGTCCGGGCGGTCCAGAAGTAACGCAATGAGTCGAGCCCGATCACCGTCAAGCCATCCGCGCTGAGCGCTGCCGCGACATCTTTGTCGAGCCCGGCCCAGCCGCCGTCGCCGGATAACAGGATGGCGAATGTGTTCGAGAGCGGCGCCCCTTCTTTGGCGGGCACCGTCACGAGCGGAAGATCGCCGAGCGCCGGCGGTGCGATGTCGAGCGATGCCGGCGCGTTCCTCTGTATCAACGCGGTGACGGCCGTGACCGCCGGGTCGATCTCGGCGGACGTGGCCGCGGCGCCGACCGGCAGCGAGATCAGCTGTGCGCCGGGTACCGCGGCGACGAACGTCGCCGTATCGCAGGATGCGGCGGACGTCGCCGCTTGCACCACCGTCCACGGGGCCGGCAGCCGGCTCGCGGGCAGTAATTCAATGCCCCCAGCATCGCGTGAACGGTAGTCCAGGCCCGAGGTCTTGCACAAGCCTTTGCGCAGATCGAGGCTGGGACAGAAATCAAGGCTCACCGCGCCGCCGAAGGTATTGGCCGGAGCCTGGATCAGCATGGCGTAGGCCAGGTCGCCGCCCGCCGACGTGCCGACGAGAAGGGGCGTGAGGTAGGTGGGCAGACGGTAATAGGCCTGGACAAAATGACTGAGATTCTCCATGTCGCCGTCGGGGAACACGCAAGTCCCGCCGTCCGTGTCGAGCGAGGCCGCAAAGCGGCCGGCATCGATACCGGCAACCATCGCCCCTTGCAGCGCCAGCCGTCGTGCCAGATCGGTCAGCGCCGGATTCCAGCCCTCTTTCCCCGACAGCAGCAGCACGAAGCCGCGCGGTGTGCCATGCGGCGTATAAACCGTGAAATTCTGAAAGCGACCATGGCTCAACGGCTGTTCGGTGATCGGTGCCCACGCGGCGGTGAAGACGGAGCGATTCATCAACACGGGCAGGGCCGCGATCGTCACGGCGAGCAGAATGAGGCGAAGATATCTCACGACGACACAGGGTAACAGTTCAGCGCGCCGCTAGAACCTCTTCGAGCCATCCCGCGCGCATCTGCGGCTGGGACGCGAGCAGTTTGCGCAGATAAGGATGCGCCGGGCGCGTGAGCACGTCCGCGGTGCTCCCCAACGTCACGATGCTTCCCTGTCGCATGACGAGCACCCGATCGGCGATACGCCGGACGCTGCCGAGATCGTGGGTGATGAACAGGTACGCGGTACCGAGCTCGGCTTGCAACCGGCGCAGCAACACGAGGATGTCCTCGGCCACCAGCGGATCCAAGGCCGACGTGATCTCGTCGCACACGATGAGGTCGGGCCGCGCCGCGAGCGCGCGCGCGATGCAGATGCGCTGCTTCTGACCGCCGGAGAGCTGCCCCGGTGTGCGCGACGCCAGATCGGGATTGAGCCCCACCAACAGCAGCAGCTCAGCCACCCGTGAGCGCAGCGCGGTGTCCCGCAATCCGAAGTAGAAGCGCAGCGGCCGGCCGAGAATCAGATCGATCGAATGGCGCGGATTCAAGGCGATATCGGGCGATTGGAGCACCAACTGGATGCGGCGCAGCTGCTCGCGGCCGCGCGCAGAGAAATGCGCGGCGAGAGGTTCGCCGGCAAAGTGCAGACGGCCGACCGACGCCGCGGTCTGTCCGCAGATGGCATTCGCCAAGGTGGTTTTACCGGAGCCGGACTCACCGACGATGGCCAGTGTTTCGCCGCGGGCGAGCGTAAAAGCCACCGCCTTGACGATCGGCTGGCCCGCATGGCCCACGTGCAAATCATGGACTTCCAGCAGCGGGGGTGGCGGCGGTGCGCCCGGTGCGTTGGCGGTCGACACGCCGGTGACGCTCTCTGGCGCTCGGCGCTCGGCGATCAGCGCGCGTGCGTAATCGGTGCGGGGCGCGGACAGCACCTGCGCGGTGGGTCCGCTCTCGACGCAGCGGCCGTGGCGCAGCACCATGATGCGATCGGCGATCTGCGCGATCACGGCGAGATCGTGGGAGACGTAAAGGGCACTCATGTCATAGCGGGCGATGATCCGCTTGAGCATGACGAGCACGTCGATCTGGGTCGTCACGTCGAGCGCGGTGGTCGGCTCGTCGAGCACCAGCACCTCGGGACGGCAGGCGATGGCCATGGCCGTCATCGCGCGCTGGAGTTGGCCGCCGGACACCTGATGAGGATAGCGCGACCCGAATTCCTGCGGTTGCGGCAGATCGAGCGCGGTGAACAGTTCCACGGCATGGGCCTGCGCCGCCTTGGGGCTCATCAGGCCATGCCGGATCGGCCCCTCGCAGACCTGCGCACCGATCCGGATCGCGGGATTGAAAGCCGCTGCAGCGCTCTGCGCCAGGTAGGCGACCCGGGTGCCACGAATCGCCCGTCGACCCGCGGCGTCGAGCGCGCAGAGGTCGACGCCGCCCAAGAGGATGCTGCCGCCCGTGATGCGACAGCCCGGGCGGGCATAGGCGAGCGCGGCGAGTCCGAGGGTCGACTTTCCGGCGCCGGATTCGCCGATCAAACCGAGCACCTCGCCCTTACTTAACGATAGGTCGACATCGTCGACCAGCACCCGCCCTCCGCGGGCCTCGACGCGCAGTCCTTCCATGCGCAGCACGTCGCTCACAGCTCGATCCCGTGGCCATGGGGTCGTGACTGCGCGGCGAGCAGCCAGTCGACGACGAGATTGATGCCGGCGGTCAGCAGCGCGATGGCGGCCGCTGGATACAGCGGGGCCATCAGCCCGAAATTGATGGCCTGGGCATTCTCGCGCACCATCGAGCCCAAGTCGGCGGTCGGCGGCTGGATGCCCAACCCGAGGAAGCTCAACGACGCGATGAACAGGAAAATGAAACAGAACCGCAGTCCGCCCTCGGCGATCAGCGGCCCTGCGGCATTCGGCAGCAACTCGCGGCCGATGATCCAGGGAAGCGCTTCGCCGCGCAAACGCGCGACCTGCACGAAGGGTTGCACGTTGACTGATCGGGCCACGGCGCGGGCGACGACGTACACGCGCGTGGCCTCCAGCAGGCCGATGGTGCCGATCAACACCGGCGTGGACGTGCCGAGCACCGACAACACGATCAGCGCCGAGATCAGCACGGGGATGGCGAGCAGGATGTCGACGCAACGCGACAGCAGCTCGTCGAGCCAGCCGCCCACCGCACCCGCCACGACCCCGAAGCCGATGCCGACCGCCAGGGCAAGAACGGTGGCGAGCAGGGCGATCGACACGGTGGTGCGCGTTCCGAACAACACTCGGGTCAGCATGTCGCGCCCGTCATTGTCGGTGCCGAGCCAGCTCGCGGCGCTCGGCAGATCCCAGACCCCGCCGACGAATTGGCCTTCCGCGTAGGGCGCGATCCACGGCGCCAAGAGCGCGCTGCCCACCAGCAGAATCACGCCACCCGCGCCGATGTAGAGCGACCACGGACGGCGCGGCGAGCCCGCCGTATCAGTCCTCATGCCTCTAGGTTTCATGCCTTAGGGTCTCATGCCGCAGGCGCGGGCTGGCCCACAGCGCCAGCATGTCGGCCGTGACGTTGAGCGCGATGTAGATCGCGGCAAAGATCAGACCGCACGCCTGGACCAACGGCAGATCACGCTTCGCGACCGCGTCGACGAGCAGCTGACCGGCGCCCGGGTAGACGAACACCACCTCCACGACCACCACACCCACGACCAAGTAGCCCAAGTTCAGCGTGACCACCGCGATGATCGGCGCCGCCGAATTCGGCAGCGCGTGGCGGAGGATCACGGTCGAGCGTCGCAAGCCCTTCAGATACGCCATCTCGACGTAGGGTGCCGCCATGACCGACAGCACCGAGGCGCGCGTCATCCGCAACATATGCGCCATGACCACGAGCACCAGCGTGCAGACCGGCAATGTGATCGCGGCGGCGCGTTCGAGCAGCGTCATGCCGGGGCTGATGACGGCGAGCGATGGCAGCCAGCCGAGTTCGATTGCGAAGGCGCCGATCAGCACATAGCCGAGCAGGAACTCCGGTGTCGAGATCGTAAGGACGCAGAGCAGCGATAGGGCTCGATCCACGAGCCCACCCTCACGCATGGCCGAGATCAGCCCCAGACCCACCGATAGCGGTACCGCGATGGCGCCCGCCACCGCCGCGAGAATGAGCGTATTGCCGAGCCGCGGCAGCAATTCGCTGACCACCGACCGGCCGCTCGCGAGCGATGTGCCAAAGTCGCCGTGCAGCAAGCGGATGAACCAGTGCACATAGCGCAGCCATGCCGGTTGATCCAGACCGAGTTCGAGGCGCAAGCGCAGCAGCGACTCGGGGGTCGCTTGCTGGCCGAGCAATGCCGTCGCCACGTCGCCGGGCAGCAGATTGGTGGCGAAGAACAGCAGCGCGGACACGACCAACAGCGACAACAATCCGAACAGCAGGCGCCGCACCAGGAGCCGCCGGAGTGCGGGCGCCTTCACGACTGCAACCAGACCTTCTCGCCGATGCGCTGACCCATCAGATCGAATAGCGCCGAGGGCGTCCACCCCTGTACGTGGGTGGATCCCGCCTCGATGTGATCGATGAACATGGGAATGATGGCGCCGCCGTCCGCCGAGATCATGCGCTGGCACTCGCCGTACAACTCGCGCCGCCGCCGCGGGTCTTGCATGCCTCGCGCAACGTTGGCCAGGGCATCGAACTCGGGGTTCCGCCAGCTCGTGTCGTTGGCGGCGGAGCTCGATTTATAAGCCTTGGAGAAGGCCGCATCGAGCGTGGCGCGCCCGTCCGAGTAGCTCACATAGAACGGCGCCTTGATCCAGACGTTGCTCCAATAACCATCGATCGGTTCGCGCTTGACGGCCAGAGTGATGCCGGCGGCAGCGGCGGCCGATTGGAACAGCACGGCCGCATCGACCGCGCCGGAGAAGGCGGCGTCGGAGACCTTGAGTTCGGCGGCTAGCGCGTCGCGGCCCGCGCGCCGCAAGTGGTAGCGGGCCTGATCCGGGTCATAGCGATGGACCGGCAGATCCGCGTCGAAGTACGGGCTGCGGGGCGAGATGGGTTGATCGTTGCCCACGGTGCCATAGCCGTTCAACACCGTCTTCACGATGCGTTCGCGGTCGATGGCATATTTCAGTGCGAGTCGGATCTCGTTGTTCTCGTACGGGTCGGCCGTGCAATTCGTCGCGAAGATGGCATGCTGGCCGGTCTGTGAGCGGATGACCTTGAGTCGCTTGTTGCGGCGGAGCAGATCGGCGGTGCGACCGTCGATTCGATTGATGATGTCGACCTGGCCGCCGATCAGTGCATTGGTGCGCGCCATCGCATCATTGATGACCAAGAGCTCGATCGCATCGACATGCGCGGCACCGGCCTTCCAATAATCGCCCGCCTTGGTCGTGATCGAGCGCACGCCGGGCTCGAAACGATCGAGCCGGTAGCCGCCCGTACCGATCGGGTGGGACCAGTCGTCGAAGCCGGCAGGCACCACCAACAGGTGATAGTCCGAGAGGGTCGTGGGCAGATCGGCATCGCCGCCTGCCAGCAGGATCTTAACCCGGTTCGCATCGAGCCGCTTGACGTCCACAATGTTCGCGACCACCCCTTTGGCCACCGAGGTGGTGTCACCCCGATGCAGATTGATGGAATACAGGATGTCATCGACGCCGAGCGGCTTGCCATTGTGAAACACGACGCCGCCCCGGATGCGAAAGACCCACTCACGCGCATCGGCGCTCGACTCCCAACTCTCGAACAGCTCCGGTACGGCATTGCCCGCGCCGTCGACTTCCACCAGGCCGTTCATGATCTGGTAGCCGATGTTGATCGGCACCCAGTCGAGATAGGTACGCGGGTCGAGCGAGTCGGCGCTCGATCCGCCCGCCATGCCGAGTCGCAACAGATTGCCGGACTTGAGCGCGGGATCGTCATCGACCGCGCAACTCGCATTGAATAATCCGAGACCGGCGAGCGCCGCAGCCCCGCCGAGACCGGCCAGCACATCGCGACGGTGAACCGGCGCTGGGCTGCGCGCGGGCACTACATCCGCTTCCGCGGAATGCTCGCGCGCCAATCGCGTCGGCAGACGCGCCTGTCGCCGTCGAAGGCCTCGAGCCACGCGATCGTTTCAAACGTCTGCGCGGTGGAGGTCATCTCGGCGCCAGCGGTGATCTTGATCTGCCAGTCGCCGCGACTCATGTCGTAGGTCTGAGTCATGCTGGCACGGGCCGAGTTCGGCTCGTCGGGATGGATGCTGTAGATCCGTTCGAACACATGTCCCATCGTCAAGTCGATGGCGTCGAGCCTGAAGCGACCCCAATCGCCGAACACCCCACCGTCGATGAACAACCGGTGGCTGACGACGCCGGTGATCTGATCGATGGACACCGAACGCTCCACGCGGCCCTTGCGCACGATCGTGACCGCCGACGGTGTGGCTCCGACGGGCTCGGGCAATTGGTGAATGGGTGACGATGCGGGCTCCGGTTCGCGCACCGGCAGCAGCAGTTGCGATACGCCGGTGCACACCTTGAGCGTGGTGGCCTGGGGGGATGGCCACAGGATCGGCCAATAGGCGTTCGACAACGCCACTCGAATGCGATGGCCCGCGGGAAACGCGTAGGCGGTGCCGGTCAATGGGATCTCGACCCGGTAGTGTGTGCCGGGCACCAGCGCGGTGGGTGCGGCGCGACTGTCGCGATGGGTGAGGTTCAAGAAGCCGCGCGCCACGGCTGTGGCCGCGCCGTCGGGTGCCACATCGATGAGTCGTGCGGCGACGAAGGCGTCCGGCCGGTCGGCGGCGACTTCGAGGACGATGCGGGTGACGCCCAGAATCTCGGTGCGTTCGGTCAAGGGTTCGCCGGTAAATTCCAACGAGCCGAACGCATCCTGGCGCTGATCGCCGGGGACGTCGCCGGGATTGCCGAAACTGCCCCAATCGCCGCCCGCCATTCCGGTCGATTGCGGCGAAGCCACTGTCAGCAGCTCTGAGGTAACGGCGGCGGTGCCCAAGCCATCGGCATTGAGCGCAAAGGCGCGCGTCGTCACGCGCGGACTCGGCCAGAGGGCTTCGGTCACCCAGCGTCCCGGCCGCTCGTCATAGCCGGCGGCGGGTGGTACGGCGTCCATCATGTAGAAATTATGCGGCGCTTCGCGCATCACGCCACGATCGATGCCCTTCAACCAGTGGTCCCACCAAC
>Ga0116226_10005961_pt1 | contig 10915 bp, 10 predicted proteins | sample S1TSphfallax_FD_89692 | JGI IMG/M metagenome (GOLD analysis project Ga0116226, IMG submission 89692) | Host-associated microbial communities from peat moss isolated from Minnesota, USA - S1T2_Fa - Sphagnum fallax MG | ecosystem: Host-associated > Plants > Peat moss > Unclassified | place: USA...
GTAAAAACATGCCTTTTTAAGGTAGTAACTTTTTTGGTTACTCGCCCTTCTTGGTTGGTAAATATTCCAAACATAACTTATTTGAATCACTATTAATTGGTTATTGATTTTTTCATAGCCATTGGGTATTTTTTTAAAAAATAAGTGTCAATTAGGTTATCAAGATCAATATCAAAAAAATTGAGGTGCCAATTGGGTTACCAATATTTTTGGTACAATAATCATCCATTATGCATAATGTTAGGTTATCAAATAATTGGTTTAGATTTAGAATTGTTCGTATTTATGTTTTGTATCATAGACATGTTTAACATCTTAGGATTGATGATTTACCTATATTATAACCTAGTCATCCAAGTAGTTTATTAAAATTTGAAAATTCAACTCCAAACAATTAGGTTATTAATGGGTTATCAAAAAATCAAAAAAATTATCACAAGCACATCAATTCTATTGGTTGTGGACTAACCCAACACCACTAGAGGCAATATAATGAACATATGAAAGATTAAAAAATAAAAAATAAAACCATTCAACACCTTCAATAATAGATTCACGTCTTCCTTATTAATGGCAAATGATAGTACAGTCATACATACATGGTAAATGGTTTTAAGAGTACATGGTAAGAATCTTGTTCAAAGCACAATGCATGGAAATGAAATGCAACATTAATTATTTTTGTTGGCACCATAATTTGAAATATATATAACATAAATATGTGCTTTGCACAATATGGAAATGTATGTGTGCTAAATGATCATTTTGGCATATGCCATGTTTTGTTGAAATATGTCACCCCTTTTTACACCAACACATTGTCCCACCTAGCATTGCAACAAGTGGAGATGTAAGGTGGGTCAATGGGTGGGAAAGATTGTGCCAAATGTGCTTGTTTGCTCAAAACCAAACTCAAAAACCGTGTGAAGCAATTAAAGACCATAGCTTGCCCCAAAATCCGCCTATGAGTTCCCTCATGAATGTCAATAGGGCTATTTGTGGCAAGCCAACCCCATTGACCATAACCAATGGTAGTCATTTGATCATGTTTTTAATTTTCATGTGTTCATGTGTATGGTGTCAATTGCACATTCAATTATCTTTCTCCACTCACAAATTTGCCATATTGGACATATATACATATTGATTTTCCCTACCCTTATCCTACATATACCAATAAGGCAAAATTACGTGCCACTATTCTTGCCTTGAATAATGTAAATGAACTCCAATTTTGTATACAAAAAATTGGTGATATTTTCCCAAGAGGGAGCACCCCAATGAGGTTGCTTTTTGGGTCACTTGGAATAAAAGTTACCTTATAAAATAGGTATATGCAAATTGTATTTCATGGCCTATGACCCTAAATACTTAAATGAATTTGGGTAAAATTAAAAGATCAAAATAATGGATTGTTGGATTATAATTAATATTTAATTATCTTATTATCATAGTACCTTTGACGCATATTTGCTGAATAATTAACTCATTTTGAATATTACCATTTGAAAAAAAACACCCCCAAAATATTTCCAAAATATTTTCATTTTCTTTCACAACATATTTATTGTTGAGAAAAATATATATTTTTTAAATTTTAATTTAAAATAATAATTTTCTCTAAAATCACCAAGGTACAATAACATTAACCATTTAATAGTACAAAATGGTTTTGGAAAAATGATTGGGAAGGGGTATATCATTCAACCACACATGTGAACTATGTTGATTCTCATGTTAACATCTAGGTGTGAACCTTTCAAAAACATTCATTTTTGATAAATCTATATAACGAAGAAAAATTGTTCACTTGTATGTATACATTATTTGGTTAAGTTCATTATAAAATTTCCAAATTTGAAAATCCCAAATTGGAAACAATAAACATTCATCCAAAATATTGAAGAACTTTATAGTTTTAGAATCTAAATATATTTAAAGTTTATCACATGATTTATATATATCTCAAGATGCTTAAATTATAAAACAATCATAATGTTTTAAAATTATATCAATGATAAACTTTTCATCCAACAATAGTGAAATTTACAAAATCTTAAAAGTGTTCCATAGTTCCTTGTGATGAAAACTATGGGGGCCATAGGTTTGAGGTTATTAAGACAAAATGAGATGCCTTAATATTGTTCTCAATCATGTCAACGATTATTATAACATTACATTTCAAATCATGACCAAAGTAGGGACTATATGAAACAAAATGGGTCAAAAGTAAAACCAAGGCATGCCTTCAAACAAAGGAATTGAAACACATTCCCAACCCAAGTGGGAAATGTGCAAAGGGGATTGGAAGCATCCCCAAGACCTTGAAGTTGCACTTTCATTATGGGAGTTCAAAGTTTTAAGGATTTTCAATTTTTTGTAATGAAATTTGAAAGGTTAAAATATGTAGATCATGTTATATTGAAAACTTTGACATGTCATTGGAAAGTTGTTGATGATGATTATAAGATAATGATGTCATATGTTTGAATTAAGTCTATTTCTTGAAAGCACATATGAGTGGGCTAAAAATTGTAAAAAATAGGAATGACCCGATTTTGACTTCAAAACTTGAAAGAATTCATGATCTGATTTTGACTTCAACTTATAGTAACCACCTTTTTGTCCATTTGCATAGTTGATGTGATAGAAAATTGTAGGCCATGAATCATTTCATCTTAATCACCCCAAAGCTTGAACACCTTTTCGCCAAAGTTGTGGGGAATTAAGGAATGCATCCCAAATTTTTCTAATGTCAAGATCAAGGAGGTCACTAGGGTGCATTGATTACACAAATAAACAATGAAGCTGGTTGGAGTAATTTTGAACAAAAATTGGATTTAGGATTAGTCATGATTTCACATAGATTTCACCACAGTTCAAACTCATATGGGAAACATTATTCTCCATATAAATCACTATTCATGTTTTTATGGGGACTATATTTTAATGCCAAAAATTAGAGTATAATTTGTAAAGTCCTTCCCAAAATTGAGGTAACTTGGTGTTTTATGATTAGAAGAAAGATAATTGATTTATGCATGTTAGACCATGTTGTCATATACTTGTCTTCAAAAGATTTATAATTTCATGTCAAGAATTTCAATTAAGCACTCTAGATCTACTATAAGTGGTCCACAAAAAAGATCATGTTTCAACTTTTCAAAAAATCGTAACTTTTGAAAAACCATTTTTTGGGCATATTGTCTTGTAACTAACTATCCATGACCTTTTTATATCTTTTAATTCAAACATGTTTTAACCTTTCAAACATGATTCTAAAATTTTGGCATCTTCCTAATTATTAACCCATGAATGTGACATGGGAGTCTTTCAAGTTGTTCCTCTTCATTCCCACATGTCTCCCATTTTGTGCAAGGGTGTGTTCCACCTCATTTGGTTCACACCATGCTTTGACCTTGTTTTAAACCCATTCCTTTTGTCTCCCCCACCAACCAAGTCATGAATGTAAGGTTAGGCTAATGACAAATCAAATGCACTAATTTCAAACATTAACCAAATTGAACAAGTGCATAAATGTAATGACATCACATGGCCTTCAATGCCAAAGGGTCATGGTTTAAAGCAAGAGAAGTATTAAGATTTTTACAAAATTGTATTTGAAGTTGGGACTACTTGTGAAAAATTTGCCTCAAAATATATGAAATATAAGTCCAACTAGAAGGTCCAATCCATTTGCTTATTTGATTAATCTTGGACCAATTTTCATACCAACGTTCTTTTAAGAGCCAGCACAAAGTGATGATGCATTATAATGTAAAAAAATATCATGCATGAATGGCAATTGACATACATGAACTTCTATAAAAACATGAAATAATTGCACATAAGTTATGAAATGATTAGTTATTGAATGAGTTCATTTTTTAATCATAGAAAATGCCGTATTTAATAAACAAGTCAAATTGATAACTTCATGAATTTGCAAAGAACTTATTTTCCATTACTTATTGCTAGACATTATTAATATTTTTTGGGTCCATTTTCATCTAAGGTGAAGATGGATCAACCAAAGTAGAATGAAATTCCACATTTGAAAATTTGAATGACATTCCTAAAAATGGGTGTACATTTATTTAATTATATTTTCATACACCAAATCCAATTTTCATAATGTTGTGATGCTATCATTTAACTTCCATGCCACATGTGTTGATCACAATGACTAAAAAAAAACGGACATATATTGGCACATCAAATTTATATTCAATATTTCTTAACAATGGGCTTGATTATATTATATATATAAGAATTCAAAGAAAAATGAGCATAATGAATAATTGAATTAACTTTTATCGGGGAGTAAAATTAGTAAAATTGCAACAAAAATCATGCCCAACTAAAAATTGAATTAGAAAAAAAATGATGTTACTATAAAAAAATAGTTTAAAACATGTATGGTGGTAGGCAATGATTGTTAGGATGCAATGTGATGGGAGGGGGGTGCATCATCATGAAAAACTAATGAAATATGTCACCTATTAGAGGATTGCTACATATGGACCATTAAACTTGAGGTTTTTCACCATCTTATCACCTTTTGATAGAGGATCATTAAAGGTTCATAGACATGCACATGCATCAATGCTTCACTTGCTAGTTTTTGCTCCAAAGTCTACAAGTTTCATTGCCAACAATTGTTCCCATTCTCAAGTTTCACTTGGGTTTTCTTTGTAATTAAGTTAGAACATAGTAAGCTTCCATGATTGCATTGCGCACCAAGCATCTTTCATTAATATTTCTTGAATTTTGTGGCTATTTGTGGTGCATTGTGATTTTTTTTTTTGGGGTTAGTTTCACAAAGTACATGAAATGGGTATTGGTTTGACGGTCATTCTTGTTACTACAATCATATTGCAAAGTGGGCAAAAAGTTTGTTGTAACCCCACTTGACATTCATAAGTATGGGGATGTTCCCAAGTTGCAACAATTTTAATTGGCACATATACGTTTTTGGTACCATGCTTGCAAATCTTGCTTATATATGCTTGTGTGTGGATTACAAAGTTGTATATGCAATCATATTTTGGTACTTGGCACAAATACAAGCTGTGAATTGAACTTTGAAACTTGATGTTGCCATGTGTCCAAGTGTTAATATTTTGCTTTTGTGTTTTGGGCAAGAATTTGAGTTTCAAGATGACAATAATTACAATGTTGTAGACTTGGCAATGGTCTTAGCATATGTCCACTCCTTTATAATGCAAATCATGCAAATCCCTTGATTTTGCTTTGATTTTGCAAGCTAGCTTCTACTCCATTTTATTATGTTTCAAAAAGGAAAAGTGGAATTGTTTTCAAATTTGGTTTGTCTTCTTTTACCCAATTTCAATACATGTTTGCCCAAGTGGGCTACCCACTCACATTCTTCCAACTCATATGTTGTGGAAATCATTAATCTATGACAAGAAAAGAACCTTTCATGAAAAATGAACTCAAGAATTACAATGTGTTTCACAAATGTTAGAGTATTGGGCTTCAAAGTTTTGGTGCATAGATGTGACAAGAGGCAAAGAAGGATCAATTGACCAAATAAAGTGCACTATTTGCATATCTATGACTGTGAAAGACATGTTCATGGTCACCAAATTTGGTGGCTTGAATAAATATGAAGGTAAAAGGAAGATGATGAAGAACTTGTCTAAGATTAGAGTGAAGGTTGGCGAATGGTATATCAACAAGTCATGTGCTCACTTGAAGAATGTTTTGATCTTCCATAGTGAGAGGTAAACAATTATTTTGGTGCAAGTACAAATCAATTTGGAAGGTAAAGTCCCAAATTCAATCATAATTTACAACTATTTATCACTTGTTGCAACAAGGTAGACCCATGCTTGAAAGGTTTCATGTGTGTCATGAAACCTCTTTTTTTCTTTTTGGAAGTTCCACAAATGTTTAAGAAACATTAGTCGAATTCTATTGATTGACGCATGTTTTAGTTCATGCATCCAAAAATAACTTCCAAGTCCAAAGAATTGATTTCAAATGGATATCTTGCTTTAACATGTGACAAATTGAAAATAATTGATAATCATAATTGGATTAACATTCATTGTTACATGGTTCATTGACTTGTTTTAATACCTAAGTGTTTTACAAAAGGAAGAGGCAATAACAACCTCACTAAGGTTATCATGGATGTTTTGAAAAACAAAGGTGTTGTTGAGATAGACATATCTTGGAAGTTCTTATCATGTTTGTGCATATGGCATCAATTTGTTATACATTTTTTTCATCTTTCTTATTTGTTTTTGGTTATTAAATATTTCAATGATTTCGTGTCTATCTCCTCAAGATTTTTTTTGTTGAAATTTAGATGTGAAAACTTTATAGTGCAACTTTTGGTCGTTTTGTGAGATCATATTAGTTATCATCAAAATTTTGGTCATTTTTTGGTACACCTTGTAACTTTTCAAGTTCTTTTTGTTTAAATTTTTTTCTTCTTAAATTTGTTGCTCTTTTGTTTCTTTCTTCAACAATAAGATGTGAACATTTTTTCATTTTTTGAATTGGACTTTTATTTGCCTTCTTTGATTTTTATGGTAATTTGTTAAATTATAATTGTGATTATTTTCAATTTTGGGACCTATGTTACATCTTGTTTGACACTTATTCTTTTGAAGAAGTTGTTGATTGCTTCTTTTGTAGTTCTTAGGTACACATTACACAACTATTTGTATAATTAATGCATTTTCTTTAATTTTGCTATTCTTTTTTTTAAGTGCATTAAGAATGATAATTTTACAATCAATATTACACTCATACATGATGTGGTGTGTTATCCATATGGAACTCATGTTATGCCAACCTTATTTGATTTGTAACTACAAATAAAAGATGTGTGTGGGCATGACATGGATCTTGCAATGGTTTAATCGATCTAATACATTAACATCATTCTGCTCACCTTGAAGTTATCCATTGTTGTGCCCACTACACTAATATTTTTGTGCCAACTTTGACCTATGCTTAAATCTTTTTCCCAAAATCAAATAGTTGTTGGAACCACTTTTTATGTCTATTCCCACACATATTGAATTTACTAAGTTGGCCACCATCTTTCACATGAGAAGGTAACAAAATTTTGTGAAATCTAAAGTCTTATTGGATTTCAATGCTTAGCATGTCCAAACATGTCTTGTCAAAGGACAAAACTTGGTGGGTAAAATGGCCAAGACCAATTGTGACAATTTTGTGATAGTCACTTTGACATGTTTACTACCCTTTGCTTAATGTTGTGAAACTGTAGATATTCTTTCAAAACATAGATATGTCTATTTGTGATTTTGTGGCACTTATGAAAGTTTGCTAGATCTAGCCATTTGTATTAGCAATATAATGATCCTACATTAGATTATCACTTTGACACATTTGTGGCAATTTTGAGACTCACTAGCATGTGAACATGACACAATTTCCACGGGGTGGAAAACTATGCCTTAGACTTAAATTCAATGGGGTTTACATACTTAATTTTAATGTCTATAAATTAGATATTTCCAACTACATGCATCAATCTCAACTATGGTGAACATGCTCTAGTAAATTAAAAAATCATAATATATTATTGAATGCATCAAGGTGGCTTGTAGATATAATTTCTATTTTTTTTTGTCTCATATTTTGGTTGTTTTTAGAATATTCATTTGAAAGTCAAAATTATTGCTAGTTAGTGGCTATTGGTGACCTCCCTTGTGTCATATGTGATTACTTTGACAAAAGTTGTAGAAACTTAACAAAATAACTCATTGAACAAATTGTTGCCCAACTACTCAATGGATGATTTCAAGATTGTTTATCCTCATATTGGCAAGTCACTGTTGAGGAAAATTTTGTGAAACATTTGATTATGATTAAGAATCATTATTCCTATGAATGACACTTGAACCCTAAAACCTATTTTTTTCCAATCCTTTCATTGAAACAACTTGATTTGCAAGCTTGTGTGTTGAAGTCAAGTATGTAATAATCATGCCATGGAGGTAAGTCCACTCCAAGTGAACCCAATCGCTTGTTTGTGGCATAACTTGGTTAATTTTAAGCAAATGTATAAATATTTCAAGTTGGTTGAAAATAGCCATGGTCAAGGTTATTGGTCAAGTGTGGAGGACAAGTGTACATTTTCAACCATCTCTTTCATGAAGTCTAAGCACAAGATTCAAGTCCATGAACATCTCCTTATTGTAGTGGGCATGATATCACAAGATCATTACAACCTTGAATCATTCCATCATGATTGGGTATTTGAGGAATGGCACAACTCCATGAAGTGATGTGTTGTGGAGCGACATGATGTGATTCATCTTGTTCTTTGTCCCAATTATGAAATATTTAGTTGATGACAATATGCAATAGCCTATACTTTCATAGAAGATGGAATTTTGTACAAATCCAATATTCAATTTTTTATTTTCTATTTAAAAAAAATTTGCATGTGATTTTTAAATTGTCTTTTTTTAAAATTTTGATTTTCTTTCTAATGCATACAATTTTGGCTACTAATTTATGTTACACATTTTGCTAGAAATTTTTGCTCAAATGTTTTCTCACAATTTTTTTCACATGGTTCATTACTAGTTTATAATTACACATTTTGATAGTAGTTTATGCTTACATTTTTCCTTATGATTTTTGCTATAGTTTTTGCTTTAGTTTTTGCTTATAGTTCCTTACTTCAATTTTTGCTTACACTTATTTCATGGTTATCTAATGTTTTGAATTTTGAAACTTGGAGGCCTATTTTGATTTACCTATTTTTGATTGATTGATTTATTTTTTGGGTCATGAATTTACATTTTATCCTCTATGGACAAAAACAACCTTCAAGTTTGAAACTTGAAATACAAGAGACCACTTACAAATAACAATTTTGCATCAAGTTTTTAACAAATGTAGCATAGAAACTACTTAATACATGGGACCTTTTTCCAAATCCTTATGTAATTTGGTTGGAAGTAGCCAATGCTAGCTTGTATAAGTTGAGTCATTTAGTCAATTTTGAAATTTGTTATATTATAATTGAATTCAGCTCAATTTTAAGCACTATTTCTATGTGTGTGCAACTTCAAAATGTCAACCTTAGCCACATAAACCATTACATTACATGCAAAATAGCCATTTGAACTAAAAGAACAAAAGTATATAAAATTGTTGATTAGCTTATAACAAATCAAATATAAATCACATGAAAAATCATGCCAATCCCAAACCAACGTCATTCATTTTGGTATTTAGTTGCTATATTTTTGCAATCTTTTGGAAGGGATATATGTTGGCATGATTCAAGTGATTGGAAAGGCTTCATTTGTGCTTGAAGACAACATGTTAACATACTCAAGCCTCTAAGGTGGTGTAACATGTGATTTCTAAACCATTCAACAATTTTTGTTAGCTTCTCTAGAAATGCAAAAAGCTTAACACTTTTGGTTACAACCTTGCACAATATTCTCCATTGTGTTTAACATTTTAGGTAAATCTATTTAGTAATGTCAATACAAGGTCCTTCAAGTCAAACTTGTCTTGTTAGCAACTAACATTAAGAATTAAAGTTGAATATTATTTGCACGGAAAATATCAAGAATCGTGATGTAAGTTTGATTGGAGATGAAAATTTAAGGCAAAGATAATATATTTGGATTAATGTTTTCAACAAGCTTTGGTGGACAAAAATTTGATATCATCATCAACATTTCATAGTAGATTTTCAAACTCAATTTTGACTTAGATTCATGCTTATAGCTCATAATCCGATTTGCAATGCAAACCTTCAATGTCTTGTAGCCTTCATCATCATAGTTGATAACAAAATCATATGTTTTGATCTATTGCAAAGGTGGTTTTGACAACTTGATCCTCATAGTAGTTGATAGCAATTGCATCAAAAAGCAAATTGCACTTTTTGTGGGTCATCCTCATAGTAGTGGATGGCAGTTGTATGAAAACGCAAATTGCATTTTGTGGGTTAGCTATTCCCACTCTTGACATAACCTTTCAATGAACCAAAAATTTCGTTTTCATGCTTCCTTCCTCCATCTATGTACATTCACTTTCAAATGAGTTCTCTATAGCCAGGGATCAGTGCTATGCACATTCTAAAACCATTAGATGCAACCTTGACTTTACATCTTGTAGTTTGCCTTTCTATTCAGGTACAAACTAAATCATTGGGTCCTTCTGAAAGGAGGCAAAGAACAGAATGGTGATAGTGGAGGACTTCACCAGATTGTCCCCATGTTATGGAGATACATGAGGTGCAACAAGCAAACTGTGTGCTCATGAGTTGTGCATGAACTGCCAAAAGAGTTGGAAGGATACATATTAGAAGAAAGCTGATGCACAACTGCACTCTTATAAATTTGGTGAATCAGCGTATGCACTCTGACTCACAGCTTATGCACACCATGCTTCGTAGCCATGAGCACCATACTCCATCAACAAGAGGGACTGCAAGGAGAACAAATTTGCCTCAATTTCATCTTCTCTGTCCTCTGATCCCACCACTGAAATGAAGTTGTTGTTGCCTGAATTATACGTGTGCAATTCAAACCTACTTGAGAAAGATCTGTGCATGAACACATCTGCCATTTTTGAGTATTGTTACACTGGTGTGCACACATTGAGAAATCCCACAAAAAAGATACAATTCAGTGTAATTTGGCTTGCCCCATTATGTCAATTTTTCAATAATACTATTAACTATTTGCCTTCAACCCTTAACCCACTTTTCACATGTTTTGGAACCATGGCACTCCAAGCAACCACATTGCATCTGGGCATTTCTATTGAACTCTCTCCAATAATCATCTATGCTCCCACATTTGGTATACATGTCAAATGGGTTACTAGGTACTGACATGGACATTTGACTCAACCCCAAATTTCAAAGATTTGCATA
>Ga0116226_10005962_pt1 | contig 10915 bp, 10 predicted proteins | sample S1TSphfallax_FD_89692 | JGI IMG/M metagenome (GOLD analysis project Ga0116226, IMG submission 89692) | Host-associated microbial communities from peat moss isolated from Minnesota, USA - S1T2_Fa - Sphagnum fallax MG | ecosystem: Host-associated > Plants > Peat moss > Unclassified | place: USA...
ACCGCGCTCACCCGCATCACCATGATCGGCGACGACTTCTGCTACGACCCCGGCATCGGCGTCTGCGGCAAGTCCGGCCAGGGCGTGCCGGTGGGCGTGGGGCAACCGTCGATGAAGCTGACCGGCCTGACGGTGGGCGGCACAAGCCTTTAGCGCCGCCGTCGCGCCCGCCCGGTGGGCTATGGGGCGAGTTTGGCGTAGGCGGCAGCGGCTTGGGCGAAGGCGTCTCTATCGGCCGGCGTCGTCGCCGCCGCCGCGATCGCCTGATCCGCTTGGGCGCGATTGGAGAGGCTGACGACGATCGCCGATGTGGCCGGATGCAGCAGGGGAAAGCGCAAGGCGGCGGCGATGCTGGCCGGGTCGCGGGGCAGGGCGCCGGCGAACAGGGGGCGCATGGCCACGAACCCCTGGCCGCGGGCCTGCAGGCGGTCGAGCCAGGCGGCCGCTTCCAGCTCGCGCGGGTTCAGATAATCGACCAGGCCGGCGATGAAGGGCTCGTGCAGGGCGGCGGCCCGGAACGGCGCGCTATAGGGGAAGGTGGCGAAAGCGCCGATCTTTCCCTCGGCCATCAGCCGATCGGCGGCCTCGGCGATCATCTCGCGGTCGCGCCGCAGGATCGCCAGACGCGGGCCGTCCTCGTTGGGCGTGTGGCGCACCATCCACTGCACCACATCCACGCGCTGGGCCGGCGCTTGGCGCAGCAGGGCCTCGACGCGCTCGCGAAGGCGCTCAGCCGAGAACCCCGTCTCGTCAAAGTGCGGCGAGGCGAGCTTGGCGATCAGCTCCACGGGCGCGGCAGGCCGCGCCCGCCGCAGCGCCGCCAGCGCCGCGCAGACGAAGCCATAGCTTTCGTACTCATGGGATAGGTGGAAGCTGCTCACCCCGTGGTCCGACAGATGGAGCAGCAGGTCCAGTGCGCTGTCGGCATCGAACTTTGGCGGCGTCATCCGCATCGTGCCAAGAGCCAGGGCGCTCAGCGTCACGCCCGAGCCGCCGAACGATCGGCGCGGCGCCGATATCATGCGGCGGCTGATGTCGGGGTGAGCCGCGCCTGGGGCGTCGGCATGAAGTAAGTCTTCCACAACAGGCGGTCGCCGCTCTCTTGGGCCTCAAAGTCCCGCCGGCCATGCAGCACCTCCTCGTCGCGGAAGAACACCGCGTCGCCCTCTTCGAGCCGGAAGCAGGTCACCGCGCCGTCCCCGACCATCGTCTCCAAGAACCCGCGGAAATCCTCCCGCAGGCGATCGACCGCCTCGCCCTGGCCGGGCAGGACGCGGAAGTAGTTCCAGTTGATCTTCAACCGCCCGTCGCGCGTCGACAGGATGGTGGCCGTGCGCCCAGCCCCGACCTTGCCGAATTGTACGGGCAGGGTGGTCAGCGCCGCATATAGCGCCGGGTCCTGCCCACGGGCGCGCTCGGCCACCGTCGCGGCGTCGACAAACAGGCTTTCGCCCCCCACGCGCGCCTGGCGCGCTAGGTAGAACAGGGCGAAGTCCGGCGCATAGTCAGGCGGGCTGTAGGCGCCGTCGGAGTGCAGCGGCTGGCCGACCTTGTGGTGACGGTAGGTGTCGGGCCGATCCGGTTCAAAGCGCACGTCCATCCAGGCGCCGGGGATCACCTTATGCTGACCGGTCACGCTATCTTCGACCACGTCGCTGGACGCGCCCAGCACCTCCCCCACATGGCGCCAGAACGGCAGCGGCTCGCCCACCGGCGTAGCGCCGCGCAGCCGCAGCACGAGGGCGCCGGCCATCTCGCCCCGCACCAGGGCCTGCATCGCCTCTGCGTCCAGGCCGCGGGCGTTGATCGTTTTCATCCAGGCGGTCGCAGCCATAACCCAGCTCCACCAAGCGCATCATTCGCGCGAATCAGTTGAGACGTTCTCCCTCCATCGTGGTCGGAGCAAATCCTTTCGGGGGCGTGAAAGGCGCGGGTCAGGCCCGCTGGATGAAGAGGCAGTCGCCAGCCACAAACGCGCGGGCGACGCCATCGCCCCAGCGCTGCAGCAGAGCGTCGCCAGCGCGCTTGGGTCCCTCGCCATACCGCCAGCAATAGTCGTCGATCGCCACCCATCCGCCCGCCGCAACCAGCGGCGACCAGAGCGAGACGTCCTGGGCCGCGTACGTCGCGTCGTGATTGCCGTCTATGTGCAGGAGCGCGATTTGACCGTGGGGCGTCAGCGCCGGGCGCGTCTTCAGAAGTCGGACGGCCTCGCCATCGGCCTCACCGCGGTAGATGGCGTTGCCTGCCGCAGAAGGGGTGCGATAGGCCGTCATCGCGCCCTGGGGCGCCAGGGCCGCGAAGGTCGCTTCGAACGCCAGGGCCACACGTTCCAGTCCGGCCGCCCGCGTATAGTCCTGCATGATCTGGGGCAGATCGTTCTGCGCGCCCGCCTCGGTGCTCCAGGGGTCGAAGACAAATAGACGCCGTTCCGCCCCGCCGAGCGTACGGGCGGACAGCAGCACACTGGCCGAACGCCCGAACAGGGAGCCGATCTCGACGATGTCGCCGCTCGGCGCATCTAGAAGGCAAGCCAGGAAGGCGGCGAGCTTGTCGTCGTAGGACTCGCCGAACAGATCGAAGGCGAGCCGAATGACGCCGGCCAGGAACGCCGGTTCGGGCGGCGCCTGGGCGGGCGCCAGAGCGGCGATCAGGCGCTTCCAGTGCTCGGCGCGCGCGAATATGTCGTCCCACCGCGCAAACTCCTCCTCCAGCGCCGAGCGGTTGATGATCCGCAGCTGGGTCAGGCCCTGTTCGCGTAGGATGTCGCTGAGCGCAGCATGGACCATGTGCGCGGCCGCATAGATCTGGGCGACGCCATGCGCCCGCACAAGTTTAAGAAAGGCCGCTAAGAATTCCGGTTCATGCACGAGTGGCAGCCTAATCCAAGGCGCGGCGCCGTCTGTAGGGTCGCTCATATCGCAGGACGCGCTGACGACCTGCTCGCCTCGCTCCAGCGCTTGCTTCAGATAGGCGCGGCCGTCCGGAGTCGAAACGGGAAACACCAAGGTCACAGACATCTGTTCATCCGGCCACGCGCTTAACCCTGCGATTCAGGCATGACGTGATATGGTAAACGCCAGCTTTAAATCGCAGGCGCCACCGGTCTGAAGTCGCTCCGCGTTAACGATAATCACCGAATTGGCCCTTAGGCTCGTGTTCGCAGTGGCTGGCGTTCGCAGTAGGGAGTGCACCATCATGGCTAATGGCGGTCGCGCCCGATCCACCGCTTGCGCCGTCGACTCGTTCGGGCCGCTGTTCCCGCTCGGGCCGCTGGTCAAAAGCATCGATTAGAGGGTCAAGGCCTGCCGATGACAATGCAGCGACTGATCGTGGTCGGCCCTGGCTTGATGGGCCTGAAGCACATCGAGCTGATCGTGAAGAGCGCGCGCTGCGAGCTGGCGGCCATCGTTACGCCCGAGCGGGAGGTCTTCAACGACATAGGCGAGCGGCTGAACGTGCCGATGTTCCACAATCTGGACGCCTGTTTAACGTCGGTCGCGCCTTCGGGCGTGATTATCTCCTCGCCCAACGAGTTCCACTACGATCAGGCCCATCTCTGCATCGAGCGGGAAATCCCGGTGCTGATCGAGAAGCCGATCACGTCGAACTATGCTGACGCCATGCGCTTGGTTGATCTGGTCGCGCGCCGTGAGGCCAAGGTGATCGTCGGGCACCACCGGGCCCACAGCCCCTTGATGGCGACGGCCAAGGCCGCCATCGAGGATGGCCGGCTCGGACGCCTGGTGGCGATCCAGGGTAGCGCGATCTTCTACAAGCCGCCGGAATATTTTGACGCCGGCCCGTGGCGGCGCGAGGTCGGCGGCGGTCCCATCTTGATCAATCTGATCCACGAGATCGGAATCATGCGGACCCTATGCGGTGAGATATCTGCGGTCCAGGCGATCGCCTCTAACAGGTTGCGGCAGTTCCCGGTGGAAGACACGGTGGCCATCAGCCTTCAGTTCCGCAACGGTGCGCTCGGGACCTTCCTCCTGTCCGATGTCGGCGCCTCGCCCCGGAGCTGGGAGCAGACCTCGCGGGAAAACCCCGTGTACCCGACCTATCCTGACGAGGACTGCTATAGCATCACCGGAACGCTGGGGTCCCTGGACTTCCCCACGATGCGGCTGAAGTCGCATCCGGCCCCGCAGGCTCCCTCGTGGCACGCGCCGTTCACCGAGGAGGTGATCCCGGTGGTCCGCCAGGACCCGCTGGAGCGCCAGCTGGACAATTTCCTGGACGTGATCTTGGGCGTGGCGGCCCCTGTCGTCACCGCCTTCGACGGCGCCCAAAATGTGAGGGTGGCGCAGGCCATCCGCCGCTCGGCGGAGACGAAGTCATTGGTCGAGTGCGACGATGGATAGGGTTCTTCTTCTCGACACCAATGTCGCCTCGGCGCCCCTTCATCGGAGCCTCGCCGCTGCGGGCTACGAGGTGCATGTGGTCGGGCGAAATCCGGGCGACTTCCTCGCTAAGGCGGTTCCTAACTATACCAACCTCGACTATTCCGATGTCGAGGCGACCCTTGCGCTCGTGGAGCGGCTGGGCGTGAAATATATTGTTCCGGGCTGCAATGACCTTTCCTACGACACCTGCGCCGCGATCAGCGCCCGGCGGCCGTTTCCGGGCATCGACCCGGCCGAGGTGGTCCGCATCCTAGGGAACAAACAGGATTTTCGCCGCTACGCCGCGCTGCACGCCCTCCCTGCGCCGCGTGAGCTTGCCGAGGCGGAGGCGGTCGCTGGCAGGTCTGTCATTGTCAAACCTGTGGACGCCTACAGCGGTCGCGGCGTCACCGCCTTGAAGGCGCCGACGGCGGACGACCTCAGCGCCGCGGTAGCCTTGGCGAAGGCGTTCTCTGCGACCGGCGCCTGCCTGATCGAGGAGTTCGTCGAAGGCCAGCTCTACAGCCACACGGCCTTCCTCGACGCCGATGGCGTGGTCGCTGATTTTATTGTGGAGGAGCACGGGTCAATCAACCCGTTCACCGTCGACACGAGTTGCGTGGTCACCGACTTCGATCCAACGCTGCTTCGCCAGGTCAGGGCGGCCATCGAACGGATCGCTCACGATCTGAAGCTGACCTCCGGCCTGATCCATACCCAGTTCATCGCCGACGGCGAGCAGTTCTGGATCATCGAGATCACCCGGCGCTGCCCGGGCGATCTTTACAGCCTGCTGATCTCGCTCTCGACCGGCTTCGACTACGCAGAAAACTACATTCGTCCATTCATTGATGAGCGGTTCAGAGACGGATTCCGGCGACCGAGCGCGATTATGAGGCACACTATATCCCTGCGAGAGCCTCAGACCTATGGGGCGCTTCAGTTCCACCAGGTCGTCAGAATCGAAAGATTCGTGCCTCAGGCGGTCGCCGGCGACCCCATTGCAGCATCTCCGTTCGCCCGCATCGGGACGCTCTTCGTGCGGACTGAGACCGGCGCAGCGCTTCGCGAGCTGATGGCCTCTACGCTGCGGGGCGAACTCTACTCGGTGCTCGATCAAGGCGCAGCGGCATGATGACCAGCCATGACTTCAGGTTGGCGGTGAACGTCGCGATCGACGCGCCCGCCGCCAACCAGGCGCTGGCCCGGGAGCTGCTATCGGGCGCGTCCCGGCGGCCCTGCTACGTCGTCGGTCGTAACGACCAATCGTTCGCCCTGATCGGCAGACTCCGGCTGGATGGCCTTGTGGACGATTTCGCGAAGCCGGGTTCGACCTGGCGAGGCCTTCCGGTGGTCTCCACTGCAGAGCTCCCAACCGACGCCATCATCGTCAACTGCTCGACTTCGATAAGCCCCGTCATCGTCGAACAAAAGATCAGGGCCACAGGCAAGGGCGCCCTCGTCTCGATACATGACATCATCTACGCCGCCGCGGGCGCGATCGAACAGCCATGGTTCGTGCAGGATCAGCGCGAGGACTGGCGGCTGTTCGAGGGGGAATGGGCTGACGTCTTCACCAGCCTACAGGATGAGCAGTCGCGGCAGACCTTATTAGACCTCGTGCGCTATCGCCTCACCGCGAACACTCTGAGCATGCAGGACTATAAGGTCCATATCCAGGACCAGTATTTCGAGCCGTTCCTCGATCTCCGTTCTGAAGTCTTCGTCGATGCGGGCGGCTTTGACGGCGACACGACCGAGGCGTTCTGCTGCAGATGCTCAGACTATCGGAAGGTGCATCTGTTCGAGCCCTCGCAACGAAACATGCGCGCGGCCAGGGCCAGGCTGGCGGCTTATCGGGACATCATTTTCCATCAGGAGGGGCTCTCCGATCAGGTCGGCCCCATGACCTTCGACGCCGAGGCGGGATCGGCGTCCGCTGTCACCTCAGGTCCAGGCGAAGAGGTTCAGATGACCACTCTGGATCTGGCCGTGGCCGAGCCCGTGAGCCTGATCAAGATGGACCTCGAAGGATGGGAGCTGACCGCCTTGGCCGGGTGTGCTCGGCACATTCGCGAGGACCGCCCCAAACTGGCGATCGCCGTCTATCACCGCGCCAGCGACTTTCGCACCATATGGCGATACGCTCGATCGATTCACCCGGACTACAAGGTGTATTTGAGGCACTATACTCAGGGTTGGTCCGAAACCGTGATGTTCTTCGTTTAACGGCGCCGCGCTAGGCTACTCTTGCAACGGAATCCTTATGGCCTTCGAGCACTTGGAGTCGGATCTTAGCGTGATGACCACGCCAAAGGAGCTGTTTGAGGACGTCGCGACGCGCACCGCGGGGCTGGTTCACATCAAGCCCAAGGTCGTCTTCATGAAGATCGAGGCCAGCGATCCTTCGCCGGTGTCGATGAAGATTAATGTACCGTCGAGCGACATTGGCAGCGTCACGCTGCTTGAGGCTGCGGCCCTTGTATCGTTGGTCAAGCTTATCAAGCCGCGGAAGATTTTCGAGTTCGGGACCTTCCTGGGCTATTCAACATCGCTGCTGGTCGAAAATTCAGCCGATGACTGCGCCGTCTATTCCCTTGACCTCGGCGACAGCCATGTCAGCGATAAGCCGCTGGAGGCCTTCGCCAGGGCGGACCTGCAGCGGGATGGCGATATAAACGACGAATATCTCAGGGGCGCCCAAGGCGCTCGCGGGCCCTACTACACGACCGCCCTGTCGACCGCCGACCGTTCCAGGCTTTGTCTGCTCCAGCAGGACAGCCGCACATTCGACCCGGCCGAGCATGGTCTAGTAGGTTCGGTCGACCTCGTGTTCGTCGATGGCGGCCACGATACCGAAACGGTGACGATCGATACCGCTAACGCCCGGACGATGGTTGGCGATAGCGGGGTGATCGTCTGGCACGACTTCAATTCTGGCATCCACGGCGACGTGACGACCTTCGTGAATGGGCTAGCGAAGCATGAAGTGATCGTCTGCATCCAGCACACCATGTTGGCGATTCTGCTGGTCGGACAGGCCGGGCGCGAGGTCTTGAAGATCGGCGTCCCGGATCGATGACGGGTATAGACAGCGAGATTGACGTGCGGCGGCTTCTAGATCGGGAGTCCTATCGGAGGCTGTCGGCCAAGCGGGACGTACTGGCGACCGTCCTCTTGGCGACCAGGGCGACCTTCCACGTTAGCCTTCTAGCCGGCGCCAATCTGATGTGTTCGCAAGGACACGTCCTGGCGGCCGTCCTGCTGCTGATCCCGCATTTCATGGCCTGGTCGTTTCTGGGCTGGGCTGGCGTCGGGCACGAGCTTTTTCACCGCTCTGTCTTCTCGGCGAGGTGGTTGAATGTCGCCCTTTTCCGGTTCTTCTCGATCCTGACCTGGAACAACTACGGCTATTTCGCCGTCACCCATCCGGCGCACCACCGCAACACGCTTGGAGAGGGCGACCTTGAGGCTAATCCGCAAGGACGGCTGACGATCCTAGCAACCGTGGCCCTGTTGACAGTGGACTTGGGGGCCGTCTGGCGCAGGCTCCGGGTGCTCGCCCTAAACGCCGTCGGCGCAGCCCCACAGGGTTCGCTCGCCAAAATGTTTCCCCCCGGCGGCAAAGAGTTCGCCCAACTCAGGAATGGCGCGCGCGCCGTTTTGGTGGGCCAGGCCCTGTTGATCGCGACTTGCCTAGGGTTCAAGTCGCCGTTCCTGGCGCTGGCCATTTCGCTTGCGCCCTTCTGCCTGACCTTCCCCAATAGGACGCTGGCGGCGCTGCAGCATTTCAACTTGTCGGCGGACGAGAGGGTTGGAGACTACGCACGTTCAACTCGAACGATCATTTTGGACCCAATCACCGGATTCTTCTACGCGGACATGAACTACCATTTGGAACATCACCATTTTCCTGGCATTCCGCACTACAACCTTCGTGAGGTTCACGAGAATTTTCGCTCTATCGGCAAGCATGTCCACATGGAGTTCGGGTACTGGAACGGGGTGAAGTTGCTAGCCCGGGAGGGCTTTTTCATGTCCGGGAAGACTGGAGCGCCTTAACCTCCTTGTCGAAACGCGCGCTAAGCCGAAGCCGCCCAGCGAGCGAACATCTGCCGGAAGGCGTTTTCAACGATGCGGGTGAAGCCGGCTTCGTCGCGATAGGACGAGGTGTCGAACGCCGGGCGTATCCGTGAGCGCAGCCGGTCAAGCGCCTCGAAATCAGCGGTCAGCTTGAGCGCCCGCTCGACATATTGGTCCCAGCCATCGGCCACAAGTTCTGGAATACCTAGAGGCAGCACCGTGCAGGGTGCGCTGCGCGCATAGTAGTTCTCGCCGGTATTTGACAGGACCGGCACGCCATTGCCGAGCGCGTCATGGGTGGTGGTCCCGCCGATGGCGGGAGAAGGGTCGAGAGCGAGGTCGATGTCCCGGAACTCCAGCAAATAGTTTAGGCCCGTCGTTCTGCCTCGAAATTCCAACTGTTCAGGCCGCGCGCCATAGGCTGCGAAGCGCGCCCGGGTCGCCCGCCGCAGCACCGGATCGTCGTAGTAGCCATATTTTAGGACCAGCTTGTCGTTGGGTCGGGTGCGCAGGATCAGCGACCAGGCTGCTACTGTCGTCTCGTCCAGCTTGGCCGGGTTATTGAAGGAGCCGAAAGTGACGTAGCCGTTCTTCAGGGCCGGCGTTGGCGTTGGATCTGGCCGATTGTCCGCCGGACGGCTCGGGCTCATGAGTTCGCCGAGGCTCCAGATTTCTTCGGTGAAGAAGGCTTCGGTCCCCGGGACGGCCATTCCGTCGCAATGGAATACATAGTCCATGCTGGTCAGGCCGGTGCTCTGCAGGAAGTTGATCCAGGCGACCTGGACGGGCGCAGGACGTAGGGCGAAGACGGGCAGACGGCTGCCGGCGGTATGACCCCAGATGTCGATCAGGATGTCGATTCCGTGGCCGCGGATCATCGCCGCAATCTGCCCGTTTTGTAGACCGTCGATCTTGTGCAGCTTTGCGGTGGCTGGAAGCGGCCCTTCGCCATCCGGGTCGGCGCAGTACAGGTGAAGCTCTATCGCCTTGGGATCGTGCGCCTCTAGGACCGGTAGAAGGAACTGTTTCACTTGATTCCGCGTGAAGGTCGGACCGATATAGCCGACGCGTAGGGCGCGATCAGTGTTGCGTGCATTGGCGAATGTCACAGCCTGCGGTGTGAAGGGGGCGGCGTAGAGATCACCCCACTTGCGGGATTCCTCCGCCAGGCGGGCAGGCCCGCATTGGGCGATAAATACTGGATGCAGCAAGAATTCATGCACGACGGGATTAGCGAAAATATCGGCGGCGGCCTTGAAGACCTCCATCGCCTCACGCAGCCGCCCCTGGTGCTGCAGCGATAGACCGTAGTGGAGCATGAGCGTGGAATCGAGATTGTCGAGATCGAGGCCGCGGCCCAGAGCCAAGCTCGCTGGTCCCATTAGCCTTTCGGCATAGGCGAGCCGGCCGATCTCGATACAGTAGGCTTTGTCCGTCTGGAGGCGGCCGATGTCTACGTCCAGGGCTTGCAAGGTCGCCACCGAATGCAGAGTGCGCGCCTCTTCCATTGCGCTCGTCCCGCCCTCCCAGTCGCCGCCGGCGACAAGCGCGCTGTAAAGCCAGTAGCGAGCCTCATAATCGAATGCCTCTTCCAGGGCGGCCGCGCGGAAGACCTGAGCGGCCCGGGTAGGGTCGCCACCAAAGAGTAGCGCCTTCCCGTCTGCGAAACGGTCGCGCACAGTGGCGAGAACGGGGGACATGCGCGACCGGGCTCCAGAATAACGGTCCGTCACCATGTCTGATCGTGGTTAATAGGCGCTGAAGGCGCTTCCGTCCGGGTGGTTCAGGCCGTCAGGCCGCGGGGGCTTAGCTCAACGCTTGGACCAGCGCCGCCGCGATCCTGGTTATCGCTTCGTCGGTGATGTCGAGGGCGAACGGCAGGCCGATGGTTGAGCGCGACAGGATATCGGTCACCGGCAAGGCCGTCTGGGCCGCTCCGGCAAAGGCGGCGGCTCTGTGGCAGCCTTGACCCCACCACCGGCGGGTTTCGATTCCCGCGGTCGCCAGCGCCGCTTGAATCTCGTCGGCGCGGCCTGTCGGCAGACCCACGACGCAGGTGTTGGAGATCCACCTGTCGCCCCAGCCGGGTTGAAAGACTACCTCCGGCGCGTCGATCAGGGCGATGCGCAGGCGCTGAGCCGCGCGCATATAACGCATCCGGGTCGTCGGCCAGAGGTCTAGGCCGGCCAAACCCAGCGCCGCGGCGTATTCGCTCAGCTTGGCGTTGGTCGCCAAAACCTGGGCCTCGCGGCTGCCCTGGAACCCGAAATTGCTCCGTCGGCGAATCATGGCCGCCAGGGCCTGATCTTGGGTGGCGACGAAGCCGCCTTCGCCGACGCCGAGGATCTTGGTGGCGTGCAAGCTGACAATGGTGGGAAAAGGCGCCTCATCGACCCCGTCGAAGGCGGCGGCGGCGTCGAGCACCACCCCAATGCCGGTCACAC
>Ga0116226_10005964_pt1 | contig 10913 bp, 12 predicted proteins | sample S1TSphfallax_FD_89692 | JGI IMG/M metagenome (GOLD analysis project Ga0116226, IMG submission 89692) | Host-associated microbial communities from peat moss isolated from Minnesota, USA - S1T2_Fa - Sphagnum fallax MG | ecosystem: Host-associated > Plants > Peat moss > Unclassified | place: USA...
TCTGGTTCACCGGCAAGAGTGCGAGTCCGTTGCTGAATCTGTACCTGCTTCCCGTCATATTGAGCGCCCTGACCTAAGGTCGCCTCGCCACGATGTTGGAGGTCGCCGCGATCGCAGTCTGCCACGTCGCGCTGGCTGCTGCGACTCCGGGTCTCGATGTGGTCTCGCTGGTGTACGCCAGCCGGGCCACCGGCGAACTGGCCCCCATTCTCCTGGTCGCCTATCTCACGACCACGCTGTCCGCCGACATCACCGAGGCGCGCGAACACATCGAAACGCTGGCGCAGACCGATGCATTGACCGGTTTGGCCAATTTGCGCATGTTCAACGAGGTCTGGCAGCGCGAGCACGCGGCCTGTGAACGCGAGCAAGGCTCGTACGCGCTGCTGATGATCGACATGGACAAGCTGAAGAACATCAACGATAACTTCGGGCACGAGGGCGGCAACAGCGCCATCAAGCTGGTCGCGCAGTGCCTCGAGCGGAGCATTCGCGGCACCGATACGGCGGCCCGCTTCGCCGGCGATGAGTTTGCCGTGCTGCTGCCGGGCGCGTCGCCCGAAGTGGCTGAGACGGTCGTCGCCCGCGTGCGCCATAACGTTTACAAAACCACATTGGATCTCAGATCCCGCATGATTCGCTGCAGCGTCAGCATCGGCGTGGTCAATTACCCGAAGGATGGGCGCGACCCGCGCGAACTGATGAGCCTGGCCGATCGCAGGATGTATCGCGACAAGGAATTGCGGCGTGCGCCCGGCGTGCAAGCCAGCGCGTGATGCTCGCCGCCGCCGCCGCGGCCGCTCACGAAACTTTCGCTGATGAACGATTGACCATTTAATTTTGCGAAGAAAGATGGCAAAGTTAGGCCCGCGTCACGCCGCCTCGCGGTTGACATATGCTTACCTACGCAAACTCGGTGCAACAGAGATTCGGAAGATGAAACCAATCAACAGAGTGCGGCTGGCGCCGTTGGTGGCAATCACCGGCGCGCTCTTGGGGTTGTGCAGCCTTAACGCCGGCGCGCGGCCGGTTCTCTTCCCAAAGCTCAAGTCGAGTTCCGTACTCATCATCGATCAGAGCGACTCCTCCGTCCTGTATTCGCGCCATGCCGACCAGCCGGCGCCGATCGCCTCCATCACGAAGCTGATGACGGCCTTGGTCGTCCTCGATGCGCGTCAGCCGCTCAACGAGCGGCTCCAAATCACCGCGGCGGAAACCGACCTGCCACGCGGCGGAATGTCGCGGCTCGCGGTCGGCACCGTGCTGACCCGGGGGGATCTGATGCATCTGGCGTTGATGTCGTCGGAGAATCGCGCCGCGCATGCCTTGGGCGTGAACTACCCGGGCGGTGTGCCGGCGTTGGTCACGGCGATGAATCGCAAGGCGGCGGCGCTCGGCATGACCAGCGCGCATTTCGTCGACCCGACCGGGTTGTCCAGCGAGAATGTGGCAAGCCCGGAAGACCTGTCCAAGCTGGTGATCGCCGCCTCGCATAACCCGAGCATACGCGAATATTCCACGGACCAACGCTATACCGTGCCGGTCCGCCGGCATCTGGTCGAGTTTCACAACACCGACAACCTCGTTGCGAATCCCGCCTGGAACATCATCGTGCAGAAAACCGGCTACATCACCGAGGCGGGAAAGTGCCTGGTCATGGAAGCGGTGATCGAGGGCCGCAACGTCGTCATCGTGCTGTTGGATTCTGTCGGAAAACTCACGCGCGTGGCGGATGCCAAACGCGTCAAGAGCTGGATGGAAGCGACGGCCACGGAGCGCGTTCAGGTCTCGATGCGCTAGCGCGTTCCGCCGAAGTTCACCGAGACGCTGGCCACCCAGGTCCGCGGGTCACCGAGTTGAACGTAGACCTCGTTGGGAAAGTTCGGCGGCACGTCGCCGAAATAAAAGCCGCGCACCGGATAGCGCTTGTCAAGGAGATTGCGGCCGGAGAGGTAGGCCGACCACCGTGGCGTCTCCCAGCCAATCTTGGCGTTCACCAAGCCGTAGGGATGCGACGTCGTCTCGTAGGGCGGTAAATCGAAGTAGTAGCCCCCCATGCCGGTGACGTCGACACGGACGAAGGGCCCGCGCGGATCGCGATAGGCGGCATTGGCGGCGGCCTGCCAATGGGGCGCATTGGCGAGTTCGCGAGATACCGCGACGGTGGTGGTCGCGCCGGTAAGACCCTCCTGCACCGCGAAATCCTCGAAATGGGTTTGCAGCAAGCCTAGATCCGCGCCCAGTGTCAGCCGGTCCGTGGCGCGCCAAGCGACGTCACTCTCGAGACCGTAGTTGTGCCCGCTCGCCGCGTTGCCGGTGTAGAACGTGAAGTCGTCGGGATTGGTCGGGTCGCTTTGAAAGCTGGTTTTGATCTGCGCGTTGCGCCGCGCGAGATAGAACACGTCGGCATTGATCGTGATTCTGTGGCCCAGCAGGTCTGCCTTGTAGCCGGTTTCATAGTTCAAGTCCGATTCCGGACTGAACGACAACTGACTGGGCAGCAAACCCTGGCTCAGGTTGAAGCCGCCCGATTTGTAACCCCGAGAGATCGTCGCATACAAGGATTCGTCCGCGCCGATTTTGTAGGTCAGGGAGGCGTGCCCGCCCCAGAGATCGTTCACCGGCCTCAAGGCCGCCGGGATCACCGACTCGGTCGCCGTCACGCTCACCGGCCCATCCGTATAGCCGGTATTCGAGCCCAGGAAATTGGTGGTGGCGCCCTGATAGCGGGCACTCCAGCGTTCGCCGCGGCCGCCTAAGGACCAGCGCAGGTCGGAGCGCAAGTCGCCATCCAGTTCGCCGAAGATCGCCAGGTTGCGGGCCCGGTAGCCGCTGTTGATGACGTCGTCGCTCTCGTCATTCACCGGATCGACGGGCTGTCCCAGCGGTTGGTAGTCGCCGAGGCTCAAGTCGCTCAAGGACTCGTCGAGTTGGTTTCCATAGAAGCCCGCGAGCCAGCCGAAGCCCAGCTCCGACTCGGTGCCGAGCCGCAATTCGAGCGTCTTCGTGGTGCGGTCGCGATTTTGAATTTCCGAGTACTGGTATACGGTCGCGTCCGATGCCCAGAGGAGTGGATTGCCCCAGTCGCCGTCGTAGCTGTACTTGATGATCGATTTGGCATAAGTGCCGATCACGGTCAAGCCGGTGGTATCGCTCGCGAGGTAGTGTGCCCGCACCGCGACGCCGGTGGAATGCTGCGAATCGACGCCGGGCTGGTCCGATTCGGTATTGCGGGAATTGTCGATGGTAAATGCGTCGTAACCGTTGTCGATGTCGACGTTGAGCGCGGTCAGTTCGATATGCAGCCGCGCCGATGGGGTATACAACCATTTGGCGCGGAACGTGTATTCGTCCTGGCGGTTGGTGTCATCCCGGTTCAGATACAGGTCGTGATAATAGCCGTTGCTGTAGTAGTGCTGAGCGGCAACGCGGAACGCGGAATCGAGCGCCTCGATCGGCGCACTCACCACCGCGCCCGCCGATCGCGTCGCGTAATCGCCGCCGTCCAAATCGACGCGACTGTAGAATGTGTCGGTGGGCTCCGCACTGCGCAGATAAATCAATCCGGCGAGCGCATTTGCACCGTAGCGGGTGGCCTGCGGACCGCGTAAGACTTCCGCTTGATCGAGGTCGTAGAGGGTGCCCGCCGTCCCCAGCCCGCTGAAGTCGATATCGTCGATCAAGAAACCGACCGACGGATTCGGTGCGCCTTGATACTGCTCCAGTTCGCCGATGCCACGCAGCTGAAAATAGCGCGGCAGCGAGGTGTCGCCGGCCCAGTTGAGATTGGGAACCAGTGCGAGCACGTCCTCGAAGTTGGTGCGGCCGGCGTCCGCAAGGGTCTGTCGATCCAACACCGTGACGCTGGCCGGAACATCGATGGCCGGTGTGCTGCGCAGCGTGGCCGTGACGACGATTTCGGTGAGGGTGGCATCGCCCGTGTCATCAGCGGCCGACGCCAATGCTGTCGCACACAAAAGGCTCAAAGCGAGAAATTTACCCATGCTCCCTCCGCCGGTACTAACCGGATCAGGTTCAATGGGTTCACTGGTGTGCGTGGCGACGTGCGCCGCTACGCTACCGGCATCTCAGGCTCTTGAAGCCACCCCAGCTTGTCGAAGACTAACTGTAAGCGATTTTCGCCGCAGCGCAAGATGTGTCTGCCTATCTCAAGGCCAGACCAACTGGCGAATCGCGCCGATCACGGCGCCGGCCAGCAAGATCATCAGGGGCAGCACGGTGAGACCGAACCCCAGGCTGCGCTTGGCGGGATCCTTGACGTAACTGGTGGCGTATATTTGCCGACCGGCAAGGTAGAGAATGCCGAGTGCGGCGGCAATGAGCGGATTGAAATAATGGCTGAAGATATACAGCCCCGGAATCACCATGATGAGCACTTCCAGGGTATTCTGCTGAACGCGGAAATGGCGCTCGAAGATCTCGTTCCCCGTGGTTGCCGGCGCCTTGATCCCGTATTTGCCGCGCGCGCTCGCGACTTTGGCGGCGAAGGACATGAACTGGATTAGTGCGAGCGCGGTCACGATATCAACATAAGGCATGGTACGTCCCCATCTTGGCAAGTTTGTCGTCAGGATAACGAGAATGAGCCGATCCCGCTCCGGTACGCGCGGTTACGCGCACCTGGTTGAAATTGACGTCCCGGTGGCGCGTGTTTGGCACGCGCTCACCGACCCCGCGTCTATCCGTCTTTGGTCGGCCCAGGAAGCGGAAATCGACCCCCGCTCCGGCGGCTATTATCGTCTCGGCAACCGCAATGCGGGCGGTCGCGAGGCCCATATCGATATCTTCGACGTCAATCGACGACTGCGGCTGATCTATCTCAACAGCCGGGATGCACCGGCGAGCGACAGCGCGGTGGTCGACGATTTTCTGCTGGACGTGCGCAAGGGCGAGGGCACCTCGTCGCTCCGCCTGCTCGGTTCCGGCATTTCGGACGCCCGTGAATGGGACAAATTATATATGCGGATGCGCATCGACTGGGAGCGGTTGCTGGCTCGACTGAAGCTCTTGCTCGAAGCCCCGCCGCAACCGAAGAAGCCGCCGCCCCCGCCAAAAGATCCGCCCTTGCCCGGGTTGGATTACTAAGCCGATGATAGCCGCATGACGGGATTCCTGGTTCGGGCCGTCATCGTCGCCTTGGGCTTGTGGCTGGCCACTGCCTGTGTTCCGGGCATCACCATCGACAGTCCGTCGACGCTGATCCTGGCGGGTATCCTGCTCGGGATCGTGAACTCTGTGGTGCGGCCGATAGCCATCGTGCTCACCTTGCCGATGACCGTGCTGACGCTCGGGTTGTTCCTGCTGGTCATCAATGCCGGCATGGTCGCTCTGGTCGCCTGGATGTTGCCCGGCATGCATGTGGCGAGCTTTGCCGCCGCCTTCTGGACATCCATTCTCGTGAGCCTGGTAAGCATCGTGGGATCGTGGTTCGTGGGTCCCAAGGGCAAAGTGGACGTCGTCATCAGGCGGCGCTGAGGCGCAGCGGCGCGCGGAAGGTCACTGCACGTCGCCCATGAGCCGCTTCACCGGCCGGCTGATGGCAAGCAAAACGGCGCCCAAGCCCACGGAAAAATACACGATGTGCATATATTGTCCCGGCATGGCGGCGACGTTGTTCGCGTCGAAATCGCCGGCGATGATACTGGCGACCAGGTTGCCCAGCGAGATGGCGAGGAACCACATGCCCATCATCTGGCCGACGAAGCGTCGCGGCGCAAGCTTGGTGTAATAGCTCAAGCCCACCGGGCTCAAGCACAGCTCGCCGAAGGTATGCAGCAGGTAGGTCATAAGCAACCAGTAAGGCAGCACCTTCGAGCCGGATGCCACGATCGCGGCCGCGGCCGCCATGACTACGAACCCCGAGCCCATCAAGATCACGCCGATCGCGAATTTCGCCGGCGCCGAAGGATTGAGGTTGCGTCTGGCGAGCGCGATCCAAGCCCATGCAAAGAATGGGGCGAAGATGAATATGAACAGCGAGTTGAGCGACTGGAACCACCCCGTGGGGATGACGAAGTTGAGCCAGCCGATGGTGCGATCGGTATAGCGCTCCGCGAACAGATTCAACGACGAGCCAGCCTGTTCGAAACCCGAGAAAAACAGCGAACAGCCGGCGAACAACACCAGCAGCACCACACCGCGCCGGCGCTCCTCGCGCGTCAGGTCGGCGAAGATGAAGAAATACCCGAAATACAGGGCCGCCATCCCGAGAATCACATAGGTGGTACCGCGGGCCAGGCTCACCGCATCGATCGGGATCAATCCGCCGCTAACGGCCGCAAGAATCGCCGCCAGCAAACCGACACCGATCCATAGCTGCAGCCATTGCCGGCGCGGCGGTTCGACCGCCGTGCCGTGCAGACCGGAGCTGCCCAAGTAGCGACGCGTCAAATAGAACTGCAGCACACCGATCGCCATGAACAGCGCACCGGCACCGAAGCCGGCGCGCAGCCCGAAGTATTGCTGCGCCAGCGGAATCACCAGCGGACCTAAAAAGCCCCCAAGATTGATGCCGATATAGAACACGGTGAAGCCCGCGTCCAAACGAGCGCCACCCTCCGGATATAAATCGGCCACCATGGCACTGACATTCGGCTTAAGCAGGCCGATACCGAGCACGATCACCAGCAGACCGAAGTAGAAGCCCTTGGGGGTGGTCGAGGTGGCCAACAGCGCGTTGCCGAGAGTGATGGCGAGACCGCCGGACATGACGGCACGCTGCGCCCCGATGAGCCGGTCGGCGATCCAGCCGCCCGGCAGCGCGGCCAGATAGATGCCCGCGTTGTACAACCCGTAGATCGCTGCCGCGGTCTTATCAGCGAGCCCGAAGCCGCCGCTGGACACGTGCGCGACGAGGAACAGCAGCAAGACCGCGCGCATGCCGTAGAACGTGAATCGTTCCCACATCTCGGTAAGAAACAAGGTCGCGAGTCCACGGGGATGACCGAAAAAAGTCGCGGCCACTAAACTCCGGCCCCGCGCTCAGCCTCTTCGGCGTCTTCCTTGGCGCGTGCCGCGATCTTGTCCTTGAGCAAGAGTCCCGCCATGACGATCCCGATCTCGTAAAGTAGGTACATCGGCACGGCCATGGCGCTCTGCGAGACGGCATCGGGTGGCGTAACGAACGCCGCGAAGATGAATATCCCCAAGAGAACGAAGCCGCGATTCTTTTTCAGGGTCTTGATCTTGACGAATCCCGTCCACACCAACAGGACGGTGGCCACGGGAACTTCGAACGCGGCGCCGAACGCGAGCAGCAGCACCATAACGAAATCCAGATAGCTGCCCATGTCGGTCATCATCTGCACCCCGTTCGGCGTGGTTGCCACGAAGAAGCTCAACATGACGGGGAATACGACGTAGTAGGCGAATGCCGCGCCCAGGTAGAACAGCAGCACGCTCGACACCAGCAACGGCACGGCCAGTTTTTTCTCGTGGCGATACAGCCCAGGCGCGACGAACGCCCAAGCCTGGTAGAGCACGAAGGGAATGGCGATGCCCAAGGCCAGCACCAGCGCCAGCTTGAAAGGCACGGTGAACGGCGCCACCACGCTGGTCGCAATCAGGGTGGCGCCCGCCGGCAGCTTGCGTTTCAGCGGTTCCGCAACAAATGTGAACAGCTGGTTCATATACATCGCGCAGGGGATGAAACAGATGCCGACCGCGAGCATTGCCTTCAGCAAGCGGTCCCGCAGCTCGAGCAAGTGCGAGATCAGCGTACCTTCCGCGAGCTCGCCCGGTTCGCCGGGTTCACTCATTGGGGCGATTGCTGGCTTCTGCGTGAGGAGTGGATGGCGTCACCGCGGGCGGGACGGGCGCCTCGACGACTGCGACCGGAGGGTTGTATTCGGCATGAACGGTGGCGGGTGGCGCGATCCGGCTGGTCGCCGGAGCCTCCAGCTTCCTGGTCTGCGCCTTCATGATTTCGTCCGCGTTGACTTCGCGCTCGAGCTGCTCACTCAATTGGCGCGCCATCGCCCGCGCACGACCCATCCAGTTGCCTACTTGTCGCGCAACCTTGGGCAGCCGCTCCGGTCCGAGCACCACCAAGGCGATCGCGGACGTGAGCAGGATTTCCGAAAAGCCAAAATCAAGCATGCAGGCTCAGACGCTGGTCTTGGGAGGCACCTTGACCTCGGCCTCGCGGACGGTGGCGCCGGGGGTGGCAACGCCGGGCTCGAAGTCCGCGTCCTGTTTCAGCTGCTTCACTTTTTCTTCCGACTCGCCGTCGTTCATGGCCTGTTTGAAGCCCTTCACGGCGGCTCCCAAGTCGGTGCCGATCGTGCGCAGGCGCTTGGTGCCGAATATCACCAGGGCGATCGCCAGGATCACCAACAACATTTTTGAATCGAACATGTCGCTTCTCCGATCCGCGTGAATTTTCGAGGTTAAGGCGTCAATGTGACGTGCAGAATATTATGACATTGGACCGCGCCGGGCCGATGCGCGTTCGATCCAGTAATCAGCTTTCCAACCACAGTGTAACCGGTCCGTCGTTGACCAACGAGACCTGCATGTCGGCGCCAAAACGCCCACTTTGCACTTTGGTGTGTTGGCGAGCCGCCGAGACGAGCACGTTGTCGAACAGCAGCCGCGCGCGCTCCGGCGGGGCGGCGGTGGAAAAGCCCGGCCGCAGCCCATGCCGGGTATCGGCAGCCAGCGTGAACTGCGGCACCAACAACAATTCTCCGTTGATATCGAGCAAACTAAGATTCATCTTGCCGCGTTCATCGGCGAAAACCCGATATTTCAAGATGCGGGTCACCAGTCGGTCGGCCGCCGCTTCATCGTCGTCGGGCCGCACTCCCACCAAGACCAAGAGGCCGGTCGCGATGCGCGCGATGGTCACTCCGCCGACGCTGACGCTGGCCTCGCGGACACGCTGCAGCAGGCCGATCACTCTAGATTTCCCACTTTGGTGAAAAAAATGCATTTAGGGAAAAATAACCTCCAAAAACCGCTATTTTCGCCATATGGTTGGCGTGAAAAGCACTAAAATCGTGAAAACTTCCAGTCGACCGAGCAACATTGCCGCCGAACAGACCCAGGTTTGAAAATCGTTGAGTATCCCGTAGTTGCTGGCCGGCCCCACCAGGCCCATCCCCGGGCCGGCGTTGTTGATGCAGGCGAGGATCGAAGAGAACGAGGTCAGGAAATCCAAGCCGCTGGCGAGCTGCAAGAATACGAGCGTCACGATGCTCATGAAGTACAGGAACACGAAGGCGAGGACGGCGAACACCACCCGGTTCGCGATGACCGCGCCGCCCACCTTGAGCGGCCGTACCATGTTGGGATGAACCAGCTGATTCAACTCGCGATGCGCCTGTTTGGCGAGCACCAGCGTGCGAATCATTTTGATGCCGCCGCCGGTCGAACCGGAACTCGCGACGATGCAGGAGAGGAAGATCATCCACATCGGCGCGAAGATCGGCCAGCGGGAATAGTCCACGGTGTGCAGCCCGCTATCGACCGCGATCGACACCAAGTTGAAGGTGGCGTTGCGCAACGCCGTGGGAAAGTCGGAATAGCTGCCCTTCAACACGAGAAACAGCGCAATACCGAAGCAGCTCACCGACAATGCGCCGAGCACCGCCTTCGCTTCGGCATCGCGGAAATACGCCATGACTCCCCGCTGGCTCCAGGCCAGGTAATGAGTGGCGAAATTCAATGCCGCCAGGATCTCGAACGCCGTGATGACCGCTTCGATCGGCAGCGACTGAAAGTGGCCGATGCTCGCGTCGTAGACTGAAAACCCGCCGAGAGACAGCGCCGAAAAGCCGTGGCAGACGGCGTCGAACCAATCCATGCCGGCGAGCTTCAGGCACACGATGCAGCTCGCGGTGAGTCCCGCGTAGACCGTCCACAGCAACTTCGCCGTCTGGCCGATGCGCGGTGTCAGTTTGCTGTCCTTCATCGGGCCCGGCATCTCGGCCCGGTAGATCTGCATCCCGCCGACACCCAGCATCGGCAGTATCGCCACCGCCAGCACGATGATGCCCATGCCGCCCAACCAGCTGAGCAGATGCCGCCACAGATTGATGGACTTCGGCAGATACTCGAGGCCCGAGAGCACCGTGCCCCCGGTGGTGGTGAGGCCGGAAGCCGCCTCGAAATACGCATCGGTAAAATTGATCGGCAGGTAGTGCCACAACGGAAACCCGGCGACCGCCGGTAATGCCACCCAGGTCAGTGCCACCAACATCAAGCCGTCGCGGGTCTTCAGCTCGCGCTTGAATCTGCGCGTCGCCAGCCACAACAGCGCGCCCAGCACGAAGATGGCCACCGCGGAGATGACGAATGAGGACAGCGCTGCATCGAGACCCCACACCGCCATCACCAGCGGCGCCAGCATGGTCGCCGCGAACACCATCATGACGAGGGCGAACACATGCGCAACCGGCAGCAGAATGTCTTTCACAGAAAGGAGGCGGAGCCTTGGAACAATTTCTCGACCGCATCGAGGTGGCGGCGATCCGTCAGGAACAGGATCAGGTGGTCGTCCGCCTGTACCGTCGTGTCATGATGCGCGATGATGACGTCTTCGCCGCGGACCACCGCCCCGAGCGTGGTGCCCTCGGGCAGCGTGATGTCCTCGATGCGCCGTCCGATCACCTTGGAGCTGTCCGCGTCGCCGTGCACCACCACCTCCAGCGCTTCGGCGGCGCCGCGCCGGAGTGAGTGCACGCGCACCACGTCGCCGCGTCGCACGTGCGCAAGCAGCGAGCCGATGGTGACCGTCTGCGGCGAAATCGCCACGTCGATGGAGCCGCTCTCGATGAGTTCCGCATACGAAGGCTTGTTGATGAGCGCCATCACCTTGCGCGCCCCCAGCCGCTTGGCCAGCATCGCCGAGAGGATGTTGGCCTCCTCGGAATTCGTCAACGCGGCGAACA
>Ga0116226_10005965_pt1 | contig 10913 bp, 14 predicted proteins | sample S1TSphfallax_FD_89692 | JGI IMG/M metagenome (GOLD analysis project Ga0116226, IMG submission 89692) | Host-associated microbial communities from peat moss isolated from Minnesota, USA - S1T2_Fa - Sphagnum fallax MG | ecosystem: Host-associated > Plants > Peat moss > Unclassified | place: USA...
CGAGTTTTTCCAGGATGGGTTGGGCGCGTTCGAACACGCTTGCATCGCCGCCCGCCATGATGGCGAGAGTGGCTTGACGCGCGCCTTCGACTCCACCGCTGACGGGGCAGTCGAGAAAACCGACATTCAGTTCCCCCAAGTGGGCATGGAGTGCGCGCGCCGTGCCGGCTCCCACGGTTGAGCAATCGATGACGATCATGTTGGGAGACAGCCCTGGATCGAGGCCGGCGACGACGGCGCGCAGATCATCGTCGGCCGACACGCAGATCACCACCGCCTCGCAATTGCCGGCGAGCTCTTCGAGGCTCGAGAAGGCATGGCAGCCGAGTTCCGCGGCCAGGGCCGTGGCCTTGGCGCCGCTGCGGTTCCAGACTCCGGTCAGCAGACCGGCGTTGGAGAGATTGCGCGCCATATGGGAACCCATGGCGCCGAGTCCGACAAAGCCTGTTTGCATACGCGATCCGAAGCCGTTGGGTAAGGAGCGCGGAATCTTAAGGCTTTGCGCCCCACGCGGCAAAGAAACTGATCGCTAGGAGGTACCGGTACCGCAGTAGGAATCAACGTCGCTCTTCGCGGCGAGCCGCGCCGCGTCGATTTGCTCGGAACTCAAGTATTGACGCTGGCCGTCATCGCCGGTGGTGTAGATCTTGCGGCCGTCGATCAATTTCTGATAGCGCTGCTGCGCATCGGTGCAGTTCTTTTCCCTGGCCGCCGCCACGTCCGCATCGACCGCCTGCTTGACCTTCGGATCGGGCGCAGTCTTGGCGTCGGCGCTGGTTGGGATCGGGGTAGGGGCCGGTGGCGCCGGCCGCGAGGAATGCGTACCCAGGCCTTCGACGACCTCGGCGGTGACGCCGTCAGGCGGGTGATCGCCGTAATGCACGGCGCCTTTCGCATCCACCCACTTGTACACCACCGCGGAGGCGAGTCCCGACCAGGCGATCAACAGAGCGCACACCAAAACGCGTTTCATGAGGAGGTCCTCGAAGCTCAAATTACAAGGCGCGGGAGCCGGCTTCTCCGGTGCGAATGCGTACCGCGTGACCCAGTTCGGAGACGAAAATCTTACCGTCGCCGATTTTCCCCGTGCGCGCGGTATCGATAATGGCCTCAACGACTCGATCCACTTGATCGTCATCCACCGCCAGTTCGAGTTTCACCTTGGGCAAGAAGTCGACCACGTACTCGGCACCGCGATAGAGTTCAGTGTGACCCTTTTGTCGGCCAAAACCCTTGACCTCTGTCACGGTAATGCCTTGCACCCCGACCTCAGCCAGAGCCGACCTCACGTCGTCGAGCTTGAAGGGTTTGATGATGGCGACAACCATTTTCATTGCGGCGACTCCTGAACGACGGGTTAATTTAGCAGGCTATGCGAGGCTTGACACGATTGGTGCGGCGCAGCATGGAGATTTTGAGTGATCTCCTGTATAAACCGCTGAGCGTCTTGCGTCGGGCGCGCGTTATAAAAAACGGCGCGGGTTCTGTTAAGAAACCCGCGCCGCCGGGATATCGCACCGACGGGGGAGTTGGCTGGCTTGCCGGCGCGAGATGCTCCTAAATCGTCAGAGGTTTTGGCCTCGCTCGACTCTGGGCGAGGCCTCTGATGTCCTCACCCACAGTCCCGGGTATTCCGGAATCCTTAATGCAGTCGCTCCCGTTCAAATCGCGTCCGGCCCGGTTTCGCCGGTTCTCACTCTCAAAGCCTGTTCGAGTTCCAGCACCCAGACTTTGCCGTCACCCGCTTTCCCGGTTCGCGCGACGTTACAGACTGCTTCCATGACTTGTTCGGCTATCGAATCGTCGACGGCGAGTTCAATCTTCGCCTTCGGCAAAAAATTCACTCCATAATCGGCGCCTCGATACACATCGGAGGTTCCCGACTGAAGCCCATATCCCTGTACCTCTGTTACCGTCACACCCTGGATTCCGATATCCGCCACCGCCTGTCGGACTTCATCCAATTTGAACGGCTTGATCACTGCGGTGATGAGCTTCATGCATTTATCCCCGCTTGCACCGTCTAATGATTCCGTGTGCGACCCAACTTCCGCGTACTATCGACATGGATGATGCAGCTTCCATGCCAGAGTGTGCTGTATGCAGATCAACGAGTTGCGCGAACCCGTTTCTGTGGAGCGCACTAAGTTAGTGCTGACTGAGCTTCTGAACGCCTTGTACCGGTGCGAATAACTAGGAGGTATCCCGTGAGTTTCATCAATCCCAATGCCCTCGATGATCTAGCGCGACGGCTCGCCGATTCCTTACCGGAGTCGGTACGCAGCTTTGGCCGAGATGTGGAGGGTAACCTCAAGGCCTTGCTACAGGCCCAGCTCGCCAAACTGGACCTCGTCAGCCGCGAGGAATTCGACGTGCAAGCCGCGTTATTGTCCCGAACTCAGGCGACGCTCGCGACACTCGAGGCCCGCCTTGCCGAACTCGAGGCCAAGCTCAGCCCGCCGTAACGGAACGTAGCCGACGTGGAGACCGGGGTCAGCACGGTGCGCAGCAGAGCTCCCGTCGGTCTGGAGGCGCCGCTGGTTCGGGTCGAGATTCATCTGGGGACCGGGCTGCCGGCGTTCCTGATGGTGGGCTTGCCGGAGACGGTGGTCCGCGAGAGTCGCGAACGGGTCCGCGCGGCCTTGCAGACGGCGGGCTTCGCCTTCCCGTCGGGACGTATCACCGTCAATTTATCGCCCGCCGATCTGCCCAAGGACGGCGGTCGTTTCGATTTGCCGATCGCCATCGGCATCCTTGCGGCCAGCGGCCAATTGGCCGCCGACACGCTGTCAGGCCGTGAGTTCTACGGCGAATTGGGATTGGGCGGTGAGCTGCGGGAAACCTCCAAACTGTTGCCTGCGTTGCTGGCCGGGGCGCGCGCGGGCGCCGAATTGATTCTGCCGGCGGCGAACGCGTTGGAGGCGAGCTGGGTTGCGAGTTCAAAGGTTAAATTGGCGCGCCGGCTGCTCGACGTACACACCGCGTTGTGTGGCGGTCGGTCGCTCCCGGCCGCCGCGCCGCTGCGCGCCTCGACGGGCATTGCCGTGCCGGATCTTGCCGACGTCCGCGGCCAGGAGGGAGCCAAACGAGCCTTGGAGATTGCAGCGGCTGCGGGCCATGGGCTGTTGATGATCGGGCCGCCGGGCGCCGGCAAAACGATGCTCGCGGAACGGTTGCCGGGACTGCTGCCGCCGCTCGACCCGGACGAGGCGCTCGAAGTGGCCACGCTCGAATCCGCGGCGGGGCGTCGACCCCGCTCAAACGGCAGCCGGCCGTTTCGAAGTCCCCAGCACACCGCGTCCGTGGCTGCGCTCGTGGGCGGCGCCCATGGGCGGCCGGGGGAGCTGTCCCTCGCCCATCGAGGCGTATTGTTCTTGGATGAGTTGCCGGAATTCGCCCGTAATGCGCTCGAGGTGTTGCGCGAACCCCTCGAAAGCGGTGTCGTCTTGCTATCGCGGGCAAAACTCTCCTATGAATTTCCGGCGCAGTTCCAGTTGATCGCCGCGATGAATCCCTGCCCCTGTGGCTATGCCGGAGACGAGGCGGGACGCTGTCGATGCTCCGCCGCCCAGGTGGTTCGTTATCGCAGCAAGATCTCCGGGCCGCTGCTCGATCGGATCGACATGCAGATTAGCTTGCGGCCCGTACGACCGGAGCAGTTGCTCGGTTCACCGAGAGGCTGCGCCGAATCGTCGGTCGTGGTCGCGGCCCGCGTCGCCGCGGTGCGCCGGACTCAGTTGCTGCGTCAGGGAAAATTGAATTCGCGACTGACCCCGGCGGAACTCGATCAATGGTGCGCGTTGGAGCGCGACGCGCGTGGATTACTGCGCGCGGCCGTCAGCCGGTGGGGACTTTCGGCGCGGGCTTTTCATGGCGTGCTGAGATTGGCGAGAACCTGTGCCGATCTCGCGCAGGAATCTTCCATTCGGGCGAACCACGTCGCCGAGGCGGTGAACTTTCGAGTGCTCGATCGTGAGCAAGCCGCCTTGTCGGCGGTGGAGTCGTGAGCGAAGGTCTATTTGCTCAACGACACCATGTAATCGACGGCCGAGCGAATCGTCGCGTCCGGCCACGTCGTGCCGCCTCGCGCCGGCATCGCGTTGTAGCCGTTCAGCGCGTGGGAATAGAGAGTCTCCTTGCCTTCGGCGATGCGGGCCGCCCAAGCCGCATGATCCCCGGCCTTGGGCGCGCCGTTGATGCCAGCGCCGTGGCACGCGGAACACACTTTGGTAAATGCCTGCTCGCCGGAGGTCGGAATGTCCGATACCGCCGCGTCCGCCTTGGGGGTCGTCGCTGCGACCAGAGCACTGTTGTCCGCACCGGCCACGGCTTCGTGCGCAAAGGGCCCCACGTTCAGATCCACCTCCTTGATATGCATGGGCTCGGTCAGGACCTGTTGGCTTTGGGTGTCCTCGCCGATGTTGCGCGCCAGTGCAAACAGACAAATCGCGAAAAAAATCAGACTGCCGAGTACTACACTGAAAGTGTTGAAGAACTGGGTATCGGACGAATCGGATGTGGACACGGCAACTCGTTGAAATTCGGCTATAGCAACCGGCCGCAGTATAACGGCCGGCGACGAATCACGGAAGCAGTATGGGTTTGGTGAACACCCCGCGGCATTTTCTCTTGCTGGCCGGCATGGCGGCCGTCCTGTCGGTTACGGGTGGCTGGACTCAGGCGCTCGGGCCGGTGGCATCTTGCGGTGTGTATGGCGAATTGCATGGCGCCGCGCTCGCCGTCGCGTTACGGTCGGCGCCACCGCCCTGGCAACGAAGCGTGTTCGTGCTCGGGGCCTCGGTGCTCAGCATGCTCAGCGTTTCGCTGGCGTTGTTGGTGGGACGTCTGGAGGGCGGTTTGCACAGCGCATCGCGGCCGGCGTTGCTATTGGCGATTTGCGCCGGTGCCGGCGCGGTGAGCTACTCGCTGCTCATTCGGGCGAATTTTCGGGCCACCCTATCGTCAACGGGGATCTTCTCGATCGCTCTCGGCTGCGTCGTCGCCGATCTTGCCGTGCTCTGGTCGGGTCTCTATCGGCACGGCGGGGTTTTCTGGTTCGCGGTCGCTTGGTGGTTCGCCATGTCGCTCGGTCTCATAACCCAAGACGCGCGAACGAAGACTCGCGTTGCCTGAGCAATGCATTAAGATGCCGTGAGACGGAGGTCCTGATCGCATGGAAACGCAGTTTGTCATCGTGGCCCGATGTTGCCTCGGTTGCTCGTCGCTCGCCATGACGGCCCGACTCGTCGGGCAATGGGCCGATTGATCTCCGCACTCGAGTCCCTCGCCTTGCTGCGCGAAGGCAATCAACGCTTCGTTGCGGACATCCGCAATCAGGAGGCGCTGCCCGGCCGCGATCGGCGCCTCGAACTTGCGGCCGGCCAGGAGCCGTTCGCCGCCATCTTGGGGTGCTCGGATTCGCGAGTGCCCGTCGAGATCGTCTTCGACCAGGGCTTGGGCGCTTTGTTCGTCATCCGCGTCGCCGGCAACATCGTGGCGCCGTCCCAGGTGGGCAGTGTGGAATTCGCCGCCGAGCAGTTCGGCACCCGTCTGGTCGTCGTCCTCGGACACTCCCGGTGCGGCGCTATCAACGTCACGTTGTCCCAGCTCCAGCGGCCGAAAGAGAATCAGTCGCGTAACTTGCACTCGATCGTCGACCTGATCCGGCCGTCGGTCGAAGATCTGTTGGCGACCGATCTGAAATATGATCTCGACCGGTTGCTCGTATGCGCCGTGCGCGCCAATATCCGTGCCTCCGTCAATCATCTTCGGCATGGGTCTGCGGTGATCGAACAGCTGATTCGCAACGACCATCTGTTGGTCGTTGGCGCCGAGTATTCACTCGAGACCGGTGTGGTCGATTTCTTCGATGGAGTTCCCGAGGATCTCGGGTGAGCGGTGACGGGACACATCGCCGTGGTGGAGCGGAACCTGGCGGCCGGGCACAACCTGGCGGCGGGGCATCGGTATACCGAGCTGTTGCGGCGGTCGTCGCCTGGAGCGGGCTCACCCTGCAATGCTACCTGTCTCTCACCCGGTCGGTGGCGGAAGGACAGACCGTGCTTCAGGGTCTGGTTTTTTTCTTCGGTTATTTCACGATTCTGACCAACCTGTTGGTCTGCGCGGCATTCACGGTCCCGCTATTGGCGCCGCGGTCCGCAGCGGCGGGAGTTTTGACGGAGCCGGTGGCGGTTGCCGGAATCGCCGCCAGCATCTTGTTCGTATCTCTGGCCTATCACGTGCTGCTGCGCGGACTGTGGGATCCGCATGGAGTACACCTGTTGGCTGACGATCTCTTGCATTACGTCACGCCGGCTCTCTTCCTGATCTATTGGTTCAGGTACGGGCGCACGGGGGTGCTGCGCTGGCGGCATCCGTTGGCGTGGGCTCTCTACCCGACGGTCTATTTCGTCTACGTTCTGGTGCGCGGCGAATTGATCGGCAGCTATCCCTATGGATTCATCGACGTGAACTCCATCGGGTACCCGAAGACCCTGCGAAATGCGGTGGGTCTGTTGCTGGTCTTCGTGATTTTGGGGGCGGTCATCGTCGGTGTCGAGCGGATCGCGCGGCGCTTTTGTGGCATCAGGGCTATCGCAACGAGGTCGCCGTGATCAGGGTGGCGCGATGGCGCGCGCAGCGGCAACCGGCGGGTGGCCCACCCGGGCCGATATCCGAGTAGACGGTGGGCGAGGAAGCCGGCTAGTATCCTCGCCCCTGTATGCGCCTGTAGCTCAGCTGGATAGAGTACTGCCCTCCGAAGGCAGGGGTCGCGCGTTCGAATCGCGCCGGGCGCACCATTTTTCAAACGCGTGGGATGAGGAAATCCGCGCTCGCGTTGCCATGGCCGACGATGCCGACACCAACCGACGCCTAAGCGGTCCGACGCACCGACTCCAGCCGCGGCTGCGCCTATGGTGGGTCTGTACGATTCACCCAGGAGTACCGCGATGAGCTCGAGACCCGAACCTTCCGATGTCAAACCGAAATCGACCCTGACGTTGCATCCCCACAGCGCTTACCCCGGCCGCGATCTGCGTGTCCGTTCGCGCATGCGGCTCGCGCCCGCGGCACGAATCACCTTCAAGTCCCGCGCGGCGGTCGTACCGCTGCCTCTTTAAGTACGAGGCGCCGGGGGGAGACGCGCGGTCCGGGCTAGCGCTCGACTCCGGCGACTTCGATATCGACGCGCCGGTCGGGCTGGAGGCACGCGATCGTTGCCTTTGATCGTCCGGCGCCGCACTGTCCGGGCTGGGTGATGGGATTGCTCTTGCCCTTGCCTTCGGCATCGACCTTGGATGCATCGACGCCGGCCGAATCGACCAGGTAGGCCTTGACCGCGTCGGCGCGCCGCTGCGATAGCTTCTGATTGTAGGCATCCGAGCCGATGCGGTCCGTATAGCCGAGCACGTGGACCTGTGAGAACGTCGTGGTCTTGAGTTCAGCGACGAATTTGTCGAGGGCGCGGTACCCCTCGGGTCTCAAGGTGGAGGTGTTGAACGTGAACAGCGTGTCGGCATCGAAGGTCACATGCTTGTGCACGACGGGTGCGGCGGCGGGAGCCGCTTGCGCGACGACGGGGGGTGCTTCCTCGGGCGCCGGCGTTGGCGCGGGCGGCTGACTGACCACCGGCGGCGGACTCGAGCGGCCGAATGGGAACACGACACTGATCGTGACCGAGTCGACGTTGCCGTGATTGCTTGCGGCGTCGCTGATGCGGTAACGCTCCCATTCAGCGCGGAGGGCGAAGTGCTCGGCAAAGAGATACTGAAGGCCAGCGCCAACCTTTGGATTGACGTGCCACTCGGTCGAGTTGAAGGTGCCGATACCCGCTCCATCGCTCGACGAGAAGTCAAACCGTGACCGCGCCTCGCTCGCTCCGAGCTTGGCGAAGGCCGAGAACTTGTCGGTCAGGGGCAGGATGCCTACGGCGTCGAGTGAGAAGCCGCGCACGTCGAGCGAGCTGCTGGTGCCGCCGAGCGGAACATCCTGGGTGTACCAACGAAATTTACCGAGGTCGAAGTAGCTGATCTCGGTCGAAAAGTATTTGTCGAATTGGAATCCACCGAACACCTTGTACGTGTTCTCGTGATCGGACCTGTCGAGCGTGGCCGAGTCATAGCCCGGCGTGGTCAATTCGTTGGTGATTTTATCGTCGTTCAAACGTGATAGCGACCGACCGCCACCCAAGCCCACGTACCAATCCGAGTCATCGGCGAGCGCGGGTTGTCCGGCGAGCAGCATGATTCCCATGCTCAAAGTTACCGCACCCACGATCGTCCACTCACGCATGATTCATCTCCCCGTCCTGAACAACGGCATATTGCCGCATCCTCTCCCCGGGTCGCCGACTCCGTCTGTACGCTGACGCACGGACAACCCTGCGGACGATCACTAGGCGGCGGGGAGCGGGATCTTGCAGAGCTCGTTCGATGCGCCTTCGATCTCGGCGATCAGCCGATCGAACATGTCTTTGCGCGGTAGCCCAGGCGGTATCGGCGGCAGCACCTGCACGACGATGACGCCACGGGGCCGGAGGAAGGAGTGTCTCGGCCACACCAGTCCCGAGTTCAACGCGACCGGTATGCAGGCCACGTCCAAGTCCACATACAGGTGGCTGATACCGGTTTTGTAAGTCGCCGGCTGACCCACCATCGTCCTCGTGCCTTCCGGAAAAATGACCACCTGTTTGGATTGGCGCAAGGCTTCGCGGGTTCCTTGGACCATGTCTTCGAGCGCCCGTCTGCCCGTGCCCCGTTTGACGGGTATGCATCCCAGCCTTGCCAACGCCCAACCGAAGAACGGGATCAACATGAGTTCGCTCTTGAGCACGTAGACCGGTCGATCGAAGATGGCGAACAGCGCACAGGTATCCCAGACCGACTGGTGTTTCATGGCGAGTACGCAGCCGCCCGGTGGAATGAGTTCCCGGCCACGCACCTCATACCTGACGCCGCAAATGCCGCGGTAGGTGGCGAGCCAGGTGCGCGACCAGAAGGCCGCGAAACCCGGCAGCCGGCGGGGCAGAATGATCGAGATCACCGCGGCGGTGACGGCGCTCAGCGCCGTGAAGGTGTAGAAGAATGCCGCAAAGATCAAGGAACGAAACGCCAACATCAGATTTCATCCAGTTCGCAAGGTGACGCCATCCGGCCAAGGTTGCCGCATGATAATCATTGAGCCGGATGGAGTCGTGCTGAATCCCGCGTGCCGGCGCGGTTCTGGCGGCTACTTGCTGGTGGCGGCTGCCGGGAGAAGAGCGTCCGACGAGGGTTTGGAGGGTTTCGACGACGCATCCACGGGTGCGCCGCGCGAGAAGAAACGCAGCCCCTTGCCAAATGCGCCGCCGGTGGACGTCGCGAACAGCTCGTCGAATAGGCCACCCGGAACGCCGTCGTGGCGGGTCATCCGACTGGTCCACTGCAGCGTGGGGTCCCCCTTGCGGCCGGCTTGCAGAGATAGGCTGCTCCCGCCCGTCTGCCACAGCGTCAACAGGCACAGTCGGTTGCGCGTGCGGAACTGGCCCAGGCGCTGCCACAAACTGTCGTGCTGGAAGTCATCGCCGGCGAAATCCAGCGACGGGGGCGTCAGGACCGAAGCACCTCGCGGGCGAAACTCCGTATTTGCCGCTGGCGTGGGGTCGGGCACCCGTAGCCACGCATCCTCAGAGTGCAGCGGCAGCGTCCAGGCCGGGAATGCCACCGGCGCCCGCTGCACCTCGAAATCCGGTTTCGCCAGGTTTACACCAACGACCGCGACCGCATCGGCGGCCAACGCCTCGCTGGTATGCACGAAGGCCCATAACATGAAGGACACGAGCACGGCGTCGTAGCTGGTGAGTTCACGAACCGCGCCGCGCCGACGCCATGGGCTCGGGCCCGGTCGGCTGGGCGGTGAATCGCATTTGATCGATGAGGCAACGGGGTGGTGCATCAGAACTCCACAAGCTCCAATAGCATCACAGAGCAGCGGCGCTCTGACCCCATACGCCGGTCACACTTCCGGCTCGCCAACGGTCCGGCTCGCCATGGGTCGACCGGCTCGCCACGGGTCGACACTGATTATGTCAAGAGTGGGCGGGCCGCTTCCTCGTGATAACCCCGGCGTGGGTCGCCAGGCTCACGCGCTCAATGCCGGTGTTCTTGGGCCGCCAGATCGTCGATCATTGAAATGAGCCGCTCCGGACTTCCGGCCGTGCGCACGTCCGCCACGTACTTACCGTTGACGACGAACGTCGGCACCGCATCGATGCGATACCTCAGCCCTAATTCGTCCGCACGTTGCAGATCCGTTTCCACCGGGAACGACCGATACGCCTTCGAGAAACTCTCGGCGGAGATCCCGAACTTGCCGACGAAAGCGCTCTGCAAGCGTTCGGCGCCGGCCGTGTCGTTCGGGTCGTTGGTCACGAGCGGATCGCCATTGACATGGATTTCTTTGAACACTTCGCCGTGCATTTGATCGAGCTTACCCAAGAGCTTCAGCGTGTAGAACAGTCGTGCGGTGGAGCGGTGGCTTTCACTCCACATCACCGGCACCCGTGAGAACGCGATGTACGGCGCCTTGGTCTTGCGCCAGGCCTCAATCGCCGGATCGAGCGCATAGCAATGCGGGCAGCCGTACCAGAAGAACTCCAGCACTTCGACCTGTCCCGGCGCGACGTCGGTGGGCTGAGCGGGCACCAAGCGGGTGTAATTGACTCCTTCCTGCCAGAGCGTTGGTGGGTCGGTGACGGCCGCCGCTGTGGCCTTGGACGTGCCGGCCGCCAGCGTCGCCGCCACCGCCGTCAGCAGTGCGCTATGCGTACTGCTGTCGCCGGAGGGCTGGTCGCTCGACTCCGATCCATCCTCGTTAAGGCGCGTCGCCTTCCTGGTCGGCGCGGGCGTTGCCGGCGTCGCGGGTGGCGTCAGTGC
>Ga0116226_10005966_pt1 | contig 10913 bp, 9 predicted proteins | sample S1TSphfallax_FD_89692 | JGI IMG/M metagenome (GOLD analysis project Ga0116226, IMG submission 89692) | Host-associated microbial communities from peat moss isolated from Minnesota, USA - S1T2_Fa - Sphagnum fallax MG | ecosystem: Host-associated > Plants > Peat moss > Unclassified | place: USA...
ATCGAGCGTGGCATGCAGATCGAGCGTGGCACGGCGATAACGACCGACACCCGCGGTCCGATGCTACGGCGTGCGAATGCGCTGCTCGCCGTGGGAGCCAAATAGGCCGCCGGGCCGCCCACGGGTGGACAGCGCTCAACCCCGCGAATACGATGCTCGCCATCATGAAATGGACCAAGGCGCAGCGCAACGTCGTCGTTGCGGCTTATCTCGGATGGACCCTCGACGCCTTCGATTTTTTTCTCATGGTATTCATGTTCAAGGATATTGCTCGAGAATTGCATTCGAGCATGCAGGTGGTCGCGACCGCCATCCTGTTGACCCTGGCCATGAGGCCGATCGGCGCCTTTCTCTTTGGGCGACTCGCCGATCGCTTCGGCCGCAAGCCGACGCTCATGTGGAACATCGTCGCGTATTCGGTGCTGGAAATGGCCTCAGGCTTTGCGCCGAGCATGGCGATGCTGCTTATCATTCGGGCGCTTTTCGGTATTGCGATGGGCGGCGAGTGGGGAATCGGCTCGGCCCTGACGATGGAAACCATTCCGACATCTGCGCGCGGCGCGGTATCAGGTCTGCTGCAGGTCGGTTACCCGTCGGGGTATTTTCTCGCCACCGTCGCTTATGGCCTGTTCTACGATCGTTTGGGTTGGCGCGCCATGTTCCTCCTCGGAGTGTTGCCGGCCATTTTGGTTTTCTTCATTCGCCGCGGGGTCGAAGAGTCACCCACATGGCGGGAACAACAGTCGACGCCGCGACCGGGCCTGCTCGAGGTTCTCAGGATGGACTGGAAACTTACCCTGTATGCCGTGCTCCTCATGACCGCCTTCAATTTTTTCAGCCATGGATCGCAAGATGCGTACCCCAGCTTCTTGAAGATCGAACATCACTTCGACACCCGCTTGACTTCGCTCATCACCGCGATCGGCAATATCGGTGCGATTTGTGGCGGCCTGTTCTTCGGCGCGCTCTCGCAGAAGATCGGTCGTCGCCAAGCCATCATCATCGCCGCCCTCATCGCGCTGCCGGTCCTGCCCTTCTGGGCATTTGGTGGGACGCCGGCCATGCTCGGCGTCGGCGCCTTTCTCATGCAGATTGCGGTACAGGGCGCGTGGGGCGTCGTGCCGGTGCATCTGAACGAACTATCGCCCGCACCGATCCGCGCGACCTTCCCCGGCTTCGTATACCAACTCGGGAACCTGTTGGCAGCGGTCAATTTGAACATTCAGGTGGCAATCGCCGAGTCTTATCGCAACGACTATGGGCTGGCGATGGCCGTCGTCGTCGGCGCGGTGGCCGTGGTGATCGTCGCGATGGTGGCATTCGGGCCTGAACGGCGCGGCGTCTCGATGAACCTCGCCGAGGAGAGAGCGCACTCATGATGAGAACCGTAAAAGCGGCGGCGATGGCCATTGCGAACGCGAACGCGACATGATTTCCAGCACGACGTGAATGTCACCGATAAATCTAAATCGTCTGCCAGATGAAGCAGGCAAGCGCCGCGATCAGCGCCAAGGGCATCACCACAGAGCCCAATTTGAGAAAACTCCAGGCACTCACCGCCTGTCCTTCACGCCGTAAGGCAACCAGCCACAAAATGGTGGCAAGGGAGCCGGTCACCGACAGATTGGGTCCCAGATCGACACCCACGAGCAGCGCACCGGTAACATGCGGTGACAACTGAGCGCCGCGAGCAACCGTGCCCGCGATGAGGCCGACCGGGAGATTATTGGCCAGATTGCATAGGCTGGCGACGACCGCACCGGCTCCGAACGCGGTCATGCGCGGATGCGCCGCGGCAGCGGCAGGTAGATACTCGATCAGAGGCGCGAGCACGCCCGTGCGTTCGATCGCCTCCTCCAGGACAAACAAGCCGGCGACCAGCGGCAGTACGCTCCAGGAAATGTCTCCGAACAAAGGCCACGGCCGCATTCTTTTGACGATAACGATCACCGCGATGGTGACGAGCGCGGCGATCAACGTCGGTAACCCAAGTTGCCAATCGAGATCCGACGCGATGAGCAGCACGATTGCGGTGACAGCAATGCCGCCGGCGGCAAGACGGCCTCCCAGTTTAAGCGGGGGTGCGTCAATGTCCTTCAAAATGTCGCCGGTGAGCTCGGCACGTTGCATGAAGCGCAGCGTCATGAACGTCACGAGAACCGACAGCACCGAGGCCATACCGAATTCCGCCAGCCACTTGCCCAGTGACGGCACATGAGCGCCGTACACGACGAGATTCGCAGGATTGGAGATCGGCAGCACGAAGCTCGCCGCATTGGCGATGAACGCGCAGGCGAAAAGATAGGGTAGCGGTTTGGCCTTTGCGCGGGTCGCCGCGGCGTAGACGGCGGGCGTCAAGACCACGGCGGTCGCGTCGTTCGAGAGAAATATCGTGACCACCGTGCCGACTCCGTAGACCAGGCCGAACAACCTGCCGGCGGAACCTCTTGACCGCTGCACGGCGAAGGCGGCCAGCCAGTCAAACAGCCCCTCCTGGCGCGCCACTTCCGACAGCAACATCATGCCAGTGAGGAACAGATAGACGTCCCCTCCCCTGCGCACGGCAATCCACGCGGCCGGCAGCGAAATCAGCGAAAAAACGATCAGTAGCGCAGCGCCCGACACCGCCCACAACGCTTCGGGCAGTCTCCAGGGTCTGACGATGACGCCCATGATGGCAGAAGCCGCAATGAGCCACGTCGCGATGTTCTGACCCGATGTCACCATCACGGGTTCGAACCAAAAGACTCAGTCAACTTCGAGCACCTTGTGGATTCCGGTTGGGTACGATCGTCGTCTTCGACAGTGTGCGGTAATCATAGGATAAACCGTGCATGACCTGCGCCGCCGACATCGCTACGTCGGACCTGATCCCGCATTGTTTGCGCGGCCGGCCGATTGTGCCCTCTGCGCCGGCGTGCGTAGCTTACGCTGGTGACAGTCACGCGCCCAGGCCGCAGCCCCGCATCGAAGCAATCGCTTCGCGGCCTTGATTGGCTGAATTTCTTCCTGGCTGACGTACAAACCGGTGTCGGCCCTTTCCTCGCCATCTATCTCGCCGCGGTCGGGTGGAACGAGCAAACCGTCGGCGTCATATTGACCGGTGGCGCGATCGCCGGGATCCTCGCGCAGACACCCGCCGGCGCATTGGCCGATCGGATTCGGTCCAAGCGAGCAATCATCGGTATCGGCATCGTCGCCTTGGCCACGGGCGCGATGAGCATCGCTCTCTTCCCATCGTTCTGGCCGGTGATGACCGCGCAAACCCTGATCGGTGTCAGCGCGAGCGCGTTTGCACCGACCCTGTGCGCGGTAAGCCTGGGACTCGTTGGTCGCTCGCGTTTCGATCGTCGGCAGGGACGAAATCAGACTTTCAATTCGGCGGGGAACGTGGTGGCGGCCGTGTCGATGGGAGCCATCGGCTACCTCATTTCAAATCGCGGCATCTTTTTCTTCGTCGTGGCATTCACGATTCCGACGCTCTGGGCGCTCTCGATGATAAGGCCGGATGAGATCAATTATGAAATCGCCCGCGGCTCGGAAGATGGCCGATCTGAAGGCCGGCCGTCAACCATTCTCAGCGTGATGAAAGATCGTCCGCTGGTCGTGTTCATGATCTGCGCCGTCCTGTTTCATTTTGCCAACGCGGCGATGTTGCCTTTGCTCGGTGAGATGCTTGCCAGGGGACACGGCCGAACATCGATGATGTTCATGGCCGCCTGCGTCATCACGACGCAACTCGTGGTGACCCTGCTCGCCTCATGGTCGGGCATCAAGGCTCACGAATGGGGGCGACGGCCCCTATTGCTGATCGCGTTCGGCGTACTGCCCGTGCGCGGGGTTCTGTATACCTTGACCAGCGCCACCTACCCGCTGGTCGCGATCCAGATTCTCGATGGCGTCGGCGCCGCGATCTTTGGTGTGGTATCCGTGCTGGTGATTGCCGACCTGACGAGGGGCACCGGCCGTTTCAACATGACGTTGGGCGTCGTCACGACGGCCGTCGGCATCGGCACAGCATTGAGTCAATCGATCGCCGGCGGGATCGTTCATCATTTAGGCTACCACGCCGGCTTTCTCTTCCTTGCGGCGGTAGCCGCGGCAGCGCTGCTCTTGCTGTGGGCGGCGATGCCGGAGACTCGCCCAACCCATGAAACGCGGCGTTGACCTGCCGAGTATGCGACTCGAACGCGCGCCGTTTGCTTCGTGACCCATGCCCACCGTTGAATGCCTACGGGGTCGAACCGCCGGCATCTTCTACATGGTCTCGGACATCGCCCAGTCGCCGGCACGCCATCGAGCAAATAGGTTGTCGGAAACCTCCCGCCGACCTGGGTATATAATCTTGCCCCATGAGCAGCCACTCCAAAGACGATCGCACGCAGCACAAAAGGCCGGCGGTACGACGCGAATTGTCGGTAGCCTTAAACACGAGGGCTATGTTCCCAACTCCGAGGATGAAGCCATTCATCAGCAGGCGCTGCGCGGCGACATCACCAGCGAGCAATCCATCGCCATTTTTCGAAAGCGCGGCCTCGAGCGAGCACAGAAAGCACTGACTCAAAAGCGTCCGCAACGAGCGTAGTCGCCCGACTGACCGGGATCGGATTAACGGTCGCTACGGCAGAATCTGAGGCCTCACTTCAATGCGCTCATCACCGCGCGCACCAGCGGCTCCGGATGATAATTGTCACGCGACGGGGTCAATCCCAAGCGGACGATCACCAGCTGAAGCGACCGTATGATGGTGACCGACTGGCCATCATGGCCCAACATCCAGAACGCATCGGCAGGAATGCCGAAGGCCGCGTCGGGATTCACCCCGGGCGTGTCATCATGGGTGGCCCACCGCCAAACCAACCCGCGGCCGTACTCGCCGCCCGATGCCGGGGCCGGCGAGGCCATCATCGCGACATAGCCGTGCGGCAAGATTTCCTCGCCCTGCCATACTCCATCTTGCGCCAACAATAATCCGAACCGCGCCCAATCGCGCGGCGTGGCATACATGTACGACGAGCCCACCAGCGTACCCTGCTCATCGGTCTCCATGACCGCACTCATCATCCCGAGCGGCCGGAACAATCGCTGCCGCACGATCGCGAGCGCGTCCGCACCGGCGGCGTCCTGATAGATTCGCGACAGCAGCACAGCCGATCCGCTGGAATAGCTCCACACCGCTCCGATGGGATTCTCAAGCGGCTGTGCACTCGCGAACGCCGCCATGTCGGGCTCGAGATACAGCATGCGGGTCACATCCGATACTGCGCCGTACGCCTCGTTGAAATGCAGGCCGCTCGACATTGCCAATAGGTCAGCGATCGTGATCTTGGCGCGCGGATCCCCGATCGGCCAGTGCAGTGACGGCCCCACCGATTGATCGGTCGCGATCCGGCCATCCTTCACCAAGATGCCAATCAGCGCCGCAGTAACCGATTTGGTCATCGACCAGCCGAGCTGTGGCGTTTGCGGTCCAAAACCTTCGGCATAGCGTTCGGCGACAAGATGGCCCGCATGCACGACGACGATGGCACGCATGCCGGGCCCCGCGAGGGCTTCGTCGGCGAGAATGGGTACCAGCGACGGATCGACGAGCGCGCGGTCGCCCTCGGGCCAGGGGACATCCCCGTGCGCCGCTGCCCCCTCGCTGACCACGGCAACCGGTGTGCGACCCATGGCATCGCGAAGACCCGCCGAGTGGTCGGCCTCCGCGTCGAGCTTCCCGTCCGGGAGCACCGTGCAACCCGTGTCGCGGCGGAATACCGCGAGGCCAGCACCGATGAAGCCAAACAATCCAGCGCGTACCTCACCCCGCACAGGATCCACCGAAACCCGCATGATACGCAGCAACGGATTCCCAGGCGCCTGCACGTCGGTCTTCAACACCGCCTCGGCATCTCGGCCCGCCAGGAAGACGTTGGAACAGACGATCTTCGCCGTATAGCCGGCACCCACCCGGATCAACTCCGGCGGCCGCAGCCACGCCACGACGACCAGCACCATGACCACGGCGGCAACACCTACAGTCGCGATCACGGCTTTAGGCATCTTTCTCGCATCATCCAGTGAACTCGGTGGAACCAAAGATGCATGACCGGACTCGGCGCATAGTGATTTCGCACGTCCGGCTTGAATGACCCAAGAGCGAGTCCGGACGAATGCAAGATCCCTACAAGCTCTATATCACCCGGCCGCTGCGCGCCCGTCAAGATATCAAACTGGCCGATTTGCCAAGAAATCCCTGCCGATTTGCCAAGCAATCGTCTCGTCATGTGCTCGGGTAGTCGATGTAGCCTTGAGCCCCCTGCGAATACCACGTCGACGGCTCATCGTTGTTCAATGGCACGTCGTTAGCGAAGCGGTAGGGCAAGTCCGGATTCGCGATGAACTTTCGGCCAAAGGTAGTGCTGTCGTCGCGCAGGAACTGATCGATGAGATAGCCGTTGGCCGCATGAAGCTGCACGCCATCGAAGCCGGCCTCGATCGCATTCCGCGCCGCCTTCACATAATCCTGAATGAGTCGCGGTATCTCATCGAGCAACAAGGGATGTTCCACTCCAGATGCCGAACCGCTGATCGCCAATCGCGCATTGATACTGCCCCTGCAATGCCACCAGGTCAACGGCGCCTTGGGGGTGGGTGGCGCAGGCGCCGAGCCCTCGAGGGTCGGTGCCTGGCATGGCTCCTAACCCGGCATCGCGCCTATCCGAAGGTCTTGAGCAAGGTACCCACGGAAACGTGGGGCCAACCAAAGTTGAGCAAACCCTGATCCGTTTCGAGCGGTGGATTGGGCGCAGGTGTTGGCGCCTTCACCAACGCTGCCGGAAAATCCAATAACACGAACTGAGCGTACTGCAATTGCATGAAGGCGGGGTCGCTCTTCGGCGTGACTTTTGTAATCCAGAAGGTCGAATACACCAGAGCCGTCTTCGCATTGGTCTTGAGGAACGGTAGATTTTCGGTGCCCCCGGTCGCATCCCTCACGTCCACCGAGAGGGTGGGACCACCGGCCGGCGGCGCTTTGGGCGCCGTCGAAAAGAAGCGAATCGGCGAGGCGGTGGCGATGTTGAGCACGGTTCCTTCGAAGGTGCAGCCGGCATTCACCTGGGCTTTGACCACATCCTGCAGCAGCACGATCGGGTCATTCACGACATTCTGGGTGATGGTGTTCGGCAGCTCGGTCAGCGTACTTTCCAACGGACTGCGTGGATTGGGCGGCACGGACGTGAGCGATGCCGCTATCTTCAAATTATATTGCGAGAACCCGCCCGCCGGCGCGGCCAATGACTCCTGCGTGCCGGCGGCGCTCAAGGTGAGCACGCCCGGCGACACGGGGAGTGTCACGGGCGTGCTGTTGAACGAAGGAAACACGGAGCCCGCGGGGTTCGCGACCCCACCACCCGCTCCGAGCACGGGAGGACCCGTGAACCGGGTCGCGGCACCACCCGCAAGCAGCGCATTGCCGTGGGGTATCGAACCCATGCGCGCGACGATCTGGCCGTCCTTGGGGGGATTCACTTGCGGCTGGGATGTCGGCGGCTGGGTCACCCAAATGCCGGGTTCGATGTGCAATGCGCCGCCGTTGTCCGAGTCGATGATCCGCTGCAAGTACGTCAGCCCGAAGAGTTCGATGTCCTCCTGGAAGGTGCCGCGATTGGGAATGGAGGACAGGATCGGCTCGAATTGCAATATTTCCGTCGTACGATTGAGTTCAAGAAACAGGTTGGCTTTCGGCGGTCCAAAGAACGGCCTCGCCACCAGATTGAAACCAGTCCCCTGCCAAGTGCCGGCCAAGTCGCTCAGCAAGCCCAAATTCTCGAGGACCTGCGCGCCGGGCAGGCCACGCCGCACTGTCGAAGCGCCGCTCATGACTGCCTCCCCGAGAGCCGCTCCGATAAGCCGACGAAGTGGGTCAAAAGCCCGAGTTCCGCTGCTGCGAGCGACAACTCGGTGCTATCGGGTCCGGGCGGCGGCGCGCAGTAGGGACAACGACCGCTGCTGTCGGTGCGTGCCGGCAGCGGCGCGTCTGCGGCATCCTCTGGTCTCTGATCCTGAATGAACATGACACTCTCCTTGATGGTGATTGGGGCAAGTCTCGGACGATGGTCGTGGTCGGTGCCTATCGCGACGGCGATGGTTCTCGTACCGTCTTTCGAATAGACGCGCTTAGGCCGCCGAAACGGACATCGCGAGCGCGATCGCAGGGATGAGCCGCGACATGGATCCACCCGTATCCGGGTCAGTCGACATTGCTGCCTTGAGTTCGTCGGCTTATGAAGACCTACGTCGGCTGGCCCATGCCCTTTTGCGGTCGAACGGACCTCTGACACTCCTCGACACGTCCGGTCTGGTGAGCAATACGCACCGATGCCTCGCGGCCCAGCGCACCCAGAGCTGGACGGGACCCACATGAGCTGGGAGAATCACATGCTCGTCGAAGTGGCCGGCAATAATCTCATGCGCATCTGGTCCGAGAGTTGACGCGATGAGATGCATCGCCACTGGGGGAATTCAGATGTTGTTGAGAATCGCCGCTCTCGCGTTGCTCATCGGCAGCGCCGGCGCCGCCGAGACGACCGCACCCCGCTATGCGCTCGCCCCGCCCGGCCAGGGTGAGAACGGCGACTGGGCGAACCTCAGCCGGTACCGGGAGCCAAACGCGCAATTGAAACCAGTCGCCGCTCGGGTTGTCTTCATGGGCGATTCGATCACCGAGTCTTGGGCGCATGAGCCTCTGTTCGCCGAAAATCCGAATTTCGTCGGTCGCGGCTTGAGCGGCCAGACGACGCTGCAAATGCTCGTGCGTTTTCGTGCCGACGTGATCGACCTGAAGCCGGCGGTGGTGCACATCATGGGCGGCACCAACGATTTGGCGGGTAATAACGGTCCGGAAAGCGACACGGAGATTGAAGAGGCCATTACATCCATGGTTGAGCTGGCGCTGATGAACCATATCGCGGTCGTGCTCGCCTCCATCCCTCCGGCGGCCGACTTTCAGTGGCATCCCGGCTCAAAACCCCTGCCGCGGCTACTCAGGCTGAATGCATGGCTCAAGTCCTATGCGAGTCAAGTTGGCGTGCGCTACGTGGACTACTGGCCGGTGCTGGCGGCGGGAGATGGCTCCATGAAGGCGAGTTGCTCTGCGGATGGCGTGCACCCGAACTCCGCATGTTATGCGGCGATCCAGCCTTTGACTCTGGCGGCGCTGACCGCCGCCCTCGCGGGAAAATAGCGAGCTCAGCGGCCAGAGCCCCACCGGGACGTAAACGTATAGTCGCCTGCGCCCACCGAGTAGACGGCCACATCGGCGTCCTGGCGAAGGTAAGTCACGCCGTCCATCGTCCCCGCAGGTTTATTCGACTCCATGACGGTTTCCGCGCGCGTGTTGGGAATCTCGATGGTCGCAGTGCTATTGGCCGGAATGACGGCGTGGAGGCTGAAGCGGCCATCCGCGATTTTCCAAGCACTGATGATTCTCCCGTAGGGCGAATCGTAGCTGCCGCGGGCCCAGGTCAGACCGGTTGCCGGATCCGGCTGCGGGGCGATGAAGAATTTTTGGAATCCCGGACCGGTCGCATCAGGACGAATCCCAAGCACCGCCTCGTGTAGCCAGAGTCCGATTGCACCGCCACAGGAGGGCATCTGGGCATTGCCCCCATCCCAAGTCTCCGCAAAGACCCCGTCTTGCATGAGCGTTTTCCAGCTTGGGAAATCTCTTTGATTCACGATTTTATTGGCAAGGCCCGTGTCGCGGAAGTCCGTCAACACATGCAAGAGCCACGGCAGCCCTACGAAGCCGGTACTCAGATGGTCTTGTCGCGCGTGTATCGCTTCGATCAGTCGCGCATGGGTCAGCGCGCGTTGCTCGGGCGGCACGATACCCAATGCCAGAGGCAGAGCTTGCGTGGTCTCGACATCCGGCTGATTGCCGTACAGGCCGCTGGTCGACTCGAAAAAATTTGCGTTGAAGCGCGCTCTCAAGCCTTCGGCAAGCACGGCATATCGTTGGGCATCATCGAGCTTACCGAGGATAGCCGCCGCTTGACTCACGATGTGCGCGTAATAGATCCAGGCGGGCATGTCGAGCAGCGGAGCCGGCACGGCGTCGCGCTCGCCGAAGGGATTGTGCCAGTCCCCGGCGCCCAACCAACTCAAGATCCCGGGTCGCGTTTCCGCAGCCGATGAATCGACCAGATTCAAATAAGGATAGTCCCCCCAACTGCGCACCGAGCCGCTGGCCGCCAGTCGCGCGAGGAACTCGAGGTACCGGCGCATGGCGTCATAGCTCTCGACCAGGATCCGGCGATCGCCATAGAACTGGTAGTGCTGCCAGGGCAGCAGAACGATCACGCCACTCCACCAGGGCGAGTTCCAGTCGTAAGCTTGTCGGCCGACGAGCGGCGCGATCGAACCCGTGTAACCGGACTCGTCCTGATTGTCCTCAAAGTCATGCCACCACTTTCGATAGAGGCGCGCCGAGTCCGTCAGATAGGCAGCCGTTTCGAACATATTTTGCGCATCCTGGGTCCAGCCCTGTTTCTCGCGCATCGGGTCCATCGGCTGATCGTCGACGTAATTCAGCTGGGTGCGTAAATCGACCTCGTACAATTGGTTGAGCCAAGCATTGGACGACTCGAAACGGCTCGTGCGCTCGACGTTCGCACGCACCAACAGAATTTTGGCATCGTCCGGTGCAAGCGACCCGTTCATACCTTTCACTTCCAGATCCAGCGGGCCGGACAGAACCATGAAGCGCGGTCGCAGCACGGTCGGGCCGTCCGCAGCCAACACGAAGCTCAGAGGCGGCGCATCATAGCTGCGCGTGTGGCCGACCAGGGTGATCTGCTGCCCGGCGTGACCGGTGACCCTCACCTGCGGCCATCCCGCGCTCAAGCGGTCGAAATAGGCGTGATTGC
>Ga0116226_10005967_pt1 | contig 10913 bp, 9 predicted proteins | sample S1TSphfallax_FD_89692 | JGI IMG/M metagenome (GOLD analysis project Ga0116226, IMG submission 89692) | Host-associated microbial communities from peat moss isolated from Minnesota, USA - S1T2_Fa - Sphagnum fallax MG | ecosystem: Host-associated > Plants > Peat moss > Unclassified | place: USA...
ATCAAAGCCTATGAGTTGGGCTTGAAAACCGACGTCAACCGGATGTTGCGCATCGATGGCGACATCTTCCATTACGACTACACGGATCTGCAGGTCAGAACCCCGGTCGCCACGGGTGGCGTCGACATTCAGACCGCCGCCGCAGCGCGGGTCAATGGCGCCGAACTCGAGTCGACGTTCACACCGCTGACGGGACTGACCCTCACCGGCAATGCGACCTTCCTCGATGCGAAATTCGTATCGGGCACTTTGTCCACCATCGATCAGCCGAGCTGGGTGTTCGGCGCCAACCCGGCCGTGGTGTCGGTGAACATCGCGGGTAACCGTCTCACCCGTGCTCCGGAGGTGCAGTTCGCGCTCACCAGTCGCTACGAGTGGAAGGTCGGCAACGACACCGCCGCGGTGCAGGCCGGTGCGCGACATCAGAGTAGCGAGTACTTCCTCGAGACCCAACAGCAATCGCCGACTTTCCAGGGCAGCGGCTGGACCGAATACGACGCGCGTATGACCCTTGCGGGTGAGGGCGACCATTGGAAAGTGTCTTTGTTCGGCAGAAACCTGGGAGACAATCGCCATTTCACCCAGATCACGGCGTTCTTCGGGTTGCCGAATGGCGCGGTGAATGATCCGCGAACGTTTGGCGTCGAGTTGGCGGTCAAGTATTGAATCGTCGGGAGCAGCGGATCGTATGAAACTGTTGAGTTTTGCCGACGGCGACTCGGTGCACCTGGGTGGGTTGCGCGCGGACGGATCGGTGGTCGATCTCACGCTCGCAGGCCGCGATGCGGCGTTCGCGAACATGCAGAGCTTGATCGAGGCGGGGCCCCCGGCTTTGGACCGCGCGAGGCAGTTGGTCGATCGCTCTCAGCACGGCATCGAGCCTTCCGCAATCCGCTGGCTGGCACCGCTGCCGGTGCCGGTGCAGATGCGGGATTTCCTCGTCTTCGAGGAACACATGCGCATGGCCGGGTGGAACGGCGCGAAGTTGCGCGCCTTGCGCGGCGCTCCCCCCGCGCCGCCGGCACCGCCGCCGATACCCGCCATCTGGTACGAACAGCCGCTCTACTACAAATGTAATCGATTTGCGGTGGCAGGCACGGGAACGACGGTGAAGTGGCCGGCGTATTCCGCCGTGATCGACTACGAATTGGAGATTGCCTGCGTGATCGGGCGAAAGGGCCGCGACATTTCCGCGGCGGATGCCTCTCACCACATCTTTGGCTACACCATATTCAACGATCTGACCGCGCGCGATGCGCAGTTCAAGGAGATGCAGGGTCCCTTGGGACCTGCGAAGGGCAAGGACTTCGACGGTGCGAACGTGCTGGGTCCGGTGATCGTCACGGCTGATTCGGTCGCCGTCGACAACTTGCGGATGTGTGCGTGGGTGAATGGTGAATTACGCTGCGACAATCGCAGCAATACCATGCATTGGTCCTTCCAGCAGATCATCGAACACGTGAGCCGCAGCGAGACACTGCATCCCGGCGAAATCTTGGGCTCCGGAACCGTGGGCGGAGGTTGCGGCCTGGAGATCGGGCGCTTCCTGAAGCACGGCGACCACGTCGAACTCGAGGTGGAGCAGATCGGCAGACTGAGTGTGAACATCGATGCACCCCATGTACTTCAGGAACTGACCTTATGATGCGACGCACCTTCATCGATATTTCGATGCCGATCAGCACCGATGTCATCACCGATCCGCCGCCGCTAGCGCCGAAGATCCATTACTCCGACCACGATGCGGGGGTCGCGCAAATGTTGCCGTTTTTTCCGGGCCTCACGGTTGAGGATCTGCCGGACCGCAAGGCGTGGGCGGTGGAGGAGCTGACGCTGTCGACGCACAGCGGCAGCCACATGGATGCCCCGTGGCACTTCCATCCCACCACGGATTACGGTGCACGCCGCGCGCCGACCATCGACGAGGCGCCGCTCGACCTATTCTTACGGCCGGGCGTGAAACTCGATTTTCGTCATTTGGCCGATGGCTACGTCGCCACGGCCGCCGACATCGCCGCTGAACTCGAGCGTATCGGCCACGTCCTCGAGCCGTTTGACATCGTCCTGGTGAACACCGCGGCCGGTGCCGCGTACGGCGGCCCGGATTTCGTGTCGCGTGGCTGTGGCATCGGCCGGGAGGCAACCCTTTTTCTGACGGAACGGGGGGTACAGGTGGTGGGCACCGACGCCTGGTCCTGGGACGCACCCTTCGTGCACACCGCGAAGAAGTACGCCGAGACGCGCGATCCATCGATCATATGGGAAGGCCATAAGGCGGGGCGTGAACGGCCGTACTATCAGATGGAGAAACTGTCCAACCTCGCCGCTCTGCCCGATCATGGGTTCACCGTGGCGTGTTTCCCGGTCAAGATCGCCAGAGCCTCGGCCGGCTGGGTGCGCGCCGTGGCCATTGTGGATGCGGCCGCGTGAACGAGTTCCGCCACGGCGAGTTCAGACGCGGTTGGACGACCTTGCTCGGTTCCTTCATCGGGATCGCCGCGGGAGTCAGCTCCACGTATTTTTATTCGCTGGGGATCTTTTTGAAGCCGGTGGGCGAGAGCTTCGGCTGGACACGCGGACAAGCATCACTCGGGCCGCTGGTCGGTACTCTGGCCGCGGCGATTGCCGCTCCCCTGACCGGTTGGGTGATCGATCGGCTGGGCCCGGTCGTCATGGCCGTTGTGTCGATGATGGTGCTCGCGGCTGGCTTTGCCTTGCTGGGATCGGCGACGTCGGGATTGGTGAGCTTCCTCATCGTCATCGGCATCATGTCTCTGTTGAACGTCGGATCGAGCCCCATGTCCTACAGCCGTTTGTTGGTCGCGGATTTCGATCGTCATCGCGGCGTGGCGCTGGGGATCGCGTTGACCGGGACGGGCATCGGCGCCGCGTTGCTGCCGACTTTCCTCGTCCCCTACATCGCGGCCCATGGGTGGCGCTCCGGATATCACCAACTGGCCGTCGGCGTGTTGTTGGCCAGCCTGCCGGTGGCGCTGCTGCTCATCAATCGATGGCGAACACCGGCTCCTGATCCGCGCTCGGCCAGGGTGGCGAGTCCGCCGATTGCGGTGTGGCGTGATCCCATGTTTCGCTTGTTGGCGACGATTTTCTTTCTGGCGGCTACCGCGGTGCTCGGCACGGTCGTGCATTTCGTTGCCCTGTTGATGGACGCCGGAATCGATGCGGCTCGCGCCGGTCGCCTGACGGGCATCATTGGTTTGTCGGTGATCGGCGGCCGGCTGATCGGCGGCGTGCTGCTGGATCGCGTCCCTGCGCAGTGGGTGACCGCGGGCCTGTTCCTGTGCTCGGCCGTGGGCATGACCTGCCTTGCGGTCGGCGGAGCGGCCGCTGCCGTTCCGGGTGCGCTCGCCGTCGGACTCGGCGTTGGCGCCGAAGTGGATCTCATCGCCTATCTCGTTTCGCGACATTTTCCAGCCGCCAGTTATGGCGCCTTCTATGGTGGAATCTATGGGGCTTTCCTGGTCGGCGGGGCAGGGGGGCCGGCGCTGATCGGCGTCTTGTTCGACGTATCGGGCGGCTACACCTGGCCGCTCATGGTCAGCGCGACGCTGTTGATCGTCGCCAGCCTCCTCGCGCTGCGTATTCCTGCGCCGATCGAGCCGCGACCGATCGAGTCTCGACCGCTAGAGGGCTTGTCGTGACGACGGATTCAAGTGCGCCGCCAAAGCTATGCCATCTGCTCACCGCTGTGGTCGACATCGGTCCGATCATTCGCATGGGCAGCGGACCCGGCGGCGAGCGGCGTATCGTGTCGATTCTCGGGGGTCGATTCGAGGGTGCCCGGCTGCGCGGCCGTGTGTTGCCGGGCGCGGACCGGCAGCTCCTCGTGGACAGTGAGATGAAAACCATGGACGCGCTATACGAGCTCGAAACGGACGATGGAGTCTTTCTCACGGTACGTAATCGGGTCAAGGTGAACTTGAATGCCGGGCACGGCATCCGGCCCGTCTCCAGCATCGAGATCACCGCTCCCTACGGAAGCTATGGATGGCTCAATCAGGCGATCCTGGTGGGTCGTCTCGAGCCGCCGACAGCCGCGCGGCCGACGGTAAGAGTTCTGATGTACGAGGTGCAGGACGAATGAAGTCCTGGTGCTCCAAGTGTAACGTGACGATCGAGGAGAGCGTTTCATGCTGGCTTCCCGGCCCCTGTTGATCGGTGGCAAGGCACATGCTGCCGCCGGCCATTTTGAACGGCACGATCCGGTGGCCGGCGGCGTGGCGACTCGGGCCGCGGCGGCGACGGTCGCCGATGCAAACGCCGCGGCCGACAGTGCGCAGGCGGCATTTCCGGCGTGGAGCTCGCGGGGACCGAATGAACGGCGCACGCTGCTGCTCGCGGCCGCCGAGGCGATGAGCGCGCGCGCCGCGGACTTTGTCGATGCCATGATGAGCGAAATCGGCGCGACTGAAGGGTGGGCGCGATTCAATCTGATGCTCGCGGTGTCAATGATCCGCGAAGCGGCATCGCTGACCACGTCGATCGCCGGCGAGGTCATTCCCTCCGACAAGCCCGGCTGCGTGTCCATGGCGCTGCGAGAGCCCGCGGGCGTAGTGCTGGGGATTGCGCCATGGAATGCGCCGATCATACTGGGTGTACGTGCGATCGCCACGCCACTCGCCTGTGGCAATACGGTGATCCTGAAAGGCTCCGAGGTGTGTCCCCGCACTCACGAGATCATCGTGCAAGCTTTCATCGATGCGGGCTTCACGGACGGCATCGTCAATTTCATCAGTAATGCGCCGCAGGATGCGGGTGAAATCGTCGGTTCCCTGATTGATCATCCGGCCGTTCGGCGCATTAATTTTACCGGATCCACGGCGGTCGGACGTATCGTCGCCGTGCGCGCCGCCCAGAATTTGAAGCCCGTGGTCCTGGAACTCGGCGGCAAGGCGCCGATGCTGATTCTCGAAGATGCCGACATCGACGAGGCAGTCAAGGCCGCGGCCTTCGGCGCGTTCATGAACCAGGGCCAGATTTGCATGTCCACCGAACGGATCATCGTGGTGGATGCGATCGCCGACGCCTTCGCCGAAAAATTCCGCACCAAAGTGCTGACCATGCCGACGGCCAATCCGCGCATCGGCACAGCGCCCTTGGGCGCGGTCGTGGATCGGAAGACCGTTCTGCATGTCGAGTCATTGGTCGCCGATGCGCTCGCGAATGGAGCCGTGCGCTCGACCGGCGGCGAGGCGAACGGCGTGCTCATGCCGGCGACGGTGCTGGATCACGTCACCCCGGGCATGCGGCTGTTCCGTGAAGAAAGTTTTGGTCCTGTGGTGGCCCTGTGCCGCGCGCGGGATGAGCCTCATGCCGTTGTCCTCGCCAACGACACGGACTATGGGCTGTCGGCGGCCGTGTTTACCCGCGATGCGGCGCGTGGCTTGCGGGTCGCCCGCCAGATCAAATCCGGTATCTGTCACATCAATGGACCGACGGTCCACGATGAAGCCCAGATGCCGTTTGGCGGGGTCAAGGCCTCCGGCTACGGACGATTTGGCGGCAAAGCCGGGATCGATGCGTTTACCGAGATGCGTTGGATCACCTTAGAAACTCAACCAGGACATTTTCCGATATGAATAATCCACTTCCGTCAGATGCGCCGTCAGACACCGTCTCGTTCAGCGTCGAGGGTCGCATCGCCTGGGTGAAGTTCAACCGTCCGGAGAAGCGCAATTGCATGAGCCCGACCTTGAACCGCCGTATGATGGAGGTTCTTGATCACCTCGAATTCGATGAACGTGTCGGGGTTCTCGTGCTGACGGGCGAGGGCACGTCGTGGTCAGCCGGCATGGACCTCAAGGAGTACTTCCGCGAGGTCGAGGTGCAGGGTTTGGGCGCCGTCCGGCGCGCGCAGCGCGAAAGCTATGGATGGTGGCGGCGATTGCGGTGGTATCAAAAGCCGACGATCGCGATGGTCAATGGTTGGTGCTTCGGCGGCGGCTACGGGCCCTTGTTCGGCTGTGATCTGGCCTATGCTGCGGAAGAAGCACAGTTCGGTCTGTCGGAGATCAATTGGGGCATCCTGCCCGGCGGCGGCGCAACGAAGGTGGCGGTCGAACTCATGAGCATGCGCGATGCCATGTACCACGCATTGACCGGTGAGCCCATCGACGGCAAGACCGCGGCGGCGTGGAAACTGGTCAACGAGGCGGTCCCCTTGGCGCGTCTCAAGGATCGGGTGACCGAGGTCGCCACGATTCTCCTCAAGAAAAACCCCGTCGCTCTCAAGGCCACCAAGGACGCGGTTCGACGCGTGAGCGAGATGACCTATGAGAACGCCGAGGATTACCTGGTGCGGGCACAGGAAGCGGCCAACAGTTTCGATGCCGACGGACGCAAGGAGGGCATTCGCCAGTTCATCGATGAGAAGTCATTCAAACCGGGGGTCGGAACCTACGATGTATCCCGCAAGGGCTGAGCAGGGTCTGTGAACGCGACAGCCGACCGCCTTGCGCACCACGCTCGTGAGCGACCCGAGGCGCTTGTTGCCCATGATCTGACCAGCGATGCGCGGTGGACGTATGCGGAGTTCGCGACATCGATCGGACAGTTTGCCGCACTTCTGCAACGCCACGGAATCGGTGCGGGCGATCGTGTCGCGTCGATCGCCAAGAACCGCGTCGAGTTGGTGATCTTGCATCTCGCCTGCGCCCGGATCGGCGCGCTGTACGCGCCCTTGAATTGGCGGCTGGCAGGTACGGAAATCGATACGCTCGTCGATGATGCGGAGCCCGCTCTATTGATCGGCGATGAGCGGCTCCCGCATCGAGCGTTCAACGATACGTCGATAGCGGAATTTGCACAGGCGGCGCGCCGGGAGAGCACGGTGGAGGGCGGGATGTCCCGTGCCGAGTTTCCCTCGCTCCTGTTGTATACCTCCGGGACCTCCGGACGACCCAAAGGGGTGGTGCTGTCGGAACGCCACATCTGGCAAACAGGAGCGAGCTTCTCACGCTGCGGCCGGGTGACCTCGCGCAGCGTCGTACTCTGCGATACGCCGATGTTTCACGTCATCGGCCTCATCACCAACGTGCGCCCGGCCTTGCTGCAGGGTGGCACGATTCTGGTGTCCGACGGTTTCCTTGCCGACCGGACCTTGGCGCGTCTGGGGTCGGCCTCGCTCGGCGTTACGCATTATTTCTGCGTGCCGCAGATGGCGGCGATGTTACGCGCGGAGACGTCCTTCGATCCTGCGAGTTTGCGCAGTTTGACCGCGATCTTTTCCGGCGGCGCGCCGCACGCGGCGGATGCCATCCGCTCTTGGTGCCACGATGGCATCCCGATTGTCGATGGCTTCGGCATGAGCGAGGCCGGCACGGTGAGCTGTATGCCCATCGACATCCCCTCAATCATGGCTCGAGCCGGATCGGCAGGTCTGCTGGCTGATGAAATACAAGCCGTGATCCGCGATGAAGCAGGATCGCGGTGCCCCGCAGGCGCTGCCGGCGAGCTATTCATCAAAGGCCCCAGTATTACGGGTGGCTATTGGCGCCAGCCCGATGCCACTCGAGCTGTTATCGACGAAGAGGGGTGGTTGCGCACGGGCGATATCGCGCGCCTCGACCACGATGGGTATTTGTGGCTCATCGATCGGAAAAAGGACATGTTCATCTCAGGCGGGGAAAACGTGTATCCGGCCGAGATCGAGACGGCACTGGCGCATTACCCGGGTATCATCGAGTGCGCCGTCGTCGGTGTCCCGGACGACCGCTGGGGTGAGGTGGGCCATTTGGCGGTGGTGCTCAAGGGGACACACACGCTCGACGTTCTCGCAATCACGAGCTTTCTGAGCAGCCGGATCGCACGCTACAAAATTCCGAAGCACGTCAGCGTGATTGCAGCACTGCCGCGCAATGGCGCGGGAAAAATCCGCAAGCATGACTTGCGCGCCATGCTCGGCGAGCTGGGCGGCGCCCATGATTCAACGCGCACCCCACCTACAGAATCACACCAACTTCTCTGACAGCGGCCTCCGAGCGGGATGGCAGTATCGTGACTTTGGCGCGGGCCATCGTCACTCGAGGGAGACTCATGGATACCATTTTGATCATCATACTGTTATTGCTGCTGTTTGGCGGCGGAGGCGGGGTGTACTGGGGAATGGGCGGGGGCTGGGGTATCGGTCCCATCGGCTTGATTGTTTTAGTACTCGTGCTCGCCTTTTTATTGAACGGCCGGCGTGGTCGTCGCTTGTGACCGATACGACGGGCCGGGAACCACGCCTGATGCTCGGGCGACTAGTGTACGGTGATCGTGAAGCTTTGGGTGCTGAGCGCACCGGCGGCGTTCTTATAGGTCACGACGTAGACATTGGCGCCCACGCTCAAGGGGATGTTGTCGATCTCCCGCGCGGTTGACGTGAACCCGTTGGGACCCGTCCAACTCCACGACCCGCCGGTGGCGGATTGCGGCCCGAGATTCACCACCGTGCCGGTGGTGACCGAGGCGGTCGCCGTCTGCGTCCACGTGCCGCTGACCGACGTGTAGGGCACGATCGGTGTGCCCGTCGGCGGCGTCGTCGAGGTCACCGTGATGGTAAAGGTTTGCGTGCTGAGCGCGCCGGCGGCGTTCTTATAGGTCACGACGTAGACATTCGCGCCGACACTCAAGGGGATGTTGTCGATCTCCCGCGCGGTGGCAGTGAACCCGTTGGGACCCGTCCAACTCCACGACCCGCCGGTGGCGGATTGCGGCCCGAGATTCACTGCCGTGCCGGTGGTGACCGAGGCGGTCGCCGTCTGCGTCCACGTGCCGTTGACCGACGTGTAGGGCACGATCGGTGTGCCCGTCGGCGGTGTCGTCGAGGTCACCGTGATGGTAAAGGTTTGCGTGCTGATCCCGCCGGCGGCATTTTCATAGGTCGCAACGTAGACATTGGCGCCGACGCTCAAGGGGATGTTGTCGATCTCCCGCGTGGTTGAGGTGAAGCCGTTGGGACCCGTCCAACTCCATGACCCGCCGCTCGAGGGCTGCGGCCCGAGATTCACCGCCGTGCCGGTGGTGACCGAGACGCTGGCCGTCTCCGACCACGTACCGGCGACAGCGACGTAAGGCACGATCGGCGTGCCGCTGCCCGGCGTATAGGTCGCCGTGAACACCTGCACCTCGGCGGCGGTTGCCCAGGGATCGACATCGCTCACCGAGCCAAGTCCCACGAGTTCGACGTAGCGGGCGTTGGTCGTTGGAAAAGTCACACTTTGACGTTTCGGCAGTAAGAACGATACGCCGGAACAATTAAACTCATGCCACGTGGGGCCGTAGTCCAAGGAACCGCCGGTAACCTCGGAGTAGTTCTCGTCGTCGCTGCTCAGATGAATTTCATATTGCAGGATCATGCCGTTGCTACAGCCATCCTGTCGTGTCAAATAGGATAGTCCGTTGACCGATTTGACGGAACCCAGATCGAGCGTGATCTCGTGCGGGTAACCGGGGACGGGCGTAACGGTTGACGTACTCCAAAAAGTCGCGGAATTTCCGTCGATGGCGTAGGACGCTGGATTGCTCGCGGCGCTGCTGTCCGCTGTGGCTGCGACGGCGGGGCTCGCATTGAAAACGCCGATGGTCACATACACAGGCTGAGAGATCGGGGTGCCATTGACGTTCGCCGTGACCACCAACGGGTAATTGCCAGCTACAGTCGTGGCTCCCGCGGTTACTTGGAGCACCGTCTGACCTTGCGAGTCCGTGACGAAGCTGCCGGTGGCGCCGGCGGGCAAGCCGGTGACGCTCCAAGTAGCCGCCTGCGCCGCGCCGGTTGCGGACAGAGCACTGACGACCACGGTGGCCGTGCCGCCTAATGCTGGCTGACTCAAGGGCCATGCCGTCACGGTCGATCCGCTTGCCGGCAATTCGCCGTAGGCCACGACTTGGTGGGATGAGGTCGCCACATACACCTTGCCGTTGACCACGAGCGGCGGCACCCATTTCGCGAGTAGCCCGAAATCATCACGTTGCGCGTTGACGTTTGAGGACCAAAGCTGGGTCAGCGTCGTCGCATTCACCGCCACGAGGATTCCGGGCGGAAGCCGGTGGTCGGCGTCGCCTTGGCCGTTGATGGTCGCCCAAACGATACCCTGGCCATCGCCGTTCGACGACACCGTCAGCTCACCGCCGGGGTACAAATTGATGGCAGGCGTGAATTGGGCAACCGGCGTGGTCGTCAGGACTTTGCCGTTGAATGAGAACGCCTTGAGTGCGTCTTGGGCTCCCCAGTTGAATGCCAAGGGTCCGCCCGCCGATGCGGAGCGTGGCCAATAGGCAAAGCCGCCGCGTATTTCTCCAGACGCACCCGTGAAACTTTGAATGGCGCCGGCGTTGTTGTTCTGCAGGTGCCCCATGTTTTGAGTGTTGAGCAAGTAGACCGTCCCATCCTTGCCGCCGCCCAAGAGCGTGTTCGTGCCGGGTATCAGCGTCGGTCCGGAACTCGACAGATCCTGATCATTGGTATCGAGGGTCTGGTAATCCGCGGGCGTGAAATAATCAACGAGTTTCAAACCGAGGCCTGGATCGAGCTTGATCGCACTTTCGGTGAAATTATTGACCCCATCCCAGGTCGAATTCGAGCCCGCCGCAAGAAATGCATTGCCGACGTAGGCGTAGACATAGCCGGATGAATCAACGACGGGAGGGCGGCCGGATTGCCAAAAAGCACCGCCGTGATCATCGGTCGGCGCTGGATTGAAGATCCCCGTTTGCGCAAGCGAGGTCTTGTCGTAAGCCATCAGCCAGCCGTAGTACTGGTAGATGTCCTCGTGCGGTTGCCGGATTCGAGCGTATTGGTGACGAAGTACATCGTCTGGGTGGTCGAATCGATGACGGGAGTCCCTTCAATGCCCACCGTTCCGGCCATGTTGAGCGAATCAGAGTTGACCAGTTTGACGATCGGAACC
>Ga0116226_10005968_pt1 | contig 10912 bp, 6 predicted proteins | sample S1TSphfallax_FD_89692 | JGI IMG/M metagenome (GOLD analysis project Ga0116226, IMG submission 89692) | Host-associated microbial communities from peat moss isolated from Minnesota, USA - S1T2_Fa - Sphagnum fallax MG | ecosystem: Host-associated > Plants > Peat moss > Unclassified | place: USA...
ACGAACTCACAAAACTCACCACGGCCCGGACTTGGGGGAAGCCATTACCTTCCCCCTTATAGTATATTTTGTGCCTGGCCATAGAACTAGCACCCAAATGTCATTTTGTCCTGGGGAGTCTCGAAATTTCCAAAGTTGAGCTTCATGCGATTTTAAGGGCCTATAACTTTGTGTACAGACCTCTGATTGAGATGAAGTCTAAAGAAAAGTTATAGCCACTATCAATAGCCTTCCAACGTTATGTGGCACACCATTTACACGCAAAGGGAATCAGGGCAATTCTTGACTCTTAGTGGTCGAGAGTCAAATTACTAATTTGACTTTCAACGTACCCTTCTTTTGGCCATAACTTGTGTTTTAAATGTCCAAATAGATCATGTAAGCCCATTTTAGACATCAACATTCCAAGATCTTTTCCATGATATAAGGAAATTTTCGATCCAATGGTTTTTGGCCCCTAAAATTACTCTCCAAAGATTTGGGAATCCATCAGGACTCCGACTCCCAAAGTGGGAGCTCACCTGGGAGTGTGGGGGTTCATTTCCTCACACTCTCCCACATTCTCGGGAGCATGAAATGTGACTCCTTGGCCCGCACCTGCACAAGCCCTTGCCTTGGTCATGAGCCCAAAGCTAAGGTTGCAACAATAAGAATTACTGAAAAGTGCAAACAAACAAACGTGTATGTGGCTTTGAAAGTCATCAAACAAGTAATAAACAAAAAAGTGGAGGTATATTATGAACGTATACTGAAACTAGCAAACTATTTAAACCATAAGGTGGACAACAATCTATTTATGACACTTTTCCAAGCTGGATTAGTACCCAATTTATGAGTAACCAATATAAGGATGAAACGAGATACTTTGTTTCTCCACAAAAAAACTACAATGACATATGAAAAGAGCATGGGTGATGCTAATGAATACTGAAAATTATTGGAACTTCAATGAAAAAAAAAAAAAATCAAAGATTTTTAAAAATGTGACTTAATATGTGGTCAATGCAAAAAATTAAGTAATAACAAATAATGTTATTACTAAAACCCAAAAAACATGAACAATTGATTGAAAGAGAAAAAGGAATTACATGTTAATGAATGGTTATCCAAGTACATGTAGGGCAAAATTTGGTGGATGATGTGTTACTAAATGGAGGTTTTGGTGCCAAAATTATCACTGAGGATGTGAGGAAACGGTTGGGTTTACCTTCCCCCAAACGCATTCCTTATATGCTCCAAATGGCAGATTAAAGTTTGAAAAAATCAATTAGGATCATTCGCGACTTAAAAATACACACCCCTAATTTTATGTTTGGCACCAAAAGACGAAGGTTGCAACCTTCTAAAAACATAACAAGGTTGCAATTTTATAAAAATATTTCTAAGAACTAGACTCATCGTTAGATTTCCAACCTTACGTGGCTTACACACCAATCACTTAATAATTTTTAAAACATGTTTTTCTTTTTCTTTAATCAGAGGCCAATCAATCTATTTTTTACAATCTTTTTAGTTTTCCTCCTTGTTCATGTCCTCGTTCATATAAACAAAATTGATGATAACAAAAATCAATTCATATTCCAAGTTGCATCAATACATAATGGTAATTGAAACACATGTGCATAATTAGAATGAATATTTGGAAAAAATGTCATTACACAAATCAAAGAAAACCATGGGTTTGGAAGGGTCAATTGAATTAAATAACCACATTGCTAGTGCTAATCTATGATTAGAAAATGACAAATTTCTTGAGGAGACACAAATTTATTGAACGTCTTATAAACATGAATAATCATTCAATCACACTCAAATTGTCCATTTGCGATCCTTATTTTCTTTTGATTTTTTCAAATAGATGGCCAATTGAATTTTAATAATAAAATGTTGAATTGGAACAACTTTGTTATGAACAACTAGTTTACATTTTGGGTTTGAAACAAATTGTTGTGCTTAATAAATAACTTGTTTACTTCCCAAAAAATTCAAAGATTCCAAAATTCATTGGTTTATGATGCACATGTACCTTACTAGAGTTTTTCCAAGTAGGGTAACTCACCTACACTTTGTGCACCAATATGCCACTCCTCCGTACATTCAAATGGGTTATTAGCCTTGACATGGCTAGTGGTTTGAAAAAAAAATCAAGAAAAAATGTAAATCTGAGAAATTATAGTATTGCTTCCATACATTTAAATGAATTACTTGCCTTGTCATGACTAGTGGCAAGAAAAAATAATTCAAGAAAAAATAAATCTGAAAAATAGTTGTAATACTTTTCCATTCGTTCAAATCAGTTACTTGTTCATATGGTTAATAATAGGAAAAACAATTCAAAAAAGAATTTAATCTGAATTTTTTTTGTTGTACTTGTCCATAGATTCAAATGGATTACTTTCCTTGTTGTGGCTAGGGGTAGGGAAAAATAAAATCAAAAACATTTTCTGAAAAATAGTTGTAATATTTTTCCATACATTCAAATGGGTTACTTGCCTTGTCAAGGCTAGTGGAAAGAAACAACAATTCAAGAAAAACTTAAATCTGAAAAATAGTTGTACTTTTCCATACATTCAAATGGATTACTTGCGTTGTCATGGCAAGTGGTAGAGGAAAAAAAAATCTAAAAAATAATACATATCATTATCACCATTACTATCTTCTTGAGATTCTTGTAGTGGTAAAGTAGGTATTACAATACTTTCCATTTGTTTAACAACTTGGTTTGAGACTTTTGTTTTTTAGCTAAAAATTGTCAAGAAGTGACACAATTTTATGAAAATGGAATATTTTGTTGCAAATTATCTTCTTTGGGAAAAAAATCATCTACAATGCAACATAAAACAATTTTTTGAAGGAGGGTGTCACCACATTTATGTCTACTGGCTATAGTTTTATGAATTCCTTGAAATAATGTCACCGATTAAATTGGAATTTCTATATGGATGTTCACCACATTAGTTGCATCAAGAAATTGAAAAACAAATCCTAGTTTGAAAGCTTAAAGATATTAAAATTTGACAAGCAATGATAATATTAGGTATTATTTAATATCACAAATATTAGTATGTACAACCTAGAAAACAAAAGTCAAGGTCCTCATGATGATGTCGTGGTACTTGCATTCTTCAAAAATGTCGACTAGGAAGTTGTTTTTTGTTTTTCATTTTTAGTTTATGGTGTATGTGGCCTAAAACAATTTATTAAAAACACATATGGAAAAAACTCAAGAAAGTTGTTAAAATTTTGGTGGTTGTTGCCACTACTAAAAATAGGGCAAACTCATTAAGGTCTACCAACCAAGATGAAAAGGACTTAGTCTTAAGCCCAATGTTGGTTTAAGAGATTCCTTTGTTTGATTATTTTGGATTATTGATTTAAATAAGGGGCCAATGAATTGGACCACACACACATGTGGATTAGAATTGATTCATGAATGTTTTACCTCATTTTGTCTTTGCTGTAATATGCTTCCAAGTTGGGGCAAGTTTTTGGTCAACTCACTTTCACATTTTGCCTTCATTTGTTCCCCCATAACTAAACTTGGTATTGTTGTTGTCCTTGTGTTTGTTCCTATGTTAATTCCTTCCATCTTGTAGCCTCGTTGCATTGCAACATATGTGAATTATGTGCATTTATGATGAATTTACCTAGGTAGTACAAATAAGAGTTTGCAAAATGTATGAGATTTGAGTTTGATTGGACCATCAAAAGGTTTGAGAGACTTCAACAATTAGATAGTTCAAGTGTGAGCTACTAGGAGCATTGACAAGATTTTTCCACCAACCCAAAGTGGTATCCTTCATTGCCATATTCCCCAAAAGGTTTAATGTTGATTAGATTTTGTTACAAGTAACCCTCAAGGCAACAAAGTGATAAGTCCTTGTGCTTGTGTTTCACTAAAAATCAACATGAAGGGATTTATGTATTTTTCTCAACACCCATTGAATTTCACAAGTCTAAAAACATTCATGTGAGTTTCAAATAATTTTATGACATTTTGTAAGTTCAATTTGTGGAGTTCAATTGCATTTCTTGGTTATGATTTACAATGTTGGTCACATTCAAGTAAAGTTTCAACTTGGTTTAGGGCCTTTTAAATTTTCCATGTATTTTGTGGTAGAGAATTTGATTAAATTTGTTGCAAATTTGTGGTTTATGGTTTGACAATGGCATGGGTCAACATCTTATAATGTTTGAATTCACTTAATCAGGTTATTAGTAGTATTGCAATTTATTTTGTAAAGTTTGTGTGGGTGGAATGGCTTTCGAATCTTTCAAATTTTGAGGGAAATTAAAAAAAAAAAGGACCTATAGGAAGTAGATTATGATAGTTTTGATTTGAATTATTGGAGTCCAACCATGAAATTACCTAGGTTTGGAATCGATCCCAAGAAATTGGTCAAGGAAGGCCATGTCATTCTTGAAGAGGTTACAGTTGTGTTTGGCCACAATAAGGCCAATGGTTACATATCAAATAGGGTATTTGCAAGCTACAATGGATCATTTTTGACCAATTTTTTGAATCCTTAAAAGTACGTTTCATAGTGTATTTTTTTAATGCTAAAAATTGTGAAGTTATAAACTTGTAAAATTGTTCATCTTTTTAAAAAAAAATAACACATGACCATGTAATACCTCATAGGCTATAATGTTTATGAAAAAAAAGAAAGTAATTCATACAAATGTAATATTGATGAACTTTAACATTTTCATCAATATTTGACCTATGAAAAAATCCATAAAACTTTTATGTGACTTTCAAATGATTTGCAAACACCCATTTTAAATTATTACCCACATTTTTTAGGTTTGGAGAAAAAATGATTCTTTTTCATTATAAGTTCAACATATGGTGAATCCATTACAGGTCCTTTATGTACTATCACATTGTAACTAGTATGTAATGAAAAGCCCTCCATTTGGTGTAGAAAATTAAACTTCAAATAATTTCAATATTATATCACACTAGATTAAATCACAATCACATACATGAGTCTTTTTTCGTAAAATTTAATAACAATTTGATGTGGGACAAATTATAATCCATAAAGGTGCTAAAAAAAATGATGTATAATGAGTAGTATAGTACACAATAAGTTAAAATCTTGATGGTATTCTTTGGCTATCATAAACAGAAGCAAAAATAAATAAAATTTGCATGATAACATTTTGGAACTAAAAATTCACTTTGAGTCAAAATTAATCTTGATCCAATGGCTAGATGAAGGGAATTAGATAAAATTAATCTACATACAATATATAACTTATAGTTTTTCAACCGCCATAAGGCCTCATGTTTGTGATTCATGAAACATTATCAAACAAAAGAAAATTGAAAAAATAATACAATTCCCATCTATAAATCTCCTCCTCTTTGATATGGTAGTGGTTTCTTTCTTTAATATATATATTATTATGCACTTATTGTTAAAAAATGCAATAAACACATTTTTTAATGAAATTTCATCCATAAACTTTAAATCTTTAAATGGTCACAAATTTAATTCATGTATATCAATATCATACACAATAAAAAATTCACCCGAGAATTCCACTCACAACCTTGGTTTTGAAGTATGTATGCATTTTTTTCTAAGTCTATGACAAGAATTATTTTGTCACAAATATACTCCATACATTGAAAATTTTCATTTTTTGTTGGATTTTAAGAAAAAAATTATTAGATTAAGTTTCAAATTAATCAAATATACTTAAAACAAGCCCAAAAAATCCAAGATGTGATGTCCGTACATTACACAAAAAAAAACTACATAAAGATTATACTTGAGATTACAATTTTTGGGGGGCTTAATGTGTTTATGCCCCAATAGCCTTGAGCTTTTGTTTGAGGTCAGGATGAAAATTAAAGAGTTGTACTTCAAAATTTTCCCCACAAATGAAAACATCACCAACAATGAATTTGCATACAAACTTTTTGGGGTATTGTGGCATAAAAAAGGGTGTGCCCATGAGTTGGCCATTGCTTGGTTTGGTGACTACAAAGGAGAAAGATCAAAGGATGGTTAAAGCCCATCAAATTGATTTGGCATGTGCAAGAATAAAGAACAATAATGTTTTTGTGAAAATGGAGGGTATTATTGGGTCTTTATGGTTATAAACCCCAAATTAAAAAAAGTGAAAGCACACTATGGTGAGCCAATTTTCATCAAAAAAGGTGATGTATAACTAGTATCATAGTACTTAGTAAGTTTAAATTTTGATGGCATCATTTGACAATCTTATACATATGCAAAAAAAACCCTAGAATGTGCACAACAACATTTTGGAATTCAAATTTCACTTTAAATCAAAATCAATCTAGATCCAACGATTAGATGAAAAAGATTGAATAAAATTAATGTACATAACATATATAATGTGCAATTTTTTGTCAACCATAAGGCCTTGTGTTTATGGTTCTAAGACATTACTAAACAAAAGAAATTTGAAAAAATAATGCAATACCCAACTATAAAATCTTTTTCTCTTTCATTTGGTATTGGTTTTTTAAAAAAATACATAAAATATTTTTCCTTTATATCAAAATTATATATATATATGAATTTTTAACCAAAAATTTAAAACTTGCAAATGGCTTTAGATTCAATTGATGTATATCAATAATAATGACCACAAAAAATTGCACCCACAACACTAGTTTTGAAATATGTATGCAAATTTTCATACGTTGTGACAAATATTATTTCGTCACAAATATACTTCATATGTTGAAGTTCACCAATGTTTGTTAAATTTTTCTTTTTAAATGATTTTTAAATGTCTAAATTTAATCCAACATACTTCAAACAAACAAAAATAATCCACGATGTGATGTTTATATTTACATTAAAAAACCAAATGTAGAAATGTAGTATTCATGACTATAATTTCTTGGGGGCATAGTGTGCTTTTACCCAAATATATATATTCAAGGTTTCAATGTGGTAGTTAATTGTGCAATGAGACCAAATAACTTCAACAATTTTTTTTTTCTTAGGGTTAAACAATTATATGACCTAAAAAAGGTGGAATTAACAATTTTTTATAAGGTGGAATTAACTATGTTACAAATTGATCATGTTGATTATAACAACACACATGTTTTTTCATAGAAAAATATTGTTGTTCAACTTATTTGTAATGCTTGCAAAACTAATTGGGCCATATGCAATTAGGGTTTTGAGTTTTCACATTTCTTTTACCCATTGCGCATCTTGGTGAAAAAACAAAGGATCAAAAGGAGCTTCATTTTAGTCAAGGCTTGCCCATTGTGTTGGGAGTGGTTTCACGCAAATGACATTGTAGTTGCACCTATTTGCATAGTTGTAACCATTTTGTTTATTCTCTCACCTTCAAAGTTCAATATGTTGATCAATGGAATTTTGTCATGTACCAATCCTTCATCTTAATTGGTGGGTGAGCATGGGTTTAAGTCTTCTATCTAGTGATTAGATTACAATAATTATTCAATTGAACCTAGTAGACCAACGAAAATCTAACCTCCTTTCACAATAAGATATATTTCAAAACTTTGCCTCAAGCATATCTAATATGAGCTTTTGTATTAATTCATGTGTTTGTTGTGCACTTTCATGAATCAATTTTCCAATCCTATAATGTTCACATATGTATTTTTGACAATACCACAATATGGTAATCTCCTATGAAAAACCAAATTGCTTCCTTATTAATCATTCTTGATTTAAGTGGCATTATGTTGTAGAATCTTCAAGTTGGAGTAGGAGAACAAAGAAGAAGATCCTTGCAAAGGACTTTGTTTCCTTTGAATTTACACTCGTAATTGTATGTATTTGTTTACAATGCACATCACCTTTGGTTTTTTGAGTTTGAGTCCTTACCATAGTTTGTAGTCTTTTTATGTATTCAAAGTGATTCTTCATTTTTAAGTTCAAGTCCTTACCATTATATGTAGCCCTTTTATGGCACGTAAATCATTCTTGGTTTTTTTGTTTGCATCCTAACCATAGTATGTAGTCCTTTTATGTCATGGAAATGGCTCATGATTTCTAAATTGAAGTCTTGACCATTATTTATATTTTTTAATGACACGGAGATGACTCATGATTTTTTAGTTGAAATTCAAACCACTATCTACAATCCTTTTGTGTCATGGTTATTGATTCCTGAGTTAAATCTTGATCATTGTTTGTTGTAATCCTTTTATGGTCAACATGGAGATGATTCCAAAAAATTTAATTTGAATCCCAACCACTGTCTACAGTCCTTTTATGATGTGGAGATGATTCCTAAGTTTTTAAAAAGAGTCCTTATAATGCCATGGGGTCCTTTAATGATATGGATGTGATTCTTGATTATTAGGACCTAAATCCTTTTAGTTCATATGTATTGTAATTATTATATTGATACATCACTATTCATTTTCAATATGGATACTCTTTAATTATGTATACATGGTCCTTTAACATTGTTATATTAGTCCTACATTTATTATCACTATTATAAAATGTGTTTTAATTCACTTTAGGTTTCACTAGATTTTGAGCGAAATTTGACATTTTTACTTGGTGAAATTGTTTAACCCCCTAGTGAATGGGGACCAGTTGCTACAGACAATGAATTATTTCACTAGTACTTAGTGAAACAAGGTTATTCTCAAGTGAAATATAAATTTATCAAACCATTCACTTGCTAATTAATTAACTAACCAACATGGAAATCAATTAAAATTTAATTATTTAATATATATAATATTATTGATAATTTCATGATTTTAAAACCTATGATTTATTGACACGTGTCATTACCTAAACTAGTTTTAAAACCTAGCCTAGGAAGGTAGGCCACATAATCAACCTAAGCACATATTCTAAGAATTAAATAGGAAAATATTTGGTCAACATACCATTGTTGACCACACATAACACCACTCATGAGGTTTGATCCTTTGACCTTTGGATTGGAAGCAAAACACCCTTACCATCAACACACCCCACTTGTTGTGGTAATATATTACATTACATTCTATTTATTAAATATTTCATTTTTAACATTACAAAAACATAAACTTTGAAAATTCATATCTTATTGAGATTTTGTTCAAATGAAATGATTTGAGTTTACTTTTTTTTTAAAATTCAATAATGTACATATCTGTTTGAAAGTTTAAAATCATTTGAATAAAAAAAAGGTTGAATATCATTGTTCAATAACATTTCAATGACCATTCTTTTGAAAAAAAATTAATTTAATAAATGGATAAGATTTTTGTTCATATAATAATACTACCTATGTTAAGTTATTTTCAATTATTATATGACTATTTTTCATTAGTTTAAAATATTTCACCCTACATTATTTACGACTATTTATGGTTATTTTCAAATACTTTTGGTTATTTTAAGTTATTTTTTGCTATTTTAATTTATTTCACCTTAGGCTATTTTTGGCTATTACAAGTTACTATTGGCTATTGAAGGTTATTTCAATTTAAATTATTTTTGTCTATTATAAAATATTTCACCCTAGATTATTTTTGGTTAAACAATTCTAATATATGGCTATTGGTGGTTATTAATCCCTATTAATGATTATTCTATTGATATTTATTGATGGATATTCTATTAATGGCTATTGGTGGCTATTGGTGGATATTGATGGCTATTCTATCAATGGCTATTGGTGGCTATTTTATTAATGGCTATTTGTGGCTATTCTATCAATGGTTATTTGTGGTTATTCTATCAATGGCTATTCATGGTTAATCCATCAATGACTATTCATGGTTATTCTATTAATGGTTATTTGTGGTTATTCTATCAATGGTTATTTGTGGTTATTCTATCAAGAGTTACTCATGGTTATTCTATCAATGGTTATTGGTATTTATTATTAGTTATTATATTAATGGCTATTAGTGGCTATTATATTAATGGTTATTGATGGTTATTTTATTAATGGTTATTAATGATTATTGTATTATAAGTTATTATTGGTTATTATAAGTTATATTACAACTATTAGTGATTATTATATTACATATTATTGTTAGGTATTTTATGTTATAATATCATAGGCTATTAGTAGTTATTATATTGTAGGGTATTTTAAATTACTTTTCATAGGTTATTATTTTATATTCCAAGTTATTTTATCTTAAGTCATTATATTACATTTCAGATTATTTTAAGTTATTATTTTTAACATAAAGTAATATGACCTTGAAATAACATATATTAATTTAAAATAAAATAACCTGAGGTATAGCTTAAAGTTAATTGAATAATTTAATTTAAAATAATTTAAAAGCTTATAATAAACTAGTTAAAATACCTTAAGGTAAAATAACATATAATAGTTTAGAGTACAATAATTTATAATAGCTTATAATAACATAAAATATAAGTTAGAACAACTAAAGTAACTTAAAATAATATAGGGTATATCATAAAGTAAACAAATATAATATAAAAAACATAAAAATAAACTTATTTACTACAATAAATTATAATAATGAATGATGTTAACTATCAATGAAACATGATGTTTACATAGTGATATTATAATGAAATAACTTCACCAAGGTGAAATCAATAAAATGTAGTGAACTTATTTCATTTTTAAGGTCCCATAATGATTTAGGTTAGTAAATTACACCCCACTTTTATAGTAGTGTATGAGTGGACAATCATTTGCAATTTGGGTCCTTCATGAAAATATGGTTTTGTATTTCCACTAAAAACCACACATTTATGACGCGCTCCCAAGTCACGGGGGTGAAACCCACTTGAGGGTTTCACAAAGTCAAGTTGCGGAATTTGAGACTTGGTAGCACGCTCCTGGCTTCCAACTCTAGAAAGGGGTAGAGGGTCGAGTTGGGAGCCCAGGGATTAGACTAGGAAGAGGTATTAGTTGATCAAGCTTGAATCTGCAT
>Ga0116226_10005969_pt1 | contig 10911 bp, 7 predicted proteins | sample S1TSphfallax_FD_89692 | JGI IMG/M metagenome (GOLD analysis project Ga0116226, IMG submission 89692) | Host-associated microbial communities from peat moss isolated from Minnesota, USA - S1T2_Fa - Sphagnum fallax MG | ecosystem: Host-associated > Plants > Peat moss > Unclassified | place: USA...
AAATTGTACTCAAATGTGCATTAAAACATGCAAACTTTTAATATTATTTAATGGAGTAAAAGAACTTCCTCTTATTGATCATTAAAATTTTAAAAATCATGAATTCAATGTATTAAGGCTTAATTTACAAATACTTTCCAAAAAAAATCAAGTATCCCTCGTTGGCATATTTGACCATGTGCTTTCACCCATTCCAACATGTTTAAAAAATTTCTACCTCTTTGATATGTAGCCAAGTTTGGTTAAATCTTCTTGTGGATGATTATGTCACTACATCACAAAATTATATTTAAAAATAAAAATATGGGAAAATGTCTTTTATTCATGCCCATTATGTGTTTGAATGATTTTTTAAAAAAACTCTATAGGTGTCATGGTGTCCAACACATGTTTGGATATGGTAATCCTAAAATTTTCAACATCAAAGTTTTGGTAGTTGAAAAAAGATGAGTCTCTTACATATGCTTGAACCTTGTATACTTTATTTGTTTTTTTATAATATTAGAGGTTGAAGTACTAGCAAGTGTGGGCCTCGATGGGGAAGGGGCTACTCATGCACCCACAAGTTGAATATCTAATTTAAGGAAATAGATGTGGGGATGAACCATGACTTATAGCCATGCATGCACAAATTTCACAACTCTCAACATTTTCCACCATAAACATGGCCAAAGTGAAACAACAACCACCAACACATTAACCATTGGAAACCTGCCAACTTTAAAGTTCACATGGCTCCAACATCTTTTATTTAACCATGGGTTTATAGCTCCCACATTGGCTTCTAACATGGAAGCACACTTAGAGCTTTGAATGGGTATGAATAAAATATATTTTCCAAAGGCTAACATTTCACTGACCATGCCATTGGATGCACAATGATGAAAATGGGCACGACTAATCCATTTAACATCAAAAGTCAATATTGAATGCATTAACCATGTAAGTTCATCACATACATTACAATTTTTCAAGGTATCCTAGTCTTGCAACTTATTTCAATTCAAACGGATATTTTTGTACTAATGGCAAGAAATTACAAGTTTCAACAAATAAAACAAATAAATCTAAGGAAACATCTTACGTGGCCCATGTTCTTTCAACTAGGTCTACCATTCATCAAGGCACTACATAATCATACCAAGAAAATAACTCGTTCTTTAATATGTAACTAGACTACCAAAACCAAAAGCTTGCATAACGTTAATGAAAGTGTGGATGTCATGTCTTAAAAAAATGTGGAAAAAATTCCATGATATGTTTCTAGCAAAGAATCCAAAAGGGAGAATTCGAGTGGGCACAAAATTGCAAGTATTGTCACCAATTGCATAAGTTGCTAGGAACAAAACATTTCCCATTGTTATAAAACAACAACTTGTAATTGGTAATGCTCCATATCTTCAACCAAAGAACAATTGCATTTGGTGTTTTTTCAAGGCCATATATCAAGTTGTCATCTTTTGGTTTTGGTTCTTTGGACTTTGCCTTAATTATGGCAAGTAATTCTATTGAACTTTGTAACTTCTCAGCAACATTAACTTATACAAAGGTGAAGGCTACTTGTGATAATTTTCTTAGTAGCACAATGAAAGGAATGGTTTGTAATGTGCCAATAGGGCAATAGACCAAGTGTTAATCTATAGGTTTTTGTATAGACGAACCAAGTTAGAAAATAGAATGACTATATTTATATGGTAGGTGATGAAATGTTATGGGCTCCCCCTCTATTAAGAGCCAAGTGCACCTTCTTAAACATCCTAGGTAATTTCAAAAAATTATGAACACAACAATTTTTATGAGTCAATTGCTAACACCCAATATACAGTTTGAATGTAAGTTCCATAGGAAAAGAGGAACTAAAAATGTTTTCCTAGTGCCAACCAAGGTGGATTCTATGTCGCTTTGTGGCATTATATTTTCAAAGGTCATGCATTCCAAATTATTTTTAGCATAGTAGGGTGTTTGATTTAAATATTTAGAGGGATTAGTATATCCATTCTAATTAGGCCACACACAAAAACACAAACAATTATTTAAATCCTTGGCACATTCTTGAAGTGGAGAAGAAAAAATGAAAACACATATTTACACTTCCTCTTTTAAGACCTCTTGCACAACATTTCAATCAAGACATCTAGCAAAATTTGAAGGTTTAAAGTAATTTCATCAATGATGGAAGGAACCAAAGCTCACAACATGAATATACTATCATAGTCTTGGTTTCATCACCTAAATCTACATTCCCATTCATCTTAGTTGCTCCAAAAATCATGAGACCCACAAATTTTCCATACCATGTTTTAGCTACATAACATATCTTCACCATTAAAATGATGGTCAAAAAAATTCCTAACCTTGTAAATGTGCACAAAAATGATAACAACACCAACTAAACTTCTTTGTAGGAGTTCAATTTATGGTACATTGAAAACAAAAAATTAAAGTATAATCTACTACATTCTTACAAGTTGATGGTTAAAAAATAAAGAAATAATCCTATCAGCATTGGTAAGTTTTTTAAAGGATGCATTTCCACCATATGGTTTGATAGTATGCCAAAAATGTACCTAAAACCCAACAACCATCTCTAATATGTGGGAACACATTTAATGGAAAGGTTTTGAGGACAAGGTTATGATTCTTCCAAAGATAGGTAAACTGATAGATTACCCCATGACTCCAATTGTATTTGTCATTTTCTTAAGCTCTCCACTCTCATATGCATATGCACCCATAACTTTATGATAACATGTAAGAGGCTTGTCCAAAGCTGAAAGAACTCCACAAGGGAAACAATGTATGGAAGGAACAACTAAATGAAGATAATTTGGTATGGTTGGCACCCAAGTACCATTGAGTCTCCATGCATATTTAGGTGTGTAATTTTTTAAATGTCAATTCCCATGAACCTTGTCCTCTTAAGTGAAATTTTTCTTTCATCTCCATTGGCCATTCCCACACCTCCAGGGTGTAAATGAGATACAATGAGCCAACGGGATTACTAGAAAAAAGGATTCCATGTCCTTTTTGCCAAAAAACCTTTTTCATATGAATGAATTTTGGAACAATTTTTTTTGCAACTTGTTACAATAAATTTTTATAGTTGTCTAAGTACATGACATGTTTCTTTCTATATCATTTTTTAATAAATATGAATTTTTGAAAGTGTCCTGATTTCTTATAAATTCAATGTTTCATCTTTAAAAATGATAATAATGTCAAATCATAACCATTTTTATTTTTATTTTTTAATGTTTTATTGTATGATAAACTATAACTTTTTTTAACATATCACGTACATTTTACCCAATTTATGGGTGGCAAAAGACTTTTGAAATTTTGAAAATTTGGATCAAATTTGGAAAGTTATTTGAACAATTCCACGTATCTTAAGGTATGAATGTATTTTTAATGTGGTTAATAGGTTTTTATTCTCTTATTTTTTCCCCATCAAATGTGATTTATTATATGAGTCCTTTTGATAGTCCTTTGCAAAATTGATTCATGTTTGATGTTTTCCTATTCATTTTTAAAGGTCTTAAATCAAAATTTAAAGCTTAAAATTTCATCAAATGGATTTTTGGTTTGAATTCCTTAACATTCATATGAATGAAAAAACATTAACTTGCCATGATTTCAGTGGCTTTAAATGAAAAAAATAAAAATAAAATACTTATCAAATTTTGATTGTTTTTCTTGTGGTTCAACACATTTTTTGGCTCATTGAATTGTGATTGCACCATGTTGTTTATGACTTGTTCAATGCAACTAAAGGAAATATAGTTACAAATGTTGTATGAGATTAAAAACTAGTTGCAAAGACCATTTGAAAAAACCTTGATTTCTTCTAATGGTTTAACTTCATAATCCTTATGAAAAAATCATTTTCTTGATACAACACCTATATATATATATGGATATTAAGATATTTTAAAAACATGTGTCTTTCATGCCTTAAAGGATACAACTTTTTAAAAAACCTTTTCAATAGCACTTTAAAAGATGTGAATTTCCAAAAACCCAATCATAAGATAATCATACAAAAAAGAAATTCCCAAGTGCAATAATTTATAAGACTTCAAGGTGTACAACTTTCCAAAAAACCTTTTCAAGCTTCTTTAAAAGATAAAAATTTCCGAGAAACCAAATTATGAATAAACCATTTTTATATGAAAGTTCAAGTACAATGGCCAATGGAAATTCCGCATCCATTTTTCCATGTAATGCAAAAGGCAATTTTATTATCCATTTTATTATTTGGAACTTTTGATTATGTAGGTTTATAATTAAATTGTTTTCTTTAGTTCAAACTTGCCAACGTTTGTCAAAGTATATTATGCAAGTTCATACGACTTTTCAATAGTATATGATGGTAATGATTTTAAATTAAGAAACATGTGTTCATTTGAATTGTTATGAAGTCTTTTAATACTTGTTAAAAATGTGTCTTTTTAAAGCAAATCTTATTGTAATTGATAAAAATGATAAAAATGCATAATCAATACGAAAGAAAAGATGATATGATATGAAATACATATCAATCTTATTAAAGATTTCCTACATTTTAAAAATGATTCAACATCCACATTTTCATTCCCATTTCGTTTCCAACATTGTATTACTTCATGAAAGGTTTAGTTATATAATCTATAACCCATGTGAAATTTCATATGTCTTAAACCCTGAATTTCAAAAATACCCTTGATGATATTTGTCACATGGCCTTCACGTGGGATTCATGACCAAAGTTAGGGAAAAAAAACGTAGTTCAAGTAAATGTTTCGAGATTCACATTCATTTTCACAAGTGTGAGAGAGTGCAAAGAAGGAGAATCCCAATCACTCATAAGAAGGAATCACTTTGGGAGTTGGAGTTTTGAAGTGTTTCAAATCTTTGGAACAAAAGTGCATATAATAAACCTTGTTCAAATTGGGTTTTATTCATACCATTGAAAGATCTTGAAGGCTTGACATTGAAAATGGGTTCATGAATTTTCCATTTTAAAATCTAAATCAAAAGGGTGGTTGGGAATCAAATTGATAATTTAATTCTTAACCATTAAAATTCAAGAAACAAGGGTCAAATGACTTGTGATTGGATTATGTAATATGGCATTGAAAATATTTCAACAATAGTTACAAATGTGTTGCATGTTGGACAAAAACATTTTTTGGAAAAATTACAAAACATCAAAGATTTGGGACACAATGTCCCCCAATTTTGGGAGTGCATTTTGGGACTTTCATGCAACTTTCGTGGACAAATCCAAAGTATATTATGGGGAGGATAATGGTGGCTATTCCCAAGCTTGGGTTGATTGAATTTAGTTGAATCCAAAGCTAGTCCACGGCCCAATTTGGCTCCATTAATATTAACAACATGAATTATTTAGTTTGTACAACTAAATTGACCATGAGGTGTTTGTAAACACATAAGTTTGTCACTTCATCCTAATCCCATCTAAGAGGTCTCACAAACCTTTTTATTGCAATGCATGGAGTTAAAGAATGTTGTTGAAATTGATCATTTTATTAAGTAATTAATTGGTAGGTATAATCTAATCATGAATTTTTGAAGTTCAAGAATGCAATAAGGAATTTTCGGGGGTAATTGTCACCATTTATTGATTCCAAATAACATTTTAGGCAATATACTTTGGCATGCAATGATAAAAACGAAAAAAAATAAAAATCCAATTGTAAAACATAAAGAAAGGGGTCAAACAAATATTAATTGGTTAGTCTTGCCATTATTTGAGTGGTTTTTAATGGTATCACCCATTTGATACAACCTTTAATTTGTCAAATGGTTAAAAAAGTAAAGAATTAATTGATTTGTGGTTTTGCATTAGAATATAAACCTTAACTCTTAAGAAAAAAGGAAGGGATGGGACTAAACAAGCTCATAAATGTGAGTTCAAGGTGAAAACAACTTGCACAATTTTTTAAAAAGGTGGATATTGCAAATTAGAACTAAAGTGGTGCATTGACAAACCACAAACATGGAATTCCCATAAGACTCATCATGACCCAAACTTAAGAGGAATTGCCACTATTCTCTTTATAATATATTATATGATTGGTGAAAAGGATTACATCGAAGTGAGAAAAATTTCTTAGATTCCAAAATGGGAGCCCCAAAAAATTTCGATATTGCAAAATTATGAATCATACAATTATATAGGCTTATATCATTTACATACAAGCTTTAATTGAAGAACTTTTCAAAAAAGAGTTGTGATTGTTGAAAAGGCCTTTCCAACAATATAAAGAATAATTGATTTGAATAATGTTTGTTATATGCACTTTTCTTTAAAAAATTCAAGACACCCATGGATTTTCAACACCCAAATTATGAGTGTACTGAGTTTTTTTTTGCACTTTCTCACACTTGTGGAAATGTGTTTGAATGTTGGGACAAATTTTTAACCTACTTCCATTCTCATCCTTTAGCACTAGTTACAAGCCGGTAAGGTCACAATAATTTTGAACTTTTGAAAAGTCAAAATAAAAATTGCCAAAAATTGTTCCAATAATTAAGGAATACAATTTGAAAAGGAAAATTATATTTTATGTTAGCACATTTATTTTTACAAAGGTGTTGATAAAATGTGTTCACGTGACTAATTAATTACTTCAATTCCTAAAAGTTATGGGGTTCCAAAGTTGCAAAACATACATACATGTTTTTAATTTGGAAATTTTGAGGATTTTAGGATTTTGGAAATTTAATTAAGAGTTCATGAAAAGTTGTAGCATATAATTATAGGGTAATAATTCTACTTACAAAGGTCTAAAAAATGATGAATTCATTTGAATTTGTGATAGTTGCAAATTCAATTTTGATTCAAATAATATTAAACATATTTCTTGTTCATTTTATTTAATTGAGATGATCAAGGGGCATCCATGAAACATGACATTATATCCTAATATCTTGAAGATGTGACCTCCTTGAATTAAGAAGAACTAGGAATCATGTTTCAAATTTAATGAACAAATTATCATGGATACATACCATTTGATAAACCTAGGGATGTGTTAATTATTTTATTTTCCATTTGAAAGATAAGCATGGTTCAAGCACAATTATGGACCCCCAATTAGAGCCCATATTTAAATATGTCACACTTAATTGTTATCCTAGTTCCATACCCTATCCCAATTAGAGCCCATATGTAGATACCCAAATAAGGACCTTACCCTAAGACCCACCCTATTCTAGGATTTGGGTTCAACTTCATAACGTAATGACCAACAATTCTAAAATAATTACAAGACCTTGCACCAATGGGTGTTTTAAAATTTTTCAAAGTTTGGTTTTAAAAAAAACTAGGGTTTCAGGTTTTGGTCCCTTTTGCTACACATTGCATTCCATTGTTCCCTTCATGATGAACTTTTTTTTTTCATGTGTGACATTTTGTTTCATATTTTCAAATGGCATTTCCTTTTCCTTCCTACTTTTTTAAAAAAATTCTCCTTCTAGTTTGTTTTCATTTTTGTTGTGACGGTTACTGTGAATGAAAAGTGAAACATTATTGAGGTTTTTATGTTTTTGCTACATCATTATGGTTTTTTCTGCATTCTTGAAGTTTTGTTATGTTCATTGTGGTGGGTTGCTAAACTTTTTATTGTGTTCATGTGGTGGTCACTACCATGATTGTTGATCAACACAAGTAAGTTTTTTTTTCACAAATCTTTTTTTTTCTTGTTTCAAGTTGAACTTTTTGTTACATGGTCAAATTTATTATTGTAGAATTTTACAATATATCATATACATGGTAGTCATTGTAGTGGTTGTCATGTACTAGAACTAAGTTTTTTTTTCTTTTTTTCACCTTTTTTTTGTTAGTTTTTTGCATTGACAAGGTTTATGTTTTTTTCTTTGTTATTTAAAAAACCTTTCTTTTACTTTCTGTGCGTTTCTTTTCAACCCTCAACACTTTGTTTGTAGACAATAGTTGAAAGAAGAAGGCTTATACATGTTGTATGTTTTCAATTATGGCAACCATAAATGCCACATTAGTAATTGCTTTTAATAACACTGTGTAATGAAAAATTTGACATTGAATTCCCATAGGTGTATGTTTTTTATCCCTTTTCAAAAAAATGCATCAATTAATAAATAGAACCCATATATAAATGTTTACAATGGCATCCATAAATGTCACACAACCTAGAACAATAATTTCATGTGATGAAAAAGTTGACGTTAATTTATATTTCAATCTAAAGTTGAGCTTGGATCACAAAAGGCATCCAACGTTCAAATAGATGTAACTTGGGAGCTATTAATCCCAAAGTTGCTCACCAATTGAAATATATGGTCTCTTGGTCATTGATCATCAACCTATTGGGTTTTTTTGTGGTGAATAGTGGTGCAACAATGAACATTTACAACCCACAAATGATGCAATGTTTTGTGTGTCATCCTATTCAATTGGAGCACATTGATGCCCATCGAAAGCATAAGGGAACATCTAGTTCTATACATGAAATGAAGATTTTTCTTGTTGCAAAAGGTTGTAGAAACCCAAAGTGAGAAAAAAGTTACAAAGAAGACAAAAATTGTGGCCCCTTTCCAAATCACAAACTTCTTTGGTAGCTTACACTTTTACAACAAATCATATCCCTTATAATATACATTTATGGAGAACGTGGTGTTATATGTTGCAAAGGGTTACCAACCTTTGTTTTTTGTTCAAAATCCATGGTTGAGGTGCTTGATTTTGTGATAATGTGGGCATGTGTATTTTCATCTTGTCACCAAATGGTGATTGAAGTGCTCCCAACTATGGTGGAAAAAACCAAGGGAAAATGTGTCATCTCAACCTTTGCATCTTGTGTTACTTGTGCATGCTAATTTGACCTTTGGATGTCTTGTGTGGTCTTTGATACCTTTGAGCTTCATCAACACTTCATGAGAACCAACCATGCAACAATTGGGATTTTTGAGGTACATAATATTATAGGTGCAACCATGGCAAATCAAGTAAAAGTTTTGTTAGATTCCATTGGTTTACTTAACAAAGTAATTGCATACATTGAAGATGAAGGGTTTAACTTAAGCACTTTGACTTTTGTTTTGACTTTTGTGATTTTATGTTTTTCCTTTCAACTAAGTATGCCTTTTGATCCAAGCTTGGGATTGAGAATCTAGATCACCTCATCCTCATCATCAAGAATTGACCCAATGATGCCCATGTTGGGTGTGATGGACCCTTGAAGCTTAAAGCCATGGCTGAATTTTGGGAAGATATTTTGTGATGATTGAAAAACACAACAAATTGATTGATGAACAAGAGTTTTTTGAAAAAGATTCAAGCTTTGATTTCATTTGATTTTAGGTTCATGTTTTTGCTTTCATCCTTGTGTTTTGTTTTTTGGGTTAGCATTTTTTTTGTGTAAGTATTTTGATTGTGTTATCTTTTTGATGTGTTCATAGTGTTGGAACTAAAGATAAAAAACTCACTTGGTGTTTCCTTATTTCACATTGGCTACAATTTCTTATGATGAAATGGGCTAAACCTATGAATGACTTATGGTCTTCAATGTGGGTTCAATTATGGTTGGGGGTTGTACAGTCCTTTGTAAATTCTATTGGTATTGCTTTGGAATCATATGTGCTTGGCTAAAATCTGTTGTAAATTTTGTTATTCATATGTTGGAGGTGCTATCCTTTGTAAATTTTTTGTCATGTGTAGGGCTTTAGGAGGTTAATGTGGTCTTTTTTTTGCAAGCCATATGTTGTTGGAGTCATATGTTGCAACAAAGGTTAGATTTATATGTTAATAGCTTGTGTGTTAGAGTCATATGATGGAGCCCATTTTTCTTTTTGTGTGGGCCAATCACATGTTGATTTGTGGCTAAATTTGTACTTGACTTTTGAGGTTTGATGTAAGTCAGTAATTTTGGGTGGTTAGATTTATGGTTGGATTTGTTGCTAGAATTTTGTAATTTTGTAGGTCTTTCAAGTCCATGTTGTTATCATTTGTCATGTGCATTATCATGAATTATTGTCATTTGCAATGTGTAATATTGAAGTCATATGTTTGTTTAGTTGAAATGATGGTTTGTTTGATAGTTTGTTTGATGTCAAATGCCCAAAAGCTCATTTATGAGGAAGCAAATTGTTGCATATGTGAGTGTGAGTAGGCATTAGGGACATAATTGTTGTAGTTAGATGTAGTTCATTGTTTTCAAATAGAAACATATGCAATTTTTTGCAAGTACTTGCCATATAATTGCAATGACCATTTTTTTTTGTTTTGACAATCTAATCCCTAAACCCTAGACACTACTTGGATTGGCCCCGTGTAAAAAAAAACTTAAACCCTAATACTTGAGAACCCCCCATGTTTGAAAAATAAACATTAATCTTAATTAGAGGTTTTGGAGTTTTAAAAATAAAATCCAAAACCTTCCCAAAAAAATTAATAAAAGGGAACCAACCCTGGAGGTTCTCCAAAACAACAAGAGAGAACTCCCCAACAATGGTTTCTACATGGGAGTGAGGCTTGAGACCTTAGGATATTCAAGTGGTGTGGTTTCATACTATAGTCCAAAGCTATAAGGCGTGTCTAGATGGACACCAGTGTCGGTCTGAGATAGGGCTGTGCATGGTATCAACAACGGTAGCCAGGATTTAATCTATAACCTTGATAGTGGCATTGCTGTTCTCATGATTGTAGCAATGAGACAAGGGTGGTGCAGAATCGCACCATCTAGTAACTGGCATGTCTGTGAATTAGGATCCATATACCACACCCTAAAGCTGAAGAAAATACAGTAGCCATAAGTACTGTTAACTGAGAAGCATTTATAGCTCCAACCTCCAACTCTTGACAGTATTCCTTCTCCTACAGTGTCACCCTACTTGTAGCATATGCTATCTTTGATTCATGTCATAGAA
>Ga0116226_10005970_pt1 | contig 10910 bp, 8 predicted proteins | sample S1TSphfallax_FD_89692 | JGI IMG/M metagenome (GOLD analysis project Ga0116226, IMG submission 89692) | Host-associated microbial communities from peat moss isolated from Minnesota, USA - S1T2_Fa - Sphagnum fallax MG | ecosystem: Host-associated > Plants > Peat moss > Unclassified | place: USA...
GGTTTTATTGTTGAAGATTCAAGAGTAGATTTAATGGTATCATATCCTGTACGACCAAGACGATCAGTTGGTTTTGATTCAATATTTTCAATACGTGATATACGTTCTGTAACACGTGATGGAGCAGTATGAGTTTCACTCATACGACGTTCATTTGATTGATATTCATCGGTCTAATGAAATTCAGATAATATGTATGAAAAAGAGACTATAGCTATTTATTCTGACAGTAAAAAGTATGAATCGGGCTATTTATGCATTGAATTCGAAACTGTCTTTTTAGTAGTTTGAGTATGAAACATATTTTTTCGGTTAAAATCAATTTAGTAAAGATGACAGTTAAAGTAAGACGATTAAGCTCGTGATATATATATATATATTTCCTTACCTGAAAGATGGATAATTTGCCTTTGAAAACTTTACATTTTCCTGTCTCATCCATCATTCTTTTTTTACCTTTCTCGTTAAGATTTCTCGTGATTAAATGATGTGTCTATATGTGTGTGTGTGAAGCTCACTCAATCTTTGTCTTCGGTGTCGTATGTATATGATGGATTAGTTCGTGAACAACTACCATCATTTAATTCTCGTCTTCGCGTTTCTTCTTTTTTTTTCGCTATCACCCAAAACGATTAAGTCAGATAGATAAAAAGAAGTGATTTTAGAGTTGTCATAAAAACAGAAAAGAAACCATCGTGAAATGAGTATGATTGGAATACATACAAGATATGTTCGTCGCCGACGATCTTACGACAATGGTCGGTGTAATTGATGATTGACGAGTCATAATCTTTTGAGTAAATTGATTTTACTCCTCCCGTGCTGATTAGTACAGTAAAAAAAAGGAGAGGGGCAAGCAAACCCAGAAACACACACACGCACAAGAAGGATAAGCGACTATTGACCCAAGGCAAGTTGAGTATATTAACTTAAAGTCGAAAACTATCTTTTTTTTCCTTACTGGTCGACGATTTGTTGATGTAAATTCTTGTTCTTCAAACATTCTTCGTCGTTGTTCAGTTAAACCAGTTGATACTGATGTTCGATATTTTGATAGATCATCTTTTGTACTTTCATTTGTTGTTGTTGTTGTTTCAAAAGCATTTTTTAATTCTCCGACACGACCAAATGTAGGTCGATCAGCTATAGTTGTTGTAAAACCATTTGAACTATCCATTTGTTGTTGTTCAAATCGTGCTCGACGTTCATCAATAATTGATGATGATGATGATGATCGTTTGGGTGGTTGAGGACGATCATCATCTGTACGTGATGTTGAAATAAACTTATTTGATATTTCACGTGATCGAGCAGTCTACAAAGAGATTGAATTTATTCATTTATGAAAAATATAAATCAAAGTAGAAGAAGAAGATGGACCTTACAAATACAAAATATGTAATAAAGTTAGTCATACGCAAGAAATAACATGCAAACGTGCAAGAATATCATCTCCTATCTCAACTTACATCAACTAGTACCACATTTTTATTTTCCTGTTCATCTCCATCCGATGATGAACGGAACTGTTTTTCTGGTGATGGCTCTCGAGATATACAAACAGGAATCTCTTTGATAGTATGCCGTAATGGGGAAGATACTTCTTTAAATTGTTGTTGAATATTTGTTGGTACAACAAGTACTCGTTGTGCTATATAATTGCCATCCATTTGTTTTCCAAACTGTTAGATAGATATATAGGGAATGTGGGGAATTTATTTAATATCATCTTTTTCTTTTACTCAAATTCTCATGAAAAAATATAAATTAATAAAATTAAATATTTTCTTTACCTGATCAAATCGATCATCATCCGATGTTGGAGTATAAACTTCTTTAAGTTTTTGTCTCCAATCTGAATCTCGTCTTTGTCCAGCTTCATTAATAATTGTTGTTAAACCATGATGCGAACTATCACCATGAGTAACATATGAGTCTGAAACATCTTCTTCTGATGTTTCATCTCGTTGTTGTTTTGTACCAATATTTGATGTTTGACGTTGACCTGAGAGTGGACCACGATCACTAAGACGTTGTTCGAATTCGACTTGATATTCTTCACTAACTACTTGGTCACGTTCTTGTTGTCGACGATCAGAAAAATGGGTTGATGGGGTTATTATATTTGATATACGATCATAATTTGATGTTGGTACTGTTGATATTATTGCTTGATTAGTTGATGGCATTGGTGGATATTGACCTGGACGTACACGATCATAATTTGCTGTTGATGATGATGGAGGAGTTATAGAGTCAAATTTTGTACCAATACGTTCAACATGAGTTGAAGATTCAATATCACGAGCAAGTTTAGAATCATAAACTATCTCTGTGGTATATATATCTTCTGAAGACCACTGACGATCACGTGATGTACGATCTAAAAGAATTTAAAACAAGTAATACAATGTATGGATAAATAAAAGGAGTGTATTTACCAATGGATGTTTGTCGATCAGATGGCGACGGTATTGTTGAAGGAGGAGGTTGTGTTATCTCCTCATAAACATAAGTTTGTGGACGATCAATAGAACTAACAATACTTGTTTTTGTTGGATCAACTGTATGAGCTGGCACCCGACGATAGACTTCTTTAACCACATCATAACTTTTATGTCCTTTGATACGTTCATTTTTTTCTTTATATTCTTCTTTAATAACATCACTTTTAACACGTTGACTTGTTTCATCAATAGTTGTACGTAATAATCTGTTTGTATTTTTATCAAATTCATCTGTACGACGGCAACGAAATTCTTCACTCCATTCTTCAAAAATAACTTCTTCACTTGATGTAGATTTTTCATCTTCACTTATATGTTGAACAATTGTATCACGTATAAGAATTTCATTGGTTTTATCAAGATCACTTGATGGTACAATTGAACTTGATATTACACGTGCTCGTTCAAGATCAGGTACATGATCAACAGGTAAATGTTTTGGTGGTAAATAATCCAATTGTTCTCGTGGTGTTGTTGTTGTTGTTGTAGCAAAATGAAAATCATCTCTTGGATCTGTATAACGATATCTATCATGTTGTTCAGTTCTAGCATCTACTGTATTCTCCATGGATAGATCTTCAATAAAAGTACCAGAATGTGATGGACGAACTAAATAAGGACGAAAAAAAAGTAATTGAAATACAATTGAATATTTGACAAAATATTTTATTAAAAATCAATGTATCGACCTTCTCACTTTCGTTTTTTTTTTTGTATACAAGTATTTTTGTTTGGTTTATTGATCATCTATACTACACCACCTTCGTCCGAGATATAAAGAATCTGTACATATATACATTCATTGAAAGTGAAACCACACAAACGATTGTCTGAGTGTTAACTTATGCGAGGAAAAAAAATGAGGGAGGAGTGTATACTTGAAAATTTCAATGATCGATGATGAAATTATCAAACCTTGTCCACGCTCATGTTTCGTAACTCAATTGACTCTTTATATTACATATATATATATATAAAGAGCACAGTTCATTTAACGCTTTTATTTTAATTTAAAAAGAAGACTAATTCTTTTATCTTACTTCGATATTCTACAGTTAATCTAATTGTAGCACCAGAAGGTGTCGAAGTATTTGCTTGTAATTCAATTGTTTTTTTCATTGGTAAAGGTGATGATGGATTCATTATTTATCGAAAAATACCGATTGTGGGTTATAAGGACATAATATGTATTTGCATTAGTTTTTTAAATTCTTGCGTAAAGAAAAAAAATGAAGATGTGTGTAGGAAGAGTAATAATAACAACTAGTAGTCGTTGTTCATCGATTGGGAAGTAGCATGAAGTAAAGGTATGATAAAACAAAAATCACTTGTCTTATCAGGATTTGTTAAAAGAACACACGATGTACGATGTATAGAGACTACTGTGGTTGGTTGGTACTATTCATCGTTTGTTTTATAGTGTGAAGAAGGAGGCCGATGCGGTATCTTCTTCAATAGGTTTTTTTTTCATTTCCACATACCCATCGACGATTGATTACCTTTTCTTTTTCTTTCTATTTCTGTGGAATTTAATAACAAGAGAGAACAAGAGAGAGAAAGAGAAAGAGATGGTTGTCGTGTTTGGCAAAGTTCAAAACGTTTTTTCTCTCAACCATCATAATCGAAATGAATATATATTTCACTTTCTTCTCTCTCTCTTTTTCTCACTTAATCGAGTGCTATACACAGGCAAACAAAAACCAAAATATCGTCCGAGGGAGTAATGCCAGTATACGAATCATTTAAATTGTTCTGATTCTCTCTCATTCACACCATTGCTTACAAAAATACCGCTCAGTGACACTCCTACGCTTACCGACAGGCCTATTAAAATACATTGTCAAGTCTCTAGTATAGTGGGACACAAGAGCAATCACATCATCATAAGTATAGACGTATTATTTTCGTGTTGTTTTTACGTAGAACAAGAAAAATAAAGGAAAGAAAAAAAATTGAGTAAGAATATTACACATTCATTTATTTAATGATCCATTTCTAATCGCTTTGTTCAACTCATACATATATAAAGAAAAGTATGGCACTCGTCGTGCGTGCATATTATGAGATTTTTTCAAGGAAATTCTGTCAGGTATTCGCACATCCTACATATACAATGGCCTTGCCTTTTGTGCACGTCATTTGAGCTGCTTCATTTTTCTTATTTACGAATATGCCTATAATGGAATAAGAATAACCTTGAGTTCTCATAATAATGATGAAAAAATCAAACCAATATAGAGAGAAAAAGAAGTAGTAACCTTCAATTACAACTTCTTCTTTCGATTTGTCTACTTAACTTAAAGATTGAATTATGTCAAAAACAACTCCCTCTCACCCCCGCATTTTTCATTTTCATAGATGTGTTCAATGCCATAGATTCTATACTTTACAGATGAAATTAGATCACATCACGTAATCCTTTCCTATTCGAACAGCTACCATGTTGTTAGTAGTAGTCAATATGAAATTTAATACTCTCTCTCGCTTTCTCTTATCAACACGGTTTAAGCAATATCAACTCATTGTAGACAAAAACCCAACATACTTGAGGATTATTTTGATGGCATATACTCTGAACAAATAACTAGATGCATGATCAAGTATTAAAAAAAACACCATCGAAATATTCTCGATTTCAATAGATGTCTGAATGATTGATATGAAAAAGGAAATTTCAGCTAGGCTGTCTTAAGCACATGTATTTAACAAAGAAATATGCAAAGAAGACAAGTTCAAGTGGAGCGAAAAATAAACCCATAAGTTGAAGTTTATTTTATCCTTTTTTTATTTTACAATCTGGCATTTCCACATCTCTACAGGGTTTTTTTATGACTTTATACTTTTACTATTCATCATCACTGATAAAGAAACAAAATACTCTACCTTATTCGTCTTCTTCTTCTTCTGCTTAAAAAAGGTCTGTTCGAAGAAGAAACCGACCAGTTAACGTCATACAAACTTGTAACGAACTGAAAATGAGGACAACACGTTTGTTTCGTTCTTGATTTACAAAAAGAAGAAATTGATAAATATGAAGAAAAGAAAAGAAGGAAACGAGAATCGATTCCTTTCAAAAAACAATCAACATATTTTTTCCCTTAATACGATTTCAACATTCTTTTATTAGTTTATAAATACATACAGATATATATGTAGAGTCTTTGCTTTGTAAGACGTACAATTTCCAATAACAATAATGATGTATTTTATCGGTAATATTCTCGGCTTCGTTGAAATGCTAACAACTCATATGTATATATACACGTACATTTCTCTCTTTTTTTTCGTTCGAAAGTGTATGCCGATCGCAAACATAAACTATCGTCCTCACAACGATGTTTCGAATGATTATTATTACAACTACTATGACATAGAGGTATTATTTTTCTAGATGAATCAGAGAGCGTGCGTGAGTAAATGCCGAGTATATACGTATAAATTCCTATAAAAATTTTGTCTTACCTTTACGCATAGATGGTGTAGGCGTGGTTATAGTTATTTCAACATATTTGTGTTCGGGTAAACGTTCTAAATTATAACTTTCTGTACTTTGTCGAGCTTTTTCTCTTCGATCAAATGGTGAATATAATGAATATAATGGTGTTGATTCAATTGAAGGATCACTTGGTAAAATTGTTACTTCTTTTGCTTCATGTCGGATATATTCCTAGATGATAGATACATATAAAATTATTTTTTTTTTGTTTGCTGAGAAATGAAGAGAAAAAGGTTTTTATTAGGTTAGTATGAGATCTCTCTTTCTCTTATTTTTTTCTTTTTTACAATCCAATGACCTTCTCAATTTGTACGATTTAGTCATTTTCTTTTCTTTATATACAACGCTATGCTAACAAAGCTATTCGACCGTTGAATACATTTTATATGTATAGAAAGATCACTATCGTTCATATAGACTCCTACCGACTACTCTTTCGAAAAGATGATAATGAAGAAGAAGAAGAAGAACAAAAACAAAAAAATGCAGATTGTATCTCAGCTCACCAACTAAAGACAGATAAGACGTACTACTTATTCTTACTACTCAACATATGATTATGATGAAGAACAAGAGATATATTAGTTGTCCGTTGGCATGAACAGTATGGTTCTTTCACTCAGTTCATAGGTTAGGAAGAATGAATATAATGATGTTGGCATTTAGCTGGGTTCAATATGTAGAAATAAAGTATCATTACTTTGTCTTTCTTTTATTATATATGCACGTGTGTTTGTTTGAACGAACGAACGAACGAATGAAAGATAGACACTAATCGGGACGTGCATTCTTTTAATTGTTGTATTTCGTGATAAAACGATAGTCTATTACTATGTATGTATATGTTGTTATTTACCTAAAACACCTTACATTCGACTCGTAATTCAGTTTACTCTTCTCTTATCACTACTACATCTATCAAACGAAAAATCTTCTGTTGCAAAAGTTTTGAGAGAAATTCTTCATCAGAATTACTGACGTTACCTATGCATTTATAGGCAATTCGTTGGATATTATAGAACATGAAGGTCTTTTAAGTATTATCAGGTTCTTTTGTAATACTTTTATAGATTAGATAAAGAATAGAGTATATAATAGCATGGTATGATTCATATGAAGAAAAGAAACTGAAATTGGTTTTTATTCTAAAGACTTATGCAACAGGGATTGAGATTTATCTATTTCGTGAACAATTAATTGACAAAAGAAGAAGTAGGAGATTAAAAGTTAATTGTTAGATATAAAACTATAAAAAAAAAATTAGTAAACTAAACTAAAATAATAAATCGTGCAAATAATAAAAAGCATGCAAAATAATTCAATAAAAGCCATAGCATATTGATAGATAGATTAGTATAAAATAAAAGCGAGAAGCATTAACATGCAAAAATAACTAAGAGGTTCGAAGTTTCACAGAACAATACTTTTTGTCATTCTACATTGATTGGCTACGAAGATTTTTAATTGTTCGATCGAATAGATATACATGCATGTAGGCATCCCTTTTTTTCTGTATATCCATGCATTACCTCATTTTGTATAGCTGTTGTTGTTGATGGAATAAGATCTGGTAGAACACTCGATGTCGATTGTTCATCTTCATTGTCTATGATTATTGGTGGTTCATTAATATGAATATAAAATGTTTCAGAAAATGGATATAATGATTGAATATGATAATGTTCGATATAAGATGGTTGTTCGTATTTATTTGATAGACTTTCAAGATCTTCTTCATTATCTGATTGATTATTTATTTGTGCAATAGAAAATATTTCTTGTTGATTTGTTTCATATTCATTTGATGAAGCGTTTTCATCATCATTATGAGTTATTGATAGAGAAAGATTTAATGGTGAAAAAATCGGATATTCATGATGAAAACTTATTTGATAGATCGATATTTCATTGATTATTGGTAAATGAAAATGTGCGGGTTCAAAAAAAATATTTAATAATTCTTGTTGATTTTCATCAAAATTAAATAATAAAATATTATCCTCTAGTTCAAGTTGATTTTCTTTTGCACGATGAATATCTTGTTTAGATTTTAATTCACGTTGACCAAAACCAATTTTTAATAAAAAATCTTTATTTATATCACTTTTTTCTTTTTCTTCATTTGTTAATGTATCAAGTAAATAATCATCAGATACAACGGGTACTGTATCTGATGAATGTGATGGTAAATTTAGTGTAACTGGTATGGCAGTAACGATACGACCAGCATCGACACTGGTTGTTGTAGAAGTTGTATCATTATCTTTATCAAGTGAATCAGTTTCATAATCACTTGTTGGTGAACAATGACTAACGATAGCAATCGAAGCTATTTGATTATATTGTTGGTCATTATCGATACTTTTTGTATTTAAACTATTCGATTCCTCTTCTTCGAACCTCTCATCAATAGAACAAGCATCAGTAGCAATAGCAGCAATAACAACACCCTCACACTCAATATTAGTGCTCAACTCTACCTGTTGTTGAATAGTTTCAAGACTTCTTTCAACAGTCCATTGTTCAACTAATTGTTCATCATTTGGAAGTATAGTGGGTGTTAACCACTCTCTAGGTAATGAACGACTAAAAAATGGATGTTCTTGTTCATATCGTTCAATAGCACGTTGTGTATCCTCATGCGTTGATCGTATTGATGTTGCATATGATAAAGATATTTGATCCACTAATGGTAAATGTCGTTCAGGTTCAAGACTATCTTCAAAACGATTTAAAAATGATTCCATATCAACAAGTGATGATGTTTCAGAATGTGTTGGTCGAACTCGAACTTGAGTATCAATTATGACTGGTGGTGGTGGTTCGATATGAACTGTTCCGATTAATTGTGAATCTGTTCGAGCTGTATTTATTCGATCGATATGATCAGAATGAATTGATGATATTGGTGAATTAATATATTCATCATTTGATGATATTTGTTGTTGTCGTACACGATAGATTGGTCTTGATTGATTGATTTGTGTTGAAGGTAAAAGATGAATTTGTTCGGAATTTTCTATTCGAATATTTTCATGTAATAAAGGAATTTGATGAAATTCACTAACATAATTATCCGATTCTTTTAGTGATTGTTCATTAGCTGCAGATGATATTGATGGTAAATATCGTATAGATGGTTGTTCAGTTTGTACTTGAAGATGTTCTTGTTGAAGATGAGTTTGATCATGAAATTGTTGATCAAAAGTTCGTTGCCATGGAAGATTTATTTCTTGATTATGATGCGGATAATTTAGAGCTAAAAGAGCGGTAGAACGAAGAGGATTTTCTAAACTAGTTTTTTCAGTGAAATTAATATTTGATTGTTCTTGATGTCGAATTAAAAGAGAATCATCGGAAAATGATGATGTTTGTTCATCATCTATTTGCAGATGATCATCAATAGGATGACATAAAATTTGTTGATTATCGATTGATTGTTGAAGTTGAAAATTATTTTCATGATTAGAAATTATATTATTCGATTCAATTCGTTCAATAGAACGATCATGTTGAATTGGTTTATTATCCATTTGTTGTGTTGTTTCTTGATTATTATTTTCAATATGTTCATAACGTTCACGAGATAAAATTGATTTAGGTAAATTTATTTTCGCTTGTTCATATTCAATATTTATTGGATATTTCTGTTGAGCATTTTGTATACCAGATTGAAATTCACTTGAAATAGGTTTTACTTTTTCATCTTTCCAATCGGTATCATAAACAACAATTGGTACACGATTAATTTCTTGAATTTTTTCAAATTTTATTCCATGATCATCTGTATCAATTAGTTGTGTAGCATGCTGAGCTTGTACAGCAGCAGCAGTAGTAGTAGCCAACTCTCCGAGCAGCAAAGACTGGAGATTTGGCTGAGCAAGCTAGAAGGATATATATATGATGCTTATTTTGATATTGGTGAATATGTAAAAAGCATTTTTGATATCGATTAAAAACAAAAAACAAAAGCACGAATATTTTCAATGAATATATATATATACAACATCAAAAGCAAGAAAATAAGCTGCGATATAAATGTGAAATAATGTTGATAATTAGATTTTTTTTTTCGTTTATGAGACCTTCACCATATGCTACTTTTTTTTGGTTTCATTGTTTGTCATTTAATAAAAAAGCCTAATCGAGCATTTATCTAGCTATTTTGATTTTATACACTTACCGTTTTAGGAGCATTTAATGGTTGAATTGGTTGACTAAATGATGCACGTCCAAATGAACCACTATATGAAACTTCATTTTCTAAAGCCATTTCTTCACGTACGGCCATCGCTTCTTCATCGATAACCTTTTATAACAAAACAAAAAGCAACTATTTTATTAGTGATCTATGTTATATAAATTCTATTCCCTGAAAAGTTTCCGTTTTTCAAACAACATATAGATATTGATGTATAATAAGAGAAAAAAAAATTCTTCTTTTTTTCTTTATATACACAATGTGTCTTTTTGTTTTCTATTTAAAAGTGAAATTTGTGCAGAAGAATTTTTTTTCCTTCGTTTATTCTATTACCGTAGCTGTATATAGTTGATCACGGTGTGTTTGTGCTGGTGGATGATAAGATATTGGTTGTGTTATATCATCAAGAGATGATAAACTATGTGGATCATATTCAACATGAGCTGAATCAAGTGTAGGTGGTTGTAAATCTTTATCAGATTCAATTGATGATGTTCGAAATATTGGAATTTCATTTTTTTCACCTATATTAATAAAAAAAGATTTATATATAGATTTTTTTTTTATTAGAATAATAAAAAAAATTTCTATCGTAAATTATAAAACCTAATCAAGCAGCAGAACTCACGTAAAATCAAAGGAGATAAAGTAATATATATATCAACAGTTTGCGTTTCTATCCGTTTATTTTTAATATTAATAAAGA
>Ga0116226_10005971_pt1 | contig 10907 bp, 1 predicted proteins | sample S1TSphfallax_FD_89692 | JGI IMG/M metagenome (GOLD analysis project Ga0116226, IMG submission 89692) | Host-associated microbial communities from peat moss isolated from Minnesota, USA - S1T2_Fa - Sphagnum fallax MG | ecosystem: Host-associated > Plants > Peat moss > Unclassified | place: USA...
CACCTATGCCGGCGCCAGCTTCCTCCCCACCATCCTGGCCACCCAGGCGCTCCCCACCGCCAGTTCGCTGAAGCTGAATTTCCAGGGGCAGAACGGCGCTCTTTCCGGCGCACCCACCTATTCGCCCACCCCCCCCACCATCGACTTCGGCACCAGCCTCGCGACCGGCGACCTCGTCCTCTCACCCGATCTCATTAACCTGGACGGCTTCGGCAATTTCAAGATCAGCAACGGCGACGGCGCCATCAACGTCCCGGCCGGCTTCAACCTCACCACCTCCGCCGGAGGTTCCATCGCCTTCAGCGCCGCGAATCTCAACATCGCGGGCAGCGTGAGCGCGCCCGGCGGCAGCCTCGCGTTCGATGTCTACGATTACTCCCCCTCCGCCGACTCGGCCTCCCCCATCACCGGCGCGGTGTTGCAAGAGACGCCCTCCGTCGACCCCACGCGCGGCCTCTTCACCCTCGGCCCGGATGCTTCGCTCAGCACGGCCGGCTTCATCGTCGATGACCGCACCTCATCCGCCACCGCCGGCCAGATGCCGCTGGCCACCAACGGCGGCTCGATTTCCATCGACAGCTTCAGCCTCAATTTCGCGTCAGGCAGCCTCCTCAACGTCTCCGGCGGCGTCGAGGTCAGCGCCGCCGGCAAGTTGACCTATGGCAACGGCGGCAGCCTTTCCATTCTCGCCGGGCAGGATCCCGGCCTGCTCAGCCTCGTCGGCAACACCTTCACCCTCAACTCGACCCTCGAGGGCTACTCCGGCGCGAAGGGCGGCTCGTTGACCCTCCAGTCCCCGCTCGTCCAGATCGGCGGCGTCTCCGCCGACCCCGCCAGCGCGCTCACCCTCACTTCCGCCTTCTTCACCCAAGGGGCCCTCGCCGGCCAACTCAGCGAGGGCGGCTTTGCCTCGTTCACGCTCGAGGGTTTCGGCGAAGTCGCGCCCGGGCAGCCCAGCTCGACCGACTACCTGCCCGCGGTGAATCTCGCGCCCGGCACCGTGATTGATCCCGTCGTCCAAAGCTGGCAGGCCAGCCTGGCTGGCCTCGTTTCGCTCTCGCCCGTGACCCCGCCGCTCGCCTCGGAACGAACCCCGGCCAGCCTCAGCCTCGATGCCGAGGGCGTGCTTACCCTCGACGGCGGCGTCCAGGTGCGCGGCGATCTCGTCCTCGGCCCGGGCGCTTCGATTCTCACCGATCCGCAAGGCAGCGTTTCGCTCACCGGCCAGACCGTCGATGTGCAGGGCTCGATTGACGCTCCCGGCGGCACCATCGCCATCACCGATAATGACAAGGGCCTCTACGGCGCGCTTTTCCCCGGCGAGCCGGACGCCGCGCTCGTCACGGTTGATCTCGGGCCGGACAGCGTCCTGTCCACCGCCGGCACCACGTTGCTGACGGAGAATTTGCAAGGCTACCGCACCGGCTCCGTGCTCAGCGGCGGCAAGATTTCCATCTCGGGCAACATCCTCGCCGAGGCCGGCTCGGTCCTCAATGTTTCCGGCGCAACCGGCGTGCTCGATGTCGAACCGACGCAGGCCGGCACCGGCGCGTCCTTGCTCGCCGGCCCGGCGTTGGTGCCAACGCGCGTGGACAGCAACGGCGGCTCGATTTCGCTTTCCGGCGCGCAGGAATTGCTCAACGCCGCCACGCTGCTCGGCGCGGCGGGCGGACCGTCGGCGCAAGGCGGAAGCCTCAGCGTGAAGTCGGGCTTCTATGTCACCGATGCCAATAGCAATAATCCCGCCTCGCCCTTGCAGACGACACTCGAGGTCGCACAAGGCGTGCCCTCCTACACGGCTTCGGGCCTCGGCGGAACCGTCACGGTCAACGGCACCACGCTCGGCAACGGCTATTTCCCGGCCGATAGTTTTGCCGGCAGCGGGCTCGATGCGCTCACCCTCGCGGGCACGGTGCAATTCGATGGCAGCGTGCAGATCACCGCCAACCGGAGCCTCACCATCGGCAGCAGCGGCATTATCTACGCGGATGGTGCCGTCCATCTCACCGCGCCCTACGTCGATCTCGGCCAGGCTTTCGCGGGGCCGCTCACCATCGCCCAGCAGGCGCTGCCGGTTTTCACCAACTCGGCCAACGAATCCGTCGATGCGGCGGCCACTTACGGTGCGGGCAGCCTCCAGGTCAATGCCGGCAGCCTCATCGACGTGGGTAATCTCTCGCTCCAGGGCATCGGCTCGCTCGCGCTCAACGCGGCTGGCGGAGATATTCGCGGCGATGGCGAACTGGAAGCCTCCGGCGCGATCACCCTGACCGCCGGCCAGATTTATCCGGCCACGGAAACGACCTTCACCATCGCCGCCTTCGATCACGACGGCACCGCGGGCTCGGTCACCATCATCGGTTCCGGCACGCGCCCGCTGCCGCTCTCCGCCGGCGGAACGCTCAATGTTTACGCGACAGACATCACGCAGGGCGGCACGCTCCGCGCGCCGATCGGCTCAATCAACCTCGGCAGCGGCGTGACCGGCGCCAGCCCCGTCGATCCGATCTCCGGCGCGGCCTTCGACCCGGCGCAACAACTGACGCTCACCGCCGCGAGCGTGACCTCCGTCTCCGCGGTCGACCCGGTGACCGGCCAGGACCTGGCCATTCCCTACGGCACGCTGCTCGACGGCGTGTCGTGGATCGACCCCGCGGGCAACAACATCACCGCGGCGGGCAACGGCGCGAACGCCATCCCGGACAAGGCCATCAATCTCTCCGCCGCCAACGTGGCCGATGCGTCGGGCGCGGTGATCGACCTCAGCGGCGGCGGCGATCTTTACGCCTACCGCTTCGTTTCCGGCACCGGCGGCACCGTCGATATCCTCGCCTCGAACTCGAGCTACGCGGTCCTGCCCGGCTACGCGGCGGATTACGCGCCCTTTTACACCTCCGCCACCAGCGCGACCGTCGATTACACCAACACCACGCTCGCCGTGGGTGAGCAGATTTACCTCAGCGGCGGCGGCGGCCTCCCCGCCGGCGTCTACACACTGCTGCCCGCGCGCTATGCCCTGCTGCCCGGCGCGTACCTCATCACGCCGGAGTCGGGCGCGCCGCCCGCCCGCGCGGCCACGCAACCGGACGGCTCCGCCATCGTCTCCGGCTGCGTCTTCAATGGGCTCGACGCCGCGCAAACCGCGACGCCGCTGCTCAGTTCCTACCAGGTCGCGTCCCAGGCGGTCGTCAACTCGCGCGCGGAGTACGACAGCTTTTCCGGCAATACCTTCCTCAGCGCCAGCGCCGCCTCGAACAACGTGGCCACGCCCCTGCTCCCCATCGACGCGGGGCAACTCGTCCTCGCGGCGACGCAGAACATCAGCATCGCCGGAACGGTGCTCTCCACCACGCCCTCCGGCGGCCTCGGCAGCGAAGTCGATATCGCCAGCCCGAGCAACATCGTGATCGGAACGTCCGGCACCACCCCCGCGCCCGGCACCCTCGTCCTCGATGCCTCGAACCTCACCGCATTCGGCGCGGACAGCCTCCTCATCGGCGGTTATCGCACGCCCGGCACCGATGGCACGCAAGTCACGGTCACCACCTCCAACCTGACCGTCGCTAATTCCGGCGCGCCGCTGACCGGCCCGGACCTGATTTTGGCGGCCAAGGACGCGCTCACGGTCGACGCCGGCGCGGATATCACCAGCGACGGCACCGACGCCAGCGCGCAGACGCTGCTGCTCGGCACCCCCGCCACCGCCGGCAGCGGCGACGGCGTGCTCGTGCGCGTCAGCAGCGCCGCCTCCGCCCTGGTCGAACGCACCGGCGTGGATTCCTCCACCGTGCCCACCCTCACCATCGGCGCGGGCGCGGTGATTTCCGGCGCAAGCCTGACCCTCGACTCGACCTCCGGCGCAACCCTCGACCCGGCCGCCAGCCTCAACGCCGGCAACGTTTCGCTCGCGGCGGGGCAGATCAGCCTCGTGCTCGACCACAGCACGCCGTCCTCCGGCCTGGTCTTGTCCGGGCCGGCGCTCGCCCGCCTCCAGGCCTCGACCCAGGCGCTCTCCCTCTTGAGTTACTCCACCATCGCCATCTACGGCAACGGGACGATCGGCGCGGCGGCCAGCGGCGGCACCTACCAGGTGCAAAGCCTGACGCTCGACACCCCCGAACTGCTCGGCCTCGACGGCGGCAGCGTCACCATCAACGCCAAAACCTTCACGCTCGACAACAGCACCGGCGCCACGCCGCCCGCGCTCGGCGGCACGCCCTCCAGCGGCGCGCTCACCGTCAACGCCTCGACGATCCAGCTCGGCGGCGGCGCGGGCGTGAACACCCTCAACATCGACGGCTGCGCCAGCGTGGCCCTCAATGCCTCCGGCGGCATCCTGCTCCAGACGACACCCTCGAACGCCACCGATTCCTCGGGCAACGCCATCGCCGGCGCCGCCACCCTCGCCACCTCCGGCAATCTTTCCATCACCACGCCGCTCATCACCGGCGCGACCGGCGCAAACCAGACGATCAACGCCGCCGGCACGCTCGCCCTCACGTCGCCGAGCACCTCATCCACCCTCCAAGGCGGCCTCGGCGCGACACTGGACCTCACCGGCTCCAGCCTGACCGAAAACAGCGCCATCGACTTGCCCAGCGGCAACATCACCCTCGCCGCCACCAGCGGTGACCTCAACGTCGGCGGCACCCTCAACGCCGGCGGCAGCGCGGCGAATTTTAACGGCCAAGCCGCCTACACCTCCGGCGGCGCGATCACGCTCTCCTCGCAGACCGGCGCGGTCAACCTCAACCCCGGCAGCGTCATCTCCGTCGCCGCACCCTCCGGCGGCGGCAACGCCGGCAGCCTCACCGTCAACGCCCCGGCCGGCCTGTTCAATTTCGCCGGCACGCTCGCCGGCACGGGCGGCAGCGGCGGCAACTTCACCGCCGATGTCGCCACCATCACCGGCGGCAGCCTCGAGCCGCTCGACACCGCACTCAACGCCGCCGGCTTCAACAACGTCATCGCCCTCCGCGACCGCACCGATTCCACCGTGACCGTGGACGGCACCGTCTCCGCCACCAGCTACACCCTCTCCCTCGATGCCGGCTCCATCACCGTAAACGGAACGATCAACGCCTCCGATGTCCCAGCCACCGACTCCCTCGGCCACGCGATTGAAATCGGCGGCACCATCGAGCTCGACGCCGCGGGCAGCGTCACCCTCGCGTCCGGCTCGCAGCTCACCGTCGCCGCGCAGGATTTCAGCAACGCCGGCCAGGGCGGCTCCGTCACGCTCGACGCGGGCTCGGAGATCAACGGCACCATCAACCCGAACGCCTCCGTCAACATCGCGTCCGGCTCGACCATCGACCTTTCCGTCGCGGCCAACACCAGCGCGAGCGCGGCGGCGGGCGATTTCAGCGGCACGCTCCACATCCGCGCGCCGCAAACGCCGGACAACCTCGACCTCCAGGTCGCCCCCATCAACGGCACCATCCTCGGCGCGTCCAGCATCACGGCGGAAGGCTGCGCGCTCTACAACCTCAACAACGCCGCCGGCAGCGACATCGACAGCGTCGAGGGCAGCATCGACGCCAACGGCACAACCTTCGCCGGCAACGCCACCGCCATCACCAGCCGCCTGCTCGCCAACAACGCCGCCCTCGCGCCCGTCTTCAACGTCGTCGTCGGCGCGGAAGTCATCAACCCCAGCGGCGACCTCACCCTCGAGAGCGACTGGGACCTTTCCACCTTCCGCTTCGGGCCAAACCAGACGCCCGGCGTGCTCACCCTGCGCGCCGCGGGCAACCTCATCTTCGACGGCAGCCTCAGTGATGGCTTTGCCGCCAACCAGGGCAGCTTGAACAACCTCGGCAGCGACTACAACGCGCCGCTCCTGACCCTCAGCACCTCCACGCCCGCCAACCTCCAATCGTGGTCCTACAACCTCACCGCGGGCGCCGATTTCTCCGCCGCCAATCTCAGCGCCGTCGTGCCGAACCCGGAAACCTACGCTCCTTCCACCGGCCTCGCCGAGCCCGGCACCGCCGCCGGCTCGCTCGAGCTGGGCCAGTTCATCACCACCAACAACGGCAACGCCATCGCCACCGGCCAATCCATCGCCGACGCGCTCAGCTCCCTCAGCAGCTACTACCAGGTCATCCGCACCGGCACCGGCGACATCCACATCGCGACAGCGGGCGACGTGCTCCTGCAAAACCAGTTCGCCTCCATCTACACCGCCGGCGCGCAAGTGGCCGATCCCACCCTCGGCGGCACATTCTCCGTCCCGATTTTGCAGACCAGCAACCTTACCCCTTACGCCGCGCAATACAGCCTGGCCGGCGGCAACGTCTCGATCGCGGCGCAGGGCAACATCGCGCACGTCACCATGAACAACAGCGGCACCATCATCATGGATTCGGAAAAGGAACTCCCGAACAACTGGCTCTACCGGCGCGGCTACGTCGACGCCTCGGGCGATTTCGGCACCACAGCCAACGGCGACATCGCCTCGACCAGTTGGTGGATCGATTTCAGCAATTTCTTCGAGGGCGTCGGCACGCTCGGCGGCGGCAACATCACCCTCAGCGCCGGTCACGACGTCAGCAACGTGGACGCCGTCGCGCCGACCAACGCCAGCGTCACCTCCACCACCGCCAGCGGCGACTTGCTCGCGGCGCACCAAACGCTGCTCGAGCTCGGCGGCGGCAACGTCACCGTCACGGCGGGCAACGACATCAACGGCGGCGTCTACTACGTCGAGCGCGGGCAGGGCACCCTGCACGCCGGCAACAGCATCATCACCAACAGCACGCGCTCGCCCTCGCTCGGCACGCTGCACAATCCCACCCAGGTCGACTCCTCGCCCACCTGGCTGCCCACCACTCTCTTTCTCGGCGCGGGCAGCTTCAACGTCTCCGCCGGCAACAGCCTGCTCCTCGGCCCGGTGGCGAACCCCTTCCTGCTGCCCCAGGGCGTGGACAACACCTACTGGGACAAGAGCTACTTCTCCACTTACGCCGCCACCGACGCGGTCGATGTCTCGTCCCTCACCGGCAACGTCACGCTGCGCGAGGAAGCCACGCTTCCGTCGGGCAACGCGGCGACTCCCCTGCTGGAAAACTGGCTCCAGGACGTTGACCTGCTCACCGCGACCTCCCTCTCCAACTATCAGCCGTGGCTCAATGTCACCGAGACGAGCGTCGCGCCGTTCACCACGCTCGTCAGCCTCCTGCCGCCGGCGCTCGATGCGACCGCGTTCTCGGGCGACATCAACACCGTCGGCAACGTGACCCTCTCGCCCTCCGCCATCGGCACGGTCAACTTCCTGGCCGATGGCTCGATCAATGGCCTGCAACCGTCCGGCGTCAGCAACAACCTCGAGGCCACGCCGACGGAGATCTGGGCCCCCAGCACGATTGATCTTTCCGATGCCAACCCCGCGGCCATCCCCGGCGTGCTCGATCCCTATGCGTGGGAGTCGGTCGTTGGCACCACCCCCTCGGCGGACAGGACCACCGGCGCGACCGTGGTGGTCAACGGCCAGCACGAGTCGGTCTCGCTCAGCTTCGGCTTCATCAATGATCTCTTTGACGAATCAGGCTCGGTCGAGGGCAACTACGGCGTGCTCCAGACGAAGCAGGAGCTGCATGCCGATATCGACGGCGCGCCGCTCCACGCCGCTGACCTGAACCCGGTCCATCTCGAGGCCGGCACCGGCGACATCTCCGGCCTCACGCTCTTCTCGGCCAAGGCGGCGCAGGTCGTGGCCGGGCAGGACATCACCGACATCGCCCTCTACATCCAGAACGTGAACAGCAACGACATCAGCGTCGTCTCCGCCGGGCGCGACATCGTGGCCTACGACGCCTCCGCGCCACTGCTGGTGGACGCGCAGGCCTCCGGCAACGCGCTGGCCTACAGCAGCAGCGCGCAGGCCGGGGACATCCAGGTCGCCGGGCCGGGAACGGTCGAGGTGCTGGCCGGTCGCAACCTCAATCTCGGCGTCGGCCCGAACAATGCCGACGGCACGGGCGTCGGCCTGACCACCATCGGCAACCAGGCCAACCCCGTGCTCCCCTTTGCCGGGGCGGATATCATTGCGCTGGCCGGCGTGGGCGAGTCCGCCGGGCTCGATGCCAGCAACCTGGATTTCACCAACGTCGCGCAAACCGGCTTCATTGATCTCTTCCTCAATCCGGCCACCGGCGGCGTCGAGGCGCAGCGCTATCTGCCCGACCTCGGCCCGCTGCTCGGCCTCACCAGCGACTCCAACCAGGACATCTGGGACGCCTTCCGCCAGTTGCCCGTCGAGCGGCAGGACAGCCTCGCCCTCGATATCTTCTTCCTCGTGCTGCGCGATGCCGGGCGCGACCACAACGATTCCTCGGCACCCGGTGCGGCCAGTTACGCGGCGGGATTCGCGGCCATCTCCGCACTCTTCCCCTCGTCCCAAACCTGGCAGGGCGACATCTCGCTCACCTCGCGCGAAATCAAGACGGAAAACGGCGGCGATATCAGCCTGCTCGCGCCCGGCGGCGCGCTCAACGTCGGCCTCAACGTCGCCGGCACCCAGCCGGTGGACCAGGGCATCCTCACCGAGGACGGCGGCAATATCAACATCTTCACCAACGGCGACGTGAACGTCGGCACCTCGCGCATCTTCACCCTCAACGGCGGCAACGAAATCATCTGGTCCTCGAACGGCAGCATTGATGCCGGCGCGTCCTCCAAGACAGTCCAGTCCGCGCCGCCCACGCAGGTGGTGGTCGATCCGCAAAGCGGCGACGTTGAGACCGACCTCGCCGGGCTGGCCACGGGCGGCGGCATCGGCGTGCTCAAGACGCGCCGGCAGACCGCAGTGGCCGACGTGGACCTGATCGCGCCGCGCGGCGACGTGAACGCGGGCGACGCGGGCATTCGCGCCTCGGGCAATCTCAACATTGCCGCAGTGCAGGTCCTCAATGCGTCGAACATCTCCGTCGGTGGCAAGGCCACCGGCGTGCCCACCACTGCATCGCCGAATATCGCCGCGCTTACCGCCGGGGCCGGCGCAGCCGGCGCGGCGAACAACGCCGCCGCCCAGGTCGCCGCCGCCGCGCGCGGCCAGGCCACCCCCAACGACACCAATGATTTGCCATCCATCATCAGCGTGGACGTCGTCGGCTACGGCAGCGACGACGATTAACCCGTCCCGCCGCCGGCCCTGCGCCGGTGCTCCGCGCGCCAACGAAACCCCCGCGCCGCGCCGCCCACGCTGGTAGCCGCCGGACGCTGGCCGGCGGTGCTCGGTGAGGAACGCAACCCCGGTTAAGACCGCGAAAACCACCGAGCCCGCTCGACTGGCCATGCATGATTGAATGCGCGCTACGGACGAAACAGCCTTCGGCTCAGCGCAGTATCCCTACTAATCCGATAGGATATAATCATTTCGGCCATTCTTTTAACTTAACTCGTAGCTTAACCTAGTCTCCACACGGTATTTACATAAGGAACAAAACTGTGACATTAAATCTAGTGACGTGATGGGCGTACTAGAGTATTCCTTTATCCCTCCAAACGGAGATACCAACCAACCAACCAACCAACCCAAAGACGAAAATGAAACTCAACAAACTCGCGACTGCTCTCACGGCCTTGGCCGCGGTGGCAGTCCTGACCACTTCCGCGCAAGCGCAAGTGTTCCCCAACTACAACAGCGGTGATGTATTCATCGGGTTCGAGCAATCGGGCGCGGCGAACGACTACATCGCGGACATCGGCAGCGTGTCGCAATTCATCGGCGACGCATCGCCCGTAACCATCCAGCTCTCGACGACTGACCTGACGGCAGCCTTCGGTTCAAGCTGGGCCAGCAACAGCAACTCCACCACGAATGTGCAGTGGGGCCTGGTCGCCAACGATCAGTCGGACTCGATCGCCAGCGATACCGATGGCAGCTCGATCTGGTACACCAAGGGCGAGACCGTCGTCGGCACGAAGTCGGCCGCGCCGATTCGCGGCACCTCCTCGGCGCTCAACGCCATCAGCAACAAGATCCAGGCGCTGGAGACGGCGACAACCGGCGGCTACACCGATTACGAGACCACGGCGGACACGTCGAACGGCGTGATCGAGTCGAGCACGGCGGCCAATAGCTGGACGTCGTTCAAGCCCGGTACGTACTCCGGTAACACGGCCTTCAACATTGGCAGCGAGATCGAGCAGCCAAGCTCCGGCAACGACACCGGCCCGACGGACTCGGCGCTCGACTTCTATGAAGTGGACACCAGGACGGCCAGCAACCAGCCGGCCACGCTCCTCGGCACGTTCAGCCTGAGCAACAGCGGCCTGCTGACCTTCAACCCCGCGGCAGTACCGGAGCCGTCCTCCTATGCGCTGGGGCTCACCGCGCTGGTGATCTTCTTCGTGCTCAAGCGCCGCAAGGCGCTCTCGAACGAAGCCTGATCGCAGAACTCTACCAACCCCATCCGACAAGGAAAATTCAAATGCTTCCGGCCTCGTGGCCGGAAGCAGCGGGAGGTCCCTTGTCTAAAAAAACCTAACACTAAACACAAAATCAGAATGAAAACCTTGAAATCAATCGCCACGCTGGGGCTTCTCGCCGCCAGCCTGGCCGGTGTGGCCTCGGCCAACACCGTCGAATATGTCTACGTTGTGGGTGCGCCCGCCTACCGGCAGGACAGCATCGCGGTCATCACCTCCGTGGTGAAGAGCTTCACCGGCGCCGGTGAGACGGATTCGACCGCGTCGAACCCGACCAACGCGAGCGCGGAGCAGTGGTACATCCCGAACTTCGCCTCGGGCGTGGACCTGGTAATCAGCGCCTCGTTCACCGGCTCAACGGCGGGCGTGGAATCGGTCGCCTCCGGCAGCACCGCGCTGGAGCAGCAGTTCATCCCGAACGCCTCGAGCACGCAGGCGGAGATTGCCTCGCCCAATAACAGCTCGTCGGTCAC
>Ga0116226_10005973_pt1 | contig 10904 bp, 12 predicted proteins | sample S1TSphfallax_FD_89692 | JGI IMG/M metagenome (GOLD analysis project Ga0116226, IMG submission 89692) | Host-associated microbial communities from peat moss isolated from Minnesota, USA - S1T2_Fa - Sphagnum fallax MG | ecosystem: Host-associated > Plants > Peat moss > Unclassified | place: USA...
AAGCTGGTCGATTGCACCACGAAGACATCCTCGCCGCGCACATTCTCGTGAATCTCGACGAACACTTCCATGTCGGAGAAGCGTTTGATGGTGGCGGAGGTGATGTTGATGTTGAGATAATCGGCGATTGCTTCGGCGAGCGGTCGATTGCTGTTGCAGGCGAGAATTTTCATGGCGGCCCCTTCGTCGCGGCGGACCTTATCAACAGGCGATGAGGAAGTAAACTATCCGTCATAAATGTCCGAATTGGTCACCCCTCAGCGCTTCAGATGTACCAATTGGGCCACACCTTCGGCGCCGCCTTCGGCGATCTGATGCGTCATGCGGGTTCCCAGCGACACCAACTCATCGTGATAGACAGTGTTGCTCTGATTGACCCGGCCGATTTCCTTGCCGGCATCGTCGTTCACCACCCAGCTGACCTCGACCAGATCGCGCCCGGCCATGCCGAGCGAGATCCGCACGCCGCCCGACACATGCACTTTGGCCTTATCGGACACCACGGCGATGCCGTGCTGCTGGAGCGCCATCACCAGGGCCCGTTTCAGCAAGACACTATCGAGCCCGCCGGTGGCGATTACCTCGTCGACCACCACGCGCGGACGGGCCTCCAGATCGGTCCCGCCCAGATCGTCGACCCGCAGCATGGCGCCGACCTCCTCGGCGGTAGCGGCCGCAATCTGGTCGAAACTCGCGGGCAGGCGCGGCAGGGTCTGCACACTTTCGCCGATCTTCTTGCCGTCCGACGCGCTCAGGGTCCATAGCACGCGGCCCGATCTGGCCTGACCGGTCAGCCTGAGGAAGCGGTCGCCGCCCTCGGCCACCGATGCCGGGATGTCCTGGTCGCCCAGCGCCTTGACCACCGCATCGGCCAGTCCGGGCTGGCCGGGCACCTCGGCGACGGTGACCGGCGCCATCGCGGTGGGGGTGGCGAGGATCGGTTCAGCGCCGGGATCGTGCTCGAAAGGATGGGGCAGTTCGCCGCACGCGGCGAGCAGCGTGCCGAGCATCAGAAGAGCGAGAAAACGCCGCATCTCAACCCTCCAGCGCAATAGCGGACAGCTGCCGGCCCGCGATGCTGCCGCCGGCCAAGGTGGCGCGACGATGGCTGAAGAACAGATCGGGCTGCGCCAGCGTGTCGCCCAACGACGGCGAGACGGCGGCCAGGCCGCGACGGTCGAGCCGCGCCTTCAGATAGGCAGGCAGATCGAAATGTCCGTCGGCGAAGAAGGCAGCATTGGCAGGATCCTGAGCCAGGAAGGGTGCGGAAAATTCCGCTCCGACCTGGTAGGAGGCCCGGGCGATGCAGGGTCCGATCGCGGCAACGATGCGCGAGGGCTCGGCGCCGAGCCCGATCATGGCGTCGATCACGCTGTCGGTAACACCATCGAGCGCGCCGCGCCAGCCGGCATGGGCGGCACCGATCACGCCGGCCTTGGCATCGGCCAGCAGCACCGGCGCGCAATCGGCGCCTAAAATCCCCAGCGCGATGCCGCGGCGGCGGGTCGCCAGCGCGTCGGCCTGCAGCAAGGGGCCCGGCGTCCAATCGTCATCGATCACGACGGCACGGGCGCTATGGACCTGCTGCACCGCCGCCAGCCGGTCGGGCGCGAGACCCAGCCGGCCCACCGCCCGATCCCGGTTCTCCTGCACCTTCTCGCGCACGTCCCCGGTCGAGAAGCCGCAATTGAGCGAGCCATAGAGCCCGTCGGAAACGCCGCCCTGGCGGGTAAAGAAGCCATGCAGAACGCCAGACGCGCTGGCCAATGCGGGCGCGCTCAGCATGACGGCAGTCATGGGGCGAACCCCGGCAAATCGCCCAGCTCCGGTGACGAGACGGCCAGCACCTTGAACAGGGCGCCCATGCCGCCCGGATTGATCAGGCGATGACAGCCGGACAGCAGATCGTCAGCCTTGTCGGGATGGGCCGCCGCCAGACGCTCGGCCCGCACTTCGATACCCAGGCGGCGCAGGAAGGAACCCTGCGTGACGATGGGCGAGACTTTGACCGGCTCGGCGGCGCGCGCCAAGGCCGCGAAATCGACATGGGCGGTGAGATCGGCCTCGCCCGGCGTCTGCAGGGCCGGCACCGGCTGATGGCGGCGCACCGCCTGCAGCGTGTCGCCGACCGCGCTCTGGTCATAGCCATAATCGATGGCCAGCAGCACGCCCGTCTGCGCGGTGAAACGCTGCGCCAGACTCTGGACCAGGCGGCGCGCATCGGGATTGACCTCGAACACCTCGCCAGACTTCGCCTCGGGCGCGCCGAGCTCGGCCATGCGCCGCTCGGAGACGACAGGCCCATCGGTGAAGGCGAAGGCGTCGCGGCAGGTCACCATGCGCTCATGCCAGCCTTCGGTCCGATAGACATATTGCTCGACCGGCAAGGCATCGAAGAATTCATTGGCGATGACGATCGCCGGCCCGTCGGGCAGGTCGGCGATATCCTCATGCCAGATCGCGTCGATGCCGGCCAGCGCCTCGCGCTGGGCCTCGCGCAGGACAGGGCTGGTCTCGACCAGGTGAACGCGCAGCGCCGCCTGGAAATCCGGCATCGCCGAGGATGCGCGCAGCAGATCGCTCATCAGGGTGCCGCGGCCCGGCCCCAGCTCGACCACCAGCACCTGTTCGGGCGCCCCCATCATCTGCCAGGTGATGGCCGACCACAGGCCGATCATCTCGCCGAACATCTGGCTGATCTCGGGCGCGGTGATGAAATCCCCCTCGCGGCCGAACGGATCGCGCCCGGCATAATAGGCGCTCACGCAATGGCGCATGAACTCTCCCACCGGCATGGCGCCGGTGGCCTGGATTTGTCTGCGCAGAAAGTCCTCGGTCATCCGGTTTTCTTCGCCCGAAGGATCAGGATCAGGCCGGCGATCATCAGCGGAACCGACAGGAGCTGGCCCATGGTGGCGCCGCCCCACAGGAAGCCTAAGAAGTCATCCGGCTGGCGGAAGAATTCGACGAAGGCCCGGGCGATGCCATAGCCGAGCAGCAGAACGCCCGACAAGGTACCGCGGCGCAGGCGGATCGCCTCGACGCGCCACAGCAGATGCAGGATCACCAGCAAGGCCAGCCCTTCCAGTCCGGCCTCGTAGAGCTGGCTGGGATGGCGCGGATCGGGTCCGGCATTGGGAAACACCATGGCCCACGGCACCCTGGCATCGGTCACCCGGCCCCACAGCTCGCCATTGATGAAATTGGCGACGCGGCCGAAAAACAGGCCCAGCGGCACCACGCAGCACAGCAGATCGCCGAATTCCAGCAGATCGATCTTATAGCGGCGGCAATAGAGGATCAGGGCGGTGATGACGCCGAGCGCCCCGCCATGAAAGGACATGCCCCCATGCCACAGATAGAGGATCTGTACCGGATCGGCGAAATAGAAGCCGGGCTTGTAGAACAGCACATAGCCGAACCGCCCGCCGATCACCGTGCCGAGCGTCGCCCAGACCAGGAAATCATCGATCTGCAGCGCCGAGATCTTGGCGTGCGACTTGCGCGCCAGCCAGAGCAGATAGCGCCAGCCGCCGGTCAGACCGGCGATGTAGGACAGGGCATACCAGCGAATGACGACCGGGCCGAGGCGCAGCGCGATCGGATCGATGTCGGGAAATTGAAGGGCCATCAGCGATACCGGTCCGGGCGCGAGAGGAAGCCGTTGACATAGGCCGACACGCCGTCCTCGAGCGAGGTGAACGGCTTGTCATAGCCGCAGGCCTTGAGGCGGCCCATGCGGGCCTCGGTAAAATATTGATACTTGTCGCGGATCGCCACCGGGGTATCGATGAATTTGATGTAAGGCTCCTTGCCCGCCGCGCGATAGACCGCGTTGGCCAGGTCGAGGAAGCTGCGCGCCTGGCCGGAGCCGAGATTGAACAGGCCGCTCACCGCGTCGTGATCCAACAGCCAAAGCATCACGGACACGACGTCGCCGACCCAGACGAAGTCACGCATCTGACCGCCATCTTCGTAATTGGGATTGTGCGAGCGGAACAGATGGGCCGGCGCGCCCGATACGGCCTGCGGATAGATCTGGCTGACCACGCTCTGCTGGCCGCCCTTGTGATATTCGTTCGGGCCATAGACGTTGAAGAATTTCAGGCCGGCCCATTGGGGCGGCATCGCCGCATCGTCCGCCACCTTGCGGGCCAGGCGGCGATCGAACAGATGCTTGCTCCAGCCATAGGCGTTCAGGGGCTGCAGCAAAGACAGCGGGTTGATGCCGAAATCATCGTCGAAGCCCTGCGATCCATCGCCATAGGTCGCCGCCGAACTGGCATAGACCAGACGCACCTCGTGGCGCGTACACCAGTCGAACAGCACCGAGGACAGCTTGAAATTATTGGTGACGATCAGGTCGGCATCGGTCTCGGTGGTCGAGGAGATCGCGCCCATATGGAAGATCATCTTTATCTTGGCGCGATTCTCGGCCAGGAAATCGAACAGGCGCTCGGGGGCAACGATCTCGGCGATCTCGCGCTTGGCGATATTGCGCCATTTGTCGTTGCTGCGCAGGCGATCGACCACGACGAGGTCGCCGTCGCCCCGCGCTTCCAGCGCCGCCAGCAGGTTGGACCCGATGAAGCCGGCGCCTCCGGTCACCACATACATGAGATCATCCTCGTTGCTTACTAACGCCCTCTTATTACAGCGGCCGGAAAAAAAAGACTATCGACCATGCTGCGTTTGCGGCGGATCTCGTCGAGCGAGTTGAGCCTTATCAGGGTGATAATTCCGGCCCCGGCCAGAAGACACGCCGCGTGCGTTGCAACATCGGAGGGGAAGCTCCATAATGCTCAACCACCTTACGAGGTACCGAAATGCAAACTGAAAACCGCCTGTTCGACGATTTCGCCCGCATGGCGGGCGGAGCCCTCAACATGCTGACCGGCTTCAAGACCGAGCTCGAGCAGATCGTCCGCCAGCAGATGGAAGGTTGGCTCGCCAATCTCAATCTGGTGACCCGCGAGGAATTCGAGACGGTGCGCCAGATGGCCGCCAAGGCGCGCGACGAGCAGGAGGCGCTGCTGGCCCGGATCGCCCTGCTGGAGGCCAAGCTCGGGGGCGCCGAGCTTGCGGCACCGGCGGAAAAACCTAAATCCAAGACCAAGAAAACGGACGTCGAATTGTAACATTGCTTGCGCGCAATGAGCCGTCTCGTTTATCCACAGCCAATTAATCCGGCCACAAGGATATTTCTTGCACTTGCGAAACTCGCTCTATAGGCTACCCCTAGTGTTGTGTGGGGTAGAGCACACAAGATGTTTGCCTAACGCCCCATATGTTCCCACGACGGACCGATGGAGGTCGCGGGTATGACTTTCTCAACGATCGTAGAAGAAGAGGCGTCGGCCAATCCTTTGGATTTGGTGGAGCAGTTGGTTACGGCCAATGATTGGCCGTTCGACCGCCGTAACGACGACGAAATGGCTGTCGAAGCACCGGGCCGCTGGTGCGACTACTCGCTCTATTTCGCCTGGCGCGAAGATATCGGCGCGCTCCATTTCAGCTGTGCCATGGACATGAAAGTCCAGCCCTCGAAGAAGCAGCAGCTCTATGAGTTGCTGGCCAGCGTCAATGAGCGTCTGTGGCTGGGTCATTTCGGCCTGTGGGCCGAAGAAGGCGTGCCGATGTTCCGTCACGCCGTCCTGCTGCGCGGCCTCGGCAGCGCCAGCATGGAGCAGATCGAGGATCTGGTGGATATCGCGCTCAATGAATGCGAGCGCTTTTATCCAGCCTTCCAGTTCGTGCTCTGGGGCGGCAAGACGGCGCAGGACGCCGTGGCGGCGGCGCTGCTGGACACTGTCGGCGAAGCGTGACGCGCATCCTTTTGGTGGGATGCGGCAAAATGGGCGGTGCCCTGCTGGCCGGATGGCTTGAGCAGGGTATCAGCCCTGCTGATGCGGTCGTGGTCGATCCTCATTACGACTCCACGGCCGGTCCGTCCGGGATCCTTTCTGTGTCCTCGCCCGAGGCGCTGCCGGTCGGTTTCACGCCTGACATCGTCTTGCTCGCGGTGAAGCCGCAGACCATGGATCAGGCGGCCCCCCTCTATCGCCGGTTCGTCAAACAGGCGGTATTCCTGTCAATCGCCGCGGGCCGCACCCTTGCCTCGCTCGAAGCCGTCCTGGGAGCCGACGCCGCCATCGTTCGCGCCATGCCGAATATACCGGCGGCGGTCCGCCGCGGCGTGACAGGTCTGTTGGCGAACCGAAACGTCTCCGAACAGCAGCGCCGGACTTGTGATCAATTGGTGGCGGCGGTCGGCAAAGCGGTCTGGGTCGAGCAGGAAAAGCAGCTCGACGCGGTTACCGCCCTGTCCGGAAGTGGCCCGGCATACCTATTCTTGCTGGTCGAGGCGCTGGCCGCCGCGGGCGAAAATCTCGGCCTGCCGGCCGATCTATCCGCCATTCTGGCCCGCGAAACGGTGATCGGCGCCGGCGCGCTTTTGCATCAAAGCCCCTTGCCGGCCGCGACCTTGCGGGCAAATGTCACCAGCCCGAACGGCACCACCTATGCAGCCCTTCAGGTGCTGATGAAAGAGCCTGGCGGCCTGGCCGCTTTGATGCGCGATGCCACCGAGGCGGCGGCCCGACGCGCCGAAGAACTGGCCGGCTGACCGGGCCTGTTGCAGCGCAACAAGACCATTGACGGCGGACCCGGCACGGACCTACCGTGTCCGTCCGCTCATGCAACCACGGGTAACGGGAGGTACTGCTATGGCCGCCAAGCAAGCGACACAAGGCATCGACTTCGACATTTCCAAATTCGACATGTCCAAATATTTCCAAGACTTCAAGGTCCCCGGCGTCGACGTCGAAACCTTGGTCGCGTCCCAGCGCAAGAACATCGAAGCCCTGACTCAGGCCAACAAGCTGGCCTATGAAGGGGTCCAGGCCCTGATCAAGCGCCAGGTCGAGATCGCCCGTCAGACCATCGAGGAGAGCGCGTCGGTCGCCCGCCAGATGGTCGAGGCCGGTTCGCCGCAGGAAAAGGCCGCGCGCCAGACCGAGCTGACCAAGGGCGCCTTCGAACAGGCCCTGTCCAACGCCCGCGAACTGTCCGAGATCATCACCCGATCCAACAGCGAAGCCTTCGACACGCTCAACAAGCGCTTCTTCCAGATCCTCGACGAGCTCAAGGACGGAATCAATCGGGCGAAGTGATGAGGGGATTTTTCCCTTCGTCCTCATCGAACAGCGCCGCGCCGTAAATCGAGGCTGCTCCAGATCCTTTTGAAATGCTTATTTCAACAGGATCTGGAGCGGAACATGCGGGCTGTGGATCCCAGGCGATCTCCGAATGATCGCTCGACAAGCTAAGCCATCATCTCCGGCATCAGCTTCTTCAGTTCTTTTTCCAGATCCGGCCGGCGCGTGCGACAGACCGTCGCCAGACACTCGCCGATCGCCCCTTCTCCGCCCGTGCGGCGCAGATTGTCGTCGAGCTGCTTGACCGCGCTGACCAGGCTGCGCAGCGACGACTGGGTGAATTGCTGATATTTGCGCAGCTTCTGCTGTTCGGCCTGCTCCTCCGGCACGATCTCCTGGATCGGCCCGAACAGGGCGATGAACAGCTTCGGCCCGAGATTCGCCTCGGCCGTCTTCATGAAGAGCTGCATCTGATCGCGCTGCAGCTTGAGATCGAAGATCGCGTCCAGCGCGAATTCGTTGAGCATGTGCAGATAGTCGGACAGAGCCTCGATATCCTGCTTGGTGATGCGCTTATCCTCATAGAGTCGCAGCGCCGTATCGCGATTGGCCAGCACATCCCACTTCTGCTTCGGCGCCATGCCTTCCAGCGCGTCATTGACATCGTTGAAGCCGGCTTCGCCAAGCTGCGACACGGTGGCCGAGGCCAGCACATTATTGTCGATCATCTCGCGGAACAGCATCGGGTTCTTGATCGCCGATTCCGCCTTGTTGATGTCCGCCAGGGCCAGATTGGCCAGGCGCTGCAGGCGTTCCTCGGTGTCCATGCGGGTGATGCCGACGCCCAGCTTGATGAAGACATGGGCCGGAATCTGCACATAGATCGGGAAGAAATGGACCTGCCACTCGAAATCGAGCGAGTCCTTGATCGCGCTGTAGAAGCGCCCCGCATTGGTCTGATTCTTGGGCAGGGGCTTGTCCTGACCGAATGAATCGCGGAACTTGCCGCTCAGCTTGGCCAGATCGAGGATCTTGTACCAGCTCTTGGGCGGCGCCTTGGTCGCATTCGGCTTGGGCTTGGGCGGCCCTTCCTTGGGCGGGGTCACCGGGTCGCCGAAAAATACCTCGGCATAGGAGCGCATGCCCTGGCGCACCGCCATGCCGATCACTTCATTGACCGATCGGCCGCATTTCAGCCGCACATCGTCGTCGGCCACCGGCGCGTCCTGCTGGTCGACCAGGAATTCGGCGAACATGTCGCGCTTGTAGCGGAACAGCTTGAGGCAGGCCTCCAGCAGCTCAGGGCTCTCCATCACGGTCTTGAAGGCGTCCGGATGGCTGGCCAAGGGCGGAATGAGCGACCGCATGCGGTCGGCGACCGGACCTTTGAGGATACGGGCGACTTCCTTGCGCACGAGGACATCGGCTGACTCGGCGGGTTTCGCGCTGGCGGCGGCAGACATGACGTAAAGGACCCTGATCGGCTGTGACGAGTGAGACAGTAGCCGCTCAGAGGGGCAGCATCAAGCGGACCCTGAGCCCCGTCATCGGACTGTCCTCGAGGATGATATTGCCGCCATGGCCGCGCGCCACCTCGCGGGCGATGGTAAGGCCGAGCCCGACCCCGCCGGTCTTCGGATTGCGCGAGCCCTCGATGCGATAGAAGGGCTTGAACACCAGTTCGCGATAATCGACCGGAATGCCCGGACCGTCATCGTCGACGATGACCTCGGCCGCATCGCCGCTTCTATGGGCGGTGACCTTGACGTTGCTGGCATAGCGCACCGCGTTGCCGATCAGATTGGCCAGGCAGCGGCTCATCGCCTGGGCCTTGAGCGGCATGGCGAGATCGCCCTCGCACACCACCTCGATCCGTCCCCCATCGCGCCGCGCACGCGCCACGGCATCCTCGACCAGGGCCGCGAGATCGGCGGGACGCGACGCCTCGGTGCCTTCGCCCCTGGCAAAAGCGAGGTAGCCCTCGATCATCCGTTCCATGTCGGCGACATCCTCGGTCAAATCCCTGATTTCGTCGCCGGTCATCATGGCCAATTGCAGCTTCATACGGGTCAGCGGCGTCCTGAGATCGTGAGAGACGCCGGCCAGCATCTCGGTGCGCTGGTCGACCTGGCTCTTCAATCGGTCGCGCATCAAGGCAAATGCCGCGCCAGCCTGACGGACCTCCGAGGCGCCTTCCGGCTTGAAGTCAGGCACCGGCCGCCCCTTGCCGAAAGCGTCCGCCGCGACAGCCAGGCGCTTGACGGCGCGCACCTGGTTGCGGGTGAACAGGGAGGCAAGGGCAAACAGCAGCAGCGAAGTCCCGACCATCCACAGCACGAAGATCTTGGTCGTCGGGCTGTAGAGACGCTTGCTGGTGGCCCGGACCTCGAGCACCCCGTCCGGCAATTGCACCCAGATCGTGATGTCGCGCTCGGACGGACGCGCATCGATGAAGACCGGGCGCCCGACCCGTTCATTGAGCGCGTTGGTGAGATTGTCCTCGAGGCTGTAGCCCATCACCGCGTCGGCCACCTTCGAGGCGGCCCCCAGCATGCCGGTGCGCTGCAGAATGTCGCCGGGATGCAGCGTGCAGGTCAATTCCATTTCCTGGGCCGCCAGCGCGAACACCTGCTCGCGCGCCGCCCGCGTCGGCGCCTGGCGCATCAGCTCGATCACCGTGCCGATATCCCCGGCCAGGCTGCTCGACATGCGCCGCGTCACCAGGTCCCAGTGGGTGCCGAAGAAGACATAAGCGGCGACCAGCTGAACCAGCAGCAGGGGCGTCACGAGAATCAGCAGGGAGCGCCCCATCAGGCCGCGCGGCAGGAGATATCGGGGCCAGCGCCGGCTCATCAATCGGTCCACAAGACATAGCCGCGGCCGCGCACCGTCTGCAGATGGCGAGGGCTGCGGGGATCGTCCTCGATCTTCTTTCTAAGCCGGGTGATCTGCACATCGACGGTCCTCAGATTCCCCTCGACGCCGGTCAGATCGGCCAGCTCCTCGCGGCTGAGCGTCTCGCCGGCATGCCCGACCAGCACGCCCAGCAACGCAGCCTCGGCAGTGGTCAGATGGACCGGTGCTCCCTCCTCGGCCAGTTCCTGGCGCTCGAGATCGAAACTGAACCGGCCAAAGCGGGCCTGCGGACGCTCGGGCGGCGCCTCGCGGGTCGAACGGCGCAGCACGCTGACGATCCGCAACAGCAGTTCACGCGGCTCGAAAGGCTTGGCCATATAATCGTCCGCGCCAGCATCGAGGCCGGTGATGCGATCGACCGTGTCGCCCATCGCGGTCAGGAGCAGGATCGGCACATTATTGTTCTGCCGCAGACCGCGGGTAAGCTCGATGCCGGTCTCGCCCGGCATCATCACATCGAGCACGATCAGGTCGAATTCCATCGACTCGAGCTGGCGCCGCGCCTCGCCGGCATCGGCGGCGGTCGAGACCATATAGCCGTTCTCGGTCAGATAGCGGCTCAGCAGCTGCCTGAGACGCGCATCGTCATCGACGACCAGGATGTGCGAGGAGTCGTTCATCGTCTCAGCGGCCGCTCGGGCCGTCCGGGAAAGCGTTTGCGGTCTTTCTCGTCGATCAGCTCGATCATCACCTTGCGGAACCCCTCGACGGCCGCGGCACCCGCATTGCGATAAGCCTCGGCGATGCGGCTTCGCTGCTTCTCGGTCAAGGAACGCTCCAGCGCCACGCCCTTCGGCGTCAGCTCCAGCAACCGTTGACGCCGGTCCCGCA
>Ga0116226_10005974_pt1 | contig 10904 bp, 5 predicted proteins | sample S1TSphfallax_FD_89692 | JGI IMG/M metagenome (GOLD analysis project Ga0116226, IMG submission 89692) | Host-associated microbial communities from peat moss isolated from Minnesota, USA - S1T2_Fa - Sphagnum fallax MG | ecosystem: Host-associated > Plants > Peat moss > Unclassified | place: USA...
AACAACGGGTCGGTGATGGCGTTGATGCCCAGCGTGTTGGTGAGGTTGTTGACATAGACGGTCGCGAGCAGATGCGACTTGGTATAGGTGAGCCGCGTGTCCAGCATGTGAAAAGGCGGCACGATGGGCGCGGTTTCGGAAATCGAGGAGACGATGCGGCTGTGATAACGCGCATCGATTCCATACAGAAGCTCGCCGCCCGCGAGGTCGAAGTGCCCGAACTCCAGGCCGCCCTCGACGCTGTTTCTGGGTGTTCCGGGTAACGGCCCGCCGGGCGGCGGCAGTGGCGCCGTGACGTTCTGCGAGAATATGAAGTTGAAGGACGTCAGCTTGGTCTGGTCATAGGTGTAACCCAATTTGGCCGCGAAATGCCGCGTGATGCTCGCCATCATGTCGAGTTCCATGCCGCGGCTGTAGGCATTGCCGACATTGGCGGCCGCAGGCAGGGAGAGCGGCGTGAGCGAGGTGCCCTCCTGCAGGTTGTGCCACTGCATGTCGTAGATGTCGAAGGAATAGTTCAGCCGATTTTTCAGCACGCCCTTGATGCCGACCTCGTAGTTGTCGACCTTGTCGGGCGACAGTTCCAACAGCGACGGGCTCAAGCAATAGTTGCCGGCGTTGGGACTGCCGGCGGGGCAGGTGGTCGTGGCATTCACGGCCGGCACGGGTTGTTGGCCGGGCAGCGCGTTGATGCCGCCGCGCCGGAACCCCTGCGACCAGGTTGCGTACACGAGGTTGGTCTTGTCCAGTTGATAGGATGTATTGGCCTTCCACAGCGCGCGTCGAAACTCATCGAAGCCGCTGTTGCCGGACACGTAACCTTGGCCGTCGAACAACAGACCCGTCTGCTGCGCCTGAGACACGGTCTGTTTGAAGAGGCGGGCGCCGGCGGTCACATTCCACGCGGAGGTGATGTGCCCGGTGATCTCGCCCAAGATGGCGATATCGCGGAACGTGGTTTCCACATCGCCGATATAGGCCTGGTCGAGGGGATTGGTGATGCCATCGATGACGGTGCCGGGCGGTTGTTCGCCGGCGCCGCAAGCGGAGCCGTTCACGCCGCCGAGATCCGAGGGCGGGTACAGTCCGGACGCCGTACAGGCATTGTAGAAATCGTTGTATCCCGGGTAGTACTCGTGCTCCTGGATGTACTGCTTCTCGTATTTGTAGAACAAGCCCCCGATCCAATCGATGTACTGGCCGGTTTTCGAGGCCAGTCGAAATTCTTGCGATCCGACCTTGTCGTCATCCTGATCGTGGGCCTGGAGCAGGGTGCGGGGATTCTGGCCGTACAGATTCTGATAGAAGTCGAAGTTCTCGTACTCGGCGGTCAGGTCATCGTGCGTGGTGTTGTTGTGATGTCCATAGGAAGTCGATGAGGTGAGCGTGGCGAAGCCCAGGTCGTAATCGACGTTGAGCGCGAACACGTTCACTTCGTCTTCCGTGCCTTCGAGGCTCGTGGTGGCGTTGCTCAAGCGATCGGTGCCGGCGGGCACCGTCCCGGGGAACAGGTTCAGCAGATTCGGCGGATTCGATACCGACGGGAGCTGTCCGTAAGGCAGATACTGGTTCGCCGCGGCGATCGGCTGCGTATACGCGAGCGCGTTCTGCGAGATGTACGGGAAGCCGCCCGCCGTGGAGCGCTGAAAGAAGTAGGACAGCTGCACCTTGAATTCATCGCTCGGCTTGTAGAGCGCCGAGATCCTCCCGTCGCGATAACGATAGGAGTTGACGCCGTCCTTCGAATAGGTCTCCGGGGCGATGCCGAGGCCGACCGGGTTGGCAGCCGTTGTTGGCTGCGACAGCACGGGCACGCCTTGCGCGTTCAGCGCGTACAGGTTGGTCTGGTTCACGAAGCCCGCATCATCGCTGCCGCTGGCGTTGATTCGGATCGCGAAGACATCGCTGATGGGCAGATTGATCATGCCCTTGATCTCTTCGTTGATGTTCTCCGTGTGTTCCGTCTTGCTCGCGCCGACTTCCACCTTGGCATCGAAAGCCGTGGGATCCGGTGCATTCAAGACGAATTTGATGGTTCCGCCGAGCGAACCCGAGCCGTACAGGGTCCCTTGCGGACCACGCAGCACCTCCACGCGGTCCAGATCATCCAGCCGTATGTTGAAGTAGAGCGGCGTGTCGTCGATGTACGTCGCGACGGGGGGCACGACCTGGGTCGCCAAGCCTTCCTGGAACGCAAGCGACTCGCTGTTCAAGCCGCGAATGATCAGGTTGCTGCCGTTGACGCCGCCGAACGGACCGCGGTCGACGTAGTTGATGCCGGCCATGGAGTTGGCGAGTCCCGCGATGTCCTCGATATGCGCCTTGTCGAGGGCGTCGCCGCTCACCGCCGTGATGCTGATCGGCAGATCTTGCGCGGACACCGCGCGGCGGCTGGCCGTCACCACGACTTCTTCCAGGGAGTTGCTGTCATCGGAGGCCGCGGTGTCGATGGCGGCGTTGATCGGGGCCCCATAGAGCGCGCTCAATACCGCGGCCGCCACAGCCGTGACGGCGGGGGCTGCGATCAGCTGTCGTTCGCGCCAGTCATTGACGCGCGCAGGGTTCACCCGCCCAAGGCGGTCGCGCGGTGCGTCGGGTTTGGAATGCGGCTTGCGGCGATTCTTCTTCATGAAAGAGCTCCTCAGGTCATCCCGTGGTGGTGGCCACTTATGAGGAGAGTCGTCGCGACCTTCGGGATTTTCCCAGACTAGGGAGAACTCTCCCGAGGACGCGTGAGCCTCCTCGACATTTGTTCTCCCGGGCTTTTATCCCGCCGTGTATCCTTGAATTCTTCAAGGACTGCCTCTCTCGGACCAGTCGCCTGACAAGCAGGCCGGAACCCTAGACGCACATTTACCCAAATGCTTTGCAAATGCCGTGCCTACTGCGTCTTGCGTGCCACGGTAGTGTCGTTTTCTGCAAAATCGCAGGGGTTTGCGCGTTGCATAGCTGCACTCGAGGCGGCATCCAACGTGCCGGGAAATGCGGCTGCCGCACTACGAGCGAGCATCCAGAGTTTTACGTGCCCTAGATTCGAACGCGTCAGCACCCGATGGCGGCGCCGTCGCTGCGCGGATCGCTGGCGCCCTCGAAACCACCCGACGGTGTTCGCACGACTGCGCCTGCGTGTCCCATGGTCTGATCGAATGCGGTGACCCGCTCCACCGGGTGGCCGGCTGCTTGGAGCTGCGCGAACAGCTCGTCGGTAAAGCGGCTCTCCACGCGCAACGCGGCGCGGGTCTCTCCCCAGGTGCGGCCGAGCAACCAGCGCGGCGCAGTGATGGACTGTTGCAGATCCTGGCCGTAGAGCGCGTAGCGTGTGAAAAGAGCTGCCTGTGTCTGCGGTTGACCGTCACCGCCCATCGCGCCATACACCATCGTGCGTCCGTCCTTGATGCGTGCGAACGCCGGATTCAAGGTGTGAAACGGCTTGCACCGCGGTTTCAGCACGTTCGGCCCGGAACCTGAGAGACGAAAGGCGCAGCCGCGGTTTTGCCAGACGAAGCCCGAATCCGCCAGTCCGATCCCGGAACCGAATTCGAAATACAGACTTTGAATCGCGCTGACCGAGCGGCCGGCGGCATCGATGGTGCCAAACCAGGTGGTGTCGCCGCCGGCCGCGTCCTGTTGCCAGGGCGCGGCACGCTCCCGGTCGATGCAAGCGGCCTCCTGTTCGAGAGCAGCGTCCGTGAGATAGCGAGCCAGCGAAGCGCCGTCGTCGCGGTCGCCCACCTCACGGTCGCGAATGGCAAATGCGCGCTTGGTGCTCTCCACCAAACCATGAACGTAGGGGAACGTGTCGGCCTGCGCGACGCCGAGGCGTGCAAAGGTTCCGAGGATCAGCAGCGACGCGAGGCCCTGGGAAGGCGGTCCGCAGTTGAAGATGTCGGCATCGGGCAAGGCGAGGTGCAGCGGGCTGCCCAACGCCGCGCGTTGCCCGGCGAAATCCCCGGCACTCAAGGGTACCGCGGCGGCGGCGAGTTCGGCCTGAATCTGGCGCGCGAGCGTTCCGCTGTAGAAGCTCGACAGTCCGTCGCGCGCCAGCTGCGCAAAGGTTCGCGCCAACGCAGTTTGGCGCAGCACCGCGCCCGCCGCCGGCGGCGCTCCGCCGATGAAATGCAGCCGGGTGAATCCGGCCACCGGTTCGAGTGCGGTGCGAAAGCGCGCCGCGGCCTCGGCATGGCCTGCGGTGACCGCGATACCGTTTTCGGCGAGCGCCACGGCATCCTCGAAGATCCGGGACAGCGGCAGGCGCCCGCCCCATTGACGGCTGACCGTCCATGCGGCGTCCCACGCCGAGACCGCGCCGGCAACCGTGTTGGCCGCGAGCGGTCCGCGCCATGGAATCTCGCGCAAACCTTGCTCCCGGTACAGTGCGGTGGTGACCGCGGCGCCGGCGCGGCCTGCGCCGTCGATGGTGAGCGGCGCGGCGCCGGGCGCGGCGATCAACCAGAAGCTGTCGCCGCCGATGCCGGTCATGTGCGGATAGACCACGCACAGCGTCGCGGCGGTGGCGAGCGTGGCTTCGATGGCGTTGCCGCCTTCGGCGAGAACATTCGCGCCGGATCGGGCGGCGAGCGCGTGCGGTGCGCTCACCATGCCGGCGCTCGATCGCGCGGTGGTCATGTCGCGCTGCGTGCTCAACCGTGTTCGCACCGGGCAAGTTCCGCCGCACGCTCGGCGATGACGACGCAGGGAGCCATGGTGTTGCCGGTCGTGATGGCCGGCATGACCGAAGCATCGGCAACCCGCAGTCCCTGTACGCCGTAGACCCGCAGCGAGCCATCCACGACGGACATCGGGTCGCGTCCCATCTTGGCGGTGCACGACGCGTGGAAGTAGGTGCCCGCCGCGTTGCGCAGCCAGCGCTCCATGGCGGCGGGGTCGAGCGGTCCGGGCATGAGTTCGCGCCGCGCGAAGCTGCGCAGCGGCGCCGAATTGCCGATATCGCGACAGAGTTGCACCGCATACAGGAGGGCGGCGACATCGCGCGGGTCACCCAAGAAATTCGCGTGCACCGCAACGCGGTCCTGCGGGCGGTTGCCGGTCAACGCGATATGTCCGCGAGCGTGCGGCCGCACCAGTCCGGGTGCGAGTGTCCAGGCGGCGGCCGGGTCGCTCGGCAGATCGTACTGGCGCCGGGTCACCTCGCTGCCGAAGGCTTGCTCCTCCAACATGGGCTGCAGATCCGGCGTGGGCAGCGACGCGTTGCTCTTGCAAAAAAACGTGAACTCCGCCGAGTTGTTGCGCGGTGGTTCGGGTGTGCGGTACTCCCAGACACATCCGGCCACCAAGATGTGGTCTTGAAAATTCTGTCCGACCCCCGGCAGGTGCTGGACGCAAGGAATGTCGTGGCGGCGCAATTCACGCTCATCGCCGATCCCGGACAGCATCAGAACCTTCGGCGTGTTGATGGCGCCGAGCGAGAGTATCACTTCGCACGTGGCACGCACCTGATGCAGTTCCCCCTCAAAGGTGAATTCCACGCCGACGACCCGGGTACCCTCGAGAGTGAGCCGCTGCACGGCCGCCTGCAGCAGCACCGTCAAATTGGATTGGATCATGATGGGCCGCAAATAGGCGCCCGCCATCGAGACGCGTTCGTTGCGCCCCTTGACGGTGACGTTGGGGATGCCGCACGCGCCGTCTCCCTCCATGGCGGTGCCGTTCAGGTCGTCCACCGGTGGAATGCCGGCGCGTGCACCCGCTTCGAGCAACGCACCGGTGAGCGGGATGGGGTCGCGCGGCGTCGTGACATGGACCGGGCCGTGGCGGCCGCGGCGCTCGGGGTCGGGCGTGCCGTCCCAGCTCTCGATACGCTTGTAGAGATCGAGAACCGCGGCATAACTCCATCCGGCATCGCCGGTCTCGAGTGCCCAGTCATCGAAGTCATGTTGGTGACCGCGGGCCCAAATCAGGCCATTGATGGCGCTGCCGCCGCCGAGAACCTTCCCCATGGGCAGCGGCGCGCGGCGTCCCAGCAGCGCGGGATTCGGCTCCGCCTCGAACTGCCAGTCGCGGGTGCTGCCGATGTTGCTCATCCACGCGGTGGCATTGCGCACCGCGTCCACGCGTTCATCCCCGCCGGCTTCGAGCAGCAGCACGCTGACATCGAGATTTTCCGCGAGGCGCCGCGCGATCACGCAGCCGGAGGTGCCGCCGCCGCACACGATGAAGTCGTAACAGCGCGGATCGAAGTGCACCTTAAGCGGCGCTCACGGTGGGTAAGATCGGCGCGGTGGCATGAAACAGCCGGCCCGCGCGCAGGCAGAACACGGGTTCCAGGAGGCGATCCGTTTGAACCTGCGTGCCCTCGTTGTCATGCAAGGTCCAACGACCGCGGGCGTCGGAAAGCACCGAGATATCCGCGATGCCACCCTCGCGCAATTGGCCGAGTTGGTCGTGCATCCCCAGCATGCGTGCGGCGTTGGTGGTGACCATGGAGACGACGTGTTCCAAGGACAAACCCAGCGCCAGCATGCTGGTCATGGCGGACACCAGACTGAAGCGCGTCTTACCGGCGAACAGATGCGTTTCGTCGCCGGCGGCGGGCTTGCCGCGGGCCTCGGCCGCTGCGGGCGCAACCGCCTTGGTGTTGTGGCCATGCATGTCGGCGCCCAGGGTATCCGGGACGATGCCCGCATCCAAGACGGTGCGCGCCACCCTGAAACTGAAATGCGAGCCATGGCCGACGTCGATCTTCAGGCCGCGTGCCACCGCTTCGCGCACCAAGGGATGCAAACCGCCGTCCTTGCTGACGAAGCCGCCCGGGTGGCGGCTGAAGGGATGGGCCAAGACATCGTCGGGTTTCATCAAGTCCAGCACCTGGGTCAAAATGGTATCGGGATCGACCGTTTTGCCGTCTTGATGCGGGAGCGGCCACAGCTGGCCAAAATGGATGTAAACGGGCAGGTGCGCACGCCGGCCGATTTCCGCCGCGCTCTTGATGACTTCCACGCCCCACCGGGCGAAGCCGCCGAGCTCGGCATGTGCCTTGATGCCCTTGATGAGGTCGCGGTTCGCGTCGGCGGCGCGCACCGTGGCGTCGATGTCGAGGCAGTCGGGTCTGTACAACGAAGAGTAGTAGTGGCCCTCGAGACCGCCCACGAGGTACGCGGAGAGATACGCGAGCACCCGCGTGGCCGCCGGCTCGGCCACGAAATGCCGGAAACCCGGCAGCGTCATGCAGCTGGCGCCACCTTGATCGACCACCGTGGTCACGCCCGAATGCACGCCGCACAAATCGGCATTCAGGCCGAAGCGGCCCGTGACGTGCTCATAGACATGTGCATGCGTGTCGATCAGGCCGGGCAGGACCAATCGCCCCCGGCAATCGATGCGCTCGGCATCGGCGGTGTCGGCGGCATCGGCGGCGTTCAGACTCGGCGCAATTTTCCCGACCCGGCCGGCCGAGACCAGCACGTCGCGCACGCCGTCGAGGCCCGAGGCCGGATCGATGACGCGGCCGCCTTCCAAGATGAGGTTTTTCATGTCAGATCAAGAGTAGCAGAACTGCGTGGTATGCCCCCTAATCTGGCAATATGCAGCGTGCCCCGTAAATCCCTGCAAGCGCATCTGCGCGCCGCCCGCCGCCGCTCGCCGCTGTTCGGGCGGCCGGGCTTTTTGATACGCCGGCTGCACCAGCTGCACTGTTCGTTGTTCCTCGAGGAAACCCGCGGCTACGACATCACGCCGGTGCAATACAGTCTGATGACCGCGCTGGATGCACGAGGCGAGCTGGAACAGAACAGGCTGGCGCTGGAAATCGGCCTGGAGCGCAGCAGCGTGGCCGAAGTCGTGCCGCGGCTGCGGCGGCGCGGCTTGCTTGCGCATCGCCGCAGCCGCGAAGACGGCCGCGTCAAGCTGATTCGGCTCACGCCGGCGGGCAGGGCGGTGCTGCGCAAGATGGCACACGCGGTACAGCGTGCGCACGATCGGACCATCGGACGGCTGGGCAAGCCGGAGCGGGATGTGTTCATGCTGCGGCTCATCGAGCTGGTGGAAGCCAACAACCACGTCGGCAGCGTGCCGCTGCGCCTGCGCTAGGGAAGCGACTTCCGTGGCCGGCAGCAACGATTTTGCCAGGGCGTTCGCGGGAGCGCGCTGGGTCGACATCGTGCCGCGCCGCATTGCCTGTCCCGATCTGCCGGCCGAGGTGCTGCTGCACGCCGGGCCGCCTTTGCGCGGCGCGCCGCCGGCGCCCATGATGAATGCGGCGATTCAAGCACTGCTCTTCGAAGGACGCGCGGCGAATCCGGCCGAGGCTCGGGATCTCGTGCTGCGGCGCGAGGTCGAACTGCGGCCGGCTCAGGATCATGACGTCGTCACCCCCTTGGCGCAGGTGGTCTCGGCGTCCATGTTGTTGATCGTGGTCACACAGCAGGGTGAGATGTGCTGTGCGCCGGTGGTGGAGGGGCCGGCTCCAGGCTTGCGCTTTGGCTGCGCGGCACCAGAATGCCTGCAGCGACTTCGCGACATCAGCGAGTGGCTCCCGCGCAGAGTGACGCCGTGCCTGCGTAGCGCACCGCCGGCGGTCGATGCACTGATCCGCGTCGCGCTCGCGGGCGGCGATGAGTGTCACGCGCGAACCGGCGTGGCCAACGAGGCGCTTGTCTCCGTGTTGAACGGTGCCGGCCTCGATGCGGCTGATGCGGTCCGACTGCGCTCGAATCCGGCGTTCGTCCTGCCGCTGTTGATGGCGGCCGCCGGCGCGGCCCTGCGCAGCCATCGCAGCAGCATCGCGGCGATCGGCGGCAACGGTGTCGACTTCGGCGTGCGCTACCGCGGTGAATCGCGATGGCGTCAGCTGCGCGCCGAAGCGCCCCGCGGATTTCGCGTCGACAGCATGAAGGCCTCGACGGCATTGCCCGCCATCGGCGACAGCGCCGTCGTCGATTATTGTGGTCTCGGCGGCCAAGCGCTGGCGGCCGCGCCCACCGTGGTGGCGGAATGGAACGAGGTGCTGCCCGAGGACGCGTTGTCGAGACGGCACTGGCTCATCGACCCCGATACCGGCCTTGTCGATGCGGCGCGCGTGGCGCAGTGCGGCCGGGTGCCTCTGATCAACCTCGCGATCCTCGATCAGGATGGTGCGGGACTGATCGGGCGGGGCTTGTACGGGCCGCCGCTGGAATTATTCACGGCGGCGCCGGCCTCGGCTCAGGGCTCGCGCGAGAGTTCCGACAGCAGGTAGTGCGCGCCGTATACCTGATCCAGCGCCACCCGGATGATGGCCGGGTGCAGCGCGACGCCACGATTGTTCGCGGGGTCGAACCAGTAGCGGCCGGCGACGGAATGAATGTTGCCGTCGAACATCAGGCCGACCAGATGGCCGGCTGCATCGAGCAACGGGCTGCCGGAATTGCCGCCGATGATGTCGTTGCTGGTGGAAATGCAGAACGGCGTGTGCATGTCGAGCTGATTCTTGATGCGCATCCAGGTGTCGGGAATTTTGAAGGGTGCGACGCCGCTGGCACGTTCGAAGGCCCGATCCAGATGGGTCATGGGTTCGATCGGAACGCCATCCTCCATCCACCCTTGAACGGCGCCGTAGTTGAGCCGTAACGTAAAATTGGCGTCGGGATACGTATGTGTTCCGTCCAGTCTGAAACGCGCGGCCGCGATGCGTTCCTCGGCGGCGGCCAGCGGCGCCTCGACTTCGTTCTCGTACTGGGCGCGGATCGTGCGTGCGTCGTGATCGACGGCTCGCGCCAGCTCGATCATCGGATCACGCGAACCATCGACTGCGCTTTGTCCCGACTCCCACAAACGGCGCCGCAACGCCGCGTCATCGAGCTGCGTTTCCGCAATGAGCTCGGTCGCCAGGCCGTCCGGCGACTGCCGCGCAAACAGTCTATGCACCACCGGATAGTCCGGGCCGAGCAGTTCGCGCATGCGCTCCAGCGAGAACGAGAACGTCATCTGTTCGTATTCGGTGTAGATGGGCACGCGGGCGAACAGCTGCCGTTCGATCGTCGGCATCGCGGAGTCCGTGTATTCGTGCAACCGCTCGGCGTTGGGTTTGCCGCGCTCGGCCGTGCCGCGCACCAGCCAGCGTGCGTCGCGGAACAAGGACGTGGTGAAACCGCCGCCGTTTTCTATGAAGACATAGGGCATGTAGAGGGTCCGCTCGCGCGCCATGGCACCCTCGATCTCGGCCCAGGGATCGGGCGCCGCGATTTTCGCGCTTTGCCGCAGCCGCTGCTCGGCGGAATCCTTCTGCAACCAGAATGACGGATCGTTGAGCGCATCGAGTTCCTTACGACGGACCTTGATGATGTTTTGCAGGGCGTTGAGCGGGGCGCGCACCATGCGCTCGTGGGTCGGGTCGATCTTGGCGAATTGCAGGTAGCGGCCGCGCAGTTCCGCGGCACGCAGCAAGGTGACGGGCAACGATGTGTCGCGCTCGAATTCCAGCTGCGCGCGCGTGTGCAATCGGGCGGTGGAGGCGGGGTGCCCGGCAACGAAGACGGGTTGACCGGCGGCGGGGCCGTCAAAATCGATGCGCAGGTGATCCGGCGTCTTTGCCGGGCGACCGTTGTCGTAGGCGCGTAAAATCGCGAAATCCAGCGACCAGCGGGGAAATTGAAAGTTGTCGGGGTCGCCGCCGAACGAGGCAATGTCGCCTTCGGGAACGAATACCAGGCGCACGTCATCATAGCGCTTGTACTTGTAGAGGAAGAATTGGCCACCTTGGTAGAGGCTCACGGACTGGCATTTGAGCCTCCCCGTGTGCCCATGCTGACTCGCCTGCTCGCATGCCTGCTCGAGCGCCGTCAGCACCCGCTTACGTGTCTCGTTGGCCGCCACCTCGTTCAGGCCGGCCGTAGCCCTGAGCACGCGCGCGGTGACATCTTCGCTCGCCAGCAGCACGTCGGCCTGCTGCGAAGGGCAGCGTTGCTCCT
>Ga0116226_10005975_pt1 | contig 10902 bp, 10 predicted proteins | sample S1TSphfallax_FD_89692 | JGI IMG/M metagenome (GOLD analysis project Ga0116226, IMG submission 89692) | Host-associated microbial communities from peat moss isolated from Minnesota, USA - S1T2_Fa - Sphagnum fallax MG | ecosystem: Host-associated > Plants > Peat moss > Unclassified | place: USA...
ATTAGATGAATTTCGAACCAAAAAATCATTGTTTTGGTCTGGCTTACCATAAGTTTCAATCCCTAATAGGGATTAGATGAATTTCGAACTTGAGCAAAGTCGTCGTAGCATAGCTGGTATTCAGCTACGTTTCAATCCCTAATAGGGATTAGATGAATTTCGAACAGCGGCAGCCCGAAAGCCAAAACATATGTAGTTTTCAAGGTTCGGTTGCGCTGATCTAATCATATCACACTTATTTTGAACGATCGCCCCAGAAAAATAAAAAACATAAAATCCCTCAAACCATTACATAGCAAGCGTTTCCACATTTGCGCGAGTCGTGATCAGCCAAAAATAACCGGAAACCCTTATGAGAACTAAGATCCAAGGTTTTTTGAACCCCCGCCATTTTCTACACCCACCAACTCGCGCAAATAATGCCTGAAAGCCTATCTAGACGGGGATTCCGCAAAAAAGATACTATTATCTCGCAATTGCTCTCCACCAATACGCTCAATTTTTCCCTGACAGCAAGCACAGAGGAAGAAAAAACGAATGCTGTCAATATCAGGCTTGATCAATTTGGCTAACCGCGATCGCAACTTAGCATACTGGGTAGGCGTAAGATCACACTCAAACACAGAATATTGTACCCATTGTCCATAGGATTTTAGTACTGAGTGAATTTTAGTGCGTCGTTTGTCTTCAGAAATATCATAACTAACCACTATATACATCGTAAAATTTACCTTACTTCAATACTAGAGGAGGATATTTATCGATTTCTCCCATCAAATATTTACCCAATAACCGCACCTGGATCTCAAAAGCCTCTTGGTATGTACACTTTTGGTCTGCGACAGGATGTTTAAAGCTGGATAGTTTTTTCTGTTGGTAAGCGGTCAGAAATTTCCGTCTTCCTTCCTTAGTTAGTTCCACAGCCTGACTTAAAGGTTCGATAATAAAGTCATCAGGAGTAAGCGATCGCTTATTAATCAATGACAGCACCATTGCATCAACTACCAAAGGACGAAACTCTTCCATAACATCTAAAGCGAGGGAAGGTCTACCATAACGCTCTGTGTGTAAGTAGCCCAAATAAGGATCAAAACCTACAATATTAATAGCGCTTTGAACGTCATGGCGTAATAAAGAATAGCCAAAACTCAAGAGAGAATTAACCGGGTCAGTGGGTGGACGGCGATTTCTAGATGGAAATTTGAACTCGGAATTTTTGATTAACTGCTGAAAGCAACCAAAATAAGCTGCACTTCCTGAACCTTCCAAACCTCTCAATGACGGGATTTTATCAGTTTTTTCTATGGGAGCGATCGCTTGTTCTAATCTGGTAATATACTTACTAATATCCAGAGAAGATTCCCGTTGAGTCCGCAATAATTGCTGACGATAATTTTTCAACTTACCCCGAACAAAACCCCTGACTAAATGTATAGCTTGGGGAGTTTCTCCTGCTGCTTGCCATTGGGCTTTACGAATAAACAGATTTTTAGTCACTTCTGGTTCTATACGTCCTAAATAACGACCATTTTCTGTGAGGAAACTTAAAGCAATATTGCGTTCTAGTAATTCATTAATCACTGCGGGTGAAACTGTAGCTCGACCCAATACAACAATTCCATCAACCTTAATCAAGGGTACATCTAAGAGAGTTTTCTTTTCAGCTTTTACGGTTAAACGTTCATCAGTTTTGCCAATAAAAGCATCATTTTCAGCGATATAAACAGTCCCCATACTTTCCTCCTTAATTAGCTTCTTGGTAATGTTGAATTTTTTCAATTACTTTTGGTAGACATTGGGTTTTTAAACTACATCCTACGCAGCGTTTACTGTAAATCGCTTTGGGCATTATTCCTGTTTCCAACAGATTTGTCACAGCTTGAATAGTATCGATTGTACTTTGTCTTAATTTTGCTGAAATATTTACTAATTGACGTTGATGGGATTGAGCATAATAGACATAACCTATATTCACAGGTTTTCCTGTCATCTCTTCTAAACACAAGGCTTGCGCACAAACTTGTAATTCGTCGTTATCCCATTTTCCTTTGTTCCCTCGCTTATATTCGACTGGATGAAACTCACCAGATTTTAATTCAATCAAGTCAGATTTACCAATAAGTCTATATTCTTCAGATTTCAGCCAAACCGCTCTAACTTGCCAAATATCTTCTCGCTGTCCATCTCCCATAGTATGGACTCGCTCATGTAAACTTGTACCTTCAATAGTGTACTGGTTATCGTTAAATTCACCTGTACAAAACATCCGCCAACAACGGTGGGGACAGTAGCTATATTGATTCAATGCTGAAATAGGAATATATTCAATGTGATTCATAAGTCAATTTCGTAATTTAATCGACGTAACATTCCCATACCCATAGGTGTTTTTCTTCCTACTCCGGTATATAAGGCAAAATTAGCCAAAGTGTTAATTTGCTTGATTTGATCTGGTTCGATATCTCCTAAAATCCGATAGCTGACTTCACCGACTACACCAATAAAAATGCTACGAGAATCGGGAAATATGTCAGTGTAGATGTTGAGGTAAGAGGGGAAAATTGAGTCGATCGCTATCTCATCAAACTTCATACCACTATATTTATTCCACTTGGATAACAGGGAGTTAAATACACATTCTCTTGTAGGAAGGGTATTGTCAAATTTTCCTTGGCGGAAAGCTGTGGGTGTACAGAAGCTGAAGTTAATCGTGCGATCGCTATCGCTAGACAACTGATACAATGTTTGGTAGGAGGTAGCATTCGCCCAAGGTTGGGTAGATTGGACGGTACCTTGAATGCTGGTAATAAATAAGTCAGATGGTCCTAAATGCCAAGGATGTTGGGGATTGAGGTTTAACCATAGTTGGGTAAGTTGGTTAAAGAGTGTGTCGTCTAAGAGGGAGATGCGCCACCAACAGGATGTTCCAGCAGGAATAGTTTCTGAATAAGCGTATTGTAATTTATTAGCATTTTTATTTCCGCGAGTTTTGGGAAGGTTGGTTTTACTCATCTGTAAGGGGGACAGGGTAAATGCTTTGTCTGCTGTGGATTCGTGTAGGCGATCGCCCAGGGGTTTATCCACGGAACTGACAAGGGTTAAGAATAAAGCGTGGAGATGTCTTCCGGTGAGATAATGGGTCGGAATCGGCGACTGAGGAAGTATGTTTAAAACTAAGCTATGAGGCATATTTTGTCATGGTGAATGTAGGTTTAGGTTGGGTTGGGCGATCGCTTCATCCAACCTAAACTTTTGTTAAAGGTAATTAACCGCGAAATCGATACTCTATTTGAGTTGGTAGGATTATATCTGTATTACCTTGAAATTGATAGTATCTACCGCGCATGTGGACATTACGGATGAGACTCACCGGAGGCATATTTACTACATCGTAGCTGATCACTTGATTAGTAAACATGACATCTAACGGATTTAAAGGATGTTTACAAGTAAATACTCCTTCAAAAACTTTATGTTTAGGTAATTCCCTAACTTCCAATTTGGCTTTACTCATCCATTTACCCAAACGAATCCATGTTGGTAGTTTGAGTTGTTTATCTGAAATAATAAAAAACTCAAATTCACTTTCAGGCGCAATTTCCTTAGTTCTACCAAAACTAGGAATATTCTTCTGGGTTTTTTCCATTTCGACATGGTATTTATTGTTAGCATATTTCCAGGTACTGAGAACAGCAGAGTGATTAATCGCTCTAGCAGGAGTTACATAGATTCCTTGTTGATTTAGTGGGGTGAGGTGTTGCTCATATTTTGGGACTTGTTCTTGGCAAAAGTAGCGATATGAATCTTCTTCAGCTACGGTCGTTGCATAAATTTGGCTATCAACTAACCCTAATGCGTAACAGAGAGCATAATTGTGAATTATTGGCTCTGTTTCATATAACCGACCAATTTCACGAGTCGCAAAATACAGGCTGTCATGTAGTTCGAGTTTACAGTGATAGATAACAGTCATGGTTATTACTTAGTCTTAGCAGCAGGTTTCTTTTTGGTAATATGTTCACTCGCATACTTTTTAGCTTCTGCGTCGGCTTTTTGGAGAATTGATTTAATACCAGTTTCATTACCTGTAATAGCCTTGATTTCACTTAATAGAGGAGTGAAAGCTTCGCCGATGAAATCAGTATGAACGATAAACTCATTAACCATTAATTCCTCAATTGCGCTTTTAGCAGCGGTAACGACATCATCTTCATCTAAAGGATCGGGAGATTTCAGGCTATTATTGGATTTCATTACATCATATATAGCCTGAGTCCAACGTAGATTACTGGTGATTTCTCCATCAGCGAATATGACACCAATTAACTCGTTTCTGACGCGACCTGTACGAGTTGTTTGTGCTCCATAGTGACGTGTACGTAAGATGTTATTGAATACATAGAGGAAACTAGCTTCTGTCGGATCTTTTAAAGTGACGATACTAGGAAAAAATACTTGTGGTCTAATGTGGTCTTGTTGATTAAGTCTACTCGTGATTTCACCAGGTTTAGTATTGTTTTCTCCCTTAGATGCCATTGTGCCATTTTCATATGGTGCGTTCAGAGTAAAGGTTTCATGGGATTCATCGAAAGATGTAATGGAAAATGCAGTATCTACGACAACTTTGGATTTTTCCGAGCCAGAATCACCGATCGCAAAACCGTAGATAATACAATCAGGATTATCCATCCCAAATTTCTCGTTATACTCACATTCATCAGCTTTGACTATCTGATATTTACGCAATAATTCACGACCAACTAAACGCTCTGGTGTAGATTGCTTGCGCTTAAACATAGACAATCGGCTGATTGTGGTTTTATCTTTGACTCCAGCTCTTACCCTGGCTTTATTCAATTCCGCATCTGTTTGGAATAGAGGATAAGATTCCGTAATACGAATAGTGAGAAAATGGACGTATTTACCCATTGGCTTGTAGGGAATCTCTGATTGGAAGAATTGAGAGTCAACAGTTTTTAACAAAGACATAATATATCTCCAGGTTTACAGGTTGGTTTTCAAGAAGTTGTTTATTGATGAAGAATTAGAATTTTACTGATTTTCTTCATCTATTTCGGGAGTTTCGTCAGCTTTATCTGAGTTATCTCTATCGTTTTCCAAGCGGTAGAGAAATTCACAGGTATCTCGGATTAAGTTGAGTTGACGACCTGCTAAACGGGCGCGATCGCCTGTGAATGATTTTTGAAATACCTCCACAACAAAATATTGAGCAAAATCTAAAACAGCTTGTCTTTCCTCTTCACGGTTACTCATTTTCCAGCGTCCTTCTGCTGTGGAAGAATGGACACGATCCATGAGTTTAAACACTTCTGCTGCTACTGCTAGAACTAACGTTTCTCCTTGAAACACAGTAGATTCTGCTTTGAGAATCGTTTCCGCCGCAATATCAATCGGTTTTAACACAGCGTTCGACTTGGGATTATAACGCCTATTCGCTCGATAAAAGCGGCGATAAAGTTCCGTTAAATTCTTGGGATGATTGAGACTTGATTCTGTTGACACAATTAATTCCTCGGAAATCGGATCATATTTTGCATGAGGGTCGAAGCAGGGATAAAAAGAATAGGCGTAAAGTTGAATTTTCTCAATTCTTGCTGTTTCTGCTGCTTGATTACGTACCCAACGATTCAAATAAGAGAAAACGTAAAGAGTACTGGTTTCAAAATCCTTGGCTAATTCGGTGAATTTTCCCCAATTTGCATCATAACCAGTTTTACCTTGTCGTGCATTTATATCTAAATGGATAGCATAAGCAGCAGTTAATACATTTAGCGGTGCGGGATATTTAATATTATTTTCTTCCCAACCTTCTAAAATGTAATCAAGCCGAAATCTATCTCTTTTGACTAAAGCACGGAACGCATGAGGTGCGCTATCCAAGAAAACACTTTCCTCAAATTCAGACCCATCATTAAATGGGGGAATTGGTGATTCAGAAACAACAGTTTTGACATCTAAAATCATGGGGAAAGCAAAAGCTAGCCAACTAGGCATTATCCATGATTCTGTATCTGTACTATCTCTTCCCGGGGGAAGCGCCATAAAATAGAATGTCAAAGGTTGGTCTTCAGGATAGGAAAGTTTAAATGTACGGTCTTTCTCTGATTGTAAGTTTTCATCAATTAAAAAAGAGTCAACACTTTGATAATCCTCCCGGTTTAGGTTTGCTTGTAAGTCTTTACTAATAAAGTGATTACGGATGCTAGTATCAAAACGAGTTTGAGCTATACCATTGTAAGCTTTCTGTAAAAATTTATTAGTTTCTGGAGTAAAATAGTAAGTTGGGTAAAAGTAAAGATAGCGATATTTACCATCTTCAAATCTTTTACCTACAGCTTGAGTTTGATTCATCAAGATTTGTCGTAACATCATTTCTACACCCGCAATACTAGAGATATTGCGTTTAGCGTTAGAACCTCCTAACATTTGTTTATTTGTGTAAACTTGCGGGGTGAATAAAACTGCTGATTCCATTTGCTCGGTTACAGTATAAGCAGAATGAGAAATGGAGCAAATTAATTGTCGTCCCCGACCTGATTTTTTAGCAGCATTGTAATTATCCAGTTCATCTAAAAATGTCTTAGTTTCAGATTTGTTAGATAATTCTTGATTAGCATTTGGTAACATGACGACTCGCGTTACCCAAAGTCTTAGATCATCCCAACCATCAGGTAATTTATACTGTGAAATGATTGGCGAAATCAAACTTCCTAAATATCTAATCACTTGCTGACAAGTTTCGCGGACATCTTCAATACCTGGATGTTGCGCGAGATATTTAGCTGCTAAATAATACCATTCATAAGGTACTCCTCCTGTATTACCTTTTAAGTTATTTTCTTTGAGACTTTCGTTGATGCGTTGAATTTGCCGAATTGCTGGTAAATCTGCTGCTAAATTCCAAAATTCGGCAATTTTATGGGTTAAGTCTAAAGAGGAGATTTCTGGCAGTTTTTTATCTTTCTTCCGAGCAGATTCAAGTTTATTAACTGTTTCTTCCCAAATCTTCCGACTAATTAAATCTCCAAATTCTGCAAGTTGGTCAATACGGATATCGTCAACAAACTTAAAATCATAATCAGCTGGTAAAATGTTTTGTTGTTGAAACTTGATCAGATTATCACTGCGGCTTTGAGCAACAGAAGGTTTAGTCGGGCTGAGAATACGTAATGTAGCATCTAAGGCTACTTGCATGAGTCCTAAGTCATCAAAGAATAAATTGTAATATTCAGCATATTTCATCCCTTTACCATCTCGACCAAATCCCGTTTGTCTACGACGCAATTGACCACCACATAAGAGTTTAATATTCTCTACTACACGATCTGGTAAATCTGCTGCTGAGACAGCAGGAGCATCACGCGCAGCTAGATAAATTACTCCTGTAGGTAGATACAGTAAAGGTACATAATAGGTATACTCATCGTTATTCAGGCTCGTATGCGCCTGAATCAAGGCGTTATTCACAACATTAGTTAAAACACCTCTATTTTCCGAAATGCTATGGTAGGTAAGTTTTAATTTTCCATCACTAAGACTGTGAAGAATCTCCTTCAGTCTTGGGTGTTCTGCGTCTTGGGGATGTTTGACAATGGAAGCAAGGGAATCTGCTAAACAGGTTAAATCAGTTAAACAGCGAAGAGGTCGGTCTTTGAGTAATGGATTTAAACCAAACTCAGAAAAATTCCAGTTGGTATCCCAGCGACGTTGTGCGTTATAAGCTGTACACAATAAGTCGTCAATATATTCTTGATAAGCTTCTGGATTATCTGGATTGATAAAATGATCAAGTCCTAGTTGCTGAACTTTTTGCTCGATAATCCGGCGATGTTCCTCTAATGGTAGTTTACGACAATTTTCAGGGACATCAGGGAATTTTTCAAAGTCATGTAAGATAAACCCAGCAATTACTAATCGTCGTTCTCGTTCTTTAACTAATCGTTTGACGGTGGTATCTAGTTTTTGTAAACGCCGCTCAATTAAATTAGCGGGAAATAAGCCATTGAGCAAGTGAGTATTGAGAGATTGATCAGCAGCGTTATCTCGTCTAACTTTAGATTTTCCTTCAGCTTCTCGCTGTTGGTCGATTTCATCAAAGAATTTACCACCTTTAGCAGTTACCCCAATGGCTATTTTGAGCAAGTTGGGTAAAACATATTCAGCAAAATCTTTCATGACTTGATCTTCAGGGTTTTGAGTGTGAATCGCTTCCCTGAGTAGTTTTAGTGTAAGTAGTTCTGCTTTCGTTTCAATAGTGCGATCACTAATAGCATCATCGCCATCGAAACCAAAGTCATCTGATAACCAAGCATGATCATTAGTCATATTTGAACTCCCATTTTTTATGTAATTCCTTCTAACAGTTTAGCAACTTGCTCAGGAGCGGGTAACTGATCTTTTAATTCTTGGGGTAATGTGGAAACTATTTGATAAGTTGATACACCAATTGGTTTGTTAGATTCCTTTAGCGCATATTCAACAATAGCTTTCTGTTTGGATTTACAAAGAATTATACCAATAGAAGGATTTTCATCGGGTAATTTAACTTTGTCATCTAAAACAGCCAAATAAAACTGCATTTTACCAACATATTCGGGTAAGAATTTACCAATTTTTAGTTCTAGTGCAATCAAACACTTCAAATGACGATGATAGAGAACAAGGTCAATAAAATATTCCTCATTATCAACTTCTACACGATATTGATTACCCATAAAAGCGAATACACCACCCATTTCCTGTAAAAATGGTTCAACTCTTGCTAAAATTGCTTGTTTTCGCTGTCGCTCACTATGCTCATCAGCCAATTCTAAGAAATCAAAAGTATATTCATCCTTAACTGCTAATTTTAGTTGATTATACATTTCTACTGGAACTGTTTGATCAAAGTTAGTTTGGTTCAGTAACGTTTTTTCATAGGTTTGATTGTCAATTTGGTGAATCAAAACGTTTTTTGTCCAACCAAATTTCCGAGTCATTCTGATATAAAATTCTCGTTCCAAGTCATTTTTACACTTTTCCAAAATGACTATATTATGAGTCCAGCCAATTTCTCTTACCAATGGTAGCAGAAACTCTTGAGATTGGTAAGTTAGATAAAAATCCCGCATTCTCCAAAGATTATAGTTAGAAAATCCACTAATTCCAGGGAACTCGGATTGTAAGTCTTTAGCTAATTGTTCAATCACTAATTTACCCCAACTAACATTCTGTTGTTGTGTGACAATTATTTGTCCAATAGCCCAATACAGGTCAATCATTTCCTGATTAACTGCTTTAAGCGCTTCATACTGTGCTGAAAAAATTCGCTGTTTTACTTCCATGAGTAGATATTTGTATTCATTTGAAATTGGGTTATTCATACGGGAAATGAGAAGTATGTTTTTTCCGAATTACAGTTTGTAATTTCATATAAGGTTAAACTCATTCATAATCCACTAACCTTTTTGCGTAAATTAAACAAGCTTCTACATCTTCCCGTTCTAACCAAGGATATCCTTCTAGCAAGATTTCTATAGTATCTCCTACTGCTAACATTCCTAAAATATGTTCAACAGCTAGACGACGACCTCGAATAATTGGTTTACCTCCAAAAATTTGTGGGTTTATTGTGATTCTTTCTAATAGTTGTTCTTCATTCATAATTAACCTACGTATTAGATATTTTCCAAAAATCTATAATCTCACTTGGCTTTCATTTAAGCTTACACCAGGTTTACGCTACTGTTAAAAAGCAATTAGAAAATGTTCGTAGTTGGAAATGAAGTTACTCATTTCCAACTCTAATTTCTGCAATTCTCTAGCTTTAACTCATGTAGGTTAGGTTGAGAAACGAAACCTACGATTTTCATCAACTTAACTGTATTATTCTATGATCAGGTAACCCAATAAATATAGATTCCCCAACTCATTGGCGAATTATGCAGCTAATTTTATAACTCCTAGAAACGCAACATGGATTTTTGAGGAATATAGATTGACATCAATTTTTATATCGATGCTTGATTGCTGAATTTCTTCAACCGATTTCACCATATCCTTAGTTTCAGAAGGCTGTTCTGAGGTATAAAGTTTCAGGTCAAAAAGTTCTAACTGAACATAACTGTCCATTAGTTGGAATCTCCATTTAAAAATTTGGCTTCTTGTTGCTTCCAAGAGAAGCATTTTGTTGGTTGTGAATCAGTTCAAGCACATGAGAATATTACGTCAACGGATCTAAATATCGGTCAACGGATCTCCTTCTCTGTTCTTGGAGGCTAATGCCAACAAATCAAGAATACCACATATAAGTTCTTCCAACAATAAGCTAAGTTATGAAAGACTAAAATAGGATCTTTGCGCCTTTTGTTATATAATCAGTAATGAATAGACAATGAAGCGTCAAGTAACCTAAAATCCCTATCAGGGATTGAAATTTCCTACTCCGCACTTGAAGGTTTAAGCCTTCTTATTGTCTATTAGCTGCAAAAATCCCTATCAGGGATACATCTCACCTAGAAGCTATCCATAACTCATATTCCTGTATCTGGTTCAGGAATATCATCCTAAAGATAGATGGTAGTCAGTATTTCAGCGTTTACTATAAAAGGAACATTCAAGAAATGCTTTTTCCTAATTTGAGTTAACCGAAGTAGGAAACATTGTTGGTGTCAAACTCTCTCCCGTTGGGGCCGTGCGGCTCTGGCGGGAGAGAGTTTGGCAAAATTCCCCAGGCGATCGCTATAGGATCTACAACTCTCCCACAACATTATCCAGCAATCCATATTTCATCTCCTTTACCTTTAAACATATAAGCAAGCGTATCTAGCAGCAGAGCAGAATGACCAAAAGCTATAGAATAAGGACAAGTAGCATCATTAATACTGTAATGATCGCTGATGG
>Ga0116226_10005976_pt1 | contig 10901 bp, 12 predicted proteins | sample S1TSphfallax_FD_89692 | JGI IMG/M metagenome (GOLD analysis project Ga0116226, IMG submission 89692) | Host-associated microbial communities from peat moss isolated from Minnesota, USA - S1T2_Fa - Sphagnum fallax MG | ecosystem: Host-associated > Plants > Peat moss > Unclassified | place: USA...
GAAAGTCCAGCAATTACTCTAGCTCGCTTGCTTCAGGACGATGGTTTCGATATTTTATTGTACGATCCACAGATAAGACTAGACAGAATGTTAGGTAGTAATCAAGAATATTTAGCAACCCAATTGCCAAATGTTGAGCAAATTCTCTGTGAAAATCCCCAAGATATTTTAGAGAATTGCCAAATGATTATTATTTGCCAAAATCATCCAGAATTCAGATATATCATCCAGGCGATCGCCACAAATAACTTGAATGTAGTAGTTATAAACTTAGTTGACTATAAACTGCTCTAATTCTTGGAAGATACTTTGCGGCGGAGAAATGTCAGTGAGAGCATACTCCCCAAGACCGCTAAACCACCAAGCATAGAAGGTTCTGGTACTGGTACTACTTGAGCAGAAACCACATAATCTTGGAAGTCGCGATCATTGTTATCACCGCGATTATCAAAAGCAATATTTACAGGTCCACTATATGGATTAGCACTTTGGTATTTGGATGAGTTGAAATTGGGTAATTGTGTACCATCAGTTTCAACTGGTAATACTTTATTACTAAATACAGCCTGCTGATCGGATAGCGCCTGACTACCATATCCATAGTTGCTGTTTAGCGAAGAGGTGGAGTAGACTAGTCTTGTTCCTGCATTAGGATAGGCATTCAAAAGACCTAGAGTATAAGTAACTCCTCCTTGAAAATCAAAATCTACAGTGACCTTACCTGTCTTTGATGTCACTGCACCATTGGGGTTAGTCTTAGTTTTAAAAGTTGATACCCATCCACCACTTCCATTTCCATTCCCAGCATCACTTTGTTTCGTTTTCCAGAATAATTCATCAGCAGATGCAGTATTCACTGTTGTCGCAGTTGTACCTCCTGTGAGCAAACCGGTGGAATCTAAATGTATTGATGAGAGGTTATTCTCATTAAAAATATACAAAGATTCAATTGCTGATGCGTGAGATGTGTCAAAGGTAAAAGCTACTTCTGTATTTTTGCTAAATTCAATACCACTGGTACCAAAACTAGCGGCTTGCGCCTGAGAAGAAAAACCAAGCAAGGCTACTGTAGTACTAGCAGTAGCTATCGTTACAATCAATTGAGTTTTCATGAATTTCTTCCAATATGCTACTATTGAGTGTTTAAGGTCTATAGTTATAGTCCTGGCAGATTCAGCAAACTTACTTATTTTAATTTACTGAAGTTGACTGATTTTTTTATTTACCTGCCTTACTGTTTATATCATAGTATGAGGAATATACTTAAGTACCGTAATTACCACTAACTTTATAGATTCTTTAACAAATACCAGCAAATATAAAAATTAAATGAATCTATACTCACAGCTATAGTCACAACTATATTATCTTTAATCGCTGGGTACTATGACCAAATCAGCAGTTCCCCATTTTCTCCTCCAGCCGCTAGTAATTCCCCTGTGAAATTCCAAGCTACAGTAGAGAAACCTGCGGATACACCTGTGAGGATTTGTGAGACAAACTCCGCTTGATTCCATAAACACAACCAACCATCAGCGCCAGCAGAAGCTAAAAGAGAACTATTGGGTGCAAAGGCGATCGCTTTAATAATATCAACATGATTAGTTAAAACTCTGGCTGACCAACCAACAGATTGATCTGTCGATTTTGTCCAAACTACTATTCCTTCCACACTAACAGCAGCAAAAAATGGTGTAGCTAAATTTGGGTCTGGGGTATTTGACCAAGCCAGCAGGCGAATTTTTCCCGGAAATCCCCGCATCATCCAAGGTTCAGGATTTTCCCAATCCAAAACAGCGATCGTCTTGTCCATGTTACCAGAAACAAGATATTTACCATCAGCTGACCAAGCCATTGTGACACTGACAGTAGGAATAGATAGGATAAATGGTTCATCATCCCAATCTTGAGTATGCCAAATCTTTACCCCCTTATATCCACTGACTGCTAAATATTGACCATCGCTACGCCAATCAATACAAGCAGCCGCAGAGTGTTCAAAGTTCAAAGTTGCTACAGTTTCCCCTAAGTCTGCATCCCATACCTGAATATAACGACCCAAGCTAAAAGCCAGTTGGTTACTCCTGTAATCCCAAGCCAACTGATCAACCCAAATAGGAGCATTTTCTAAAGTAGTGATTAATTGACTCCCTTGCCAAATTTTCACCCGACCATCTTGTCCACCAACAGCCAGATATTTTCCATCAGCAGAGAAAGCCAGACAATCAACTGATTTACCTGTGGGACTCTGTAAAGTGACTAGCTCACCATTTTCCCACAATACGACTTCTCCAGCCGCAGAACTAGCTGCTAGCGCTTTACCTTGTGGTACCCAAGCTAGCGCTGTGACATAATCCATTAACTTTGTTGAAGATAAGGGTTGAAATTCCCGCTGCTGACTACTTGCCAAATTCATCACTTACCCCTACACTAAACAACTCAGAAAATCTTGTCTGAGCTTGACTGCATCTAAATTGCGTCCAATAAACACGATTTGATTTTGACGGTTATCGTCTGTTTTCCAAGGTCGATCTGGTTGACCATCGAATATCATATGTACTCCTTGAAAAACAAACCGATTATCTTCCCCAGCAATGTTTAAAATCCCTTTCATCCGAAAAATGTCAGGTCCTTGTGTGCGTAATAATTCAGTCATCCAATCATTTAATTTTGGCGCATCGACGACACCTGGTTCCACTAAAGCTACAGAATATACGCTTTCATCATGTTGGTGGGTGTCCTCGCCTAAAAAATTGGGGTCAATTTCTAAAGCACGGTCTAAATCAAAAGCTTTCACTCCCAAGAGTACATCCATCTCCAATTCAGAATTCCGGGTGCGGTAAATTTTAGCCATGGCATTTATCCCCCGAATCTTTTTTTCTAATTCATCTAGAACAGCTAGTTCTACTAAATCTGTTTTATTTAATAAAATAACATCCGCAAAAGCTATTTGTTCCTGTGCTTCATCCGCAGACCAATGTTGCCAAATATGTTTAGCATCTACAACAGTAACCACAGCATCTAGGACAAGTTCTCTTTGCATATCCTCATCGACAAAGAACGTTTGAATCACTGGTGCGGGGTCAGCTAGTCCTGTAGTTTCAATAACTAAATGGTCAAATTTATCACGCCGCTTCATCAAATTGCCGATGATACGAATCAAATCCCCACGGACTGTACAACAAATACAGCCATTATTCATCTCGAAAATTTCTTCATCTGCATCAATAATTAATTGATTATCAATCCCCACTTCTCCAAATTCATTCACTATTACAGCCACTTTTTTACCATGTTCATAAGTGAGAATATGATTGAGTAAAGTGGTTTTACCTGCTCCCAAATAGCCAGTCAACACTGTTACAGGTATTAAGTTTGATGTTTCTGTAGCAATCATAAAAGTTATTTCGCCAATTATTTCACCAATTATTTATCTTGGGTCTGAACTTTCCCCAGAAATATTCAGCTTACAAGCTAAAGCTTTTTTCTGCATGGTTTGGAAAATGTTATAAAAACCGTTAGCGCGAGAGGGAGTGAGACTAACGTTTAAACCAGTCTCCTGAATAAAATCAGGAGTGAGTTGAATGATTTCTGTTGGTGTTAGTCCATTTAAACCTTCCACCAATAATGCTAATAGACCTTTAGTCAGTTGAGAATCAGAATCACCCTGAAAAACAACTTGATTATTATCTACTAATTCTGCTTTCACGTAGACCTGAGAGACGCACCCCGGAACTTTATTTTCAGGAACTTTGTCCATTTCCGAAAACTCTGGCAATTTTTGAGCGTACCAGATTAACTGTTCGTAGCGTCGTTTTGGCTCGGTAGCTCGTTGGAAGCGTTGCACAATCTTCAGGAGTGCGGGTGGTAAAGAATCAAGACCTGAGGACATAATTTGCTGGGTTCGGATTCGGCACTATCATCTTGATTCTAGATTATCTCTTAACTTTTATATAGTCAAAAAGCTAGCAGCCTATGCTGGAAATAGCCAGAGATCCAGCGATTTTTATGTTAAAAATCGCAAAAAATTGTTAAATATTGCTTCAAAGTTAGCAAGTTTCTTGAATTTAATCAAGAAACTTGCAGATGATATTCTCAAACAGGCAAAAATATCGGGAGCCTATAACCGTGTTAAACTCAACCTTGCTAGCTACTTTACCCGCCTCCTTGGAGTGGAGTCCCACCGTCGGCGTGATTATCATTCTTGCCAATATCTTTGCTATTGCTGTGGGCAAATTTACCATCGAACAGCAAAACTCAGAACCAGCATTACCTAGTCCGCACCTTTTTGGTGGTTTTGGGTTACCTGCTTTATTAGCTACTACTTCCTTTGGGCATATTTTGGGTGTAGGTATCGTTTTAGGACTACATAACATCGGTAGGATTTAACCTTCTTAGCCACTTTAGCTACTCTGATTACTCCTTTCCCAAGATCGGAAAGGAGTAATTAAGAATAAGATGGTTTTGCCAATTGGGCAAATTTGTCAGCATAAATTTTGACTTCCATTTTTACATCCTCACGTTCTGTCAACCTGCGGGTCAGTTGACCTAAATATATTGGTTGGGAAATTCCTGGTTGTGGGTGAATAATTGTGCGAGCACGAACAATCATCTGGTTATTATCATTGCTACCTAAGCGACCATAGGAATAAAGATTGCTAGCAGCTTGGCGTAAAGTAGCTTCTAATTGTGTGGGGGAAATTTGATTTGAGGTCGCTATTACTGCTTGATTTGCACCATTATCGTAGATGAGCGTATATCTAGCTGCTCCCGGAACCACAGTGCGTTTTATTGGGACTATGGAAAGAGCAAATAAACCAACTGTTAACAATAGCATAAAGCCAGATGTACCCACTAAGCGAAAGCGGATACCCCAACGAAAAACAAACCCCAAGATGGTTAATGATGCTAGTACTAATGTGATTATACCCGACCATTGGGTATATTGCAGGAAATCATCTGTTGTAAACATAAATCTTGGCTATGGAATCGTTTTTATTTTGATATACTACGCCGCAGAGAGACGCTAAAAATACCCAGAAAAGGGTACAGAGTCGTAAATCGAAGATGGTAACATCTACTGTATTCGAGAGAAACCAGCCGATAAAAGCTAGCAGATAACTGAAAAAGATAATTTTGTCGGCTGCTGTTAAGGATTTTGAGTAAAGTAGCGTTTGACTAGCGGAAATAAAGATTCCTGTCAGTAAGCCGATAAATATTAAAGTACATGGAAAGCCTGTTTCCGCAAATAGCATCAAAAATAAGTTGTGCGGGTGACCTAAGTTAATCTGGGTTTTCTGTTTGTATAGCTCAGTAAAACTACGTAGTCCCCACCCAGCCCAAGGATGTTGTTCACCCAAAGACCAAGCAAACTGCCATTGGGTTTTGCGCATTAAATTTACTGGTCTGTCAGGATACATGTCATCATTTAACCTAGCCCAAATGAAGTAAGGGACGAAACGACGGAATAATTGTGCTATGGGTGTTGGGGCAAAAGCTGCCAGTAACATACTACTAGCAATACTGAGAATTATTCCTACTATTAGCCGCCATCCTTGATAAAAGGCGAATGCTAAACCAGCAATTATGGCGATCGCCCAACCATTGCGAGAATTAGTTAAAACTAAAACTACAAGATTCACAACTACCGCCAAAACTAAAAACAGCTTTTTCTTCCAGTTCCCTGCTTCATTCCCCAACAATAATCCTAAACTAAATATGACAACAGTTACTAAATAAGCTGCCAAAGTATTGGCGTGCATAAATGTAGATGATATCCGCCCTGGTGGTAATCCTCCAGCGGTAACTTGCCAATCCAAGACAATCCATAAAAACTGTAACTGCAAATTCCAACCCCAAAATAATTGTCCCCATCCGATTAATGCTATCGGGAGGGAGCCACAAATGGTAATCCAAGCAATGCGTCTTAATTGCTTAGGTGTTTGAATTAGGGCGGTTAAACCAGTAAAGACCACAAAGTAAGGTAATAGATTAAATAAGCCCAGGATTGCGGCTGGTCGATTGGCGGCGATCGCGGTACTTATGACCAGTAATATGCTCAAAAGTGCAAATCCCCAATGGAGATAATTACAACTTATAACTCGATATTTTTTAAACCAAGTGATTAATGATGCCAAAATTATAGTTACAGCGCCGAGAAAAGGACTGACAGCAAAGACAAACAGTCCAAATTGCAGGCAATTCCAAGCTAGTTGTAAACTAGGATCATGAGAGTTAGAGTAAAGAAATCTGTTCAAGCTGGCTCCCAATATTCTTCTCCACGGGTAAGGCGAATTTGGGCTAGGGTAAATATCGTCGGGATGATTCTCCCATAGTTGGTGGCGATCGCTCTCCAGCCTAAATCGGCGAAAAACCAAGCCCACATCATCGGACCAACAAAACCAAAAATACTCCGAACTGCTCCATAGCGAGCTGCGCTGATGGTCATCCCTCGTTCAGCCATTTGCAGAGTTACATAACTCTGAAATTGTTTAGTCGCAATTTGGGTTCCAGTAATTGCTACTTGTTTAGCTACTTGATAATTGGCAAAATGGATCGCGAACTGACGAGCGATTTGTTTGAGAATCAATGGGCGGATGAAGGAATTCACAGCTATGACGCTACCACCTTTAAAAATCAATCCCAAAGGATCTTTTTGTAATAGCAATGGTAATGGTTGTTTAAGTTCAGATTTGGCTAAATGGTTCTGTACCTTTACCGTTAGCTCTTGTCTGTCACTTTCTGGTAACTTTTTCCACAATTTGCCTAACAAATGCAAAAATACTTCTGCTTCTAAATCCAGAGTTGATAATTCCTGACAATAGGAAATTTTTAAATACTTACATACTTGAATTAGTGCATGTCGATAAGTTACCTCATAGGTACGTCCACGTAAGACTGTCATCCCATCTGCTGCTAAAAACCGAAAGCGCGCTTCTAAGGTATTTAGCCAAGTCTGACGATCCTGACTCTGGACTTCTATCGGTTCAGGTGTATGTACATAATCCAGAGGATTGAACTTACGACTGAACAAAATTGCTGTCAAGTCCTGTAGTTCCTCCTCTGTCGCTAGCTCTAATACAGCCCTAAGTTCATCCAATTTCCCTTCCTCCTGTGACAAAGCAGCTTTTGGGCGTACTCTATTCTACATGTTAACTTTATGAAGTCCCAGAATAGGAATTAAAGTTTAAGGGGAGTCAGGAGTTTCTTATAATGCTCTTATCTTGATTTTAGGCTGGGATTTTTTCTGTAAATGGTTCAAAGGATCTTTTACTGGCTCCACAAATAGGACAACACCAATCATCGGGAATTTGCTCGAAAGGAGTACCAGGAGCAATTCCTGAATCAGGATCTCCAGTTACAGGGTCATAAATCATGCTGCATTGTTTGCAAATCCATTTCCGATTTTGGAGGTTATTGCTCGTAACTCTAGTAGATGCTTTGCCACCGTTCAGTATTTCCAGCGCATCAGTGTAACGGTCTGCGTGATAATTTTCAATAAATTTCAGCAAACCGAATCGATGGGCTGCTTCGCGAAATATATACGCGTGTTCGGTGGATTCCTCTGCTTGTTTCTGAAATTCTTCCGCAGCAATACTATCGCGATCGCTGATAGCAGCAGCAGCAAAATCTGGATACATTGTAGTGTATTCGTAGGTTTCACCTGCGATCGCTAAAGATAAACAACGAGAAACTATTTCGTGTTTTTGCTCCACAGTTAAAGCAGAGGGGTCTTTGACTAGTAATTCTGGATGTAACAACTCAAAATGGGCAAAAGCATGTTGAGTTTCCTGCTCGGCCGTTTCCCGAAAAAGCTTGGCTAAGTCTGTAAAACCAAGTTTTTTTGCTACTTCAGCAAAAAATAAATATTTGCGATTAGCCATGGATTCACCAGCAAAAGCTGCTTCTAAATTCTTTAGAGTCTGAGAGTTTGATAAATCCATAACTGTCTATATTTAGTGTTTGGAAATAATTATAAGGCTAAAAATATTTACTGGCCTAATAAAGAAAATTTCCGGATTTATCTCCTAGTTATTAGAAATATTAAAACTGGATAATCGATGCTGATAACAAGAAAATTTTAAGCCAAATCAAATAGAAGAATTTCTGCGCCAATATGGCTGCTTATTTCCAGATGTTCTTCCCCTTCAATTTGCACTCCATCGCCTGCTTTCAGTTCATTACCCTTCAAATTAACACCACCCCTAGCTATTTGTAACCAAGCATAACGTTGTGATTGGAGGTGATAATTAATTATATCTCCTTGGTGTAAAATAGAAGCATATAAACTTATATCTTGGTGGATGGTTACAGCACCATCCCTCCCATCTTCAGCCGCAATTAAACATAATTTTCCCGAATTTTCCAGCAAGGGAAAATCTTTTTGTTCATATCTGGGTGTTAAACTTTCCTGATTGGGAATAATCCAGATTTGTAGAAGGTGGAGTTCCTGCGTTTGTGAATTATTAAATTCGCTATGCATAATACCAGTTCCAGCACTCATTACTTGTACTTCACCTGGATAAATCACCGAACCTGTACCCAAACTGTCTTGATGTTTAACTGCGCCTGACAAGACATAGGTGAGGATTTCCATATCTCGATGTCCGTGAGTACCGAATCCTGCGTTAGGAGCAATCCGATCATCATTAATCACTCGCAGAGAACGAAAACCCATGCGGTTAGGATCGTGAAAATGGCTAAAAGAAAATGTATGGTAACTGTCTAACCAGTTAATTTGACTCCGACCGCGTTCGTCTGAACGATGTATTTTGTAATTTTTGTAATTACTTATCTTTTGATTCATAAGTTGATAAATTAAGATATTCTGGTATTATTCAATTTTGCCACAGATTGAGCGTTCTGAGAAGTACTTACTTGAAAGTTAGATACTTACCATAAAGATACTATAGGAGTCCTCTATAAAGAAACTATGAAGAAACATTTCCAGCTTCTCCACCATTAAAAACAGTGAGAATTTGCCGACAAAGCTGTTTGAGTTTTTCCTCAACTTCTGCTGAAGGTACAGACTCCCCACAAAAAATCCATTTTTCTACCGTCGAAAGTCGCCAAACTTCGCCCCGATGATCATATCCAGATACTTCCATCCCGATGGCTCGACGGTGATGATTTATGGGGTCTTGATAAAAACGGATTTGAATTAAAACGCTGCGACTTTGCCAAGATTTACTAATTCCGGGAAAATGGAAGCCAATATCTATAGAATCTGGGTCAACTAATTTTCTGGTTGCTGGATCATTTTTCCAAGGTTTCAGGTCAGATTTAACATCAGGAAATTCAGATTTAAATAAATTAACTACAGTAGCAATCTTGCTAGCAAGTTCTAGATTTGTGGCTTGTTCAGATGCGTTCACTAGATAAACCCCCATTTCGGCTATTTTCCTCAAAAATCCTGGCTAACCAGCCTCGGAAATTACATTTGCGATCTAGAATGACACTATTAATCAATCACAAATATTCATTTCATCCTTTGGTTATGGTGCGTCAAAGCTCGATTTTTTCATTCATTCTCGTATTATTAGCTACATTTTTGATTAGTTGTGGTGGTCCTACTGTGGCGACTCCACCTCCATCTTACACAGCCGATCAAGTAGCAAAAATTCAGACATATATCTCAGATATTCAAGTTGTGCGCGATCGCTCACAAGAGTTGAAAACCCTGATTAAAACTGGCGAGTGGATAGATGTGGGAAATTTCATTCACGGTCCGCTAACAGAGGCTAAGTTGAATATGACTTATATTATCCCTAACCTAGTACCTGAAGATCAAGTTAAAGCACGTCAGATTACCAGAGATTTATTAAAGCATTTAGTACAAATTGATGCAGCTGCTAAGACGCGTCAAACGGAAAAAGCTTTAACAAGCTACAAAAAAGCTGTGAGCGATATTAATCATTTCTTCAGCCTGATTCCTGCGCCAGGATTGGAACTCGGAGAAACAGCTGCGTCCTGAATCACAAAAATTTAGGGTAATCGGGTGATAGGGTGAAGGAGAAAACTCCTCATTCTTCACCTTTTGCTCTTCACAAGTTATGAATGTAGTAATTATCGGTTGTGGTGTAGTTGGGGCGATGATCGCCTATGAACTCAGCCAAGTCCCAGGGTTAAATATTACAGTTTTTGACCGCAAATCACCCGCACAAGCTTCTACTGGTGCTGCTCTTGGTGTGTTAATGGGTGTGATTAGTCAGAAAGTCAAGGGGACTGCTTGGCAAATGCGCCAAACCAGTATTCAACGTTATGGGACTTTGATTCCAGAGATTGAAGCGATTACAGGTCGCAAAATTCCTTTTAACCGTCAAGGAATAGTGCTACTTTTGTCTGAAGATACTGAACATCCTTTAGCGAGTGGGGTAGAAGTTCTATCTGAGTGGGAACAATTGCGGGAAATTCGTCAATCTCAAGGTTGGAAGTTGGAAATTTGGGATATTGAGCAATTACGTAAATTTTGTCCGCAAATCGACCACCCCAAGATTACGGGGGCTGTATATTCTCCCCAAGACTATCAGCTAAATCCTACTGCTTTAACATTGGCTTTGGTAGATGCTGCTCAACGTAAAGGCGTTAATTTTAATTTTAATGTGTCTGTTACAGGAATAGGGATTCCTCCAGAAAAGACGGAATTTGAAGATTATCAAAAATGCAATTTTATCGAAACTACCACAGGTAAAGTTACTGCTGACTGGTTTATTGTTTCTGCTGGGTTAGGTTCTACTTCACTTATTGCTCAGTTAGACCAGATGGTTGATATCCGCCCAGTTTTAGGTCAAGCGTTATATCTCAGTTTAGGACATATCTTAGGAAATCCTGACTTTCAACCAGTCATTACTGGGAATGATGTGCATATTGTTCCTGTGGGTGGACGTGATTATTGGGTGGGC
>Ga0116226_10005977_pt1 | contig 10901 bp, 8 predicted proteins | sample S1TSphfallax_FD_89692 | JGI IMG/M metagenome (GOLD analysis project Ga0116226, IMG submission 89692) | Host-associated microbial communities from peat moss isolated from Minnesota, USA - S1T2_Fa - Sphagnum fallax MG | ecosystem: Host-associated > Plants > Peat moss > Unclassified | place: USA...
CTAGAATATAAGAACATTGAGATTACAAGATTGTCCACACGAATTCTTTATTTACTCTTTAAATACCTTTTGTCTTTTCTATAAGATAACTAAACCTTTACCCGGCTCCCCGCGCTTCCCCTGCTCCCCCTGCTCCATTACTTCTCCACCTGCTGTAGCGCCCTCTGCTGCGGCTGGATATATGGGACATATGCACTATCGGAACTAGAAACTCCATTGGCGACAACTCCAATCAGGTTTAATCTGCTCAACATAGCTGTGGCTTGGGACAACTGATTTTTTGTCACTCTACCAATACTGGCTATCATAACTACGCCATGACAAGCGGAAGCTGTCAGTAACGCATCTACTAAACCAAGAACTGATGGAGCATCTACAAGTACTAAATCATAGTTATCCTCAAATGCTGACATTAATTGTGCCATTCTAGGAGAACTTAACAGATTTGGTGGATCATCTGGCATCGGTCCAGCCGTCAAAATATCGATGAAGGTTGAACCATGGTATGGTATACCTATTTGGTTAGGAAGGGTGATATCATTGGCTAGTAGGGTTGAGAGTCCCTGATCATTGGGCAAATTAAGTTGCTGATGTAAGCTAGGATTGCGTAAGTTAGCATCAATCAATAAAACCTTTTTATGTAAACGAGCTGCACTCATCGCTAGACCCAGTGCTAGGGCTGACTTACAATCATCTGGTAAAGCTGATGTCACCATTAAAGATTTTAAACCAGAGACAGTGTTTAAAAGTTCAATATTTTTAAAGATCAAATCCAGTGATTCCCACCGCGGTGGAGACTGTAATACCTGAATTGTCCAAGGAGTCAGTTGGTCTGGCTTACCAAAGGGTAACTTGATCACGGATTCTCTGGGTTTAGCAGATGGTAATCTGGGAGTTGTTCCCAATAATGGTAAGGCGGACTGTTTCTCTAACTCGGCTGTAGTATGTACAGCATCATCCACTGATTCGCGCAAGAACGCAGCAATACCCCCTAGCATTAAACCTACTACAGCACCTAGTAGGAGATTCTGTTGGAGATTTGGTCCCAAGCGATCGCCCAGGAGTGGTTCTTCCACCACTTGCCAATTAAACCCACCCTTGGAGAGTTCTTGGCTCAATTGCTGTTCTGCTTTGAGTAATTCCTGTAGTCTTTCCCGGCTAAATTGTACTTGTGGAAGTATACGGCTATAATAAGCCAGTAAGTATGGGTAACGTTTGAGGTCGTGGCTCAACGCCGTTTCTTTCTTGGTTAAAACTTGGTCATGGGCTACTAATGCAACGATATTAGTCTGGGTATCTACTAACTGACTAGCCAGATTCAGGTCAATTTGGCTGAGTTGTCCTTGCTCTAAGAGAGTTTTTCCAGTAGTAAATGTAGACGATTCTCCTCCGAGAGTTTGAGTGACTGCTTCTTGTAGAAGTTCCTTTTGACTTTGTAATTGTGCTAGTAAATTCTGGATCTCAGGATTATTGTCAGTAAAACGTAAGCGTTCCTGTGCTAAAGATAATTCTGTTTTTTGAATTTCATTCAGTAAACTTTGGTAGCGACTTGATTGACTTAACCGAGAAGAAACTAAGGCGTTTTGGGGAGTACGCTTAAGTTCTGATTCTAAAGATTTTTCCCGGGCTAGAGCTTCTTGATATTCAGAACGGGTTTTTTCACGGTCGTTCTGCACAGTATTTAAGTCAGTTTCGATTTGTTTAGCTTGTGACTCTGGATCAATCAAATTTTGGCTTCTGCGAAATCTTTCAAGATTAGCTTCAGCTACATTTACATCATCACTAGCACTTCTCAGTTGTTGTCGAATAATTTGCAGACCTTTCTCTAACCTCATGTTTTGCTGTTGTTTATTATATTCTACATAAACCTGTCGAATAGCCGTTAATACTTTTTGTGTTTTCTTGGGGTCAATATCTGTATAGGTAACTTGAAAAATTTTAGTGGCGATATTATCCTCTTTATTTTTGAGTTGCTCTAGTAGTAAAGAGTGTTGAATATCAGTTACAGTAATTGTCGGATAAGCTACAGTTAACTTTTCTACTGCCTTTTGAATTAGCCCAGTACTCTGCATCAATTTTAGCTGAGTAGCAGTATCTATCTCTACATCAGAATCAGTAAATTGACTTCCCAAACCTCCTGCTTCTTTCTTCCCTTGATAGTTAGATTCTACTAACAGCTGCATTGAGCTTCTGTAAGTAGGGTGTGTTTTAAAAGTGATAATTGCAGCAGCAGTAGCAGAGCCTAAAAATGCAATTAAAAACCAAGGAAACCGGCGGATGATTACGGCAAATAATTGTCCATAACCTGCTTCTGTATCCCCATCTAATACCGGAATTATATGTGAGTTGAGATTACTTTGAACCATGTTGAATTATCCTTAGACTAACAAATAGATAGAATGAATGATTAACACGCGCCGATGGTTTGATAAATAAGTTGTTCTACTTTGCTAAAGAACGCTTGCTCTGAGAAATTTTTAACTGCGTGGTGATGAATTTTTGCATAATTCCAAGAAATTTCTTCTCCCTCTAATAATGCAGTTTGTAAGGAATCCGGTGTTTGTCTAGTAAAAAATACTCCTGTTGTCCCAGGAATTTGAGTGTCTAGTACTCCACCTGCTCCATAAGCAATCACTGGAGTTCCACTAGCATTGGCTTCTACTGGAACTAAACCATAGTCTTCTAAAGCCGCAACAATTATGGATTTAGCTGTAGAAAATAGTTCTTGACGTTCTTGATCACTGACGTGACCTAAGAATTCAATATTTGGTAGTGCTTTTGCTTGTAATCTTTCCAGTTCTGGTCCATCCCCTGAGATGAATAAGTTCCACCCTAACCAGTTAAACGCCTCTATGATAATATCGAGTCGTTTATAGCTAATCATCCTAGCTGATGCTAAATAATATTCTGCTTTTTGGTCAGAAAAAATAAATTTATTTGTATCAATAGGGTAGTTAATTACGATAGCGTGTTTACCGTAAATACTTTTGATACGCTGGGAAACAACACTGGAATTAGCAATATATAAATCGGGTTCTTGAGCATACTTGAGGTCTATATTTCTCAACCATTGAAATACCGTTTCAATCAGAGGTGCGAAGTAGCGATAGTCTGTATATTCTCGTAAATAAACTGAGGTATCCCATAAAAACCGAGTTACATTATGACAAAAGCAAATGTGATATGATTCAGGTTTTTTGCGCACTGCTTTAGCAAAACTAGTACTACTGCTAATAATCAAGTCATAGTCTTGTAAGTCCAGAGAGCGAAAGGCTGGAAAATACAAAGGAGCTAACATGCGAAAATACTTAGCAGCACACGGAATTTGCTGTAAAAAGGTGGTGTTAATTATCCTTTCACCTAAATCGATAGTTTTTTCAGGGTCATAAACCGAGGTGAAAATATCAGCTTCAGGATAGCGCTTACAAAGTAATTCAAATACGCGTTCTGCTCCACCACGCTGGGTTAGATAATCATGGACAAGAGCAATTTTCATAAATTTCCCCTAAATTTTCATAAATTTACTCAAAAATTTGTTAAGAAATTTGAAATTTGTGCTGAATGGGAAATCACTAAAATGAGAAGTATTGAATCAAAATGAGAAGTCCACAGGGGGACGTTCTCACGCAACTCACTTTAGTAAAAACACTCACAATTTTATTTTTTTAGTAGTATGACTTCCGATGATTTGAGTTATTCGGAATTGACTGATTAGAGATAACTTTAATATTATCTATTTGCAACAGAAATTGCATCGATCTGGAAAATTAACTAAGTTCCTAAATTTGAGAAATGGGGGTTTTTTGTTGTTTTAAATACTATAACCCCCCTGTTCCCTGTTCCCTGTTCCTATATTATTTAACTGTAACTAAGGTTTTCGCTGGTGCAAAATAAACATTCTGTTCAAATCGCAATTGGTCAGCTAGTCTACCTTGGGGTAGTTCTACATCATCATAGGTGAGAACTTGGTCGCGCTGAATATCTCTTTTGAGACGACAATGTTCTGCTAAACCAATAGGTAGTAGATTCTGTTCCCGGGCGATCGCTGAATTTTCACATTGTCCATAGGTCATATAATAACCAATACCATCCAAGACTTCTCCGGCTTTCAGGTCTATCTTGGCGGTGGTGACAACATCTACCATTGGTTCTGCTAATGGTGAGAGCACAGCATCCTGGAATAGGACAGCACGGGCTACAGATAGGGGAACTTCAAAATGGCATAAGTGATAAGGTGTATAGAAACTATAAAGTGGACCTGCTCCCAATTTATAGAGATTCAGGTAATGTTGCTGTTTGGGGTCATCGTGAGTTCCAAACACATACACTCCCGGACCAGGTTTTGCTCCCACAACATAATCCACAATTCCACCCAGTTCTTGCAATTGTTCTACATCATAGAGTTGTGTCACGTCGTCAATATGACCGGTGAATTCATATCCCAGCATTCCTCTTTTAGCTACTTTCATTCCTGTGGCGTTAGCGACGATCGCCTGCTCGAAAGATATTTTAGTTCCATCAGCAAAACTTGTCACCATATGTGGCTTTTGACCCCAACGTTGCGCAAATCCAGCTTGAGTCGTAGGATTGCGATAAGGGTCTTGTAACCCTTTAATATTTCCACAGAGTAGAGGAGTTAACCCAATGCTTTTGACAAAGCGGTAGAGATTCATTTGTACCCCAGGCTGATCGCCATCGCAAGCAGTCAGGATAATTCCAGCTTTGTCAGCGTAAACCTTGAGTATGGGACCGATAGTACCATCTAGTTCCGCGTTCATCATAATAATGTGTTTACGATGAGCGATCGCATCCATAACCACATGAGCGCCAAATTCAACTGCGCCAGTAACTTCAATCAGCGCATCAATCCCTAAAGCACGACAAACCACATAAGGATCTTCCGTAACTGCGTACTGACCTTTAGCGATGGATTTTTCTAAATCACTGGTCGTACTAACAACTTGGATATCCTCAATCCCTGCTGCTAAATAAGCTTGTTTAGCCGCGTCAATATGTCGGTTAAAGATGGCGACCAACTCCATCCCTGGAACTGAATTAATAATTTGATTAGCAATTCCTCGACCCATAAAACCCGCACCAATCATGGCTACTCTAATAGGATTATTAGCTGCTGCGCGAGCGAGTAAGGCTTTATCGACTATAATCATGAACTTCTCCCATTATACTTCCATTATTTGGCTATTCTTCCATCTCATTTCCCGCAAATTTTGCTGGTAATAAGTTCGTATCATTCTTATCTACTTACCAACGGTCATCATGCGTAACAAAGGCCAATTTAAATCCTTCTCGGAAATTTCTGTGACTTCTAAAGGCCATTGGATGTTGAAAAATGGGTCATCATAGCGTAAGCCTTTTTCGTAACCGGGCTTGTAAAATTCCCCTACTTGATAAATTATTTCAGTATCATCAGTTAGTGCTTGATAACCATGAGCGAACATTTCAGGAATATATAAAGCACGACGATTTTTAGCACTGAGTTCTATGCCAAAATGAGATAAAAAAGTAGGTGATTCAGGACGCATATCGATAATTACATCATAGATGGCTCCTTGAGTACATCGGACTAATTTAGTTTCTGCTGCTGGAGCAGTTTGGTAGTGCATACCTCTAATTGTCCCTCGTTTGTAATTAAAGGACAAGTTGCTCTGAGCCACTATGGGTTTCAACCCATATGCTGCAAATTCATGGGCGCAGAAAGTGCGAGCAAAAAAACCACGATGATCCTGCTTTTGTTCTAGATCAATGATAAAAGCGTCTTTCAGATTAATTGGAGTGAAAATCATAAAATTGATAGTTGGGGTTTGATGTGAGGAAAAGTATTATCCCAGTATTGGGTACAAAGTTCGGGTCTTTTAGGAGGTGTAGCAGTATAACAAAAGAACAGAGCGGATCTCTCTTCTATACGCAATGTGCCATGATGTAGAAGAGCACCTGTATCACCAATAAGTACAGTACCTGCTACACCAGGACAGGATTTCCAAGCCGATCTGGGAAGAATTTTTTCGACTATTTGATCGGCGATTCCTAAATATCCTGAGCGCTTAAGTTGCTGGTTAATTCGATAAGAATTCCAGATGGAAATTAATGATTTGGGGATATATTCAAAGGGTCCATGTTTTTTTTCTACATCTTCCAAGTAGAGAAAGATTTTAATTATGCGTCTATCTTCAGCATCTTTATGCCAAAGTAACGTATCAAATTGATGCTCGCTAGGAAAATCCTTACGCAAGTGTACACCGTGATAAGCGATGGGAAGACCAATATAGTTTTCAATCAAATTGAGTAACCTTGGTTCTCTTCCCCAATCAGCAATTTCCGGTAAATCTGTTATTGTATAGATTTGCGGCGATTTTTTAGCTAGATCATCATGATCTGCTCTTGACATCTGTGTTAACTGTATCTGAGCAGCCTTGAGTAACTTTGCGGTAGAGGGAAGTGCTAAATCTGTAATTGATGTCACATAAGCACCTTCACGTTTGAGCTGCTCTAAGATCAAGCGATCGCTCTGGGGTAGTACAGGTAATTTTTTTCTGTGATTCAACAGAGCTAATCTGTATTTTAGTTCTGAGATGATCAGTAATATTTTGGCTATGATATTATTCAGCATCACGATTAATCTACAAAAAAACTAGATAGTTTCCACTTATTTTCTGTAAACATGAGAAACTTAAGATGGGGATATTTGTCTGACAGGTGAGACTTTATACTTCCACTTAAAGATAATTAACTCAAAAGCAGATCCTATAACTAGCAATAAAAAAGGAATTACAGTTTTTATAGCTGATATAGGCCATCTTCTGAGAGCGCCTAGAAAGACTTTCAAATTGACTTCACAGAAATTTTGTAAAAGCATCTGACAACAATATTTCCGAGAATATCCGATTGATTCGAGTCGGAGAATGACTTCAGGAATATGTTTATATTGCATGAGAAAAGCTGATTGTGGGTCTTTTTGCCAATAACTAACACCAACGATACATTCTAAATAATTATCCTGAGTAATTATGATATTACCATGAGCAGCACAATATCCAGTCAAATATCCAAAATAAATCCAATTATTGACTCCTTGTTCCCAAAGTTGGATTCCCTGTTGTACAACTTGGGTGCGGAAAATAGTTGATGAAAGAAAGATGACAGCTCCGACACTTTTAGTTAAGCTATGCTGAAAAAGGGCTTTACCATCACTATTTCCATCTTCACTAGCAATATCAAACCAGCGATTACCAACAATTTTTGGTGGGTGTACTGGCTCACCAGTAATTTTATTCCTACCAGAAAAGTTTAGTAGTATCAACGAGAGATTGTGACATTGCTTAATTTTTTGTAGAACATAGGTCAGCGCTCGATCTTGAATGGGGTCATCATCACCAATTGTCCAAACATAGTCAGTTTTAGATCGGTTGATACAATTAACAATATTTTTAATCACACCAACATTTTGCGGATTTTTATGATTATGAAATGTTACCTTATCTAAAATTCCTTGCCATTTTTTAATTACTGCTTGTGTATTGTCGGTTGAACAATTATCGGAAACTAAAATTTCACACTCGGATTCATATCCTTGAATAACTTTAGCTAACCAAGATAGTTGTTGATCTAGTAAGTTTGCTCGATTAAAAGTGGGAATTGCTATAGTCAGTAGTTTTCGCATATTTCTCTGATATTTTATTGCTAGTAATTAACAATCGTAGGTTGAGTTTTGTTCCATAGATATTGTTTGAAAGGTATTTTTCTGTGATTTTAGACATTTTTAGATCTCCCCTAACCCCCCTTTTTAAGGGGGAATTTAGGGGGGATCTGAAACGTTTTTATACCTACCTATTCCAAAAGAAATCTTTGTCAATTTGCTCAGTCCGAATCAAATATTCCAATTGCTTTAAACGAGTAAATCCTCTAAACAGAAAGGTATCTTCAGTCAAATCAATTTGGCGAAACAAATTGAATAGCTGTTGCGCCCCAAGTTGCGCATTCCAATCACACTTAAAGCCAGGTAATATAGTATTTATTTTCTCGAAAGACACTCGATAACTACGATTATCTGAGCCATTTTTCCCAAAAGACAATTTACAGTCAGGGAAAACTGCTGCGACAATTTCCGCAATATCCTTAACCCGATAATTGTTTGCTGTATCTCCTACATTAAAAACTTGATTGTGGATGATATCTCTAGGTGCTTCCAATGCGCAAACTATAGCTTTGCATATATCTAATGCGTGGACTAGTGGTCGCCAAGGTGTACCATCGCTCGTCATTTTAATTTCCTTGGTTGTCCAAGCTAATCCTGCTAAATTGTTTAAAACTATATCAAAACGCATTCTGGGAGAAGCCCCGAAAGCTGTAGCATTACGCATAAAAGTCGGGGAAAAATCATCATCAGCTAAGAGTCTGACATCTTGCTCTACCAAAGTTTTGCATTCTGCATATGCTGTCTGTGGATTCACAGATGAATGCTCAGTCAAATCATCAGCCGTAGCTAATCCATAAACACTACAAGAAGACATATAAATGAAGCGCCGTACACCCATGCTTTTAGCTAAGTTAGCCAATTTTACTGAACCTAAATGATTAATTTCATAAGTGATATGGGGAGCTAATTGTCCAGTGGGGTCATTAGAAAGTTCCGCCATATGCACTATGGCTTCTACACCCTCTAGGTCTTCAGGACGAATCTGGCGGATATCTTTATTCAGAGTTTTTGCTGTTACTTCAGTTCCGTTGTATAACCAACCAACTTTATAAAAACCAGTGTCTAATCCGATCACCTCATGTCCTTTTTCCAGGAGCATGGGTGGGAGTAAGGAACCAAGATAACCTTCTGTCCCAGTAACTAATACTTTCATTTTACACAAATCCTTATGCTAAGTTGTGGGCTAATTGAGGGGAGATCTGAGCTACAATGGCTTTACCAATTTCTAGAGAAGATGTTGCGGCTGGAGAGGGAGCATTGCAAACATGGATAGAATTGTTACCTCGGATAATCAAGAAATCATCCACCAAGGCACCATTTTTCATCAATGCTTGGGCGCGAACACCTGCGTGGGTGGGAATTAGGTCTTCTGCTTGTACTTCGGGAATCAGTCGTTGTAAACTTCTGACAAACGCGGCTTTACTCCAAGAGCGAATGATTTCCTGAATACCCTCATCAGCATGTTTGGCTGCTAGTTTCCAGAAACCAGGGTAGGTGAAGATTTCTACAAAGTCTCGCAAGTCAAAGTCAGTTTTTTTATAGCCTTCCCGTTTTAAGCTTAAAACAGCATTTGGTCCAGCGTGAACGCTACCGTCGATCATCCGCGTAAAGTGAACGCCTAGGAAGGGAAAGTTAGGATTGGGAACTGGATAAATTAACTGTTTGACTAAGTGGCGTTTTTCCGGCTTGAGTTCGTAGTATTCTCCCCGAAAGGGTACGATTTGAGCTTCTGGATGTACTTGATTCAATTTAGCTATGCGATCGCTATGCAATCCGGCGCAATTGATGATCGACCGAGCCAGAAAATCCCCTTGGTTAGTTTCTAATATTTGATTTACACCATCTTGTCTAATCTGGAGAACTTTTGTATTTAAGCGCAAGTCTCCTCCGCGCTTAGTGATTAATTCGGCATATTTTAAACATACTTGGCGATAATTCACAATTCCTGTTGATAATACCCGAATACCACCCACACATTTCACATGAGGCTCAACTTCCTTGACTTCCTCTGGGCTGATTCTGTAAACAGGAATACCGTTTTCCTGTCCTCTTTGGTAAATACTCTCTAATCGAGGTAATTCTTGTAATTCAGTAGCAACAATTATCTTACCACAAATATCATGTTCTATGCCATATTTGTGGCAAAATTCTACCATTGAGCGATTTCCATCACCACAGAATTTGGCTTTCAAACTCCCTGGTTTATAGTAAATTCCAGAATGGATTACACCACTATTATTACCTGTCTGGTGAAAAGCCCATTGGTTCTCTTTTTCTAGGACTAATATCCGTGCTTGAGGATGGCGATCGCTCAACGCCATCCCAGTAGAAAGTCCCACTATTCCTCCACCGATAATTGCGAAATCGTACATTGGTGATACTTAACCTAAAATCTGTACCTAAAATCTGTACCTAAAATCCTTGTCGATCATCTTCAATCCGGATCTACCAGACTTTCCAGGGAGCCTGACCACTTTTCCATAACTCCTCCAGGTAGTTTTTATCTCGGAGAGTATCCATTGGTTGCCAAAAACCATTATGTTTAAAAGCGCATAGTTGTCCCATATCGGCTAACTTTTCCAATGGTGCTTTTTCCCAAACAGTAGAATCGTCATGAATAAAATCAATCACTTCCGGTTCCAAGACAAAATAGCCACCATTTATCCAGGCTCCATCACCCTCAGGTTTTTCCTGAAAACTAGTAATTTTGACTTGCTCAGAACCGAGAGAAATAGCACCGAATCTACCAGCAGGTTGCACAGCAGTTAATGTTGCTAATGAATTTCCTGCTTGATGAAACCTAATTAACTCCTGAATATTGACATTACTCACACCATCACCATAGGTGAAGCAAAAAGTATCGTTTCCAATATGCTCTCTGACGCGTTTTAAACGTCCACCCGTCATAGAACTATCTCCTGTATCTACTAAGGTAACTTGCCATGGTTCAGCATGTCCAGAATGTACAATCATTTGGTTAAACCGCATATCAAAAGTTACATCTGACATATGCAAAAAATAATTGGCGAAATACTCCTTAATCACATAACCTTTATAGCCACAACAAATAATAAACTCATTAATTCCGTAGCTAGCATAAATTTTCATTATATGCCAAAGAATAGGTCTACCACCTATTTCAACCATTGGCTTGGGTCTGATAGTTGTTTCTTCACTGAGGCGTGTA
>Ga0116226_10005978_pt1 | contig 10900 bp, 11 predicted proteins | sample S1TSphfallax_FD_89692 | JGI IMG/M metagenome (GOLD analysis project Ga0116226, IMG submission 89692) | Host-associated microbial communities from peat moss isolated from Minnesota, USA - S1T2_Fa - Sphagnum fallax MG | ecosystem: Host-associated > Plants > Peat moss > Unclassified | place: USA...
AGGCCCAGGCCCAGGCCCAGGCCCAGGCCCAGGCCTAGACCGAGGCGGGTTGTCTGCGCAGTGCAGTCCACGCAGCCGCGGAAAACACCAACATATTGGCGACGATGACTGGAACCGCGTCGATCAAGAAGCCGTAGGTCACCCAGAGGAGGGCGCCGCCCATCTGGACGCCGCGCAGCAGCGAGGGCCGTCTGAAAAAGTATGAGCCGACGAATACGGCGGTCGCTATCCAACCGAGCAACTGGATCGTGATGGGGCTCATACGGCTTGCGCCTGGGCCCGTTGATGCCTCTCCAGCAACTCGCTGATCTTGACGCGGTCGGTCCGGTCCCGCTCCCATTCGTTGAGCGTCAGGCCGTAAGACTCGAACAAGTCGCGGATGCTGCCGGTGCGCCAATGCAGCAGTTGATCCAGAATCGGGACCATGATGCTGAAGGCATTGTCGCTGAGCACCGTGCTCTTCGCGATGCGCGCGAGCTGCTTGTTCTCCGACACCGCAATCGTGAATCCGTCGTGATTATTGACGTGCAACATGACGTGAATGTCGGAGCTGCCGTCGCCGACGTAAATCACGCGATCCGGGGCGACTTGCAGGAGGCCGGCGAGTTCTTCGATGACCGCAACCTTGCCGTAGCCCGCCGGCACGCGGTTCACGGCACGCACCTCGCCCGTCGTTGCATCGAACTCGAGCTCCGTTCCGTAGATGTTCTCAGGGGCGACGATGCCGTCCAGCGCCGATATCACGATTTCGCGTGGGGCCGCCGAAATGACGAAGAAGGAGAATTCGTAGCCCTCGGTGCCGCGTTTCATGAAGTCCACCAAGGCGGGTATCGCGGTCTTGAGGCGCACCCGTCGGCCGACCTCCACGAGATGCTCGCGTCTAACTCCGCGAAATTCTGGGTCATGACGGATCAGATAGGCGAGCTCTCCGCCTTGCTGAACCAGATTCGAGCGCGCCAGCCCGGCGACCCGCTCCTCGAATCGATCGACGCCCAGCATCTCGCTGAGGACGAGGCCGGAGTCCTTGAAACTCAGGGTCTGGTCGAAATCCGACGCGAGCAGATAATGTTTCGATGGTGTGACAACCATGGAGAGCCTCCTGACGGTCTCACGATGCAAGACTACGTGAGGCATGATGGGTCACGACCCCGGGAAAGTCAGGCGACAAAAGATTGCCCGCACGCCAATTCTTTTCATCTCGGCTCTCCTGAAAACTGTGATCCACCACCCGTTTCCCGCTAAAGTGGCCCGCGAAGGCGCCTGTTGGACGGCGTTTCGGTCAATCGCGTTCAGCATGCCGACAAAAAGACCTACCGCGCAGGCGCACTATTCGTGACGTGGCGATTCCGGGCAGCATGTCTGCTGTGCCTCGCGCTGCCCGTGGTCAGTGCGGCGCAGACCTGCGCGACGCCGCCGGCCGCCAGCCCGCCGCCGCTGCTCTTCAATTGTATCGGCGGCATTTGCGAAAACATCGACGGCACCGCGGCCACCGCGAATTGCCCGCCCTCTGACGGCGCGACGGGCGCCGGCACGCCGGACCAGTTTTATACGTGTTCGGTCGCCAATTATTACGCCGGCCTCGCGCGACACTTTGGTCAGCTGAGTTTCGCGGGCGCAGTCTCGACCCGCACTCAAAGCGTTTACGGTGAGGTGATCGATCTCGTCTTGACCTGGCAATCGGATCGCAACGGCAAGTACCAGGCGATGCTCCAATCGGTCGCGCCGCGCGGGATATGCCCGGCTTATTGGGTGCTGGCCGCCCCTCCGGCGGCGGTCGCGTCCCCTGGTGCCTTGGTCGGTGGCTCGATCGATCCGGCGAGCGGCAACGTCCAACTCCGAATCACGGACATCGATTTTCCCGATGCGCCCGGCGCGCTCGCCTTTCGGCGCTTCTACAACAGCCTCGATCCCGTCGGCCTCGATGCCGTGCCCGGGTGGCGTCATAGCTATAGCCGCCACGTCGAAACGATTTATCAGCGTCCGGGCGCTGCCTATCCCGGACGCGGCCCGCGCGTGTCGGCGCGCTTCACCACGCCGGCCGAGGCCTGCGTGTCCGGCTTCACGCAGATTCGCGGCGCGGTGCCGGCCTGGGTGCGGGCGACGCCAGCCTATCGCAACGGGGTCTGCGTCTTGGAGCGATCCGCCGTGACTCTTGCAACGCTGCCGATTCAGGCTTACCCACTGCCCAAGCCGTCCGCCCAGCCTCTCGAATACGATCTCGTCCGCGACGACGGCGAAGTCCTGCGCTATACGACACAGGACGGAGTGAGCGCGCAACCCGGAGTATCGATCCACCTTGCCGTCGGCGCCGCCGGCTTTACCGTCAGCGACGATGATCATGCGATCGAGATCTATGATCGGACGGGGACCTTGCAATCCGTCACGAGCAGCGGCGGCATCGTGCAACATGTCTCCCACGATGTCGGCGGTCGCCTCGATGAAGTCACCGATTCGCTCGGCCACGCGCTCAAGCTCACACGCGACGATCAGGGCAGGATCGCGAGCGTGGCCGCGAGCGCAGGTCGCTCGCTGCACTATGACTATGATGCATTCTCGCGCCTCACGAGGGTCACGGGGCCTGACGGGGCCACGAATACCTATCTTTACGACGATCCGCTCTTCTTTCATGCCTTGACCTCGGTGGTAGGGCCGGCAGGTTCGATCTTGGCGCATTGGGCGTATGACTCGCGCGGCCGCGCAACGAGGACCACCTTCAGCGGCCGTGCCGTATCCTTGAGCTACGGCGACGCGGGCGGTGCCCTCACATCGATCGACGCCGCCGGCGTCGAGCGCCGCTTCCGTTATACGCGCAGCGGCGATGTGGACCACGTCGAGTCGAGCGGGCCGTCCACGGATTGATTCGCGAGCCGGCGGTGCCGGGACCGCAGGGCCTCTGCGGACTTTCGTCACACTTCCCGCCGGGGCCCCGTTTAACCCGCCCACAATTCCGCTGCCATGCCGGTGTTTCACCCTACAGCGGCGCGCCCCACCCCTAAAGTTTCCCATCGCAGATCCGCTAAGCAAGACGTGACCTCCAGGCTGGGGTCCTTCGCACGGAGTGCGTCTCTTGCTCAAGCTTTGGCGTAAAAATTCAGCGACGACGCGCAGGACCGCCTTGGTCGAGACCGAGGAGGGATGCGCGATTGCCACGACGGAACGCACCGGCGAGAGATTCCGGCTGCTCGCGTGCCAGAGCGTCGAAACCACGGTGTCCACCCGCTCCGCGATCATCTTGGATTGGCTCGCGGCCGACCTGCATCACCATGGGCCTATCGGCAGCCTGCTCGATACGGTCGACTACCAGTTGCTGCTCGTCGAGAGTCCCGAGGTTCTGCCGGCGGAGATGAAGGCGGCGGTCCGGTGGCGGCTCAAGGACAGTCTCGATTTTCCCGTCGACGAAGCGGTCGTCGATGTCTTCAACATTCCCGAGCCCGCCCGGCGCACGGGCGCAAAGATGATGTACGCGATCGCCGCCAAGAGCGCGGCGGTCGCGAAGCAGACCGCGCTGCTGAAGACGCAAACCAACCGGTTCGACGTGATCGACATCCCCGAATTGGCGCTGCGCAACCTCACGTCCCAGCTGCCGGAGGCCGCCGACGGACTGATCCTGCTCTGGTTGAAAGCCACATCCGCGCAACTGCTCGTCATCAAGGGCAAGACCCTGTATCTCGCGCGCGACGTGCCGTTCTCGGCGCGCCGCAATCCCGGCGACCAGGACGAGCCGCCGCATGTGCAGGCGATCGCACTGGAACTGCAGCGTTCGATGGACTATTTCGAAAGTCATTACGAACAAGCGCCGATCATGAACCTCATCATCGCGCCACCCGATCAGGCCGCCACGCTCCTGGCCTCGCAGCTCGCCGGCCAGACCGCGATGCGCATCCAATTGCTCGCGCTCGATCGGGTCCTCGACCTGCCGGAGGGCCTCCGGGCGCCGGACCGGCGCGCCCTGCTCGCGATCGGCGGCGCGCTGCGCGACGAACAGCGGCAGCTCTGACATGTTTCAACAGGTCAATCTCTACCAGCCGATCTTCCGTGAGGAACGCAAGTTGTTCTCCGCCACGGCGATCTGCACCGGACTCGGCATCGTGGCCGCGGGACTCCTCGCGATCACGCTCGCGTCCTGGTGGCAGTTGTTTTCCCTGAGCCGCCAACTCGACGCCATCGAGGCGCAGGAGCGCGCTCGCGCCGGTTTGAACGCGGCTTCCCAGCAGCTGTTCGAGCATGGAGAAACCGAGCAGCAACTGACCGCGCACGTCAAGGCGCTCAGCCTGGCGCTCGACCGGCGACAGCGAGAACTGCGCTATCTGGCGAGCGGGCAGGCCGGTTCGAATCTTGGGTTTGCGTCGCGGCTCGAGGCGCTGGCGCGCGAGCAGATCGACGGCCTCTGGCTCACGGGGGCCACGTTCACGGCCGAACCGGGTCGCTTCGCGCTGGCCGGTAGCGCCCTGAACGCGGAACTCGTGCCCCGCTATCTCGGCCGCCTCGCCAACGAACCGGCGCTGTCGGGCGCGAAGGTCGAGTCGCTCGAGATCCGAGAGCCGAAGGCGGACCCGAACCACCCCGAGGACAAGTCCGCCGCGTCGGGCCGGATCGATTTCCTCGTTTCTTCCGCCCCTCAAACACCCGGTAAAGACCTGCGTCTTGCCCTGTCGGGCGACGCGAAGGCCTCGCCATGAAACGCTGGCACTCGCTGCTTGCCCGCGTCAACCGCGCGAGTCTGCGGGAGCGCGGGCTGCTGTTCGCCGCCAGTCTCCTCGTGTTGATCGCTCTGTGGCAGCAAACGCTGATGCGACCGATCGACGCACGTCGTGTCCGCCTGGCCGCGGCGCTCGCCGAAAGTCAGGACGGGATCAGGAAGCCGGGGGCCGGGGGCGGCGCAGGCGGTGTTGCCGATGCCTACGTCAGTTTGCGCACGCGTGAACTGAGCCTGACCCGAGCGATCGAGACGGCCGATCAGGATCTTCGCAGTGCTCAGCTCGGCATGATCGCCCCGAAAGACATGGTCAAGGTCCTCACCGACGTCCTCTCGCGCCAGGGGCGCTTGCAGTTCGTGCTTCTGCGCAATCTGCCCGTCGAAGCGCTGCTCGGGCAGACCGGGGACGAGGACGGGGCCAAGGGGGACACCGCCGGCCCTTACCTGCACCCGATCGAACTGGTCTTGCGGGGCAATTATCTCGATGTTCTCGCTTACCTGCGGGAACTGGAATCAGCGCAGCGGGGCTTCGTGTGGCGGCGGTTCGAGTACACGACCGGCGAGGCCGGGCCGGAATATCGAATTCAGTTCACGACCCTGTCGATGGACTCGAACTGGTTGGGTGTATGAGACGTATCGCCGCCGGTCTTCTGATCGTGGCGGTAGCGCCTCTCGGGTTCGCGCAGGACCTCAAGGACCCAACGCGTCCCCCGCTGGCGGCGGTGCCGACGCCGACGCATCACACGGTAGCGGCGCCGACGCCGCGTGTCACCGCGATCTTGGTCTCGGCCGAGCGCCGCGTCGCCTCGTTCGATGGTCAGCCCGTGCACGTGGGCGACCGGGTCGGAGCCTGCCTCATCGAGGAGATCACCGGCGCCGGGGTTCGTTATCGGAGCCAGGGGCAATCGTTGTTCGCGGCGCTAGAGAAAGCCGCGCCGTGAGAATGGAAGTTACGAGGAATTGTTCAAGATGAAACGCACCATTGCCTTGTTCGTCGCCTGGATGCTGCTCAGCGGCGGCAATATTTGGGCCGCCGACGCAGAGTCGCGCTTCGACGTCGCGGTCGTGGGTGCGCCGGCCCGGTCCTTCTTCATGAGTCTCGTGCACGACACGCCTTACAACCTCGTCGTCTCACCGGACGTCGAGGGTACGATCACCCTGGACTTGAAACACGTGACGGTCGGCGAGGTGCTGGAGATCACGCGCGAACTCTATGGCTACGATTTCGAGAAATTGGCCGGCGGCTGGCTCGTCCTTCCCGCCGGTTTTCAGACGCGCATGTACTACGTCAATTATCTGGATCTCGAGCGCACGAGCAGTTCGCGCACCCGCATCACCTCCGGTCAATTGACCCAGAGCGGCAACAGTTTCGGCAATCCTGCGAATGCGGTTGCTCAATCGAACGGCACGGACCCGTCGAGTCCGGCGGGCCAGTCCGGCGCCGCGGGCCGTTCCCCCGGCGGCTCGCAGACTGGCACCACGGTCGACACGCGTTCGAAGGTGAATTTCTGGGCCGAGCTCGAGGCGTCGCTGCACGAGTTGATTCCGAACGACCCGCAGCACAACGTCGTCGTCAACGCCGAAGCCGGCGTGATCGCGGTGCGTGCGCTGCCGAAGGAACTCGCCGACGTGGGCAAGTTCCTGAAGAAGATCCAAAGCACCGCCTCGCGGCAGGTGATTCTGGAGGCGAAGATCATCGAAGTCGACCTCAACAATGACTATCAGGCCGGGATCAACTGGTCGTCCGTCCTCACGAACGGCAGTCAGACCTACTTCACCGGCACGTCCTCACCCTCATCGTTCACCGGCAATCTGCTGACCCCCTCGGGTCCCACGGTCAACGTCGCGCCCGGCAATGCGGTGAAGGGCCTCGTCAGCAACACCCTGGGCGGCGCGTTCACGTTCGCGCTCGACGCCCGCGACTTCAATACCTACGTCAATCTGCTGCAGGTGCAGGGCGACACCCGCGTGCTCTCGAGTCCCCGCGTCTCGACGCTCAACAACCAGAAGGCCGTGATCAAGTCCGGTTCCGACCAGTTCTTCGTGACCAACGTTCTCAGCAACACGGTCACCTCGACGGCGAGTTCGACGAACAACTCCGTGGAGCTGACGCCGTTCTTCTCCGGCGTCGCCCTCGACGTCACGCCCCAGGTGGACGACGACGGCACGGTCATCCTGCACATTCACCCCACCGTGAGTCAGGTCAGCTCGCAAAACCTGAGTGTCACGGTGCAGGGAACGACCGATACGCTGCCCCTCGCGCTCAGCCAGATCCGCGAGTCCGATAGTATCGTACGGGCCCGCAGCGGCCAGGTCATCGTGATCGGCGGTTTGATGACCACGCTCAAGCAGAACACCGATTACCAGGTGCCGCTGCTCGGTTCGATTCCCGGCCTCGGCAATCTTTTCAAGAGCAAGCAGACGACCACGACCAAGACCGAGCTCGTCATCCTCATGAAGGCGATCGTCGTGGGCGACGACGGCGAAGAATGGTCCGCGCTCGTGAAGTCGAGCGTGGACAATGGGAGAAAGCTCGATCCGGGCGTCAATGCCGTCATGTCGACGGGACCTTGAGATGCAGCCCGGGCCGGCGAAACGCGTCAAGATCGGTGAACTGTTGCTCGAGCAGCGGGCGATCACCAGCGTTCAGCTCGACCAGGCGCTCAAGGAACAGAAGCGCACGGGCCGCAAGCTCGGGCGTGTGCTCACCGACCTCGGGATCCTGAGCGAGGACGATCTGCATCAGGCCCTCGCGCGGCACTTGCAGCTGCCGTTCGTCGACTTGCGCCAGATGTCGCTCGACCCCGCGGTCGTGCGCCAGCTGTCCGAAACGCTGGCGCGCCGATTCCGCGCCCTCGTGCTGCAGTCGGACAAGCGCGGCCTGCTCGTCGGCATGGCCGACCCTTCGGACTTGCTTGCCTACGACGAACTCGTCAAGGCGCTGAAACAGACCCTGCGCATCGCGGTCGTCAGCGAGGGTGAGCTGCTGCGCATGCTCGACGTCGTGTACCGGCGGACCGACGAGATCGCCTCGCTGGTCCAGGAAGTGCGCGACGATCTGCGCGAGACCGACATCGACATCGATCAGCTGACTGCCGACGAGGCGTCGGCCGATGCGCCGGTGTTGCGCCTGTTGCACTCGATGTTCAACGATGCGGTCCAGGTCGGTGCCTCGGACATCCATATCGAGCCGGGTGAGGCGCGCCTGCGCATCCGGCAACGCATCGACGGCGTCCTGCAGGAGCAAGTGCTCGATGGCAACCGCGTCGCCGGAGCGCTCGTGACGCGGTTGAAACTCATGTCGGGTCTGGATATCTCTGAGAAGCGACTGCCCCAGGACGGCCGCTTCTCGATCAAGGTCGGTACGGCGCAGCTCGACGTGCGCGTCGCGACGATGCCGACCCAGCACGGGGAGGCCGTGGTGCTGCGCCTCCTCAACCAGGCACTCGGACTGCAGCCGCTCGAATCCTTGGGCATGCCCGAGGACATCGAACGGCGTTTTCGCAGACTCATCGGCCACAATGCCGGCATGGTGCTGGTCACGGGACCCACCGGCAGCGGCAAGACGACGACGCTCTACTCGGCGCTGAATATCCTGAACAAGCCCGATACCAAGATCATCACGGTCGAGGATCCGGTCGAATACCGCCTGGATCGCATCACGCAGGTGCAGACCAAGGCAAAGATCGGGCTCGATTTCGGCCGCGTGCTGCGCTCGGTGCTGCGCCACGATCCGGACATCATCTTCATCGGTGAAATGCGCGACCGCGAGACCGTCGACATCGGCCTGCGCGCCGCGATCACGGGCCATCTGGTCTTCTCGACGCTGCACACCATGAGCGCCGTCGCGACGATCGATCGGCTCATCGACATGGGCGCGCCCGGCTACATGGTCGCCGCCGCGGTCCACGGCGTGCTCGCGCAGCGGCTCGTACGGCGCATCTGCGTCGACTGCGCCGAGCCCCATGCGCCCGACGAGCACGAGCTCGCCTGGCTCGTCGCCCACGTGGGCGCGGCGGCCGCGGCCGCGATGAATCCTCAGCATGGGGCGGGCTGCAGTTATTGCAACATGACCGGTTACCGCGGCCGCGTCGCCGTGTACGAATTGCTCGAGATCGACCGTGCGCAGGCCGACGCGATTCGTCGCGAAGACCTCGGCGGCTTCGCCCAGATGGCGCTCGCGAAACCGGGCTACAAGCCCCTGACGCTCTCGGCCCTGGAACTCGCAGCACGCGGGATGACGACCGTGGGTGAGGTGATCAGTTCGGTCAGCGGCATCGCCGACCTCGGCGTCGTCGAGACGCCCGCCGCCGAGAGCGAAGAACTCGGACCCGACCGCGTCCTGACGCTGTTGGGCTGAGGATGGCGCCATGAGCCTGTTCGCGTACCGGGGGCGGTCGCCGCGCGGCGAACTCGTCGAGGGACGGCTCGATGCAGAGACCGCCGATCAGATCGCCGTGCGTCTCCTCGGCGCGGGCATCACGCCGATCGAAATCGAACTCGCGGGCGACGGCGATACGACGCTTCGCCGCTATCTGCTGCGCATCGGTATCGGTCGGCCGACGAATGCCGATCTGATGATGTTCTCGCGTCAGATGTATACGATCACCAAGGCCGGCGTCCCGCTGCTGCGCGGTATCAAGGGTCTGCAGTCGACCATGCACAACGAGGTGCTGCGCGACGCACTCGCCGACATCGTCTCGAGCCTCGAATCGGGGCGCGATCTGGCCGAGGGCTTTGCCCGGCACCCGGCGATATTTCCACCGCTCTACGTCAACATGGTCCGCGTCGGCGAGGCGACCGGCACCTTGGACACGGCGTTCCTGCGCCTCTGCGAATACCTGAGCACTGAGCAGGACGTTCATGATCGCGTGCAGAGCGCGATGCGCTATCCCTTGATCGTGCTGGTCGCGGTCGTGGTCGCGATCGGCATCATCTCGGTCAAGGTGATTCCGGCGTTCGCGCCGATCTTTCGCCTGCTCGGCAACGACATTCCCCTGCCCACCCGGCTGATCATGGGGGCCTCGTCGCTGACGCAGCACTACTGGTGGGCGATGCTGCTCGGCTTCGGGTTCCTCTGGTGGCTGTGGCATGCCTACACGTCGACCGATGCCGGCCGGTTTCGCTGGCATCGGGCCAAGCTGCGGCTGCCGATCGTCGGCACTCTGTTGCACGAAGCGATCCTCGCGCGTGTGACCCGGTCGCTCGCGATCTGTCTGGCGGCCGGCATTCCCGCCCTGCAGGCGCTCGCCACGATTGCGCGCACGACCGGCAACGACTGCATCAGCGAGGCGATTCTCAAGCTGCGCGACCTCGTGGAACGCGGCGATTCGATCAGCCGGGCCGCCGCGAGCACGGGAGTTTTTCCGCCCTTGGTCGTGCAGATGATCGCCGTCGGCGAGGAAACCGGCGATTTGTCGGAACTGCTCGCCGAGGTGGCCGACCACTATCGCCGCGACGTCGATTACCAGCTGAAGAATCTCAGCTCCGTGATCGAGCCCGCCTTGATCGTCGTCGTGGGCGGCGTCGTGCTGCTGCTCGCGCTGGGCGTGTTTCTGCCCCTCTGGGACATGTTCGCCAAGGTGGGAGCGCACGCATGACGCGCCGCAAAAACCCTGCAGCTGCGACCTTGCTCACGGTCCGGCCGCTCAAGAACGTTTTCGAGCCGCCGACGTAATTAACGATTGGTCAACACCTAAGGAAGACTTCCCCATGCGCTCACGAACCCGAACCCAAGGCTTCACCCTCATCGAGTTGGTCGTGGTCATCACGATCCTCGGTATTCTCGCGGCTTTCGCCGTGCCCCGGTTCACCTCGCTCAGCAGCTCGGCCCGTGTCGCGGCGATCACGTCGTTCGCCGGCAGCTTGCAAAGCGCCGCGGCCCTCGCGCACGCGCAGTATCTCGCTGCGGGTAACTCGCCTGCTACGATCCCCATGGAAGGCACGACCGTGAATCTGACCTACGGCTATCCGGATGCCTCGGTGAACGGCATCGGTGCCGCCATGCAGAGCACCAGCGGTTTCACGGCGTCGGGGACGACGAGTCCTGTTACCTACACCTTGAATTCGGCGACTACGCCATCCGGCTGCGCGGTGACCTATACGATAGCGCCCTCCGCGGGCAGCTCGGCTACGGTCAGCGCGCCCGTCACCAGCGGCTGCTGAGCACCCGCTGAGCGACAGCTTGGCGACCGCTGTGCGGCC
>Ga0116226_10005979_pt1 | contig 10900 bp, 10 predicted proteins | sample S1TSphfallax_FD_89692 | JGI IMG/M metagenome (GOLD analysis project Ga0116226, IMG submission 89692) | Host-associated microbial communities from peat moss isolated from Minnesota, USA - S1T2_Fa - Sphagnum fallax MG | ecosystem: Host-associated > Plants > Peat moss > Unclassified | place: USA...
CCGCGCCTCCCCGCATGTTCTCGCTCCCATCTGCCGATAGGCACTTCAGAGGATGAGGGACGAGAGGATGAGCATGATCGAACCGCCGTCCGACTCTCGTCTAGCCGACCTCAATCTCGATTCGCCCGATGCTTCGGCAAGCCAGCCCCGGCCTCGCGCCGCCGATCGGGCCCTCTCCAGGGCAGTTCGCCGCCGCCCGCGCGGCCGCGCCCTCCCATGGATTCAGTCTTTGCTGTTCGCCGCCATGCTCGCGCTCGCCGCCGACCCCCTCTACGCCCTCGATCCCCACAAGCAAATCGGCCAATATGGCCACGATAGCTGGACCGCCCAGCGCGGCCTCCCCGGCGAAGCCGTCTATCAGATCCTGCAAACCCGCGACGGCTACCTGTGGGTCAGGACCGATGCCGGACTCGCCCGCTTCGACGGCGTCCGCTTCGTCTCCATGGACGCCGAAATCGCCGCCGACCCCGTCCGCGCCATCTGCATGAGCGCCGACGGCGACCTCCTCATCCGCACCACCTCCCGCACCGTCATCTATAAGGATGGCCGCTTCGCCGACTACCTCCCTCCAGCCACGTTGCCCGATGGAACCACCAATGTCCTCTTTGAAACCAGGGAGCACGTGCTTCTCGCCGGCGCCGAAAACTTCATCTACGTCCTCGGCCCGAACGGACCCAAACTCCTCATGGGCCACAGCGAACGCATCAACGGCTTTCTCGAGGACCGCGCCGGCAAAACCTGGGTCTCCGGCGACGGCGCTCTCTACGCCTACGCGGCGGGGAAGCTCGTCTTGGCTTCCACCGGCCGCTTCGCCGGCCTCAATGGCTATGCCTTGATGGAAGACCGCCTGCATCGCATTTGGGCCGGCGGCAAGGAAGGAATCTATCGCCTCGACGGACCCGACGCCAAAACACCCCCCGGCCCCATGGATATCGGCCTCGTCCACGTCAACGCCCTGATCGAGGACGCCCAGGGAAGCTTCTGGATGGGAACCCAGGGCCAGGGTCTCGGCCGGCGCTCCGGCGCCACAATCTCCTCCTTCGACGCCTCCGCCGGCTTGACCGACAACAAGGTCGTCGCCCTCTTCCAGGATCGCGAAGGAAGCATCTGGGTCGGCACCACCGGCGGCCTCGACCGCTTCCGCGATACGAAATTGACCACCATGACCGTCGACAACGGCCTGCCAAACAACAACCTGGGCTCCGTTCTCTACACCCGCCAGGGAACTCTCTATGCGTTCTGCTACAACGGCGGCCTGGCGACGCTCGACAACGGGGCCTTCCAGGCCTTCCCGCACAACGATAAACTCCCGGCCCTCTACGGCCCCGCTCTCCTCCAGAGCCGCGACGGCAGTCTCTGGGTCGGCACCGGCCACGCGCTCACCCGCGTCCACGACGGCAAGCTAACCGTCTACAAAGGAAACGGCCATTTTTCCAACTGGTACACCTCCGTCGTCGCCGAGGACAACGAAGGCCTCATCGTCGCCAACGCCGAGTCCAACGTCTATCGCTTCAAGGATGGCAAGGTGACGCCCTTCACCATCCACGGCCAAACCACCCCCATTACCTACGGCGTCTACGTGCTGTCCATGTACTACGACCCCTCCGGAGTCCTCTGGGCCGGCACCGTCCACGGCTTCTACAAGTTCGTTCCCGGAGCCTCCCCTCAGACCGCCCGCCGCCCCGAGATCGACGTGCCCGTCACCTTTTTCTTCGACGATCATCGCGGAAATCTCTGGATGGGCGGCCGCTTCCCAGGCCTCCTCCAATATCGCGTCGCCGACGGCCGCGTCACCCGCTACGGCAAACGCAACGGACTCTTCGACGGATACGTCTCCAGCGTCCTGCCCGACGACGACGGCAATCTCTGGATGAGCACCGAAAACGGCATCTACCAGGTCCGCGCAAAAAACCTCGACGACTTCGCCGACAACAAAACAGACCACGTCTCCGCCATCGCATACGGTCTGGCCGACGGCATGAAGACCGCCACCGCCTCCGACACCTCGTCCCAGCCAGGCGGAGCCCGCACCCCCGACGGCAGGCTCTGGTTCACCACCACCAAAGGCCTCGTCGTTATCGATCCCCGCCACATTCTCCACAACCCGCAGCCCCCCGGCATCGTCGTCGAGGCAGTCGTCGCGGACGGCGTCGCCCGCCCGCTGGCCAACCAAGTAGCCATCCCTCCAGGCACCCGCGACATCGAGTTCCATTACACCGCTCTCAGCTTCCGCGTCCCCGAACGCGTCCGTTTCAAATACCGGATCGAGGGATACGACGACGACTGGATCGACGCCGGTTCGCGGCGCGTCGCCTACTACAGCAATCTGCGCCCCGGACGCTACCGCTTCCACGTCATCGCCGCCAACGACGATGGCGTGTGGAACGAGCAGGGCGCGTTCATCCCTGTCCTCATCGAGCCGCGCTTCTACCAGACCTGGCTCTTCTACGGCATCTGCGTTCTCCTCACCATTCTCGCCATCGTCGCAGGAAACCGCATCAATACCAGGCTCATCCGCCTGCGCGGAGCCGAACTCGCCAGGCTCGTCGAAGAGAAAACCAGGGAACTCGACCAGCTCGCCCACTACGATGCGCTCACCTCTCTCGCCAATCGCAGAATGTTCACCCAGTTCTTCGCCAAGCTGCTCGCCCGAGACCGCCAGGAAAACAAACTTGCCTTGCTGCTGATCGACTTCGACAAGTTCAAGCAGATCAACGACACCTTCGGCCACGACGCCGGCGACGCCTTCCTCGTCGAGGCCTCCATCCGGCTTCAAGCCGCCATCCGCTCCACCGACTGCGTCGCCCGCCTCGGCGGGGACGAGTTCGCCATCCTCCTCTCCAACGATCTCGACGACGCCGCCATCGCAAACGTCTGCAACCGGATTATGAAAAGCTTCCAAGCGCCGGTCCGCTTCAAAACGCTTGATATCCATACCAGCGCCAGCGTCGGCGTGGCCGTCTCCCCCGACCACGGACATAACCAGGAGTCCCTCTACAAATCCGCCGACCTCGCCCTCTACGACGCCAAGCGCGCCGGACGCAACAACTGGCGACAGTACCGGCCCGAAGACCACGTCGAGCCAACCGGGGAGACCGCCCCATTCGCCCCCTAATTTCTCCCTCTGGTTTTTCCTCCTCTAGTCGCGTCCCCTGGCCGTAACAGCGAGAACCGGAAAATTGCCCCACTCCCAGTGCAACTCCGCCCTCGAAATCGCCTTTGCGCAAAAAAAGCTCAAAACAGCGCTAAAAAGTGTCTGGAATACCTCGAACATGCGCTAAAAAGCAGCGAAAAACATCGTTTTCCCAACGAAAAAAGCCGCCCGAAGGCGGCTTTTTGTAGAGGATCTTTTCTCCAATTAAGTGACATTGCGCGGCAAACGTTCCCGCACATTCTCAGGAATTCGCCCTTGAAGCAATCGAGCGCGCTCCATCGCCACCCCGCGAAGATACATCGGCGCCGGTGTAACCAGCGCCACCACCAACCAGATCAGCAAAGAAGTGAACAACCCCGCAAAGGCCGCGAATTGCATCGTCAAAACCACATCGATATCGTGAAGATGAAGCCGCGCGATCGCGAAATGCTGCAACGGATCGATGTGGTGAATCACCGCCACCGCCAGCACGAAAGCCGCGGTTGACACGGTGCTCAGGCATATTAGCGTCACATCGATCGTCCGGTGGAGCCGCTGCCGCGTCAAGCAATGGTCGCACTCCGCGAGGTGCTGCTCATAATCCCCCCGCATCGCTGGGGTGATCCCGGAAATATCGAATCTCCAACTCGAAAGTATGTCGCCTACGACGCGATCCGTGCATTTCTTCATATCTTTTGACCGCATGACTTACGATGCGCAACACTATCGTAACAGTTTTTCAAAGCAGCACCAAGCACTTAGGCCGCCTTGGCGTCCCGCAAGTCCCGCACCAAATCGTGCGACCGCACAATATGCGCCCGCTGCGTCCGCAAAATATCCAGCACATCCCCCGGAAGTTTCTCCTTCAAAGCCTTGTCATACGCGGCTTTCGCCGCGTCCTCGCCTTGCTCCGCGGTCGCCAGCAAAGTATGATCGCCTCCGCCCAGGTGCGACTTCAACTCGCCCCACACGCGGTGAATAGCGCCGGAAACCGTGCCGCCTTCCTTCACATCCCGCTCGCCGTGGCGATGCAATTCGTTCTCAACTCGGCCGCGAACTCGGCCCGCACTTGACTCTCGCGCAAGAAAAATAACCTAGTCGTTTCATCATTCAGATGCTTGCCGATCTCCATCATACCTTGGTGGCCGTCGTGCAAAACTTCGATCACCGAACGCAACACTTCGTTCAACTCGCCTGCTTCTTTCGCCTCGGTCATTGTTTTCGCCTCTGCCAATTATGATGCGTCGCCGCGGCGAGAGGGCGCTCCGCTTGGGCCGAAATCTTCATAACTACCCGCGTCGCTACTTCCAACCTGCCTTGCCTTCGACAATGGTGATGTAGCGATCGACCGGCAAATCGACGAAGCGCTCCGTCTTGCCACCGGGCTGCGGCCACCGCACCTCCATCCAATCGATCTTCGTCCGGGCCCCCAGTCCCAGCACTATGCGAGGATCATGCGAAGAAAGATAGCTGCCCCCGCCGACTTTCGTCCGGTGGCGCTTCAAGTCGCCCGCCTGGTAGGCGACGGTCGCGCCGATGGCGTCGATGTTCGACTTGGTCCCGATCAGCTTCAACCCCAGCCAATGGTTTTGCCGTCCGGCGTTGTTGCGGAGCAGCAACGGCGGCCCATCGTTTTGCGCGATCAACACATCCACGCTCCCATCATTGTCGAAGTCCCCCAGGGCCAGGCCCCGCCCTGCGATCGGCTCCGCGAAAGCAGGCCCGCCCTGCGCGCTGACGTTCTTCCACGACTTCCCATCGCCTTGAAACAGCAGCAGCGGCTCGCGATAGCGGACCTCCGGATGATGCGCCTCGATGGTCAGATCGGGGTGCCCGTTCGACAGCAAAATATCCAGATCGCCGTCGTTGTTGTAGTCGAAAAACTTTAGCCCCCAGCCGCTCATCAAGCTGGTAACCGAGCCGATCCCGGCCGGAACCGCGTCGTCGTTGAAGCTGCCATCCTTGTTGTTGCGATAGAGCGAATACGCCTCGTGGTCGACGTTCGCGACGAAGAGATCGATCCAGCCGTCCTGGTTGTAGTCGGCCGCGTCGACGCCCATCCCCGACCGCGTCGCGCCGAAGGGATTGTAGGCGACCCCCGCCAGCACGCCCCCTTCATCGAAATGGCCGCGTCCGTTATTGACAAACAGCTGGTTCGGCGAAGTATCGTTGCCGACAAACAGGTCCATCCAGCCGTTGTTGTCGACGTCCGCGGCGACCGCTCCCCACGCCTTTCCGAGCGAGGCGGCGATGCCCGATTCGCGGCTCACGTCGGTGAACGTTCCGTCGCCGTTGTTATGGAAGAGCCAGCTTGGCATCGGCTTGAAGACGTTCGGCTTGCAGTAATATCGTTCGCCCGGCCCGTGTCCGCCGCAGAAGACGTTCTTCGCCTTGTCGAAATCGGCGAAACGGCAGACGAAAAGATCGAGCCGGCCATCGTTGTCGTAGTCGAACCACACGGCGCTCGTCCCCCAGCCTGGCGCGGCGACGCCAGCTTTCGCGGTCACGTCTGTGAAGGTGCCATCGCCGTTGTTGCGATACAGAATGCTGTTCGGGTATTGCGTGACATACAGATCCGGCAGCCCGTCGCCGTTGTAATCGCCCACCGCGACGCCCATGCCATAGGCGTTTCCGGCGACACCGGCCTTCTCGGTGACATCGGTGAAGGTGCCATCGCGATTGTTGCGATAGAGCGCGTTCCGCAAAGGCGCCGACGGCTGGTAGAAATCGCAAGGCCCGCTGTTCACCAGATAGATGTCCATCCACCCATCGTTGTCGTAGTCGAGAAAAGCGCACCCGGCGCCAACCGTCTCCGGCAGATACATTTCAGCGGAAATACCAGCCGTGTGCGTCCAAGCGATGCCGCTCTTCGAAGCGGGTATCTGCTCAAAGAAGGGTTGAGGAGGCATGGCGAGCGCCGCTCGTGCCAGCGGCGCAGCAATGCCCGAGGCAAGAGCGGAACTTCCTATTCCCTTGAGAAAACTTCTTCGGGAAAACTCCGAGTGGGGCACTTTGCGCATATAGGAAATCGACTGGATAGTCACTCGCGTGCGATCCTGACCGCGAAGAAGCTACGGGTGCGCCGAGTGCCCTTCCGACGTATCAGTCGCCGGATGCGCGCTGGCGGCCTGTGTTTGCAGCGCCAGCTCGCGCGTCGCGCCTTCCTTGTCGCCCGTTCGCGCGTAGGCGATCGCCAGCTGGTAATGCCCGGCCGGATCGCCCGGCTCCATCTTCACATAGCTCTGCAAAGGAGGTACCGCCTCCGCGAATTTTCCCGAAGCGGACAACGACATGCCCAAGGCCAGATAGGCCTCGGAGAATCCAGCATCCAGCTTCGCGGCGCGCGAGAACTCCTTCACCGCCTCGTTCCAGTCGTTGCCGCGCCGCGCCAGCTCCCCGAGAACAAAGTGCGCCGAGGCGTTCAACGGATCCACCTCGATCTCCGCCTCGAACTCCTTCTTCGCGTCGTCCGTGGAACCGCCTGCGCCCGCCTTTGCCAGGTCGATCTGACCCAGCCGGTAGTGGATGCCCGGAGTCTTCGGGTTGTCCGCCAGGATCTTGCTATAAATCGCAGCGGCCTCATCGTTCCTTCCCTGCGATTCGAGCGACTCCGCCTGCAGCTTCTGCGCTTGGAACGAATTCGGCGCCTTGGCCTCTAGTTCCTGCGAAGCTCGCATCCCGAGTTCCGAAAAATAGTGCGTCGCGATGTACAACACCTCGGGATCGTTCGGCGAGTCGCGCTTCAGGCGAAGCAGCGTCTCGGTCGCCGTCTGCTCGTCGTCGACCGCCATCGCGCACCGCACCATCGCCATCTCCGCGTGATATCTCACCTGTTTGTCGAGAACGCGCGGCAACGCCTTTTTCAGCGCCGGCAAAGCCTCCGAACACCTGCCGCTCTCGACCCACTCGATTGCTTGTTGCACGGAAGGCTCGCGCGAGGGAGCCGCCCTTTGCGCAATGGCCTGCGAACCGCTCACCGCGGCCAGCAACGCCAGGGCAAATACACGCGCAAATCGCTCCAATGCCATCGCTTCTTTCCGAGCCGCCTACCAGCTGCCCCGCTCCCCGAACATGTCGATCACCCGCGCCAGGCGCTGGCACCCGTTGTCCCAGTTCACCTTCAACCCCTTCTCGACGCGATTGGCGTCCCCTTCTTCGATCGCCGTAATAATCTTCTCGTGCTCCTCGATAGACAGGTGCAGGTCGTTGATAATCGAACTCGCGTACAGCCGCCAATACCGCTCCGTCTGCGGCTCGATCGCGTTGTGTAGCACCGTCAGCCTCGGTCCCGCCCCGGATGCCACGATCATGCTGTGAAATGTCCGGTCGATGTCGAAGATTCCCCCGGTCGCCGCAGGCCGACCGTCGCTCAAAATATCGGCAAGCTTCTTGTTGAGGTCCCTCAGCTTCGCCGCCAAGGCCAGCCGCGGCGCGTCCGGCAGCCCGGCGGTCTCCCGGCCCGCCATGCCCTCGATCCGTCCGATAATCGAATACAGCTCTTTCGCGTCGTCCTTGGTGAGCGGCGCGACGAACATGCGCGACTTGCTGGCGCTCTTTTGCTCCAGCACGTAGCCTTCGCGCTGCAGCCAGTGCAACGCGCCCCGCACTGGAGTCCGGCTCATACCCAGGTGGTCGGCCAGGTCGCCCTCCACAATCCAGGTCCCCGGCGACAACTTCCCGTGAACGATCAACTCGCGAATTTCCTGAAATGCCGTCAGCAGGCTGGTGCCATGCTCCGCTTTGGCGGAGCGCGGCTTTCCATTCGACGACGCTAGACTCTTTGACATCTATCGCGCACCCGCAAGATCCAAATATTCCCGATTTCCAGTCAACCCTCTGAAAATAGGTCATGCAAAAGAGTAAACCATCCGCGCCGGAGAGACGAATAACCTTTCCCGAACGCGCCGGATTGCTATATCCTAATGGTTGTATTCATAATTGTACTCATTAAAAAATGCCACCTAAGCGAACTCTGAGCCGAATCTCTTTTCTCGACTCCCACACCGAGGGCGAACCCACCCGGCTGGTTCTCGACGGCGCGCCCGATCTCGGCGCCGGCTCGATGGCCGACCGGCTCGTCCGCTTTCAGCGCGACCACGACCACTTTCGCTCCACGGTTGTCAACGAGCCGCGCGGCTCCGACGTCATCGTGGGCGCTCTCCTCTGCGAACCGACCGACCCCGCCTGCGCCGCCGGAGTCATCTTCTTTAATAATGTCGCATATCTCGGCATGTGCGGCCATGGCACCATTGGTCTGGTGGCGTCGCTCGCCTATCTGGGGCGCATCTCCGCCGGTGTTCATCGCATTGAGACGCCCGTCGGCGTAGTCTCCGCCACGCTTCACCCGTCCGGCAAAGTCACCGTCGAAAACGTGCCGTCCTATCGCCATCGCTGCTGCGTCGCCCTCGACGTTCCCGGCCACGGCACGGTCCTCGGCGACGTCGCCTGGGGCGGCAACTGGTTCTACCTCATTGAGAATCACGGCAAGACCTTGGCTCTCCAACACGCCGACGAGCTGACCGAGTTCACCTGGGAGATCCGCAAGGCTCTATCCAGAGCGGGCATCACCGGAGCGCATGGCGCAGAGATCGATCACATCGAACTCTTCACCCCGCCAATTCCCGGCACTCTCAACGCCGAAAACGCCGACAGCACCAACTTCGTCCTCTGCCCTGGCAAGACCTACGACCGATCCCCCTGCGGCACCGGAACCAGCGCCAAACTCGCCTGCCTGCGCGCTTCGAAGAAACTCGCGCAGGGCGAAGTCTGGCGCCAGCGCGGCATCCTTGGCGGCGTCTTCGAGGGCAGCTATCGCGTCGAGGGAGATGCCATCGTCCCCAGCATCACCGGCGCCGCGTACGTCATGGCCGAAGGCTCCCTGCTGCTCGACCCCGAAGATCCCTTTCGCCTGGGGATTCAAAGGTGACCCGCAACCCAAATGCGACTCGCAAGTACGACGCCATCGTCCTCGGCGCGGGCATCGTCGGCGCGGCCTGCGCGCTGGAGCTGGCCCGATCCGGCATGAGCGTGGCCGTCATCGAGCGCGACGCCGTCGGCAGCGGGGCCACCGCCGCCGGCATGGGCCACGTCGTTGCGATGGACGACTCCGAGGCCCAATTCGCCCTCACCAGCTACTCGCAATCGCTATGGAACACCCTGGCTCCCGAGTTGCCGCCTGCCGTCGAATACCATCAGTGCGGCACAATCTGGGTCGCCGCCGATGCCGAAGAAATGGCCGAAGTCAGCCGCAAATTGCAGTTCTACTCCGACCGCGGCATCCAAGCCGAGATTCTCGACGCGAACGCCCTCGCCGACGCCGAGCCGAACCTGCGCCGCGGACTCGCCGGCGGCCTGCTCGTGCCCTCCGACGCAGTCATGTATCCGCCCTGCGCCGCCGCCTATCTCCTCGAACAAGCCCGCGCCCTCAATGCCCAGCTAATCTTTGGCTCGGTGCTGAAAGCGGGCCACAGCCGCGTTCTGCTCGCCGACCGCGTCGAACTGCTCGCGCCCGTCATCGTCAACGCCACCGGCGCCCTCTCGCCCGCTCTCACCCCCGGCATCGCCGTCAGGAAGCGCAAAGGCCATCTCATCATCACCGACCGCTATCCAGGCTTCCTCCATCACCAGCTCGTCGAACTCGGCTACCTCAAAAGCGCCCATTCCTCCCACGCCGACTCCGTCGCCTTCAACGTGCAGCCGCGCCAGACCGGACAACTCCTCATCGGCTCGTCGCGCCAGTTCGATTCCGAAGACACCGGCATCGACCGACACATCGTCGCCGCCATGATCGACCGCGCCTCGCTCTACATGCCAAATCTGGCCGAACTGTCGGCCATCCGCGTCTGGGCCGGCTTCCGCGCCGCCACTCCCGACAAGCTCCCCCTCATCGGGCCCACCGAAGACCCGTCCCTCTATCTCGCCACCGGCCACGAAGGCCTCGGCATCACCACGTCGCTGGCAACCGCGAAACTGCTCGCCGACCATCTGCTCGGCAGGCCTTCTGCCATTCCGCTCGAACCCTACCTGCCGTCCCGAATGAGCAGCGAGTCGAGCCATACCCTGGCGATGGAGACCTCGCATGCATGACGCCATCGCCATAATCGTGAACGGCACCCCGCTCTCCGTCGAGCCGGGATGCACCGTCGCCTCCGCAATCTCGATCTCCGGGTTGGCCTGCCGGACTTCGGTCGGCGGCCAGCCGCGCGGCCCCCTCTGCGCCATGGGAATCTGCTTCGAGTGCCGCGCCACCGTAAACGGCCAAACTCACGCCCGGACCTGCCAAATACTCTGCGAGCCGGCCATGGAGATCCGCGCCTCATGAGCCGCCCTCTCCAAACGCAGAGCTTCCAGACGCTGGTCGTCGGCAGCGGCCCGGCCGGCATCGCCGCCGCCGTCTCCGCCGCCGAAGCAGGCGCGCACGTCGGCCTCATCGACGACAATCCCAACCCCGGCGGTCAAATCTGGCGCAGCGCCGGTCAATCCCCCAAGCCTCACTCCACGGGTGAGGCAACCTGGCGCAGCCGCCTCGCCGCCTCACCCGTCGTCCCATTTCAAGGCTGGTCCGTCTTCGATCAACCAGCTGCGAACACCCTGCGCGCCGAGCGCTTCGGCTCCGTCGCCGACTTCCGCTACGAAAACCTCATCCTCGCCACCGGCGCCCGCGAACGCTTCCTGCCTTTCCCCGGCTGGACACTCCCCAACGTCATGGGAGCGGGCGCCATCCAAGCCATGGTCAAAGGCGGACTGCCCGTCGCCGAAAAGCGCATC